>Ga0316217_10003335_pt1 | contig 18406 bp, 21 predicted proteins | sample 1anoAmetaG_FD_203633 | JGI IMG/M metagenome (GOLD analysis project Ga0316217, IMG submission 203633) | Freshwater microbial communities from Trout Bog Lake, Wisconsin, USA - 1anoA | ecosystem: Environmental > Aquatic > Freshwater > Lake > Hypolimnion/Profundal zone | place: USA: Wisconsin...
ATGCTCTTTAGAATCGATATATTCTATGACCAGATGATTGAGAAAAGTTCATAGAAAACTGATTAAGATATTTTGAATAATAAAGAATTATTTATCATTTCTATATTGTTCCCTCGATTCTGAGCTCACTTTCAGGAATTTGTTGTGCTGTATCACGCAGATTTTAATCAGTTTGCTGCAAATAGAGATTATTACCTCCTTTCTCCTGCTTGTAAATCTCATTAAAATTAGCCTACTAAAAGTAAGTGGTATCCAAATAGAACTATTTGTTGTCTTCGTTATAGAACATGCGTCCGATGAATCCTGCAATAATCCCAAAGCCTATCCCCATCCCTAAGGATGTAAAAGTACCTGCGATTTGCAACCCTCCTTGCCTGAGAAAGCCCGTTGAAATGTTCAAAAGTTTACCTGTGGAATACTGTGCAGCCACTGCTGGATCGTAGCCTGTGTTATAGAAGGCAACAATTATTGCACTCCAGATGCCTCCCATGATCCCAGGGATGCCATGGAGGTTATGAATGCCGCAAGTATCATAAAGACCTATGCATTTGAGCAATTTCGGAGTCAAGTTATAAAAGCAAAGTGTACTGATGATTCCAGTGGTGAAGCCTATCAGTATTGAGACTCCAGGTCGGTAAATAACTGAGCAGGGGGCTCCAATGACCACTCCACCTGCTAAAGTGGCGTTGAGAATACTTTACATTTAGAGTCCTTCTCCAAATGATAAGGCACTCATTATATAAGTGCCTAGCAAACTGCCTGTCAGTGAAAGAACGGTGTTTACCACTATTTGGTTTTGCTAGAAAGAGTTGTTAGCTGTGATTCCGAAGTTGAAGGAAGGCCAGTAGAGCCAAAGGAAAAGGGTACCAATCAACCCAAAGATGTTGGAGACGTAACTGGTTTTGATGTTGGTGCAGGGTTTGATTTTGGTTGAGAGGATCAGGCAAGTTGTCAGTCCGAAGTAGGCACCGTAAGTGTGGATTACACTGCTGCCTCCTGCATCTATCATGCCGATGTTGGTGTAGACTATGACTTAGTTAAGAGTATAGCCGATCATATGCACGGTACCTATGATTAGAATGTCTTTAGGGCCTACTCTTCCTATCAACCCTCCGAAAGCTATCAGAACAGAAGCTACTGAATACGAACATTGAATCAAAAACACAATATCAATGTTTATCAAAAACTAAGAAAAGTCGTTGTGAAGTACCTTATCCCAAAAAGGACTGAAAAGGATGTAATATTGAGTGACAAATGCGTTGATAAGAAAAGTCCAGGCGATTGCGCTCCATGCGTAACTTCTAATGAAGGTCATGAGGAAGCCAAATCCAATTAACATCATGACGTTGACATCTTGGAAGGCTGGGTATCTTTGGGATTCCAGGGCTGTGCTAGAAGTGAGGTTTATTCGAACAAAAACCCAGATTAAAGTTATTAAGGCGATTTAAATGATGGCCATAAGAATACCAAAGATATTGAGTGAGTTTTCCTGTTTTTCATGTATCTTCTAATGTTTCTTTTCAGGCGATTTGCAGCTGTCAGCTTCGTTGCTTTTTTGTATGTTATTCATTTGTACAATTATTATATCAACATTCCAAAGTTGCAAGCTAAGACCCATGCGTCTTAAAAACGATTTTCAAAACAACCACGAGTGCTAACTTTGAATCTTATCCCTATTCGGGTCGTTAGTTGTTTATAATCTTTTATTTGGGCTTTGCTCTTGGATAATGAGTTTTTATTATATTGGTTATGCTACTTTCAAAACAGCGAAACTTACCAAAAATGGTGAAATTAGGGTGCTGCAGGGCCAATTCTTCAAGTTTTATGAGTTCCAAATCAGTGATACAAATATAAAAGTAGCTATTGATTTTGGTCAAACTGCCTTAAAACAAGTACAAAACTAGGGGAATCTTGCTTTTATAGCTAAGGTCAATCTGTTAGTTAATTAGTTTTATATATTTTTAGAATCCATCATTTTTTCTTCTCTGTTGTGTTTAAATCTAAACTCATTATTTTTAAGGCTAAACCCTTCTCGTATAACGAGTTTGTTTCCCCCAACTAAGGCTTTTTTATCATCGAACTTAGGTTACTCTTCTGCCACTTCTAATCGTAACCTTCTTCCCAGTGCTGTTTGGTTTCCTTCAAAGACTTCTTTAAGTTTTTCTAGTATTAGGTGTGATTAAGCTGGTTTTCAAAATTAGAGGTATAAGTGTAGGTCATGTGCCTGTTGTTGATCTTGATGGCGCAGGGTCCAATAACGATGTCCATAGACTTTCCAAGCTAGGCCAGATCTCCCACTGCCCTCGCAAATGTCAAGAGTATGGATTCTACCACATCTTTGTCAAGTTCACAAGAGGCAGCAATAGGAACTGGGTTACAGTAGATCATATTAAAGCCTTTTTGGTAAATAGAATGTTGGCTTTTCGGTTTTGTTATCTCTTACTTTCCGGGGTATCGCAGCAGCAACTATTGTAGCTTTTTGTCAGGAACGAAACAAGCTCTGACTTTATGGTTATGCATGCGTTATTCTCTCTGATTCGAAAGATCTTTGGTGATATCGAAGTTGGAGTGTTGGGCTGGTTTGACTATTTAGGTGTCAACTTCGAAGGCAAAAGCTCCGAAATTTCTAAAGTTGACCCCTCTGCCTGCAAGTATTTGTTCTTTGATGTACTATCCGAGTGCCTTTATCACAAGGTGGAACTGAGACTTGGGGTCAAGGGGCTTGACTGACTCGTTGGTTCTGGGTTGCGTGGCTTGGTGCTTTCCCGGGTAGTTCTGCTGATGAGAGAGAACCCTAAATCGTGGATAGCTTACCAGGCATAGATGGAATCGTTATTCATGTATATTGATTGTGTAACTTTAGTAAGTGAGATTCATGTTTACTACTTTAAGCAAACGAAAACAGGTGTTTGGTACTTCAAGCAAATGATCTGCTGGCTGGTACTGGAAGAAATTATAGGGTGGTTGGTACTTTAAGTAAATGATAAATCACTAATTGAAATAGTTTTGCCAGCACCTGCTTTTGGGCCGGTAGCCCTGAGATTGTGGCAAGTTCACAGAAAGCACTGAATTCACCATCATGATTCGATTCTGTATCTGCATCCGCTCAATCTAATCAATGGATTTGCGCTGGGAATACTTGAGGCTCAGCATTCTCTTGCTGCATAATCTGGCACTCTGAAACATTTGAGCAGTTTCCTTATTCTAAAGCTAGATGGATTATCTGTTGATTGACCTTTTCTAGCTGATTACTATTTAGTTTCCGTTCAAGGTGAACCCTTCCCAGTCTTCCTTTGGATTGTACCTTCTTTATCCACTCAAATCTTTTCCTTTGTTAGCAATTGATCTTTTGCTTCGAGGTAGCTCATCCCTTGCCAGGGTTTTCTGCAGAACAAAAACTCTATCTTTCTATACTTTGCTACTGCCTTCTGGGTTTTCATTGGCTGGGGCTGAAATCGTTTTCATTTTGTATGTGGGGGCTGCGATTGAGCCGTTAAAGTTGTTGATTGCTTGATGGAGGATAGTCATGGTTGAAGTGAGCTTAGACGACATTGGTCTTTTGCCAGTAGAGTTGCTAAAAAAGTTCTGTGTTTTTCTGGTAGGCGGATAGCTCATAAAGTTATTTTATCTTGATGGGTTCTAAAAGTGAGGCTGTTCCTGCTTTGAGCTGGCCTCGGAGGAGTCCCTCTGGCTGCATTTGTAAGCATTGAAGTATTCGGAGTAGCCTTTCCTGAGTTAGGTGTTGCGAGAGAGAGGCTCCCTCAATAGCTTTTCCTCAAACTTACAATAAATCTTTTCTATCTGCTAGCTCATGCCTTGTTGCTACTAGCGGCTGATCTTGATTTTAGTCTGCAGCTACATTTCTCCCAAACATTCACGGTGGCTGCGCACCATTGCATTTATATTATCGCTCCATACTGCTAGCAGATATCGATATGCCTTTACGTCCAAATCCTGCTCGTCGTTTAGAGCTGATTACGGTCTCTTTGGACGCAAGGATTGGCAGTGTTGACGCTCGGCCGGCAAAACAATCATCTAATAAAATAATTTATAATCTATACACCGTTTCAGCTCATAAGTCAGTTCTAAAGTGCTAAACGGTCCCATCACAACTTTTTTGTAGGTCGTTGGGTCTTTGGAATAATTGTAGGCTGAGTTAAGTGAGAATCACCTAATCGAGAGATGATTAATTATTCTGATTGAATCTGTTCTTTGTGCTTTTCATTCTTTGTTATAAACTAATGAATCAGAAGAAGAAATTAGCTGCCTCGAAAGTATCTATGATTAGAGTAAAATCATACAAAAAAACGGTATCCAACTTAGATTCCATGACGACTAAGTCGAACAACAGCGTTTTAGGGTAGAGGATGAGCGAATAGAAACAAAAGGTTCTTCGGAAGGTGAATGAGGCATGGCACATGGTCTCAGCGATGGGGATGTAGAACATCAAATAATCCATACTGAAGTACCTGAAGAAGCTAATGTAATAAAAAGCCTACCAGCAGCGAGAAATAATCATGGAGCTATTGCGGAACGGATGCTACCCGAGAGAAGAAAAGCCGAACAAGGAGTACAGCATAGGAGTGCTGCTGGCTGAGATCGAGAACCTGAAGGAAGAGTTGGAGTCCTATCTCTTGAGGCGCTTCACTAGGGACATACAAATCATCCAGGAGAGGATCAATCATTCGGATGGGCTTATCAAGGAACTGATCGACCTTCAGACCTACTAAAAACTTATCTGCAGCTTTAGGCCTGCCCTCATCTCCAACCCCACCGATATACCTCGATAGTTCCAGGACATTTCCAGAACTACCGCCACCTCAGTCACCTACTTCAACCACATCCAGCAGCTCAGGTACAATAAGCTGGCGGGTATTTAGAAAGAAATATGCCAGTCGCATGCCTAAAGGTGTCGCGAAAAGCTGCAGACCAAGCTGCTAGTTGAACTCTGATTTTACTTCATTCTTTTCTTACTCAAACTCTACTTATCACGATACACTACTCCACTTATCACAATACACAGGGTTGGTTATGAAGGGAAACAGGATAAAGTAAAAGAATCAGTCAATTGAAACAGCATTTGGCCTAGAGCAGGTCCAGCTTATTCTACCAGCTGCCCTGCATCTTCGTGCTGATCACCACCACCAGGCTGATGAGATTGAGTAGACTCAGCACGATGCAGGAAGGCAGGTAGCCCATCTGGGCCAGGTCGTAGGAGTTGAAGATTGCGTACTGCAGAAGGTTCGCCAACGAGTAGCATGTCCAGATATAGCCCGGGAGCTGCTTGCTGACGAACTAGCCGAAGACGAGGCTGCAGAAGTTGAGGAAGCATACCATGCAGCCGCCCAGGGTGGCACCTCCGATAATGAAGTAGATCCTGTAGATGTTGATCTCGCTGACCACGAAGCAGATGGTGCCGAAGTTGACTGCGTTGAGGGTGGCGATGATGACTATGCACCACTTGAAGCCGATTTTGGTGAAGAGGAAGTCCCACAGCGCCCTGAGTAGCAGCCTAGTTACCTGGAGAAGGCGTTGGCAAGGTTGAACCCCAGCAGCACTCCTGCCAAATTCAACGTGTTCTTGTGGTACTTGGCCGCCAGGTTCTTGAAATTGGTAATCAAGAAATAGTTGCCCGAAGTGCTCAAAATTATCATCAACACCATGATCCAGAAGATCTTCGACTTCACTGCCTCCTTCTAAGACGCGCACGTGTGCTAGAAGTCCAACCTGTTTCTGTTCAGCTTGTTCTCGTTTTGCTTGTCCTAGTTGAATTTGGCGGCCGGGTAGATCAGGGCTATCGAGATGGCTCCCAGCACCAGGACCAAGTAGCATGTCTACCTCATGCAGCGGGGCACCTGCCGCGCGATGAAGTCCAGATCGTTGCCGAAGTAGCCGTATTTGGAGTCCAAGTCCTCAGGGTTGAAGCACTGCGTGTTGACCAGTCCGAACAAGACGTGTCCTAGTCCGGTTCCAAGCAGTAGGAAGCCGTTGATGATGAGGCGATGTTTGGGGTAGTAGTTGAAGCATTCGGAGATGACCAGCTGGAAGGAAAAGCAGATGCAGAAGGGGAACAGTCCGAACGAGAACAGCACGCATTCTTGGTTAAGCCATCTTTACACGCGAACGTAGGCATGAATGAGCTTATGTAGACTGTGCCTGCAGCCAAGAACACCGACACCACTATCGTCTTGACGCTGCCCAGGATCTAGTTCACCCGCAGCCCTGCCCTCATCCCCAGACCCATGCAGAACAGCGACAGCGGCGACGCGTACGAATCCTCACTCACCACCAGGTACGGCTGCGACGTGATCTTGTAAAAACTAGTCACGTAGACGTTGAGCATGTTCCACCGGCTCGAAGCCCCGATTATGAGGTGGATGATGAAGCTGCCTGTGAGCAGCATCAAGCCTCGCAGCAGGTGCTTCCAGGAGAGCGACTAGAGGTACTCGGCGAACAGACTTTGGTTGATCTGGGTTGAAGTCTTGACTCGCTCCACGAATTGCTACTGCTTCTCGAGAAGACCCACTAGTTCGCGGTGTTCTTTGAGGGATTGCTGGTAGTGGGCAATCTGCGTCCACACTATTGTACCTCGTGGATGTAGGGTCGCTGGTCGATGATGCTCAGAGTGCTGAATACCTTGATGAACTTGTTCAGCTGCCTAGTGGAGGGGTTACTTCAATTTCGGAGTAGTTGATGAGGTACTCGATGTGGGCCCTATTGAACTCGCTGGGGTAAGTGAAGGCGTGGTTGACCTGGCTGCGGTAGTGCTTGTAGGAGTCCTAGTAGTCCTACAGCTTGATTATCTTGTTCTTGAGGTCCTTCGTGGCCTCCAAACTTCCATTCAGGCTTTATTAAATTACCCAGGGCTACTCCATATTAATTCAATTACACCTTTATAACATCGCCCAACTGTCACTTCCCGCCACCCACGAGCATATGATCTAGGGTTAATGCAACCACAAGGCATATGATCTAGGGTTAATGCAACCACAAGGCATATGATCTAGGGTTAATGCAACCACAAGGCATATGATCTAGGTAAATGCAAGCACAGAACCAAAGCAAGTGCATCTTAAAGAAGGGTGAATAGAGAGTGGTGCGATGAGGAGTAAGAATGTGTATCAAAAATGATCATTTTTTGGGGGTGTAGTCGTTTTGGCGGTTCAGGTAGCGAGCTTATGTCCTGCCCGCTTCGTAGTCCAGCACGTAGCTGGTGTTGCCCTAGAACTTGGCGTCTCCAACACTCAGATTCGGCTATGGCCTAATTTGCTGGTTTCTTTGTCCTGCCACTCCTGTGTAGGTGTTTTAGTAGGTGCTATTGCCTTCAAACTTGCCTTTCGGCATGACTTCGTTCAGGGGTTGCTGCACCTTTACACTCCTCCCTGCGTTTTATTTATTATAGTACTCGGCTAGGTATGTGCTCTGCCCTTGGAGGGCTCCTCCGGCTACCTTGAGTTCCCCTTCTGGCTTGATTTTAGGGTTATACTGGATCGGATTGTTGAGGTAGTTGCCGGAGTAGGTGCTGATGGTTTCGAACTTGCCCTGAGGCATGAAGGTGTTGGGTGGGAAAGAAGCTTTTTCGCGATTGGTCATGGGCTTTTGGAAGTAGTTCTAGACGTAGTTGGACTGGCCTTCAAACTTGCCTCCGACTTTGAGTTCCCCCTCCAGCCGGAAGGGGCGGTTGGCCGTAAGCTCAGTTTAGATGTAGTTGTCGGCGTATGTGCTGGAACCTGTGAAATTTCCTCGAGGTAGCACCTAGTTCTGCCCATAAACTATACGCTGCCTATCGTTTCTGGATGCACTCTCCTTCTTCACAAACTACTGCTCATAGTTGGACTGGCCCTAAAATACTCCCCCAGCCACCTTCAGCTCCCCCTCAGGCTTGAATTTGGCTACCCTGGGGATCAGAGTTTTGACATAATTGCCATTGTAAGTTGTGGCCTCTTCAAACTTGCCCTCTGGGAGTATCTTGTTGTTAGGCTGCTGGAACTTCTCCTGCCTTCCTCCCAAGCCTTTATCGTAGTAGTTTTGAGTGTAGCTAGACTCACCATAAAACTATCCTCCAATTTTAAGCTAGCCCTAATGACGAACTAACTGGTTTTTGGGGGGAGATTGGTTGTTAAGGTAGGCTTGATCATAGGTGCTGCTGCCTTCGAACTGCCCACGCGGGTATATTTCGTTGTCGGGAAACCTTATCTTCTGGCTTCTGCTGCCTGCCTCCCTTCCTTAGTAATCAGCGAGGTAGGTAGACTGGCCCTGCAGTGCTCCTCCTGCCACTTTAAGCTCATTTTAAGGTTTTATCTTGGAAACTGGCTGGATCGGCTTATTGATGTAGTTACCCGAATAAGTGCTTATCGTTTCGAACTTCCCTTCTGGCATTATCTTGTTTTCAGGAAAAGTTGCCTTTTATGGTCTGCCTCCTATGCCTTGGTTAGCATAACTTTGTGTGTAACTTGATTGCCCTTCGAACTTGCCTCCTACTTTGAGTTCACCCTCATGACGCACCATCTGGCGTTTGTTGGGTTCTGAAGCCATGTAGTCCTGGAGATAGGAGGAGTGGGCTTCGAACTTGCCACTGGGAAAGACCTCATTTTGGGGATAGGTGACTTTTTCTGTGCGCACTCTCTCCCTGGAGTTGTCATAGTAGTTAGCAGTGTAGCTGGATTAGATGGGGTATTTGTCCTGTGGGAAGATGTAGTTTTTGTTGATGATGTCGTAGCGTGTGATTTTAGTGCCCTGAGTTGCTTCTGGACGCTGGCCTGCCACTGGGGCACCCTGAGAGTAATCCATGAGAGTATGATTAATATTAACTTTATTATACCCTATGAATATATTAATCAACCCAGGATCTTACTCATTGATCCCCTCCGCATCTTCTTCAGTCCCTTTTTCTTCTTATCTTCCTATTTGCGCTAAAAGTCGAAGTCTTGGACGTACTCATGTTGTGCGCCTGTAGCAGGTAGTGCGCTGCCTTGATTCATCTAGTTAAAAAGGCTGATTTAGCTGAGGTAGGCTTGGGTTTCACAGACTACATTAGGGATGTAGAGAGGCTTTAGTTCTTTGTTCTAGAGCTTTTTCCATTTGAATGAGTTGAAAAACACATGCTACTTTACTTACTTCACTCCGTTTTTGCCCAGACGCTCATTTGGGTTCTTTTTCAGAAGTTTGTTGATCAGATCAGCCAGATGAGGAGAGCAGCCCTAAGGGAGTTAGAAATCAGAAAGGCAAATCTCCTTATTACTGAGCTCTTCTCTAATCTCTGCTCTAGTTTTCCCGGAGTAGGGCCTTTTCCCCATGGCCAGTTCGAAAATCACCACTCCTAGAGAGTAGAAATCTGACTGGTAAGAGTAGTTGCGTTTGAAGAGTATTTCGGGAGCCATGTAAACCGGAGTGCCGCTGGATTAGATTGCGTTTTCGCAGGCAGTCTTTTGGACTGCGATGCCGAAGTCAGTGAGCCTGAGGTAGCCGCTTTCCTAAAAAATGATGTTTTAGGGCTTGATGTCCTTGTGCACGACTTTGCGGCTGTGTATGTATTCGAGTGCCACCAGCAAGCAGCCTACGATAAATTCTACTTATAATAAATTATACTGATTTGGTCTTAACTAAAGTGTTCATGGTAGCAGATATGGTACCTCAGATCCGCTCCTCTAAGATAATCCATAACTAAGTATAGTTTGCTCTGGTCTTGGAAAGATCTGTGCATGTTCACAAGGAACGGGTGCTGCATTTCGCTCAGTATTCTGCGTTCGTTTACGACGGCGGCCAAATTGCCTTTTTCGATCAACCTTTGTAAGTAATCCTTTACCTAGACTTCAGTAATTCTTTGAGAGCGTACTCCTTGTCTGTTGCTCTTTCCTGGACCTTCCACACTCTTCCGAATGCGCCCAAACCGATCTGGTAGTAGAATTTGAAGCTTTTCGTGGAAATGGTGGGTTCTAGCATCACCGTGCTGCAAGCCAAACTGCCCTTAAAAGGACTGTTAGTTTTGGTGGCATTCAGTGAAGTTTTAGCTGTCATGGAGCTCTGGAAATTTGGCTTCATGGCGGAGGTGTTTTACTTCTTGGACCTATTGTTGCATAGCTGAGTCTCCTTTCTGGTTGGTTTTCTGTGATCTTGTGAGATTTTGTGTCGTGAGGACTCAAGGGGTTCCATGGAATGCCTAAACCTTTTATTCTTCTTGGGGTCTGTTTAAAAAGTGGGCCTGTTTCGATGGAAAAAAGGTTTCATTCTAAATTAAATTAATGAAATTATTCATACCTCTACAAAACCTTTAGAAAAAAATTAAGTCACCGTTTTAAATTTTGGGATTGCCTACCCCCCTTACTCCAAACTTATAATCTATAACTTATAAATCTGTATTGAGTGCTGATGATCCTGCCGCGTGGTTTTGACAAGAAATATTGCGAAGATTTCCAAAATGGACTCAACGAAGTGGCTATAATCAAGATTTGGAAGAGTTTTCGGGAAGCCGGGAACTCCATCGAAGGGCGCATAATCAAACTTGTACTTCATCCTCTACCCAGAACTTCAAAAAAGTGCTCAACAAAGAAGGCACCAAAAACGAAAAGTTCCTAGACAGGCTTTTCGATCGCTTCAAACTTGACAAGTACCTTGAGAAATACGACAAGTAAGAGATTGATTTGCAAGATTTCGTGATCGGACTGGCACTTCTATCGCGAATCTCTTTCCTGGAAAAAGTCAAAAGTACCTCTAACACAATTTAGTTATTTTCGACCTGACAGATCTCGACGAAGGTAAGCCTAAGCTTAGCTAGACGGATGCCTTAGTCTCTAGGAAATCGAAAACATGATTGAGCGAATTTAAAAAATATTCTGCAAGGAGAACTCTTCAGCCAGGGTGGATAGGTACACACTTTTTCAATTAGCTATAGTTTGCTCTTCGAATTAGCGCATAAAAAGGCAACCAGAAATTATAACTAAATTCTAGTGCTTCTGAAAAAGAACAATAAAGAACTTAAAAACGACGAAGGAGGACTCATCACTGCTGATTAGTTCATAGAAGCACTCAAAATGAGCCGTGACCTCTATCTGTAAGAAAAGTTTATACCTTTGAACCTTTCTCTCAGCGAAATCATCGTAAATGTGGTTTGATGAAGGATAATGTTGCCTGCTAACCCACAATCAAGATATCAGAAAACATCAAAAAGACTTTTGTTGAGTTCAGGCAGGAACTCTGCGGCATAATGCAAAGTAAAAACGAAAAGGATCCAAATGTCATCAAATATCCTGGAAAAGTCGATATAATTAAAAACTAAAAGGTGATTGAAACTTTGCCAACTGTTGAAAAGATTCAAGACAAGAAAGTAGTCAAGGCTGGACTAAAAAACAAGGGAAACGCAGTACTAGGGAAGCCAAACCCTATTTAGAGTCGAGAGGGCTTTTAACAAAAGAATGCTGAACAAAACCTAGAGACCTACAGTACGTATTATAGCACTAAGAGTTGAAAGTGAAGAAGATGATCGAAACTAAGTAAGACCCCCGTTTGAACGTACGTTTCGACCAGATGTACAAAAAATCATGATTCCTGCAGCCGAAATGATGGAGAGCATTCATTTACTTAATCCATCATTATAGGAGCATCTTATCTAACTGAATATTTCAATAGCTTTATAAGAGTCATCGGCTGTCTATATTGATTGATAATCGAATTGAGCTAGTTTAGTTATCAAAGAGCCTACATTGATTAGGGATCCTTCTAAGAATAGATGTTGCTTGCCTTTAGCATGCTTTGATTGCTGCTAAATCCTGTACCATTCCTGGATTGCACTGAGTGCACGAATTTTAGAAGTTTTTCGTAGGAAAGAGTTATGGGAGATTTTTTGAGATAAGTGTTCTAGATAAGGGGGAAAGTACCTGTCCTGAGTGAGTATTGAGCAAGTTTTTGAGTCTGAACTCCAATTAATCAAACCTGGCTTTGTAGAATCCACACTAATCCTAAAGTTTGCGAATCTTTATAGAAGTTTATTAATTCAGCCTTTAGAAGGATTAAAGCTTCTTTTTAGCTTGATCATTCAAATGCTCATCTCTAATGGGGCTTCGAGTTATATCTCCTTCTAAGTCTTCACGGTTGTCGTCGTTTGAAACTCGACAAAAAGTAGAACTCAGTGTATTTTTGCACTATTAGTAAAGATCTACAATTGGGTTCAAAGTTAGCAGAATGTATTTTTGTGCTAAGCTTGACTGCAAAACATTGGGAAGCTTTGAATAAAGAATATTATTCAACATCGCTGTTACACTGATCTTTTCCCTAAAAGATAGAGAAGTGAAGCTTGAAGTACCAATTTCAAGTGCGAAATCACCAGCTTTTATTTTAAAGTAACGAACTTTTGGCTTGGATGGATTCTTCCTCGGGCTAATTAGTTTGTCTTTTTTTTAGTTTTTATATCCTAAAGCAATGACTTTGTCAATAACCTCCAAGACACTATCTCTATCATTCCCTTTCAAGACAAAGTTTTTCTATTCTTCCTGAGAGCGTTTGAGGAAAATGGCTTAGAATTGCTCTGCTGCATCAATTTTTTAAATAAGAAAATCTTTCAAATTGACCACCAGCTTGGACATCAAGTACTTTTTGTTGGACTCTGAGTTGAGAAATAATTACTTTTGACTCCAAACAAAAAAATCGAATGCTGCGTTTATTCCTCATACTCTTTTATGCGATTAGCGATTGGCTAGAGAAGTTCTTCTTGTTCAAAGGCTATTTTATCGAATTTGTGTTTGTAGCACCCCATTGACTTCTAAAAACAGCCCGAACGACTTGATTTGTAGATCTTTATAAGGTTTTTCTCCTCGTATATTTCTAGGAAAGGACTGATGTAGTGAGGTTTGGTAAGCAGCATGCAGTGGTAGCTCGGCCTGAGGCTTAGATCTTCATCTTCGAGAGAAGACTTTATGAGCATGGGAGAAGGGGAACTGTTAAGGGAGTTAATAGTAACGTTTACTGTTCTGCTTTGCAACCTCTAATTCTCTTAAATCAGACTTTGAAATTTCAGTTTGTACTCTTTAAGCTGTTTATCAGTTCTAAAGTAGCCTTATTCTAATTTGCGTATTTTCTATTAATAGCTTTATCTTTCTCTATCAAAGTGCGTTCTAAGCACTTATAACTACTTTTTATGATGGCTGCTCTCGGTTTAAGATTATTTTTTAGGAAGAGACCCTAACTTTGCTTGATTTGGGTTTGATTGTTTGCTTAGCTTTGCATTCGATTATTACAAATTTTCAATTTTTTTGGTGCGAGTCGCCAGCTAATCATTCAAATATTGAATCTTGGCCTAAAAGAGACCTTTTTCAGCATTTTTCTCGTCTGTTAATTCTGCGATTTTAGCCTAATTGGCAGCTATTGTAGCGATAAGTTAATTATTTTTGTGCTTAAGAGTTGCAAGTTCTTCTTCTACCTTCTTGAGATGCTCAATATACTTGTTATTTTCTGAATTGTCAGTGACTTATTTGGCTGCTTGTGCCTAAATCTGCATTGATTTACCTTAAGTGCTGCGTAGTCGTTCTGAAGCATGGTGAGTTCGTTTTTTGCTTGCTTAAGTCCTTTTTCTTTCAAAATGAGTTCCTCCTTAAGCTTACGAATTTCTCCTTCTTTCTTTGAAGATTCCTCCTAGAGGAATTCCTCAAGCTATTTCGAACTTTTCTTATAACTTCATATCCAAGAACGTACTTTTAGAAGTCTGCCTCAGTCTTTTCTAATTTTTATCTCAGCTGATTCACCTCTTCCTGCAAATCGTCTTGAGACATCTGATTATATCAATTCAATTATAGCTAATCATAAACAGTCACTAACCAAGGCAATCCTGTATTGAACTAAATGTTTATAAGCCGTAAAACGACGTCATAAATAAGACATATCACAAAGAAGGCTCTAGAGTCTTGAACTCAGAATTGTAGAACGTTCTACAAAACGTTGTAGCTTTTCATTTTCATCTCTTTATGAGCGTACTCTAGTCTCTTTTTTGATCTGAGCTTCGTCCTTTTGGAGCAAGGGCTATTTCAATTCAATTTTTTGTTTTTCTTTTTGTTCTTATTCTAATTTATTGAGCTCCTCAGCAGCTAACAGGAACTTTGACAGCAAATCGAATCCCGGAGGAGAGTTTGTTGTAGGTTCGTTGGGACAAACCTCTGTATCCTTTTCAGCTCCAACTTTAAAGCTTATGTGCTTCTTGCCCTTTTTAATGTTCTTTTTTTTGAAGGTGACTGATAAGTTCAATTTTTTGCCAGAGGGAAGGTGGCACTTCAAACTGCTATAGCGATTGCTGGTAGCTTGTTGGTTTTCAGCACTTGTTTAATCAGGTTGTGGGTTGTCGGATTTGGCCCTTTTGCAACTTCTGTCACATAGCTACGTATAGGCAAAGCTACCTATTTGAAGCTTTTGATAGAGGAGGCGAACTGGGAAGGCTTACTCTGCCTTTTGATAAGTGAGGGACCATTTTCAGCTGAGGAAAGCTGAAGAGAGGAGGTAATTTAAGTCATCGAAGTGATGGAAGGGAATCAATTATATGAATTCAAAGAAATAAATCAGGTTGAGTTGACACTAGCACTCTTTAAGAAAATAATACAACACATTTTGTACTAGGGATGAAACTACAGAACATTGAGCTTGATTGGAGACTCATAGGCCCTTTTTAAAGAAGCGACTCATCTCAAGGTAACATTATGAAGGCAACACAAAAGCAAACTAAGATTCCTTTCTTGCAAGATACTTGGAGAAAAAGTGTTGAATTACTTGCACAAAGGCAAAGAATGAGATAACAAATGCTGAATAGCTTTAGAGCTAAGTCGAAAGAGAAAAGAAGCTTTTTCCATCGCAAATAGCTGCTTAGGTATTACAATCTTAGTCTCACACTTCATACGTATTAATCGCATTTATAATAATGAATCTTATCTCTAAAAAAGAACTCAAATATTCTTTGGGCACAGTTGGTCTTGGGGCACTGATCTACGGAATATTCAAACTCTATCAAATCTTCATTAAAAAGCCACCCAAGCCGCCCAAAAGCAACGATGAAACCCGTGAAGAAGACAACGAATCAATTTCAAGCTAGGACGAAACCCTAGAGCACATCCCTTACGAGTATGCCTATAACTAAAAAGGTATATCATCGAAGACCTCAACAGTTTCGACCTTTAGAGCGGTGAGCTACAGCACTTCAAGCACATAAAATAAATCCAGTATAGAGTGATTCTCTGTCTAATGAAAGGCAATAGCTACCAAGGAATCGTAAATCTTGCCTTTCAGCTAGAAAACATTACTGAAAAGATGTTTAGCCTAAGCTTCTCTGGAAACGGCATAAAATTCGTAAAAGTCAACGGCAAAAGAATACAACCCAGAGAAGTAAAGTACACCTAACATCACATTTTGCTTCCAAGCACTCACTTCAAATAGCGCTCAAAAAATACGATAGAAATCATTTTTTAAAACAACTACTCTTTCCTTAGTAACGGACTTAGCTCTTATTTTCTCATTGATGACAACAATAAGTATTCGTTGAGGCAACAGGTAATATACTCTCAGTCTGGCTGGAATCAAACTCCCAACATCATCCCATGCATTAGCTGCACCAACTAGTGCACTGTTCATCTTTAAATCATACATCCTGAGAACTTTTAGGCGTTTTCGAATGCGACCAAAGAACTTGAACGCAATTGTACAATCGCATAGTACCCTAAATATCCTTTTCTTTTCGACCATACATCTTTTTCTCACAAATCAAGTGCGAAATCTTAAAGCTTCCTAAAGAAGTCTTCAGACACTTTTTCCAGCTATTCTTCAACGACTTATTATGGCAGAAAGAGAGCCAACACTCATTTTCATTCCACTAAGCTTCCTTCCATTCAGCAGTTGTTTGTATTTTGTTCACAAATGTTCGAGCTCATTCCTAATGGCTGCTCTAACATTCTGTAAAATGATGTTCTCATTCGTTACTTCTGCAAGTATTCTCAAAGCCATCATTTCATCCGCTCAGTATCACAAATGCACAACTATGTAAATGAGGTCTTCCGAAGGCTTTCATCAGATAAAATAACGCATAAAATCTATAAACTTGATGTGTTCATCATCAATGACTAATAAATGTAAGGATACTTTGCCCCTGGAGCATTGATTTTGAGTGAATAAGCTGTAAAGAATCTGGAAACTGACTCAAAATGCTTTTATCTGATAGCGAGGGGGATATTAGCTATTATGCGCATGGCTTAAGGTCACAACATTCTCAAGATATCTTAGATACTTGCACTCAACTACTTAGTTTTTTGCCGTTTCTAAGAACTTAGGAGTTACATTTATCTTATGAACTTGTAGTACAAAAAAATACGCTAAGTAATCAAAAATCGCGGCTTGTCGGAGTATTTTGTGAAAAATGAGGGACATTTCTTGCAATACTACTCTAAGGAGTTGAGATACATTATAAAATAAGAGATTAACAGTAAAATATCCTTTGAACTCAATAACGTTCTAAGCGCTTTAAAAAGCTAAGCTCCTGAGTAGTATTGGGAAAATTTGCTTTCTAACTACAACTTTTTCTCACAAATCATCATTGATCCATTGGTAGCCTATGGCTTAAAAACTATAGGACCTCCTCTTGACACTAAATTGCTCGATCAACTTAAAATTTGTTTCAACTCTTCTAAATATGCACTAAGCTTCTACACTGATAAAGAAATCTCTGAAAACCTACCAAAGTTTATTGAATGCTAATCTTACGGCTTGGAAGATAGAATGCCAAAGTTGAGAGTTTTACAAAAATTCAAGGATTTCATCACTTAACGGTATCACAACTACCTTCCAGTCAAAAGCAATACAACTGAAGCTGGCATTTTCTATAATCAATTCAAAAAATTCAACGAAAAGAAGAACTTTCATCACTATAGTACTCTAAAAAATTAAATCAGAAGGGTTAATGCCTTTGGCAAAGATTTTATTATCCCTTAAAGGGTCCCTTTGATCTGTTCACTTCCTGCCTGGAAGTTGTTCAAAGGCATAAAAATGTATCCGAGTGACCCCACTATATATAAGCTGCTTCAAACTTTTGATAATATTTAAGATCTTTGATGAAAAACTTGATTTTATAAGCTTTGATTACATAAGTTTGATTAGGTAATGGCGATGGAGGGGATGAATCAGAGAGCAGGCTAGTCAGGCTTAGCGGTTAGCTGAGGTTTATTCCTCTTCGACTTGCTACTTTAGCAGTGTTTCGCTTTTTTCCTCAGGAGAAAACGCAATTTCAAAAGAAAAGCCTTCATAATTCACAAAGTCTCCAACGCTGTCAGCTTTTGATTCAACTGAGCATTTGGTGAATTCTTTGGAAAAGTTGGAAACATCATTTTCCCCATTGAGGATGGGGATATAGGGGGGTTTTATCTTTTTGCTGAGCAGATCTTACCATTTTACCTGATTGAACCAAGGGTGCATTTTTATGCCTGCAGGGTCTTTCAATCTTTGTTATGGGTCTTTCTGCAGCAGTTTCGAAAATAGGTCACGCAAATTTTTACTCCAATTTTTATTGATTTAAGGTTCAGTGTTGAGGATTCTATCATAAAGCAAATTTCTGTTCTTAGTGTAAAAAGGAGGCATTCCATGAATGAGCTAGTAGAGGATTGTTCCCAAACACCACCAGTCTACAGGCTTCCCATGGCCTACTTTCTTTATCACCTATGGAGCCAAATACTCAGGAGTGCCACAAACCGAAAACTACTCATAACTGCCCTCAATATTGCTCTTGGAAAGTCCAAAGTCAGTCAGTTTTACGTATCCGTCAGCTCCAATTAGCACATTTTATGGTTTTAAGCTATATATAACCAAATTTACTCTCTATAAACGATGTTTTTGGAATGTAGATACTCTAAAGCAAGTAGCAGTTGAGCTCCATAGAATCGGGCTCTGAGTGAAAATGAAAGTACGCACTTTAGTTGAGTCTCTTCTTTTTGGAGAGCAATCCGAAAAGTTCTCCGCCTGGACAGTATTCGAGGGTGAGGTAGAGTTTGGTGTCAGTTTGGAAGGCAGAGTGAATCCTAATGAGAAAGGGGTGATTGATCTGGGTGAGAATGTCTCTTTCCATCATGATTTGCTTGACTTGGTTCTTCTTTTATATGTATTTCTTCTTCATTGATTTGAGCGCATAGAAGTTCTTTGAGGCTTTATGATTCACCAGCATCACTTTCGCAAAAGATCCCTTTCCTATCACCGAAATCAAATTGTAGTCATTGAGGGGCGTGTAAGAGTTTTCCATGACCAGTGTTGATTAAACTAGGTTTAAATAATAAGCCAATCGAACATCATCTACAATCTGTTAGACATTATTTATTCACATAACGTACAAAAAAAGTTGATTCTAGTAAAACTTAGGTCTTATTACTAGGGAATAATTGATACAGGAACACTAAGCTCA
>Ga0316217_10003336_pt1 | contig 18391 bp, 12 predicted proteins | sample 1anoAmetaG_FD_203633 | JGI IMG/M metagenome (GOLD analysis project Ga0316217, IMG submission 203633) | Freshwater microbial communities from Trout Bog Lake, Wisconsin, USA - 1anoA | ecosystem: Environmental > Aquatic > Freshwater > Lake > Hypolimnion/Profundal zone | place: USA: Wisconsin...
AGCGCGGCCGATGTCAACCAAGACCTCGACTTCTGATGAACCAATGCCCCGCCCCACCGGGGCATTGCTATGCCGCTCTCAGCAAGCGTGGGCGGGACACTCCAGGATTGGGTGGGTCGTAACAGTCGAGGTCAGAACTTCAACCCCACGAGCATCTCTGAATACGGTTGAACCCTCATATCCATTTATGAAACGATCGATCGTCGGATTTATTCCAATGGGAGGCAGGATTTCCATGATGCGGGCACGATTTGAAGCCGTGACGATGAGCCTGTATCGCGGCGCGACGAGCAGGAATCCGCCGGTTTTACCGTAATGGTTCTGCGCGATCTGGTAGAGGGAATTGGATGGGCCTAAGTGCGTCAATCCACTCAACGCGCCGATCACCCTACCCTCTGAATCCCAGATCGGTACCGTGATCGCAAAAACGGGCAACCGAATGATATTGTCCATGGCGGGCCTGCCGATCGAGGATTTCCCTTCCCCGAGCGTGGCGATCAACTGGTCAGCGTCTGTCAATCTTTGGCCGGCTGGTCCTTTAATGTAAGAAGTCTTTGCCAAGATTGTTCCATCCCGCCCCAGTACGGTGACGCCGGAATTGAAGAATTGTTGAAATGCCGGACTCTCATCCAATCGTGTCTGCACGCCGATTGGGCTGTCCAGAATGGTGGGGCCCATGCCCATGGCAGAAGATTCCAGGAGCCGAATCCGGTTGACAAGTTCCGAATTGATTTGTTCAGCCAGGATAGAAACCGCAGAATACTGCTGCTCACTTAATTGGCGTTTCATGTCAATCCGTAACACCATACTGATGTAAAGCATCAGGGACCAGAGGCTCGCCATGAAGATCGCGACCGTGATGAAGGTGATCTTGGTCTTAATGGATGGACGGAATGGGGCGAAGGCAGTCATGCCTGATCCTGGGGATTTCCAATGCCGATTCGCAAGTGCCAATACGTGGAAAACGTATTGATGATACCTCTTGGAAAGCTAGAAAATAACGGTGGCAAAGAAAATTTCAAATGAAGGTCCCGACTTACAAAACGCTTCCAGGCACCCAGTTCCCGGTATCATCAACAAACCCCAATCATTAATGTCGCTGAAGCCCTCTTGAGGTAGTGAGAATGCCTTCCGCCCCTCTGGCAACGGACCGCTCCCTGCGGTTGACACCTTTCAGGCGATGGCAGTGGATCACCTGCTTGCTGGTCAATCTGGTGGTCATCGGGGTTGCGGGCTTTGCCTTGTGGCACAGCCGGGAACAATACCACCAGCGGGCCGCCCTCACGGCCGAGAACCTGTCCAGGCTCCTGGAACAGAACCTGGGTGCCGATATTGAGAAGATCGATTCCGGACTGCTCGCCATTGCTGATGAAGTCGACCGGGAGCGGGCGGCACGCGGGATCGACAACCAGGCCCTCGGCACCTTCCTTGGCCGAATCCTGGCACGTACACCTGAGTTGCAGGGTTTTCGCATCGCCGATGCGGACGGGGTGGTCACTCATGTGGTCGGCGAGGTGTTGAATGGCACCGTCCAAATCGCCGACCGTGATTACTTTATGCAACTCAGAGGGAATTCCAGTGTGGGCCTTATCCTCAGCGGTCCAGTGCTCGGGCGGGTCAGCGGCAAGTTGGCAGTCATTCCGGCTCGCCGCCTGGAGGCTCCAGGTGGGGGGTTTGCCGGCATCGTCTTCGGATCAGTCTCACTCGAACGTATAGAAAAACAAATTTCATCCATCGATGTGGGGCCCCACGGGGTGGTGGCTTTGTTCAACCCCTCCCTCACGATCATGGCCCGCTACCCGGCGAGCGGTGCCACGGGAAGCGCCTTCGGCCGCACCAATGCCTCGCCTGAAATCACCGCCCTGATCGCAGCAGGCCAGAGGGCAGGTCATTACCATGCCCGATCGCGCCTGGACAACGTAATCCGGACCTTCTCCTATCGTCAGGTCGGGCCCTATCCGCTGACTGTGAATGTCGGCCTCGCCGAACAGGACTACCTGGCCGGCTGGTGGCAGGAAGTGTTTCGGGCGCTCGGATGGGCTGCCCTTTTCGCCCTGGCATCGCTGACCGCAACTTGGCTGATCAACCGGCGTTGGAAGGAGCGCATGGCTGCGGTTGAGGAACTCGCTCGGCAGGAGGAACGGTTCCGCATGCTGTTTCATGGCGGCAATGATTCCGTTTTCGTCCATGAAGCTGATCCTGTAACCGCGGCTCCCGGCCACTTCACTGAAGTCAATGACATCGCCTGCCAGCGCCTGGGCTTCAGCCGTGCGGAAATGCTCACCATGGGGCCGCTGAACCTGGAATCTGGATCAGGCCTCGAAATCGTTCCCTGGCCTAGGCAATTGGCGGAACAGAAGACCGCAGTTTTCGAGCGAGTGCACTTGACTAAGGACGGGAGGCAGATTGCGGTAGAGATCAACGCCCAGATGTTCCAACTGCAGGGCAGGAGCATGGTGCTTTCAGTGGCCCGTGATATTACCGAGCGCAAGGCGGCCGAAGCGAAGATCCTTCTCCTGACCAATCTCTACGCGGCTTTGAGCCAATGCAACCAGGCCATCGTGCACTGCGCTGATGAACAGGTGCTCTTGCCCAAGATCTGCCGCTGCATCGTCGAGTACAACTTCGCCAAGATGGCCTGGATCGGCGAACTAGATCCGGCCAGCGGACTGATCAAGCCGATCGCCTGGTTCGGAAGCGATGCGACCAGCCTGGAACCCTTGCCACGCCTCCAGGCGGGTGAGGATCCGGGTGCCGGTGGACCACCAAGCATGGCCATCCACAGCAATCAGCCATACTGGTGTCAAGATTTCCTGGGTGACTCCACCACCTTGCCCTGGCGCGCTTCCGGTACCCGGGCCGGGTGGCGCTCGTTGGCTGCGCTACCTTTACATCGGAATGGTCACCCTTTCGGCTGCCTGACCATCTGTTCCGGCACCATCGAGGCCTTCGACCCCGAGACGAAGGCTCTCCTACTGGAAATGGCCATGGATATCGATTTCGCGTTGAATAATTTCGAACGTGAATCGGAAAAACGGCGTTCGGTGGAGGCCCTTAAGGAGAGTGAGGCCCGCTTCCGAGCACTCTTCCAGAACGCTCCCGTCGGTATTTCACTCGAAGATTTCTCCGCAGTCAAAAGGACGCTCGAAAGGCTCCGTGGCACAGGCATCAGCGACCTTCGAGACCACTTCACCAGGCACCCAGAGGTGCTCGAGGACCTGGCTGAGCAAGTGGTGTTCCTGGATATCAACCGTACAGGGCGCGCCATGACTGGAGTCGGGGATCCGGCCGCGTCCCGCGCCGGCCGTTCCCGCTACGCCGCGCCTGAGTTTCTTGGCGAGTTCAGCCATGTGCTGATCGATCTTGCTGCAGGCAAGACATCTTTCATCTGCGAGATCCAGCTTCATGACGAGGAGGGCAGAGCGACCGCCTACGATTTGCACTTGGCGGTGCAACCGGGTTTTGAATCGGATCTCGCCCGCATCCTGGTCACCTTCGTGGACATCAGCGAACGCAAGATCGCTGAGCAGGCGCAGAAAATGGAAAGTCTGGGACTTTTGGCCGGCGGAGTCGCACACGACATGAACAATGTGCTGGGGGCGATCCTTGCCCTGGCCTCTGTCAACCTGGAGACCCAGCCTGCCGGCGGCAATATCCACAAGGCCTTTGAGACCATCATCAAGGCCACGGAGCGGGGGCGGACGGTGGTGCAGAACCTGTTGAGCTACGCCCGTCAATCCCCGACGGAAACCCGGGAACTGAATGTCAACCAACTCCTGAGGGAGGTGGCTGCGCTCCTGGAACATAGCGCCTTGTCCAGAATTCGCCTGCAGATGGATCTTGCCGAGGATCTTAAGCCCATTCGCGGGGATGCCAGCGCCCTGTCTCACGCTTTCATGAATCTCTGCGTCAATGCAGCAGATGCCATGCCTGGCGACGGCGTCCTAACCCTCCGGACCCTGAATCTGGAGCGGGACCTGATCAGGGTGGAAGCTGAGGACACCGGATGCGGAATGACCAAAGAGGTGCTGGAACGGGCGTTGAATCCCTTCTTCACCACCAAGAAGCCAGGGAAAGGCACTGGGCTCGGGCTTTCCATGGTCCACGGCACGGTGAAGGCGCACCACGGCCAGATGGAAATCCTGAGTGAGCCGGGAAAGGGAACCCGGATCAGAATGACGTTCCCTTCCAGTGGTTCCGGCGCCTCCGCTGGTTGAAGAACGCTACCAGACCGCTGGATGACCGCCTCGAGGGGCTTGCGTCTCTTCTGCCCAACCTTGGCCGGGGCCGGCTTGGCGATCTGAAAAATTCAAGGCGATTGCCATTCCTGGAAACGTACGGAAATACTGACGCGCCACGCCCACCGAATGGTCTCCCTTCCTGGGGAAGCTCGTATCGTCTTCCGGACCCCCTTAATCCGGGAGATGGCCGGTTGGAACAGCGGACGCCACAAGTAAAACTAGAAACGGGTCCACTTCTCCTGGCTGGCGGAGGATTGGACCGTCTTCTCGATGAAGCGGACGCCGCGGGCGCCGTCCACCAGGGTCGGGAAATCGCCTTCCAGCGGCCCCAGGGTGCGGCCCTCGGCCTTGGCACGGATGGCCTCGCCCACGCCCAGGTAGACGTTGGCGAAGGCCTCCATGAAGGCTTCGGGGTGGCCCGGCGGGAGGAAGGTGATCCGCTTGGCGGCATCGGCCAGATAGCCCGCGCCGCGGCGCAGTATCTGCCGGGGCCCGTCGATGGGGTCGAAGACCAGCCTGTTGGGGTCTTCCTGGTGCCAGGTCAGCGAGCCCAGAGTGCCCCACAACCGCAGGCGCAGGTCATTCTCGCCGCCGAGGGCGATCTGGGTGGCCATGAGGATGCCCTTGGCGCCGGTGGTGAAGCGCAGCAGCAGGCTGCCGTCGTCGTCCAGCTTGCGCCCGGGGACGAAGGTGGTCAGGTCGGCACAGAGGGCCTCCAGTTCCAAGCCGGTGACGGTGGCCACCAGATTCTCGGCGTGGGAGCCGATGTCGCCGATGGCGCCGGCGATGCCGCTGCGGGCCGGGTCGGTGCGCCACACCGCCTGTTTGTTCGCGGGGTCCGCCTCCAGCAGGGTGGCCAGCCAGCCCTGGTTGTACTCCGCCACCACCTTCCGGATCTGGCCCAGCTTGCCGCTGCGCACCATCTCCCGGGCGTGGCGCACCAGGGGATAGCCGGTGTAGTTGTAGGTCACCCCGAACACCGTCTTCCTGGCCCGGGAGAGCTCGATGAGCTCCGCCGCCTGGGCGCTGGTGTGCACCAGGGGCTTGTCGCACACCACGTGGATGCCGGCCTCGGTGAAGGCCTTGGCCACGGGGAAGTGCATGTGGTTGGGAGTGACGATGGTGACGAAGTGGATGCGCTCGGAGGCCGGGCGCTTGAGTTCGTCGTTGAGCAGGGATTGCCAGTCGCCGTGGATCCGGTCCGGGGCCAGGCCCAGGTCCTGGCCCGAGAGCCGGGCCTTGTCCGGATCGGCGGAAAGCGCCCCGGCCACCAGTTCCATGGAGCAGTGGAATTCCGCCGCGCGCCGGTGCACCATGCCGATGAAGGCGCCGCGTCCGCCGCCCACCATGGCGAATCGGAGTTTCTGGGTTGCCATAGGAGTCCCCCTTTCAGATCCTGGTCAGCGGGCGAAGGCGGCGTCAAAGGCGCCGGCGGCGGGTTTGAAGTCCAGCTTGCGGCAGAAGGCCGCGCTCTCGGTGGCGCCGTGGACCCGGTCCATCCGCCCGTCCTCCCACTCCACGCTCAGCGGGCCGGCATAGCCGATGTCGTTGAGGGCGGCGATGATCGACTCGAAGTCCACCATGCCGCGGCCGACGCTGCGGAAATCCCAGTAGCGGCGGAAGTCGCCGAAGCTGCAGTGTCCGCCGAACACTCCCACGCTGCCGTCACCCTTGCCCCACCAGGCGTCCTTCATGTGCACATGCTTGATGCGGGCGGCGAACTTGCGCAGGAAGGCCACGTAGTCGACCCCCTGGTAGCCCAGGTGGCTGGGGTCGAAGTTGAAGTTGAAGCGCGGGTGCCCGTTCACGGCGGCCACGGCGCGCTCGGCGCTGGCGATGTCGAAGGCGATCTCGGTGGGATGCACTTCCAGCCCGAAGTCCACGCCCTCCTTCTCGAACACGTCCAGGATCGGCAGCCAACGCTTGGCGAAGTCCTTGAATCCCTTCTCCCAGTATTCCTGCGAGGTGGGCGGAAAGGCGTACACGGAGTGCCAGACTGACGAGCCGGTGAAGCCGGTCACCACCTTGGCCCCGAACCTGGCCGCGGCCTTGGCTGTGTCTTCCAGTTCCGCGGCGGCGCGCCGGCGCACCCCTTCCGGATCGCCGTCGCCCCAGACGTGCGGGGGCAGGATACCCTGGTGCCGCTCGTCGATGAGGTCGCAAACGGCCTGGCCGACCAGATGGGTGGCGATGGCGCAGCAGGAAAGGCCGTTGTCCTCCAGCAACTTACGCTTGTCCTTGCAGTAGCTCTTCGACTTCAGCGCCGCCTGGACGTCGAAGTGGTCGCCCCAGCAGGCCAATTCCAGCCCGTCATAGCCCATTGTCTTGGCCAGCGGGGCCAGTTCGGCCAGCGGCAGATCGGCCCACTGGCCGGTGAAAAGGGTGATGGTTCTTGCCATGGCAGCACCTCTCGAACGGGGAAGGATGGATGAGGATCAGAAATAGCGGTTGAGAAGATTCTCCAGGAACTCCTGGCGGCCGGAACGGGGTTCCGGGTCGATATCGCGCTCCAGGGCGCGGGCGGCCACGGCGTCCAGGGTGAGGTCCCCGGCCAGCAGGTGCTGCCCGAACTCCCCCTGCCAACCCCGGTAGCGCTCCCGGACCGCCTGCTCCAGCCTGCCATCGACCAGCATCTGCTCGGCGATGAGCAGGGCCCGGGCGCAAAGGTCCATGGCGCCCACGTGGGCGTGGAACGGGTCGGCGGGGTCGATGGACTGGCGGCGGATCTTGGCGTCGAAGTTGAGCCCGCCGGTGGTGAAGCCGCCGGCCTTCAGGATGTGGTAGATGACCAGCGCGATCTCGCCCAGGTTGTTGGGGAACTGATCGGTGTCCCAGCCGCAGAGCAGGTCGCCCCGGTTCATGTCGATGGAGCCGAACACGCCCAGGGCCGAGGCCAGCGCCACCTCGTGCTCGAAGCTGTGCCCGGCCAGGGTGGCGTGGTTGGCCTCGACGTTGAGCTTGACGTCCTGCTCCAGCCCCAGCCTGTGCAGCAGCCCGGCCACCGTGGCCACGTCGTAGTCGTACTGGTGCTTGCTGGGCTCACGCGGCTTGGGCTCCACCAGGAGCGGCCCGGCCAGGCCGATCTTGTGCTTGTGCTCCACCGCCATGCGGAGGAATCGGCCCAACTGCTCCAGCTCGGCCTTGAGGTCGGTGTTGAGCAGGGTCTCGTAGCCCTCCCGGCCGCCCCATAGTACATAGTTCTGGCCGCCCAGCTTCACCGTGGCTTCCATGGCCTCCTTCACCGACAGACACGCCATGGCGAACACTTCCGGGTCCGGATTGGTGGCGGCGCCGGCCATCCAGCGCCGGTGGCTGAACATGTTGGCGGTGCCCCACAGCAGCCGGACCCCGGTGGCCTCCTGGCGCTCCCCCAGCACGTCCACCATCCGGCGGAACTGGTCCACGGTCTGGCGGACGCTGGTGCCCTCGGGGGCCACGTCGCGGTCATGGAAGCAGTAGAAGGGCGCGCCCAGCTTGGCGAAGAACTCGAAGGCAGCCTCCGCCTTGAGCCGTGCCCCTTCCATGGTCCCGGCCAGGGCCTGCCAGGGGCGCTGGAAGGTGCTGCCGCCGAAGGGGTCGCCGCCGTCCCAGCAGAAGGTGTGCCAGTAGCAGACAGCGAACCGGAGCTGGTCCTCCATGCGCTTGCCCAGGACCATGCGGTCCCGGTCGTAGTAGCGGAAGGCCAGGGCGTTGGCGCTGTCGGGTCCTTCGAACCCGATCCGGTCGATGGTGGGGAAGAATTCAGCCATGGATGCTCCTGCGATGTTGATTCGGTTCAGCCGCGGAAGAGATCCCGCACCCGCGGGTAGAGCGTCCGGAAGCGCTCGTAGCGTGGCAGCAGGGATTCTCGCTGGGCGGGGGAAGGAACATGGACATGGCGGGTCGCCGGGTGGATGCAGACCTCGGCCTCGCGGCCGCCTGCGGCCATCCAGCCCAGCCGGGCCGCCCCCAGGGCGCCGCCGGTCTCCCCGCCTTCCAGGGTGGCGACCTCGGTGCCCAGGCAGGAAGCGATCAACTGGGCCCAATCCGGGCTTCGCGACCCGCCGCCAACCAGGGCCAGCCGGCCCACTTCGGTACCGGCGGCCTTCAGGGCGTTCAGCCCATCCAGCAGACCGAACGCGACGCCCTCCATGGTCGCCCAGGCCAGATGGGCCGGGCTGGTGTTGTGGTTCAGCCCGAACCAGGCGCCTTGGGCCCGGGCGTCGTTGTGCGGGGTGCGCTCACCGGAGAGGTAGGGCAGGAAGATGGGCGCGGCGTCCCGCTCCTTCCCGGGCAGGGCGCGGACCTGCTCCAGCAGCGCCGCTTCGCTGGCGGCGCCCAGCAGGCGCGTTGCCCAGGACAGGCAGCCGGCGGCCGAAAGCATCACGCTCATCTGGTGCCAGCGGCCAGGCAACGCGTGGCAGAAAGCGTGGACCGCAGAGGCCGGATTGGGACGGAACCGGTCGGTGACCACGAACAGGACGCCGCTGGTGCCCAGAGAGAGGAAACCGTCGCCTGCCGCCACCGCGCCTATGCCTACGGCGCTGGCGGCATTGTCGCCGCCGCCGCCGGCCACCGGCACTCCGGCCGGCAGACCCCAGGCCCGGGCCACCGCGGGCAGCAGAGTGGCGGAGACAGCGCTGCCTTCCACCAGCCGGGGCATGTGCGCCCGGGTCAGTCCGGTAGCCGCCAGCAGCGTCTCCGACCAGTCGCGCCGCGCCACGTCCAGCCACAAGGTGCCGGCGGCGTCGGACAAGTCGCTCACTTTCTCCCCGGTCATGCGCAGGCGCAAGTAGTCCTTGGGCAGCAGCACCGTGACGACCCGGGCGAACCGTTCAGGCTCATGCCTGGCCACCCAGGCCAGCTTGGGCGCGGTGAACCCCGGCATGGCCAAGTTGCCGGCGATCGCCGGCAGTTCCGGGCAACGGGCGGTAAGTTCTTCGCATTCCGCCTCGGCCCGCGTGTCGTTCCAGAGGATGGCGGGGCGCAACACCCGGTCGGCAGCGTCCAGCAGGGTGGCGCCGTGCATCTGCCCCGACAGGCCGATGCCGCGCACCGCCGCGAAGGCGGCCGGGGCCTGGGCGCGCACCGCCGCCACCGCGACTTCGGTGGCGGACCACCATTCGGCTGGATCCTGCTCTGACCATTGCCGATGGGGCCGGGATAAGGCGAGCTTATGGCTCGCAACCGCCAGGACGTGGTGATTCTCCTGCAAAAGCACCACTTTCACTTCTGATGTGCCAAGATCGATTCCCAGGAACAAGGCCCCTCCAGCAGTAGCCGCCGGCTGCCGACAGTGAATGGTCCGCCGATCCTTCCGCATGTACCGGGCGACCACCGGGCAGTGGGCCCAGGCCCATGCCGGATATGAGAAGCGGACGAACGAAGCAGGGTAAAGACTCCGCTGATGGAAGGATCGATTTGAATCATAGGGGGCCTCTCCTATTTAGTCAAGGGGGAAAACTAATAAATTTTCTTAACCTTGAACTAAATCTGTTTCATCAATTTAAATGATGCAAAAATTTGACTTAAATAAATTAGTAGAATTCGGAATGTTACATTCAATTCGAGTAAAATGTTGGATTCAAGCTAGCAGTGCAATCCAGCCACCAGAGCGGGTCCCAGATGCCGGCTGGACCTCGCCCCCGGAACCGGCCCGCCTCGTCCCTTTCGGTGAGACCATGAGCCAACTGCCTTTGCCCCCGCTCCCCGCCACCACCTTCCACCAACGGACTTTCGGCCCCACCCCCGCCGGAGAGGCCGAACTGTTCACCCTCACCAACGCCCACGGCCTTCAGGCCGAGGTCACCAGCTACGGCGGCTGCATGACCCGGCTGCTGGTGCCCGACCGCGACGGACGTCGCACAGATGTGATCCTGGGCCACCGGACCCTGGCCGAGTACTGCTCCGGCAGCGCCTACCTGGGCGCCCTCGTCGGCCGGGTGGGCAACCGCATCGCCGGCGGCCACTTCAGCCTGGACGGGCAGGTCTGGCGCCTCGCCTGCAACGATGCCCCGGGCGGCCGGCCCTGCCACCTGCACGGCGGCCCCGGCGGCTTCCACCGCGTGCTCTGGCGGGCCGAGCCGCTGCCGGAGCCCGGCGGCGCCGGGCTCCGCCTGCGCCACCTCAGCCCCGACGGCGAAGAGGGCTACCCAGGGAACCTGGAGGTCACGGTGGACTATCGCATCACCCGCGCGGACGAGCTGATCCTGGAATACCGGGCCGAAAGCGACCGGGCCACCCCGGTCAACCTCACCCAACACAATTATTACAACCTGGGCGGCGCGGGCTGCGGGGACATCCTCGAGCACCTGTTGACGCTCCATGCCGGCCGCTACCTGCCGGTGGACCCCGGGCTCATCCCCACCGGCGAACTGGCCCCGGTGGCCGGCACCCCGTTTGATTTCACCGGGCCGGCGCCCATCGGCGCCCGGATCCGGGCCGACCATCCGCAGCTGCGGCACGGCGGCGGCTACGATCACAACTGGGTCCTCGACCACGCCGGGCCAGGGCTGGCCCATGCCGCCACGGTGGAGCACCCGGCCTCGGGCCGGCGGATGGAGGTGTGGACCGACCAGCCCGGCATCCAGTTCTACTCCGGCAACAACCTTCCCTCCGCCAGCGCCGGCAGGGACGGCCGGCCGCTCCAACCGCACCAGGGATTCTGCCTGGAGACCCAGCATTTCCCTGATGCGGTGAACCATCCGGCGTTTCCTCCGGTGATCCTGCGGCCGGGCGGGACTTACCGCACCACCACGGTGTACCGGTTCAATCCAGGAAGGGGCTAGATGCGCGGGTTCAGTTGAACAGCTGCCGGAGGAAGCGCAGGCCGTCTGAGGCCAGTTCGTCCTGGGAGGCGGCCAACGGCCGCCAAATGGAGGCGGCCTTGGCGATCTCCACCGTCCCCGGGGTGAACGACTCGATCACTGCTGCGCCGTCGTACTCGATGTCCTGGAGCGCGTCGCGGATCGCCTTCCATTCCTGGTGCCCGGTGCCCGGCGCGCCGCGGTCGTTCTCGCAGGCGTGGAAGTGGCCGAGGTTTCCCTTGCCGACCTTGCGGATGGCGTCGGGGATGCTGCGCTCCTCGATGTTGCCGTGGAAGGTGTCCAGGTGGACCTTGAAGGCCTTGCTGCCCACGTCGGCCACCATCCGGGAGGCCTGCTCGGCCAGGTTGACCATGTCGGTCTCGAAGCGGTTGAGCGGCTCGATGCAGATGGTGACGCCGGCGGCACGGGCCATGGCTTCGACCGACTTGAGGTTCTCGATGCACCAGGCCCACTCGATCTTTTTCTGTTCGGCGGGAACCAGCCGGGTCTTGCCCACCGCGGAGTAGACCGGGCCGGCGAAGGTCCTGCAGCCCAGCCCTTCGGCCATCCTGATGCAATCCTCGATGTATTTCCGGCCGTTGGCCCGCACCGCGGGATCCCCGTGGGAGATGTCCCGGCTGGGACCGAAGGCGCCGCACAGGGTTACGTCCAGGCCAGTGTCGGCCAGCTTCTGCTTGAGGGCGGGCACGTCGATGGCCGCGGGGTCCTCCACCGCCACCTCGACGATGTCGAAGCCTATTCGGGCGATCTTGTCCAGCAAGGCCAGATCGGCCGTGGTGAAGGGCGACACCCAGACCCAGGTGTTGACTCCGAGTTTCATGGTTGAATCCTTTCTCCGCCTTGGGCAGCGCGGCATGGTTGGTTCACTGGTGCTCGAATTCAGGAAGGAAGACGCGGGTGCCGCCGGCCAGGGCCGACTGGTGGGCGCAGATGCCCGCAGCGCTGTAGTAGGCCGAAGTCACGGCATCGATGGCCGATTCGCGCCCCTCGACGACGGCGGACACGAACTCGTGGACCAGATGCGGGTGGGAGCCGCCATGGCCGGCGCCCTGAATGAAGGATACGTGGGTCGGATCGTCGATCTGTTCCTTCTTGGTGAAATTGGCGATGGAGGCCGGCAGCAGTTCCAGCGCGTCGGGCGCGAACACCCGGCGGGCCGTTTCGCCGCCCTCGAACAGCGCCGTCCCTTCGTTCTCGATCTGCTCCCATTCGATGGCCATCTTGTCGCCGTAGACGTCGAAGCTTTCCCGGTACTGGCGCACGGTCTCGAACAGCGACCGGGTGGCCTCGGCCACCACGTTGCAGTCCCTGAGTCTGAAGGTGGCAGTCTCCACCGCGAACGGTGAGCCGTAGCGCCCGGCAAGGTCGGCGGAGATGGCGCCGGAGCCGTGGCAGACCACCGAATCCGGGTTGGCCCCGACAATGTTCAGAAGCGGCGCGATGGCGTGGGTGCCGTAGTGCATGGGCGGGAACCCCAACCAGTAATCGGGCCAGCCCTCCAGCCCCATGTTCTGCATATGCGAACCGCGCACGAACTGGATGCGCCCCAGTTGGCCGCTGGCGGCCAGCCGCTTGGCGTACAGGAATTCGCGGGTGTACACGGCGGTCTCCATGTTCATGTAGACCTTGCCGCTCTTCTTCCGGGCCCGCACCAGGGCGGCCAGTTCCTCGAGGGTGGTGCCCATGGGCACTGTGCAGGCTGTGTGCTTGCCCGCCTCCAGTGAGGCCAGGGACTGCCGGGCGTGTTCGCCGATGGGAGTGACGATGTGGATGGCGTCGAAATCGCTCCGCCCCAGGATGCTGGGGAAATCACTGAAACGGTCCGGCTGCGGGATGTGGAATTTATCGCCGACCTCGGCCAGGGTGGCGGGGTTGCGGGCACAGATGCCGACCTTGCCGACAAGCGGGTGATTCTGGTAGATGGCGATGAATTCCTTGCCGAAGCCCAGGCCCACGATCGCCACGTTGACTTTCTTGTCCATGTCCTTGTCCTCCTGACCAGTCCTGTACCGAAATCGCCAGGCGCACCCGTTGCGCCCGGCGGAAGCTCCCGGATCCGGGCTCCGGGACAGCCCACTGTCAAATCGAACAACCGGGGTCCGGAAAGGTCCGGACCCCGGGCGGAAGGGCTACTTGTACAGGGGGTTGACCCGCATGGCGGGGTTGTTGATGTCGTAATTGAAGGCCTTTGCATCCCGCTTGCGCATGTAGTCGTCGTGGATCCAGGGCACCAGCGCATCGAAGCTGACCTTCCTGCTGTAGTAGGGGATGGTGCTCACGAACACGGCCTTCTTGTATGGCTGGTGGGCGAAGCAGGCCTTGATCTGCTGGTAGCAGATGTCCGCTTCCAGGGTCGGGCACTGGTTGATGTCCATGGTCACCTGGCCGTTCTGCACCCAGCGCCAGGACTTCTCCTTGCCGTTGCTGGAGCCCAGCCAGTACTTGCTGGGGTCGAGCCCGGCTTCCTGCATGGCCTGGAGGGCCCCGGTCATCATCTCGTCGTTGTGCACGTATGCGCCGTCGAAGCCGTTGGGCCCGAGGCTGGTGATGGCGTCCTGCATGGCCTTCTTGGCCGGGTCGGCGAACCAGCCGCCCGAAGCCCAGAACACGACCTTCAGGTCCGTACCGCCCGCACCCTTGACGCCGACACTGGTAAGCAGGTTGCCGATGTCCTTGCCGGCGTTCTTGTAGGCCTGGAGGAAGCCCTCGGTCTGGCCGGAGGCGGTGCCCTGGCCCAGCTTGCCTTCGATCATGACCAGCCGCTTGACGCCAAGCTTCATGGCCGATTCACCGGCCACCACGCCCTCGTGGACCCAGTCGAACCCGGCGAAACCGGCCAGTCCGGGATCGTTAGGCGGATTGTGGGTGAGGTGGAACTCGGGGATATTGGCAGCCTTGGCGATCTTGAGGCACTCGGCGGTGATCTTCGGTGAGTTCTGCACCACCACCAGGGCGTCCACCTTCTGGGTGACGAAATTCTCCACCGCCTGCAACTGTTCAGGCGCAGTGCCCTGGCCGACGATGTCGATAACCTTCCAGCCCTCCCTCCCGGCCAGGGTCTTGAAGACCTGGAAGCCGGCCTTGTAGTAGTCGTCGGAAGCATCCATGTAGTATCCGATGACCTTCTGCTGAGCAAGGCCCATGGATGCGCACATGGCGAGCATGGTGGCGATCTTGGCGATTCGTTTCATATTGCTCCTCCTCCTAGGGGGTTGTGGTTGCAGAAAAATGAAAGAACTGCAGAGTTTTGACCGGATTCGATGCGGGCGGATCCCGGCCGATTCGGTCGCCCGAGGGCTGTCCCTGGCTGAATCCGGCGTCCACCCATTGCCTCCTCAGATCGCGATGCTCCTCCTTGCCGCTGCCTTGTCCTTCCTCCGGGCCAGGAACCCCGTGACCTTGGAGGAGACGTCGCCGGCGGAGACGGCGATGATCACCACCAGGCCCTTGGCCACGAACTGGACTTCCGACGGCAGCCGGAGCATGTTCATGGCGTTGCCGATGGATCCCAGGAAAAAGATCCCGATCAGGGTCCCGAGCATGCTGCCTTTGCCCCCGCGCAGGGCAGTCCCGCCGATGACCACCATGGCGATGGTGTCGATCTCCAGCCCCTGGCCCAGGGTGACAATGCCGGTGTTGATGCGCGAGAGCAGCATGGTGGCGCCGATCCCCACCAGCAGGCCCATGATGACGTAGACCGAGAGCCGGGTGTTCTTGACGTTGATGCCGGCCAGGTAGGCGGCGTGGGGGTTGGTGCCCACCGCGTAGATCCGCCGGCCGAACTTGGTGAAGCGCAGCACCAGCCCACCCACCAGGATCAGGAAGAAAAACAGCAGGACGTACGGGGGGATGACCAGGTTGAGCGTGGTCACCGGGTCCTTGGCGCCCTCGATCAGATTGATCTTGCAGAAGTTCAGTTCGCCGTTGAGGATCACTTCGCGGGAATTGCTGAGCAGCAGCGCCATGCCCTGGAAGGTGATCATGCCGCCCAGGGTGATGATGAATGGTTCCACCTTGGTGCGGGAGATGATGAAGCCCATCAGGGTCTCGAGGAACACCGCCGCGCCGATGCCCAGGGCAATGGAGACCGTCACGCTGAGCCCCCAGGTGGAGATGCCCGAGGCGACGATGATGGAGACCAGCGAAGCCAGCATGCCCACCGACAGGTCGATGCCCCCCGACAGCATCACAAAAGTCATCCCCACCGCCACGATGCCCGGCACGGCCACCTGCTGCATGATGTTCAGGAGGTTCACCGGGCTGATGAAGGTCGGGTATTTGTGCAGGCCCTGGGTATAGAGCTGGAGCGCAACGATGATCAGGATGAACCCGAGGAAGATCGAGAGGGGCGTCAGATTCTCGTGCCGGCTGAAGAGCGAAGTCTTCAAGCGCACGCTGCGCTCTCCCGGGTTCCGCTCGGCCGCTACCGCTTGGTTCATATCGCGCTATCTCCAATGGAATGGGTCAGGATATTTTCTTCGGTGATCTCGGCGCCGCTCAGTTCGGCAACCTTCGCTCCGCCCTTCATCACCAGGACACGGTCACTCATGGAAATCACCTCGGGCAGGTCGGAACTGACCATGATGACGGCCTTGCCCTGGCGCAGCAGGTCCACCATCACCTGGTAGATCTCCTGCTTGGAGCCCACATCGATGCCGTGGGTGGGCTCGTCGAAAATGAAGATCTCGCCATTGGTGTTGAACCACTTGGCCAGCACGACCTTCTGCTGGTTGCCGCCCGAGAGTTCCACCACCCGGGTGCGGGAATCGGGAGTGCGGATGTTCAGCCGCTTGACGTACGCGTCGCCGGTGCGCACGTCACCGCTGGGCCGGACCACCAGCTTCTTCACGTTCACCAGGTTGGCCGTGGCCACGTTCTGGGCGATGGTCTGGGGCAGGAACAGGCCAGAGGTCTGCCGGTCCTCGGTGAGGAAGCACAGCTTGTGCCTGATGGCGTCCTTGGGGCTGCGGTGCCGGACGGTTCGCCCCTGGATGCGGATCTCGCCGAAGTCCAGGGGTTGGGCACCGAACAGCAGATTCATAAGCTCCGACCGCCCCGAACCGGTCATGCCCGAGATGCCCAGCAACTCGCCGCGGCGCAGCACGAAAGAGACGTTCTTGACGCCCTTGCCGCACACATTGCGCGCCTCGAACACCGGCTCGCCGATCTCCACCTTTTCCCGCTGGTAGAAGGTGGACGGGTCGCGCCCGATCATGTCCTTGATCAGCCGGGATTTCACCAGGTCCTCCCTGGCGTGCTCATTGACCTTGTGTCCGTCCCGGAGCACCGTTACCCGGTCGCCCACCCGGAACACCTCGTCCAGGTGGTGGGAGATATAGATGAAGCCGATCCCGCTCTGCTTGACGGTCTGGATGATCTCCAGCAGGTTGTCGATCTCCGCGGAGGAGAACGACGCGGTGGGCTCGTCCAGGATGATCACCCGGTGCTTGAACACCAGGCCCTTGGCGATCTCAACCGTCTTCTGCTCGCCCGAGGTGAGCTCCCACATCTTGCGGCCATGGTCCAGGTCGCTCTTGAGGTACTGCAGCACCTCCTCGGTGCGCCGGCTCATCTCTCGTCGATTGAGGATCCCCGCGCGAAGGATCTCCGCACCGGCGAAGATGTTCTCGACGATGCTCAGGCTGTCGAAGACGATGTGCTCCTGGTAGATTGTCTGGATGCCCAGGGAGATGGCCAGGCGCGGGGTCAGGGTCACCCTCTGGCCGTCGATGAGGATCTCCCCGCCTTCATCCGGCTGGTAGGCCCCGGAAAGGATCTTGATCAGGGTCGATTTGCCGGCGCCGTTCTCGCCGCAAAGACAGTGTACCTCGCCCTCCTGCAGGTCGAGGCTGATGCCCTGCAGCGCCTTGACCCCTGGGAAGGTCTTGGAAATGTTCCGCAACTGAAGAATCTGGCCCATCGTCTCTCCGTCAGTCTGGGCGATCCGGGTGGGTCGGGTTGGCGCGTTTCGACTTCTCCATGTGACGATTCCTTGCAGGGAAAAAATGGGGTACTAGCGGCAGCAGCGTCCGGACGGGTCCACGAGCCGGAAGATCTCCCCCCTGGACGCCTCCGCCTTCCCGGGGAAAGGCGAGATAGGCCGTGCCATGCCGGTAAAACAAATGAATCGCTGGCGGGTGTCGAAAGCGCTGTCAGGATGATCAACTGGTAGCATAGGAACCCCCCCGTAGTTAGTCAATGGGGAAAACTAATAAATTTTTTTAGTCTTGAATTAACTTTGATAATTTAGTTTAAACATTAAAATAATTATGTTTATGAAAAAACTTGGCGATAAAAAAATATGTTTCAACCTTGGTAATGCGGAACCAAATGGCTAGCATGATAATCCGATGACCGAATGCCGGCATCCCGGTCCCTGCCGCCGGGGCCGGCGGGTTGGTGAAGGTTCAGACCCCGGCGCGGTATGCTTCAGGATGGAGGACCCATGGCGGCCAAAGTCAACTCAACAGCCATCCGCCGACTGAACCGGGTCCGCCTGTTCCACGCGCTGCGGGAGAACCCGAACAGCTCCCAGACCGATCTCCAGCGCCTCACAGGCCTGGACCGGGGAACCACCTCGCTGATCGTGGCGCAGCTGCTGGAGGAGGGCCTGCTGATCCGGGGCGAAGCCACGTATCCTGGGCGGGTGGGACGCCCGGAAACCGCCCTGAACATCGCCCCGTCGGCCGGGATCTTCGTTGGCGCCCGGCTGGAGCCGAACAAGATCCGGATCATCTCCACCAACCTCGCCGGCGATCCCCTCGTCCGGCTGGACATGCCCGGCAGTTCGGGGATCATGGAATCCCTCCGCCTGTTCCGCGAGGGCCTGGACCAGATCATCGGGCAGAGCGGGTCGGAACCTGAGGTCCGCGGGATCGGGGTCGGCATCCCCGGCATGATGGACCGGGATGGTTCGCTGGTGTTGGCGCCCAACCTGGGCTGGCACGGGCTGCCGATCCAGCCCATGCTTCAGGAAGGCCTGGAGGCGCCAGTGTACGTGGACAACGACGCCAATGCCGCGGCCATGGCCGAGCGGCTGTTCGGCGGCTGCCGGGACTCGGCCAATTTCGTCTACCTTTCCTGCCACTCCGGCCTGGGGGCCGGACTGTTCCTGGAGGGCCGCCTGTACCGCGGCGTCCAGGGCTTCTCCGGGGAGATCGGGCACGTCACCGCGGTGCTCGGAGGGCGCCCCTGCGGCTGCGGCAAGGCCGGCTGCGTGGAGGCATACGTATCCGAAGGCGGCATCCTCCTGACCCTGGCTGAACGCGGGCTGACGCTGGCCAACCTGGCCGAGGTTGCGGCGGCGGCGCGGCGGCGGGAGGCTGTGGTCCTGGAGGTGCTGGA
>Ga0316217_10003337_pt1 | contig 18386 bp, 16 predicted proteins | sample 1anoAmetaG_FD_203633 | JGI IMG/M metagenome (GOLD analysis project Ga0316217, IMG submission 203633) | Freshwater microbial communities from Trout Bog Lake, Wisconsin, USA - 1anoA | ecosystem: Environmental > Aquatic > Freshwater > Lake > Hypolimnion/Profundal zone | place: USA: Wisconsin...
TTCAAGGAGACTGCAAGCCGAAGATTCTGCAAGTCTTTCAGGTCGACCGGGCTGGACGGGCGCTGGTGACCCCTGCCGCGGAGCGGCTAGGTTCAAGCAAAGACCTTGTACTAACCGTATTGGGATGAAAAGGGATAAAAAAATATCAATCAATTGGTTCGCCGGCACTCAGAGCCTCAGCGCTTTGATCCTCTGGTAGAGCGTACTGCGCGGGATATCCAGGCGCTGCGCGGCCCGCTCCACCCGGCCGCCCTCCTCCTTGAGCACCATGGCGATGTGGGCGCGCTCCATCTCCTTCAGGGTGAGCCGGGACGAGGCGGCGCCGGGCTCGACGCCGGCCCTCGGGCTGGACGCGAAATCCAGGTCGGCGGATTCGATCAGCAGGGTGCGGGCACACAGCAGGGCCCGTTCCAGGACGTTGCGCAGTTCGCGGATGTTGCCCGGCCAGGCGTGCCGCTGCAGCACGCCCAGGGCCTGCTTCGAGAGCTTCACCGGCTCCCGGCCCCACTCGCCGGTGATCCGGCCCAGCAGGTTCTGGGCCAGCGCCGGCAGGTCCTCGGCGCGCTCGGACAGGGGCGGCACCACGATCTGGATGGCGCTGACGCGGTAGTACAGATCGGCCCGGAACTGGCGCTGGCCGACCATGGCCTCCAGGTCCCGGTGGGTGGCGCCGATGAGGCGGAAGTCCACCTTGCGGTCCTGGACCTCGCCGAGCCGGCGAAAGCGCTTCTCCTCCAGGGCCTTGAGCAGCTTGGGCTGGATCTGCAGGTCCATGTCGCCCAGCTCGTCCAGGAACACGGTGCCCCGGTGGGCCGCCTCCAGCAGGCCGATCTTGGCGGCCACGGCGCCGGTGAAGGCGCCCTTCTCGTGCCCGAACAGCTCGGTGTCCAGGAACTCGCGGGTGAACCCGCCGCAGTTGAGCTCCAGCAGAGGCTCCTGGGCCCGGGAGCTGTGCCGGTGCAGCCAGCGGGCCAGTTCGCTCTTGCCGGTGCCGGTGTCGCCCTGGATGAGGATCGGGCTCTCCGCCCCGGCGGCCCGCCGGGACTGCTCCTCGAGGCGGCGGATGGCCGGGCTCTCGCCCAGGAACAGGTCCATCGCCCGCACCATGGGCTCTCCCGCGGCCAGCGCCGCCTGCTTGCGGCGGTTCCGCTGGTTCTCCAGGACCCGCTCCAGGACCAGCTGCAGCGCCCCCAGGTCGATCGGCTTGACCAGGAACTGCTCGGCGCCCATCTGGATCGCCCGCACCGCCAGCTCGACGCTGGCGTGGGCGGTGATCAGCACGACCGGCACGCCCGCATCGATCGCCTTGAGCCGCGGAAGCAGCTCCAGGGCATTGCCGTCGGGGAGGGCGTAGTCCAGGGTGACGGCGTCGTAGACGTCCTTGCGGTAGCGGGCTTCGGCCGACGCGCAGCTGTCCGCCTCGTCCACGCTGAACCCGCGGAACTCCAGGAAGTCCTTCAAGGCGAAGCGGATCTCCGCTTCGTCATCGACCACGAGGATGCGCGGGCGGCCCATGGTTCAGCGGCACGGCAGGGAGAAGGCCAGCATCACCCCTCCCTCGGGCCCCGGCCCGGCCCTGAGCGTGCCGCCGTGCGCCTCCAGGGTGCGCCGGGCCACGGGCAGGGCCAGCCGGCCCAGGCCCGCCGCCCGGAAATAGAACGGCTCGAAGACCCGCGCCAGGTCCACCGGGCCGTCCAGCAGTCCCGGCCCTTCCAGCTCGCCCAGGACCCGCGCCTCCCCCTCCCGGCGCCGGGCCCGCAGGGTCACGCGGGAGCCGCCCTGGCCCTGGCCGAGGGCCCACTTCAGAAGGGAGGCGAAGGCCTCGCAGAGGGCATCCCGGTCCGCCCGCACCACGGCCCGGGGCCCCTCCTGCTCAAGCGCCAGCGCCATGCCCAGCCCCTCGGCCCGGAGCCGGCTCTCGGCCACGGCTTCGCCCAGCACCAGGTCCAGGGGCACATCCATCCTCGGACCGGACGCGGGTTCGCCGAACGCCCCCAGTTCGTCGATGAAGCCGGTGAGCCGCTTCAGGCTCCGGCGCAACGCCCCGCCGTGGCTCCGGGCCTCCTCGCCGGCGCCGAACCGGGCCTGGAAGGCGTCCAGGGTCGCGGAGAAGCCGAACGAAGCGTTGCGCAGTTCGTGCACCAGCCCAGGCACGAAGGAAGCGGCCGCCGGCCCGCGGCCGGAGCCGGCCCCGCGCCGGTCGCGCAGGGCCTCGGCCCGGACCACCGCGGCGGCGGCCAGGGACGCGGCCTGGCCAACCCCGTCCCGGGCCGCGGGCGCCAGCGGCCCGGTCACCCACAGCAGTCCCGCCGCCTGGCCCTGGCCGTCCAGGACCCAGCGGCCGATGCCCTCCGCTCCCGCCCAGGTCCAGGAAGCGCCGGGCGCCCGGCCCCGCGCCAGTTCCCGCAGCGCGGCCGGATGGCAGCCGTACCACACCCCCTGGGCGTCGCCGAGGACCAGCGCCACCGGGGCCCCGCAGAAGGCGGCCACCAAAGCCTCGATGGCCTGGAGCTCGGCGGTGTCCTGGAAGCCGTGGCCGCGGGCGGCGTCGGTTTCGAGGGGCGGCGGAGTGGGCACGGTCGGCATGGAGGACCCCCAGGGGGGGACCAGTCTAGCCTGGAATTCGACTCATCCGGTTATGTAATTGAAGTAATGGCTAATATTAACTCTTACTTCAGCTTCTCCAGGACCGTATCGCTCCGGTGCGAGACCTGGATGATGTTCTGGTTCACCAGGTTGATCTCCTGGGTGAGGTTGCGCACCGCCTCCACGGACTTGCCCAGATGGTCGGCCACCACCGTGAAGCCGCGCCCGTGGACGCCGGCCTTGGAGGCCTCGATGCTGGCGTTCAAGGCCAGCATCTGCATATTGGACATGATCGAATTGATGCGGCTGACGATGCTGTTGCTGGCGTCCAGGCTGCTGGCCAGGTCGTCCTTGATGGACGAGACCACCTGGGAGATGTCGTCGCGCATGATGGCCGCGTTCTCCGCGAGGACCTGCACCATCATCCGGCTGGTGGTCGGGGTGATCAGCATGGTCGAGGTGCCCCGCAGACGGGCCCGGATCCGGGCCTCCAGGTCCGGGTCGCCGCTGGAATCGAACAGGAAATCGGGCAGCTCGCCGCGGGTCGCCTCCTCGTCGTCATTGAAGGTGCGGATGCCCTTCTGCCGGGCCTCCGCCAGCCCGGGCGCGGACGGATTGGGATCGACGATGAAGACCACCCGGGCCGCGGTGCTGGACCCGAAGAACCGGAGCAGCCCCTGCCCGCCCCGGCCGCCGCCGATGATGCCGATGGTGAAGACCTGCTTGCCGAACCATTCGCTCACAAGGACCGCCTGTCGTGGAGTTGACATCCCCATGTTGCCACGATTGCCCCGCCCGGCCCTGGATGATGTTGACGCGCGCCGGCCCGGGTAGCCACCATGGGGCATGGAACCACTGACCTTGACCGCCTCCCAGGGCCGGGTGACGCTGCGCATGACCTGCGTGGCCATGGGCCGCGACCTGGCCGTGACCCTCAGCGGCGGCGACCGGGCCCACCTCGGCGCCGTGGCCCTGGCCCAGCCGCGGCCCGACGGCGCCGGCGCCACCACCTCGGTGCTGGCCGTCCTGGGCCACCGGGAGGATGAGCTGGCCCGGAGCCTCGCCGCGGAGCTGGCGGCCCGGCACCGGGCGCTGGTCACCGTGGCCTGCGGGATCCACGTGGACGCCATCACGCCGGAGGAACTGGCCGCGGTCCTGGCCCTCGCCGCCGAGCTCTCCACCGGGCTCTCGGCCCGCCTGGGACCCTGGAAAACCCCCGGGGATCCAGGGGAATCTTGCGATACGATGGGGTCTACCCACCCAGGAGGATGACCGTGCTGATCCAGTGGACCGACCAGTTCGCCACCGGCAACGCCCTGGTGGACCAGCAGCACCAGGCGCTGTTCGCGGCCATCAACCAGTTCCAGGAAGCCCTCGACAATGCCGCCGGCGCGACCCAGGTGGATGCCATGCTGGAGTTCCTGGACCGCTACGTGGGCGAGCACTTCACCACCGAAGAGTTCCTGATGCTGCGCTCGGAGTTCCCGGACATCACCCTGCACAAGATTGAGCATGAGAGATTAATGCTACGGGTCACCTTCATCCGCGACCTGCGCCGCCAGGACCCGGCCCTGGCTCCGGCCGAGGGCCTGGCCCGGTTCCTCGGCGACTGGCTGCAGAACCACATCATGCAGTGGGACATGGCCCTGTTCAACCACATGCGGGAACATCACCTGAGCGAATAGCAGCCCAGGGCTAGTAGGGACTGCTGGCCAGGCCCTTCTCGATCAGGTCCCGCGCGCAGGCCCGAACTCCGGCATCCGGCTCCTTGGTCTCCCGGGCGGCCTCGTAGATGATGCTGGCCGCGTCCCCGGATTGGCAGGCGGCCAGGGAGCGCAGGGCCGCCATCCGCACCTTCGGCTCCGGCTCGTTCAGGGGGTTGGCGATGCGGCCCAGGCGCAGGGCGGTCATGCGGTTGCGCCGGTCGACCACCTGGACGAGGGCCAGGGCGGCGGCCTCCCGCACCAAAGGATCGGCCTCAAACTGGATGTTGGCCCGGTCGAACAGGAGGCCCGCTGCCAGCCCGCTGCCGGCGCCCATGCCCGCCAACTCCTGGATGGCCTTCACTTTCGCAGGACTATCCTGGTCCGAACCCTTGCCCAGGATCCCGGCCAGTTCCACCATCCGCGCATTGTTGGGGGACTGGGCGCCCATGGGCGCCAGGGCCACGCCCGCCAGGATCAGCGCCAGACCTGCATTCCGTGCCTTCATGCCCACTCCCGCCGCGAGGAGCCACTATAGCACGGGCCCTTTCCAGGCTACGCTGGCGACATGCCGACCTCCTCCTATACCTTCCAGCCCATAGGGTTCATCCGTTCGCCCTACCGCCGGCGGCTGGCCGCCCCGCACCAGGCCACGGTCCAGCCGGGCCTCGACCCGGGCCAGCCCGCGGAGGCCACCCTGGAGCTGGAGCCGGGGCTGCCCGAGAGCACCCTCCGCGACCTGGAGGGCTTCGAGCGGATCTGGGTGATCTTCGTGCTGCACCGCAGCGAGGGCTGGGCCGCCACCGTGCACCCGCCCCGCGGGCCGCGGATCAAGCGCGGCGTGTTCGCCACCCGCTCCCCGCACCGGCCCAACCCGATCGGCCTGTCGGCGGTGGAACTGGCCGGGGTGGACGGCCGGATCCTGACCCTGCGCGGCGTGGATCTGCTGGATGGCACGCCGGTGCTCGACATCAAGCCCTACGTGCCCTATGCCGATGCCTTTCCGCAGGCCCGGGCGGGCTGGATCGACGCCGTGGACCTTGCCACCGGGCTGGGTTCAGCGCCGGGACTTCGACGGCCCCGGAAGCCCGGGGAGGGCTGAGTACATCGCCTCGATCTCGGCCTTGAAGGCCTGCTCGATGGACTTGCGGCGCAGCTTGAGGGTCGGAGTGATCTCGCCCAGGTCCATGGAGAAGGGCCGCGGAAGCAGGGTGAACTTCTTGACCTGCTCATACTTGGCCAGCCCCTTCTGGAGCTGCTCGATGCGGTTTTCGAAGAACTCCACGACGCTGCTGTTGCGCAGCAGCTCGGCCTGGCTGCGCCAGGTCACGCCCATGGCCCGGGCGTGCTCCTCCAGCTGGTCGAAGTAGGGGACGATCAGGGCCGAGACGAAGTTGCGCGAGTCGGCGATGATCGCCACCTGCTCGATGAAGGCGTCCTTGCCCAGGGTGCCCTCCACCCGCTGGGGGGCCACGTACTGGCCGTTGGAGGTCTTCATGAGCTCCTTGAGCCGCTCGGTGAAGATGAGGTTGCCCGCGGCGTCCATGCCGCCGGCGTCGCCCGTGCGGAAGAAGCCGTCGGCGGTCATGACGCGGGCGGTCTCCTCCGGCCGGTTGAAGTAGCCCCGCATGATGGTGGGGCCCTTGACCTCGATCTCGTTGTCCTCGCCCAGCCGCACTTCCAGCCCTTCCAGGGGCCTGCCGATGGTGCCCACGGCCGGGGGCCCGTCCGGGAAGCACGAGACGGTGGCGCAGGTCTCGGAGAGCCCATAGCCGTACTTCAGGTCGAGTCCCACCGCCTGGAAGAACAGGTTGACGTCGTCGGCGAGGCTGGCGCCGGCCACCGGCAGGAACCGGCAGCGCCCGCCGAACAGCCGGCGCAGCTTGCGGAACACCAGCAGCTCGGCGACCCGGTGGGAGACCGCCAGCATCGGCCCCGGCCGCCGCCCCTGCTGGCGAAGGGCCAGCACCCGGTGGCCGCGGGCCACGGCCCAGTCGAACAGCGTGCGCATCGGCCAGGAGGCCTTGGCCATCTTCCCGTGGATGCCCGCGTAGGCCTTCTCGTAGACCCTGGGCACCGAGCACATCAGGGTCGGGCGGACCTCGCCGATGGCCTTGACCACCGTCTGCGGGTCCCGCAGGTAGACGTTCAGGGCGCCCCGGTAGAGCACGTAGTAGGTCCAGGCGCGCTCGAAGATGTGGCAGAGGGGCAGCATGCACAGGGACACGTCGGCCGGCCCCAGGCTGAGCCGCCGATCGTGCAGTTTCATCGCCGCGGCCAGGTTGGCGTGGTCCAGCATCACCCCCTTGGGGTCGCCGGTGGTCCCGGACGTGTAGACGAGGGTGAACAGATCCTCGGGCCGGCAGGCCTCGAGCCGGGCGCCCGCCTCGGCCTCGGCCGCGCCGTCGGCGTCCAGGGCCAGCAGCGCCTCGAAGGTCAGCACCCGGGCGCCGGGCCCGGGGTCGAACCCGGGGTCGAGCGCCACCAGGTGGTCGATCTCGCCCTGCTCCAGGAGCGCCAGGCCGAGCCCGAGCTGGGCCTGTTCGCCGATGAACAGGATCCGGATGCCCGCGTCCCGGAGGATGAACCGGGCCTGCTCCAGGTTGCTGGTGGGGTAGAGCGGCACCGTCACGCCCCGGGCCGCCAGGATGCCCAGGTCGGCCTGGGTCCACTCCGGCATGTTCCGCCCGCACAGGCCCACCATCCCGCCGGGCCGGTGCCCCAGCCGGATCAGGCCCCTCGCCACCCGGTCCATGCGCCGCCCCAGCTCGGCCCAGGTGGTGATCTGGCCCGACTCCTGGGCCTTCAGGGCGGGCTTGGCCCCGCGCTGAACCGCCTGTTCCCGGAAGAACCGGACCATATGGAATTCCTGCTGCAACGGTGACTCCAACGAAACGCCCCGGAGGGTTTGGGGCTCCAGGGCGGAATATAAGTATAGGGCAAGGGGGGCCGGCGGGCCAGCCGCGCCCCCCAAAACCATGAACCAATCACTTCTTGAAAATGGCCGAAGACAGGGGCTGGATGGTCACGGTCAGGCCGTCGACGCTCAGGGTCGCCGTGGTCGAGCCGGTGATGGCGGTCAGACCCGCGGAGCCGCCGTCGGCCAGGAGGCTGGCGGCGTTCAGGCTGGCGTCCACGGCGAAGGTGTGGACGGCGGTGTCGGCATTGTGGAAAACGTAGTAGGTGCCGGTGGAATCCGTCGAGACCGCCTTGTAGCCGAAGGCCAGGGTGCTGCTGCCGGTGCCGGTGGCGGCGATGGCGGTGACGTTGGCGGCGATGCTGGCGTCCGGTAGCCGGAAGGCGTTGGTGCTGCGGCGCAGCGCGATCAGTCCCTGGGTGTACGCATAGAGCTTGTAGCCGTTCTGGGTGGTGTCGTAGTTGGTGAAGCCGCCGGTGATGGGGTCCGAGGCGTAGACCCGGGACCACTTGACCATGTTGATGGCGTCCGAGGCGTTGTAGGAATTGTCCACGAAGGTCCGGGTGGTGTTGGACTTGGTGTTGGACGCGCCCTTGCCGGCGGTGGTCTCCTTGGTGCGGAACATCTCGTCCCCGGCTTGCATGAAAGCCAGGCCCTGGGAGGTCATCAGCACCGCGTAGCCGACCTTGGCGCGCTGCAGGAGCGCGGCGTCGCCGGCGGCCACGCCGGTGTCGGTGGCGCAGGCCAGCATGTCGTAGTAGCAGAGGTTGTCGTGGCAGGTGAGGTAGTTCACCACGTTGGCGGTGCCCGGGGCGGTGAAATTGGTGGGGTGGCCGGAGACGTTCTTGAACAGGCCCGTGGGATCCTGGGCCGCGCCGGTGATGAAGGCCTTGGCGCCGTCGCTGGGGTAGCCGTTCTTGAAGATGTTGCGGTAGCTGTCGGAGAACATCCCGATGTTCAGGCCGGCGAAGGCGGCCACGTCGTTCTGGTCGCTGCCGGTGAGGGCGGCGCCGTTGTAGTCGGTGGCGGCCCCGCTGTAGTAGCCGTTCCAGCCCTCGCCCACGAACACCGCCAGGGGGTTGGCGGACGTGGCCTCGGCGTAGGCGTCCTTGAGGGTCTGGGTGTCGAGCACGCCCATGAGGTCGAAGCGGAACCCATCAACATGGTAATCCTTGGTCCACTGGGAGATGGAATCCACGATCAGCTTGCGGACCATCTTGTGCTCGGTGTAGACGTCGTGGCTGCCGGCCCCGTTGTCGGTGGTGGAGCGGTACCAGTAGCCGGAATTGAATTCGTCGCCCAGGACGTAGTTGTTGGCCGTGTGGTTGTAGACCACATCCAGGATCACGCCCATGCCCTGCTTGTGGATCTCGTTGACCAGGGTCTTGAGTTCGTTGATGCGGGCGGTGGGATCGGCCGGGGCGGCCGAGTACATCCCCGAGGGCGTGAAGTAGTTCTGCGGATCGTAGCCCCAGTTGTAGTTGGCGCCGGCGGTCACCGAGAGGTCCAGTTCGCGGGTGCCGATCCGGGTCTGGTCGTAATAGAAGTTCTCCAGGGGGCAGAGCAGCTGCACGTGGGTGACGCCGAGCTTCTGGATGTGCGGAAGGAGGTCGATGAGGCCCTTGAAGGTGCCCCAGGTGTGGCCGGCGGTGAAGCCGGTGAGCCAGGGGTCCACGGTCATGTCGCGGATCCCGGCCTCGTAGATGATGGCGTCCCGGTTGCCGGTGTAGCCGTAGGGGGCCGGCGTGACCCCGTCGGACGCGCGCATCCGGGAGCCGTCGAAATAGGCGTTCGTGCCGGCATAGGGGGTCCAGGCGCCGCCGTCGGGCAGGGTCGCCGAGGGATCCAGGATCGCGCCCTTGCCGACGGTGTCGCCGGTGATGGAGCTGGTCTTGCTGTTGATCCACTGGGCCATGGAGCGGGCGTAGGGGTCCAGCTCGTAGTTCGAGCCGATATCGATCGCATAGAAGGGGTGGGACGGCACGGGCAGGGTGGCGCTCCAGAGCCCCCCGGTGCCGCGGGTCAGGGCCTGGGACCCGGCCGGGCTGCCCAGGGAATCGCCGTAGTGGTCGTAGAAGTTGACGGTCACCGCAGTGGACGTGGGGTTCCAGTAGGTGAAGGTGACGTTGCCGCCGCTGACCACGGCGCCCATCGGGGTGCTGGGGATCCCGTGGTAGCCGTTGTCCACCGGCGGGGTCTGGTTGGGATCGGCGTCGACGCTCAGGGTGGGGGTGCTCGTCCCGCCCCCGCCGCCCCCGCCGCAGCCCATCCAGACCAGGGCCGAGACGGCCATCAATGCGTATGCGAGCTTCCTGGCCATCGGGGCCTCCTGTCGGATCATGCTTTGCGGTACATCTTTCCGTAGTATTCGTCGAGCATGCGCTTGACGCCGAAGGCGTCCTTGGTGTCCAGGATGGACCGGGCCATCATCTCCACCCAGGCCTCCCGCGGGCCGTAGTAGGCGGGCAGGACCTGCTCCGCCAGCACCTTCTTGAAGGCCTTGAAATCGTGCCGGTCCAGCACGGCGTCCCGGTCGCTCTCGAAGCCGTCCCCGAACTGCCAGCCGTTCACTCCGTGCCGGCAGGCTTCCGGCCACCAGCCGTCCAGGATGGACAGGTTCAGGACGCCGTTCATGGCCGCCTTCATGCCCGACGTGCCCGAGGCCTCCATGGGCCGGCGCGGGTTGTTGAGCCAGATGTCGGCGCCGCGGGTCAGCAGCGCGCCGATCTCCATGTCGTAGTTCTCCAGGAACACCACCCGGCCGGGATACTTCCGGGTCATGTCCAGGATGTCCTCCAGGATGGCCTTGCCGCCGTCATCCATGGGGTGCGCCTTGCCGGAGAACACGATCTGGACCTTGCCGGCCTTCAGCAGCGGCTCGATGAAGGCGCGCTCGGTGAAGATGAAGTTGGAGCGCTTGTACGGCGCCGCCCGGCGGGAGAAGCCGATGAGCAGGGCGTCCGGGTCCAGCTGGACGCCGTTGCGCTCGGCCACCACCGCGATCAGCCGGCGCTTGTGCTCCATGTGCCGGCTCCAGAGGGACGCGCGGCTGCGCGTGTCGGCCTTGGCGGCCAGCTCCGCCAGCTTCGGATCGGCCCAGGTGCCCGGGTGGACGCCGTTGGTGATGCCGATGATCTCGCAGCGGCCCTTGACGCTCTTCCACATGCGGTTCGAGGTGACCCGGTGCAGGTCGGCCACGGCGTTGGCGATGCGGGACATCCTCAGGGCGCCCACGGTCATGTTGAAGGGCGAGCCGCCCAGCTGCCTGAGCTGGGCCCGGGTCAGGCCCAGGTTCGCGCCCAGGTACATGAGCCGGTCGATGGGGTGCGATTCGTTGCCCTGCAGGATCGGGGTGTGGGTCGTGAAGACGACCTCCTGCCGGGTGCGGGCCAGGGCGTCCTGGAACGTCGCGCCCCGGGCCTTGCGCCTGCGGATCAGCTCGAAGCCGGCGAACAGGGCGTGGCCTTCGTTGAAGTGGTAGACGTCAGGCTTGATCCTGAGGGCCTGGAGGGCCCGCACGCCGCCGATGCCCAGCACCATCTCCTGGGCCACCCGCTCCTCGCCGAACCAGCCGTAGAGCTGGCCGGTGATCCAGCGGGCGTCGCCGTCGTTGCCGTCCACGTCGGTGTCCAGCAGGTACAGGCTGTCGACCCCGTAGGACTCCAGCTTCCAGACCTTGATCTTCACGTCCCGGCCCTTGATGGCCACGGTCACGGTGACCCCGGTGTCCTTGAGAAAGCCGTGGTCGCCGGTGCGGAAGGCGTCGTAGACCTTGCCCGTGGCCGGGTCCACCCGCTGCTCGCCGTAGCCCTGCTTCCAGCGGATGCCGATTCCCACCATGGGAAAGCCGTGGTCCTTGACGCCCTTGAAGTAGTCCCCGGCCAGGATCCCAAGGCCGCCGGAATAGATCTTGAAGTCGCTGTGGATGGCATATTCCATGCAGAAATAGGCGACCTGGGGAAGTTTCGCTGCCATGCCGGCACTCCTTGTCATTGCGCCCGCTCGAGCAGGACGTAGTTCTCGGCCGTGACCGCCACCGATCCGCCGGCCACGGTGACCTTGCGGCCGGTGTAGGCGTCGCGCAGGGTCTCGCCGTCCTTGAAGACGCCCGCCACCGGCAGGGTCACCGCCCCCTTGGCGTTGAGCGCCACCACCACCCGGTCGCCGCTCGCGTCGATCCGGCTGAAGGCGTAGGGCGCCGCATTGATCTGCTGGTGCTCGCCCCGGGCCAGGGCGACGTGCCGGGACCGGAAGGTGCCCAGCTTGCGCCAGTGCTCCAGCACCTTGGCGTCGATGCTGGTCCAGTTCATGTCCGAGCGGGTGGCCTGCTGGAAATCGCCCCGGGGCTCGATGCCGGCAGGGCGGGCGGTCTCGTCGCCGTAGAAGATCTGCACGCCGCCCGGGGCCAGCAGCAGGGCCGCGCCGGCCTCGACCAGCCGGTCCCGCTCGAACAGCTTCGTATCATGGGAGGAGATGTAGTTGAGCATGTGCGCGGGCTTGCCGGCCTGCAGCTTGGCGTACTCGGCGAACAGCTTGTCCGGCTTGCCGAAGCGGCCCTCCTCGCCCTGGAACTCGAAGTTGAGCATCGCGTCGAAACCGAAGCCGTGCATCTTGTGCATGCCCGGGCCCACGCCCCAGTACTCGCCGACCATCCAGAAGGGCGCGTCGTCCACCTTCCGGGACGGGTTGGCCTGCTTCCACTCGGCCAGGGCCTTGACCCCCTCGGCCTTGAGCTGGGCCCAGGCCTCGGGCTCCACGTGCTTGACGGTGTCGCAGCGGAAGCCGTCCACTCCGTACTGGCGCACCCAGTCGGTGAGCCACTTGATCAGGTAGCCACGGACGGTGGTGTTGGGCAGGTCAACCGCCTTGGTGTCGGCCTTGGCCTTCAGGAACTTGGGCAGGGTGACGAAGTCCTTGCTCTCCGTGCGGAAGTCCGGCAGGTAGGCGATCTGCATGGTGAGGTCGTCGCGGCCGCCATCGAGGTAGCCCGGCAGGCCGGCCCGCACCCAGGCCCGGCCCCACCAGTCGAGGAACTTGAAGCTGTTGTAGTCGATGTAGTTGTGATAATTCCGGATGGTCGCCTTCTCGGAATCCGGGAACAGCACGTCGATCTTGAGGTCGCGGGCGGTCTGCAGGTCCAGGTAGCCGGGGTGGTTCATGACGATGTCGAACAGGACCCGGATGCCCTGGGCGTGGGCGGTGTCGATCATCTCCTTCAGCTCTTCCGGCGTGCCCATGTTCTTGTCCAGGACCGTGTAGTCCAGGGCGTAGTAGCCGTGGTAGGCGTAGTGCTTGAAGCCGGCGTTGGCGCCCTGCACCCAGCCGTGGATCTGCTCGTAGGGGGCGGTGATCCAGATGGCGTTGACGCCCAGCTGCTGGAACCAGCCCTCCTTGAGCTTCATGGTGACGCCCTTGAGATCGCCGCCGTGGAAGGTGGCGATGTCGTCCTTGGGCAGCGCCTCCCGCTGGCGGCCGTAGCTGTGGTCGTTGGACGGGTCGCCATTGACGAAGCGGTCGGTCATCAGGAAGTAGACGATGGGGTTGTCGGCGAACGCGCCGGGCACGGCCGCGGCCTCCCCTCCGGACAGGAGCATGGCTCCCGTGAACAGCGCGAACGCGGATCGGGTCAGGGTGGCGGGGAGGTTCATGGTCGGCCCTCGGGAAAAGGGGCCGGCGCCGGCACAAGCTTCCGGCACCGGCCTGGAAATTCAGGTCAGTCTGCTACTTGATATCCGAGTGGGCGGCCTTCACTTCGTCCAGGGAGAAGTAGATCGTGCGGTCGCCTTCGTACACCCAGATCTCCTTGTGGGCCAGGCCGTCGAACGCCATGTCCTTGCCGCCCTGCTCCTTGATGTCGCCCTTGTGGATGATGTAGTTGACGGTCATCTTGGTCTTGGCCTTGTTGCTGAACTCGTCCTCGCTGCGGACCCAGTAGACGCCGAAGGCGTTCTTGCCGGAGGGCGGCATGGGGGTGGGCCATTCCACGCCCTCGACCGGCATGTTGGGGCTCTTCCAGAGGTGGGTGCCCCAGTTGTCGTAGTTGCCGTCGACGCGGTGGTAGTTGATCTGGATCATCCCGGCCGGCGGAGCGGCGGCGGCGGGAGTGGCGACGGCGAAGACCAGCGCGACGGCGGCCAGGGCCTTGAAGATGAGGGAGCGGATGCTCATGGTGGACTCCAGGGAGAAGGGAGGGCGGGGCCCTCGGGGAGGTGGAAGAGAACTGGCTCAGCCTTTGGTGCCGCCGGAGGTGAGCCCGGCGATCAGGCCCTTCTGGGCCAGCATGAAGACGAGGGTGACGGGCAGGCCGGAGAGGATGGCCGCCGCCGCGTAGTCCCCCCACATGTACTTCTGGGGGTAGAGGAAGCTGTTGGCGCCCACGGCCATGGTGAGGTTGCGCTGGGAGTGCAGGATCACCGAGGCGACGGGGTATTCGTTGATCGAACCGATGAAGGAGATGATGAAGACCACCATGAAGATCGGCAGCGCCATGGGCAGCAGCACCCGCCAGAAGGCCTGCCAGGGCGAGGCGCCGTCGACGGTGGCGGCCTCCTCGATCTCGGCCGGGATGGTCTCGTAGAAGCCCTTGATCATCCAGATGTTCATGGCGATGCCGCCGGAATAGGCCAGCACCAGCGTCCACAGGCTGTCCATCCCGAAGATCGGGAAGGCGTTGCCGATGTGCGAGAAGATCGCGTGGATGGCCACCAGGGCCAGGACCGACGGGAACATCTGCATGAGCATCAGGCCGGTCAGGGCCGCCTTCTTGCCGGTGAAGCGCATCCGGGCGAAGGCGTAGGCGGCGGTGGTGCTCAGCAGCAGGCCGATGCAGGCCGAGGCCAGCGCCACCTTCACCGAGTTGTAGAGCCAGCGCAGCACCGGCAGGTCGGGCTGGACCAGCTGGCCGTCCGCGCCCACCTCGGGGATGCCGAAGGCGAACCGCCAGTGCTCGAGGCTGATCTCCCGGGGGATGATGTGGCCGGTGGCGAAGTTGCCCGGGCGCAGGGAGATGGAGATGGTGAGCAGGAACGGGAAGATGACCGCCCCGCACAGCACGATCAGGGCCAGGTGGGCCGCCCAGACCCTCCAGCGTTGCGACTTGTCGATGACGATGGCCATGGCCGTGCCTCCCTTCAGCGCTTCTCGTCGTTGGCGATCTTGGTGTAGCGCATCTGCACCACCGTGATCACCGCGACCAGAAGGAAGATCATCGTGGAAAGGGCCGCGGCGACTCCGAACTTCTGCCCGGAATCCTGGAACGCGTTGCGGTAGACGTAGGAGATCAGGATGTCGGTCTGGCCCGCGGCCACCGAGGCGTCCGGCCAATCCGGGCGGCCGCCGGTCAACAGCGAGATCAGGACGAAATTGTTGAAGTTGAAGGCGAACGACGCGATCAGCAGGGGCGTGATCGGGCGCCGGATCAGCGGCACCGTGATCTTGAAGAAGTTGGTGAGCGGGCCGGCCCCGGCCACGGCGGAGGCCTCGTAGAGATCCTGGGGGATCGCCTTGATCAGCCCCATGCAGACCACCATCATGTACGGGAAGCCCAGCCAGGTGTTGACGATCAGGATCATGACCTTGGCCAGCACCGGATTGCTGAACCACTCCGGGCGGATGTGGAAGATGCTCGAGAGCAGCAGGTTGATCTCGCCCAGGTTCTGGTTGAACAGGCCCTTCCAGACCAGGATCGAGATGAAGGCCGGCACCGCGTAGGGCAGGAACAGCAGCAGCCGGTAGACGCTGCGGAAGCGCAGCGCCTCCCAGTTCAGCAGCACCGCCAGCATCAGGCCCAGGGAGGTGGCGAAGAACACCGTCAGGGCCGAGAAGCACACCGTCCACAAAAATATCTGCAGGAAGGGGCCCCGCGACTGGCTGCCGGTGAAGATGTCCTTGAAGTTGTCGAAGCCGATCCGGACCTGGAAGCCCGGCTGCACCGGCTCGCCGCCGACCGTCTCGTAGAAGCCGGTGTGGAAGTTGGGCTTGAGCACCGAGCCGTCCTGGTTGTTGACCAGGGAACCGTCCCGGTTGCGGGCGTAGAGCGGCTTGACCGCGGCGAAGTCGCTGAAGCCGGTCATGCCCAGGCGCGAGCCGTTGGGCAGCACCAGGGTCAGCTTCTTGAGGTTGTCCTCGTTGGCGATGATGTCGGACAGTTCGACCGGGTCGCCGGGGGTGAAGCCTGCCTCGGCCGCCGGCACCGCCTGGACGGCCACCGGCGCCGCGGGCATGGCGAAGGCCGGCGTGAGGAACACGTCGCCCTTCTCCTGGTCCTCCAGCCGGGCCCGGAACCGGGTCCCGTCGGGGTACAGCGAGAAGCCGTAGGTGGAGGAGTCGCCCGCGTAGGTCTGGTCCAGCAGGTACTGGGTGGCCCGGGGGAATTCCAGGAGGTTCTTGGAGCTGTAGTTGGTGAAGCCGATGGCCACCGTGTAGATGACCGGGAAGACCACGAACAGGAGCGCGGCGGCGATCGACGGGAACAAGTAGCGGTAGGCGTAGGTGCGGGCCGAAGTGTAGAGCCAGGCGGCCAGGGCGATGATGACCAGGAGGGTGCAGGCGAGCAGCACCTCGCCGGTGGCGTAGATGACCGTCACGAGGTAGAGCGCGGCGATCGCCAGGGCGCCCAGGAACAGGGGGCCGAAATAGCGTCGGAGGTCTGGTTTCTTGGTCATGGGGTCATCCCGCGGAAAGGGGCGGCGGGGGGCCGGAAGGCCCCCCGCCCGTGTCGTGCTACTTGCTGAGGATCCGCTTGGCGGCGGCGTCCAGCGCCTCCTTGGGGGAGCGGCGGCCGTCGGTCATGCTGCCCAGGGACGACAGCATGGCCGCCCAGAAGCGCCCCATCTCGGGGTTGTTGGGCATGATGATGCCGTCGGCGGCGCTGGCCATGGTGGCCTGGACGTTGGGGTCGTTCTTGATCATGTTGTAGAACTCGATGTTGGCGGGGGCGCCCAGGGGCACGTGGGCGTTGATCGCCTGCAGGCCCTTGACCGAGAGCATCCAGTTCTCGATGAACTCCTTGGCCAGGGCCACGTTCTTGCTGGCCTTGGGGATCATGGCGCCGGTGACGCCGACCATGGGCCGGCTGGGCTTGCCGTCGACCATGGGCAGCTTGGCCACGCCGAAGTCGATCTTGGCCTTCTTGACGTTGTCCCAGGCCCAGGCGCCGCTGATCATCATGCCGATCTTGCCGTCGGCCATGGCGGCTTCCATGTCCGCGTAGCCGGCCTCCTCGGGCATGACCTTCTCCTTGATCAGCCGGTCCAGGACGGCGGCGCCCTTGATCGCGCCGGCGTTGTTCACGCCCGTGTCCTTGGCGTCATAGGTGCCGTCGGGACGGCGCTTGAAGGCGTAGCCGCCGTTGGCCTGGAGCATCGGGAAGGTGAAGTAGGTGTTGTTGTAGTCCCAGAGGATGGCGTGGATCTTGGGGTCCTTGGCCTGGAGCTTCTTCTCGATGGCGAACACCTCGTCCCAGGTCTTGGGCGGGGTGGGCACCAGCTTCTTGTTGTAGATCAGGCCCACGGCCTCGATCGAGATCGGGTAGCCCCAGACCTTGCCCTGGATGGTGAAGGCGTCCCAGGCCTGCTGCTTGATGCCGGCCTTGAACTTGGGGTTGGGGTGCACTTCGTTGAGCAGCCCGGCGCCCATCCACTCGCCGACCCGGTCGTGGGCCCAGATCCAGATGTCGGGGCCCTTGCCCTCGGCCGAGGCCTGCTGGAACTTGCCCGGCGCGTCCTCGGGGTGCTCGACGATCACCTTGACCCCGGTCTTGGCGGTGAATTCGGCGCCGATCTTGGAGATGCCGTTGTAGCCCTTGTCGCCGTTGATCCAGACGGTCAGGGGGGCCTTGTCGGCGGCGGCGAGGGCGGTGCTGAAGCCTCCGGCCACCACCAGCGCGGCGGCGGCGGCCAGCTTGGCCAGTTTCGATTGGGTGCTCACGGGGTTCTCCTTGTAGGGACGTGGCGGCGCCACGAACGGGGGATGGGGCGGCATCAGCCCTGGGCGAGGGCCTTGCCGGCGGGATCGAACAGGTAGCAGTGCCCGGCGGGGAACGTCAGGTAGGCGGCGTCGCCGGTGTTGAGGGGATTCTCGGGGTTGGCCTTGATGGTGAGGGTCTCCTCGGCGCTGGGGGCGGTGAGGTAGAGGTAGGTGATGTCGCCCAGGTGCTCGGCCACCTGGACCTTGCCCGGCGCGGGGTCGGAGCCGGGAGAGGCCTCGGCCGAGGCCAGCAGGTGCTCGGGCCGGATGCCCAGGGTGAGGGGCGTGCCGTTGGCCAGTCCGTGGGCGTCGGCCCGGACCCGCACCGGAGTGCCGTCCTTGAGCCGCACCAGGGCCAGGCCGTCCTCGGCGCCCTCCAGCTTGCAGGTCAGGAAGTTCATCTTGGGCGAGCCGATGAACCCGGCCACGAACAGGTTGGCGGGCTTGTGGTAGAGCTCCAGGGGCGAGCCGACCTGCTCGATCAGGCCCTTGTTGATGACCACGATGCGGTTGGCCAGGGTCATGGCCTCCACCTGGTCGTGGGTCACGTAGATCATGGTGGTCTTCAGCTCCTGGTGCAGCCGGCTCAGCTCCACCCGCATCTGCACCCGCAGGGCGGCGTCCAGGTTGGAGAGGGGCTCGTCGAACAGGAACACCTCGGGCTTGCGGACGATGGCGCGGCCGATGGCCACCCGCTGGCGCTGGCCGCCCGACAGGGCCTTGGGCTTGCGCTCCAGCAGCGGCTCGATCTGCAGGATGGCCGCGGCCCGGCTCACGGCGGCGGCGATCTCGGCCTTGGAGGCCCCGGCCAGCTTCAGGCCGAAGGCCATGTTCTCGGCCACGGTCATGTGCGGGTAAAGGGCGTAGCTCTGGAACACCATGGCGATGCCCCGCTTGGAGGGCGGCACGTCGTTCACCAGCTCGCCGCCGATGCGCAGCTCCCCGGAGGAGATCTCCTCCAGCCCGGCGATGCAGCGAAGCAGGGTGGACTTGCCGCAGCCGGAGGGGCCCACGAACACCACGAACTCGCCGTCCTCGATCTTCAGGTCCAGGCCCTGGAGCACCTGGACATCGCCGTAGGCTTTCTTCAGAGCTTTGATTTGAACGTCGCCCATGAGGTTTGTCCGAAAAAGGTGAGGGTTGGACTACTGGATGTCGCCGTGGATGACGCCCTGGTAGGCGTCCCCCCCGGCGTGATAGACCCGGACCCCGTA
>Ga0316217_10003338_pt1 | contig 18381 bp, 17 predicted proteins | sample 1anoAmetaG_FD_203633 | JGI IMG/M metagenome (GOLD analysis project Ga0316217, IMG submission 203633) | Freshwater microbial communities from Trout Bog Lake, Wisconsin, USA - 1anoA | ecosystem: Environmental > Aquatic > Freshwater > Lake > Hypolimnion/Profundal zone | place: USA: Wisconsin...
GCCTGCGCAAGGCGGTCACGGTGCTGCCGCCGTCGTGCAGCGTCGAGACCATCGTGCAGATGACCGCGATGACGGCGCTGCAGGCGCTCACGAGCGCCGGCAAGCACGCCCTCTCGCACGCGGTCCCGCACGCAAAGGGGTGACCCGGCCAGGTGGCGGCGTCCGGAGGTTTGTTACTGGGCGCCCGCCATCTCGCAGAGCTTCACGACCGTCCGCCAGTTCCGCGCCGTGACCTTCGAGCCCACGAGTCGGTCGACCAGCGCCGGGGTCAGCTTCGAAGCGCCGATCCCCTGGGGATAGTGCACCCAGAGGGCGTCACGGGCGGCCGCCACGCGCTCCCCTCCCCTCGCCCGGGCGAGGAGCTCGGCCACCGCGTCGGGCTTCGGCGCCGCCTTCGAGACGAGCAGCGCCACGCGCCCCGGGTCGGCCGACGCGGCCTCCAGGAACGGGTTCGCCGCCGCGTACGCCTCGAAGGCCGCGGCCGTGCGCGCGATGACCTCCAGGGGGAAGCCGAAGCGGGCGAGGAGCGCGCGCTCCAGCGTCGACTCCACCTTCGCGGTCGGCACGGGGGACGACAGGACGACGTTGCCGCTCTGGAGGTAGGTCGCGACGTCCGTGAAGCCGAGCTCGCGCACGAGCGCCGCGAGGGGGGCCATAGGGACCCTGCGGGCGCCGCCGACGTTCACGCCGCAGAGGAGGGCGACGAACGTCGTCACGGCTCGGTGGCCCCCTCCTCCGCCTCGGGCGCCTCGTCGAGCTCGACGGCGGCGACCGGGACGCGGACGCGGCGGATGTTGGCGTGCTCGCCGAGCTCGACGCGCCAGAACGACGGGGCGTCGCCGCTGCGGCAGCCGAGCGTGAGCGATGGAGCGGCGAGGATGTGGAAGTTGGTCCCGGCCGGCTGGCGCTGCTCGCTCACGTGGCGATGGCCGTGCATCACGAGCGTGGTGCCGATCTCGTCGAGCAGCGCGGCGACGGCGGTCGCGTCGTCGAGGCGCATGCCGAACTCGGACGGGGCGCGGCGGCCGACGCCGTGAGGCAGCGGGACGACGTGGTGGTGCAGCATGACGATGCGGTGGCGCGCCCCCTTCCACTCTCGCCCCGCCGACACCCAGCGCAGATAGTCCATCTGCGCCTCGCCGATGGCGCCGTTGTGCCGGAAGAATCGGCGCTGCGGGCGCGCGCACGAGTCGAGCCCGACGACGACGGTGTCGGCCTCGGGCAGCGGCCGGAACCAGGCCCCCGTCGCGTCGAGATCGAGGCCGAGGCGCGCGGCGAAGGCCCGCCACGCCGCGCGTTTCCCTTCCGGCGTGGCCCGCGGTCGACCGCTCCCGGGGAGCGGGAAGCCGTAGAGGTCGTGGTTGCCGGGCACCGCGAGCAGCGCCCCGCGGTCCTTCCACGGACGGAACGCCGCTTCCACCAGCTCGTAGCCGTCGCCGTCGTCGGTCATGTCGCCCGTGATCGCGACGAGGTTGGGGAGGTCGGCCGCCACGCTCCGCGCGGCCCGCAGGAGCCGCACGTTCGAGTTCTTCGGGGTCGACTCGAGGAGCACGGCCAGCGCGCCGTCGGTCGGCGTGGACGACGCGAGCGTGGACGCCCGCCGGGCCTCGAGGTGGCACGCCTTGCCAGCGGCCCGCTCGACCGGGTCGAACCCGCCGCCCGCCAGCAACCTCGGCACGGGGTGCGAGTAGCCCTCAGGGTCGATCAGCGTGACCCGGGGTCGCCCTCCGTCCGTGGCGCGGAGCACCCTCCACCCGGCCTCCGCCCAGACGACCTCGAAGCGCGACGGGCTCGTGTCGGCGAGCCGCGCGCTGCGCCGGACGATGCGGGCGCGGTCGTGGAACGTGTCACCGAACGTCGAGACGTGGAAGTCGGAGACGTGCGCGATGACGAACGGCGCGGCGTCGCTGGCGGTCACCGTGCGCTCCTCCCGGGGTGCACGACGCCCCGCCGCTCACATCCCCGACATGATCTTGTAGCCGTCGCCGTCGGGGACCAGATCGAGCCGGTTGTCCGCGACCGAGTGGCGCCACTCTTCCTTCTTCACGCCGGGGATGCGGTAGCTGGCGGCGAACGTGTAGTCGACCGAGACGTGCGTCGACTCCTCGAAGACAACGCGGCGGTAGCGGATCTCGTAGCGGATGCCGTCGGTCTGCTGGAACGTCGAGGTGAGGAAGTCCTTCAGGCTGATGAAGTCGACGTCGTCGTCGCTGCCGATCCCGCGCTTGTGGTAGCCGGGGCTCGCGAGCTTGAGGAGCTGGCCGACGTTCTTCTCCTCGACGGCGTGGCGGTACTGCTCGCAGAAGAGGATGACCTTGCGGTTGTCCGCGTTGTCGGGGACGTCGGTGTTGGGGATGAACGTCCTCGAGCACCCGCTGGAGGCGAGGGCGCCGATGGCCACGGCCGCGAGGAGCGTGAGCCGGAGGGGGACTGCGCTGGCTTTCGTCGAGACTTGACCCATCGAACACCCGAACAGGAGGGACGCCGGCGCCATTCCACCTGGAAGGCGCTTTGTCACTTCGTCAACGCGACGTCCTGAGACCCATCGCCTGGCGAAGGGGACGCTACGGCGCGCTGCGCGTGGCGTCAATTCCGTGGTGCCAGCGTGGGGGTACGGGGCGCGAGCGGCCCCATCGTCGGTGGCGTACGCTGCGGCGCCACGCCCATGCCCGCCCTGCGCCGCCGCCCTCTTCACGTCCACGCCGTGCTTCCCCTCCTCGCCGTCGCCTCGGTCGCCGCCTGCGCCGGAGCCCCTCCGCCCCCGGTCGTCGTCCCCCCTCCTCCGCCCCTTCCGGTCGCCGCCGCCCCCAGGGTGGTCGAGCCCGAGGCCCCGCCCCTCCACCCCGTCGTGACGGTGTCGCTCGCGCACCCGCGGCGCTCGTTTCAGGCGCTCGGAGCGCTCCTGGGGAAGCAACCCGCGTGGCGGAAGGCGACGGCGACGCTGGAGCTGCTCGGCGCCGGGCTCGAGGGGGCGGTCGACGTCGATCGCCCGGTGCTCCTCGCGATGACGGGGGAGAAGCGCTTCGCGGTCGCCCTGGAGGTCGTCGCCGGCCAGGGGCCGAGGCTCGCCGAGCGCTTCCACCTCGCGACCTCGGTGGACGGCGGCTTCCGGCCGACAAAGGACCCGCGGCAGGACGACTCGGCCCCCTTCTCGTGCTCGGTGGTGCCGACGCCAGGCCACACCCTCCGCCTGGTCTGCGCGCCCGACGCCTCGACGGTCCGCGACTTCGCGCCCACCCTCGCGCGCACCGTCGCCGACGAGAGCGGCCCGGATGTCCGCTTCGAGGTCGCCGCCGACCCGATCCGCACGGCGCTCATCGAAGGGTCGCAGCGCCAGCAGGACACGGACAGCGCGTCGCGGAGGGAGGGGCGGCAGATCGGCGAGAAGCTCGTCGCCCAGCTCGCGGACGATCTCGACGGGATCGTGCTCGAAGGGCTCCTGAAGGGCGACCTCGAAGCGACCCTCCATGTTCGCCTCCGCGGCGACACGTCCCCGATCGTGCACGCGCTCACGGCGCACCCCCTGCCCGAGGGCCCCCCGACGGCGGCGTTCTGGCACCTCCCGGTCGACACGGGGCTGGCGTTCTTCACGCAAGGGGTCGACGCGTCCGACCTCGAGCCGCTGAAGTCGCTCTTCTTCGACGGCCTCGAGGACTCGCTCCGCGCAGAGGGGTGCGGGGATCAGGTCGCGTACGCGGGGGCGCGCATGCGGTCGCTCTTCCTGACGGGAGGCCCCGCGGTGGTAGGCCTCGGCGGCGACGAAGCCGGGGCCCGCAAGGCGCTCGCGGCGCTCCGCGAGCCCGGGAAGGCGACGGACGCGTCGCGCCTCCGAGCCCGGCAGGCGCTCGCGACGTGGGCGCTGTTCGAGGTCGACGAGCCTGCTTCCCGCTGGGTCGGACCGCTGCGCGAGCTGGCGCTGCTCGAGACCACGATCGGCAAGTGCAAGCCCACGACGCCGCCCGACGACGACGACCCGCCGAAGGAGGTCTCGACGCAGGCGGTCGTCCCGGTCCCGGCCGCCGCTCACCTCCCGAAGGGGACGCTGCACCTCGCGACCCACACGAATCCGACCAGGGACGCCCAGAAGAGCGCGGCGCGCCCTCGCACGACCCACATCTTCGTCGTCCCCGACGGCGGGCACACCTGGTTCGCCATCGGCGAGAGCGAGGCGACGGTCCTTGGCCGGGTGAAGGCGGCGCTCGACGGCGCGCCGGCGGTGGGGACGCTCGCGTCACGCGGGGGACTCGACTCGCTCCGCGCGGCCGCCGCGGGGGGAGGGTTCGTCACGCCCCTGGGCATCACCATGCTCGATCTCCGGTCGGCCGCGGGCGACGAGCTCGACGCGGCCGACTCCCGGCTCGGAGCGCTCGCGAGCCTCTCCTCGAAGGGGACTCTGCCGATCCCCCTCTCGTGGCGGGCGACGCCGCATGACCTCTCGGTGCGGGTGACGGTCCCCAGCGCGGCCGTCGCGGACCTGCTCACGCTCCGCAAACAGACCGCCCCCGTCGCCACGCCCTCGTCGCGCTGAGGGGCGTCGCCGGGGCGCGGGTCGACGGGGAGCCGCGCCGCCGCGTGGCGGGACCTGGTCTTGCACGCGTCCGGTCCGAACGAGGTCATCGCCATGCTGAAGAGACTGAAGGACATGCCGGACGGGGTCGACGGGCTGGACGCGACGGGGACCGTGACCCGGGAGGACTACGACACGGTCGTGCTGCCGCTCCTAGAGGCGGCGCGGCGCGAAGGGCGACGGGTGCGACTGCTTGCCCGGTTCGGGCCGGAGTTCGCCGGAATCTCTCCGCGCGGCGCCTGGGAGGGGGCTCGCGTCGGCGTGCACCACCTGCGCCGCTTCGAGCGGTGCGCCGTCCTCAGCGACAACAGCGGGGTCCGCCTTGCGACCGAGGTGAAGGCGTCGCTGTCGTTCCTCCTGTCATGCAGCATCAAGGTGTTCCACGACGCGGAGAGGACCGCGGCGCTCCAGTTCCTCACGGCTCCCGACGACCGGGCGCCGATGCCGCACCGGATCGTCCCCGGCGCGGGCGTGCTCGTGCTCGAGCCGCAGGGCCCGCTGCGCGAGGAGGACTTCGAGGCCGCGGCCGCCGAGGCCGACCCGTGGATCGAGGCGCACGGCTCGCTGAACGGTATCGTCATCCAGGCCCAGGCCTTCCCTGGCTGCGAGGACATCGGCGCAATGATCGGTCACCTCCGCTTCGTCCGGGACCACCAGCAGAAGGTGCGGCGCGTCGCGCTCGCCGTGGACTCGCCGCTGGCCGATGTCGCGCAGCAGCTCGCCTCGCACTTCCTCGCGGCCGAGGTGAAGCACTTCCGCTACGGCGACGTCGTCGAGGCGCTCGCCTGGGCCGAGCAGGGGGCCGACGGGAGCTCGCGGGCCACCGGGAGGTCTTCCACCTCATCGTCCGCGACCGCCGCGCCCACGCCGTAGCGACGCGAGCTCGCTCCACGACCGGACCCGCCCCGAGGGGTGTGGCAGCCGTGGAGCGGGTGAGGCGTCCTTGCCCGCGCGGAGAGCGGCACGTCGGCGACAGGCGAGCGGGGCGTGAGGTCCACCGGCACCGCCTCGCCGGGCGAGCGAGCGAGCGAGCGAGCGAGGGGCACCCTCCCGGGCCGGCCGGAGGGGGCTGAAGCGCAACGAGCCGCCGCTGGGCGCGGGCATCGACCCGTGGCGGGCCCACGCCTGGCCGACCATCAGCCCCCCTTTGCAGTGCGGGCACGAGCCGTGCAGCCACGCAGGCCATGAAGCGTCTCCGCTCGCGCATCCTCGTCGTGGACGAACCGGAGGGCCCGCTGTCCCTGAGCCTCCGCTCCGGTGCGGGCTGGCACGAGATGGACTTCGCCCGCGACGCCTTCGACGCCATCGACCGTATCGAGGCCGCATCGCGCCCGTACGACGTGATCCTCTGCGACCTGGCTCGTGCAGAGCTGCCGGGCCCCGAGCTGTGGGCGTACCTGTCGGTGACCTTCCCGGACGCCGCCGGGCGCATGGCCTTCGTATCGTCGGCTCCGCTGCTGGCGACGGCCGAGGCGTTCCTCGCTTGTATCGCCAACCGGTGCGTCGCGCTGCCCGTCGACGTGGCCACGCTCGTCGCGCTGGCGCGCCCGCGTCTGCCCGGCAGCCGATACGCGCCGACGTCGAGGCTGACCCTGGCGCGGCGTCGACGTGCGAACGCGGCGTCATGAACGCCACCGCCGTAGTCGTGATGGAGCCTGGCAGCGAGTGGCCCACCGGCATCGAGGGGCTGACGAACGTCGTGGGCCTCGGTTCGCTGGGTGAGGACCTGCTGCTGCGGACGCGAGCGAAGCTCGACGTGTTCCAGCGACGCGAGTTCACGGTCAGCCTGGCGGTGCTCGCGTGCAGCACCGCCACGTGCGGAGATCTCTTCGGCAGCCGCGCGACGCTCGCACGCGCGCTCCTGGGCGCGGTGACCGGTACGGCGAGCGGTCGCCTGATCCTGAGCGCCCGCAACACCATCTCCCGTCCGCTCCGCCGGGAGCTGGTCACACTCGCAGCGCGGCTCGTCGACGAATCGCGCGGAACGACGGCGACGGTGGCGCTCTGGTTCACCGAGCCTGCCCACGGGGCGGCACCCCGCCTTGTCGCGGCCTATTCCCCGGAGGGCGTCGGCGCCGCACGCCGCAGACCCGCCACGCGCGCAGCGTCCCGGTAAAGGGGGCGCCGCGCGGGTAGCGAGCGGCCGACCTAGAAGCGCCCGAGGGCCAGCATCCCGTACGCCCCCCCGCCGATCTGGGCGGGGGCGAAGCGCAGCGTCGGGCGGAGGTCGGCCGTCCGGACGGTCCGCGTCTCGTGGGACGTCGCCAGGAAGCCGCCGACGACCGTGAGGGCGCCGATCGCCTGAAACACACCGTCGACGATCAGGAGCACCTTGTCGGTCGTCTCGCCGTTGCACGAGGCGCTGGGCGAACACCCGGGACGCTGCATGAGGTCGATCCACGGACCGGCGAGCGGGACGAGGAGGGACCGATCGGCGCCGAGCCCGCTCGACGAGCCGGCCACGACCACGGGGACGAATGAGAGCGCGAAGATGCCGACGCCGCCCCAGACCATGCCCATGCTCGGTCCTGTGGCCTGCGAGGTGGTGGTGTCCGTGGCGACGGTCGCGACGGGAGGCGGGTCCTGCGCTCGCGCCACGCTGGGCCAGGCCGATGCGACGAAGGCGCCGAGCACCGCGGCGCTGAGGATACGAAGGTTCATGATGAGGATCTCCCTGTCGAGATCCGAAGTGCAAGTCGCAGTCCACACCCGGCGGCGCTACGACGCGCTGCCGCGTCGGAGGTGTCGAGGCCGGAACGACTCTGGCCGCTACGTCGCGTCGAGGGACGACGCCAGCTCGACCCGCGCCCACGCCACGGCGCGTGGGACGGCCTCGCCTTCGTCGCCGACGCGCCGCAGGTCGAGGGAGCTCGCCGCGAGGACGCTCGGGGTCGGGAGCTGCAAGAGCGGGAGGAGGGCCTGGTGCCCGCAGCGGACCGGAAGGTCGCTCGTCCGTGGCCCGATCCCGCACGTCGCGGCCTCGACCCTCGCCACGGCCCCCACCGGGTCGGCCGACACGACCAGGGCGACGGCGCCAGCGACGACCTCGACGCCGAGCGCGGCCGCGATGCGCGCGAGGACCGGACCGACGTCGTCCGCCGCCACGACCACGATGCTCGAAGCGTCGCCGGCCTCCACGAGCGCGACCGCGACGACGAGCGCCTCGACGGCCGAGTGGAGCCCCGAGCTGACCGCGAAGCTCGGGCCGGTGAGACCGAAGGCGGTGCTGGCGTCCCCGGCGGCGGCGTTTGGCGAGGTGTAGGGGAAGCGTCGCGGCTCGGCCGTGCGCGCCCCTCGCTCGTGGATCCGCGCGAAGAACGCCGCGTTGGTCTCGATCGTGGCGAGGGCGCCGCCGACCACGATGCCGGCCCCCGTCAGCGCACCATCGCGTGCGACGAGGTCGGCGACGGCGGCGAGCGTCCAGTGCGTGAGCGCGTCCGCGCGGAGCACGCGGTCGACCGGCCAGCCGATCCGGTCCGCGAGCGCGGCGGCCGGTGGGACGCGCGTGACGTGGGTCGCGGCGCGGAGATAGACCGGCCGGCGCGCGCAAGGCGCCCCGCTCGCAGGGCCGGGGCTCCGGGAGAGGACGAGCGCGGCGTTCGCCCCGCCGAACGCCGCGGAGAGCTTCAGCGCGGACCGCGGCGCCCCGGCGCGCGCGACGTCGAGGAGGTAGACGCGCGCGTCAGGGTCGACCTCCCCGTCGCCCGCCGCCGCGGGGTAGACGCCGCGCGTGAGCGCGTCGACGCAGGCGAGCGCCTCGAGGGCGCCGGAAGCGCCGAGCGTGTGGCCGATCTGGGCCTTCAGCGGGTGGACGACGACGTCCTCCACGATCTTCGGCATCGCGGTCCGGAGCGCGCGCGCCTCCGCCGCGTCGCTGTACGGGGTCGCGGTCCCGTGCGGGCTGACGAGGTCCACGCGGTCGAGGCCGGCCTCGCGGAGCGCGGCCAGGGCCGCCGACGCGAGCCCGGCGCCGCTCCGGTCGGGGGCCGTCAGGTGGACCGCGTCGCTGGAGGCGCCGAAGCCCGTCACGTGGACCTTCGCCCCGGGCGCCAGGTGGCTCGGGCGGAGCGCCAGCACAGCGGCCCCTTCCCCGAGCGCCATGCCGTCGCGACCTAGCCGGAAGGGGCGCGGCGGTAGCTCCGCCGTGGTCGCCCGCAGCACCTCGAAGCCCGCGGCGACGAAGGTGCCCACGGCGTCGAAGCCGCCCGCGAGGACGAGATCGCACGCGCCGCTCTCGAGCCACCGGAGGGCCACGCCGATGGCGAGGGTCGACGCGGCGCACGCCCCCATCACGAGCGTGGCGGGCTCGAGCGGGAGCCCGAGCGTGGCCACGACCTCGACCATCGGCCCGAAGTAGAGCGCGGCCGCGGTGTCGGCGCGGCTGACCGCCCCCGAGGCGGGGTCTATATAGGACGCGAACAACGCCTCGGCGCTCCGCATGCCGCCGCTCGACGTGCCGAGCGCGAGGCCGACGCGGAGCGAACGCCAGCCCGGGAGCGCGGCGTCGAGTCCCCGCGCGCACCCGCCCACGGCGAGCGCGAGGATGGCGGTCGCGCGGTCCCCCGACCCGGGCGCCAGCGCGACACGCGCCGCGTGAGGGCGGGCGAGCCCGGCGCGAACGAGCTCCTCGTCCCGGCCGATCCAGAGCGTGGCCCGCTCCCCGATCTCCCCCGCGGAGGCCGCGGCGCTCCCCTCGCCCATCGCTGACACCGCGCCGAAGGCCACGATCCCCGCGCTCATCGGCCGCCCGGCCCTCGCGCGTCCGGCTCGTCGGGGTCGGTGAACGCAGCCGGGTCCGGCGCGTCTGACATCGACTCGACGCTCACCTCGACGTGCACCCCGGAGCCTTCGTGGTCGTAGGTGGCGTGGTCGCCCGGCGCCCCGGCGAACGAAGTCCCGGCGAAGACGATGCGGTCGAGCGCCCCCTCCGAGCGACGCGTCGCCTCGACGTCGTGGCGGGGTCCCGCACGGAGGTCGGTCAGGTCCACCGTGTCGCCTCCTCGACGGAGGACGAGCCGCTCCCCTCCGTCGACCGCGACGCTCGTCAGCAGACGCCCGTCGACCGGTCCGAGGAACCACCAGCGGAAGAAGCCCACGGGGAGCGAGGGATCGTCCTCCCGTCCGCCTCGACGGCGCACGCCGGCGGCCGGGATCTCGAAGCGCCAGCTCTCCGCGGTCGCCCAGACGTCGATCGCGGTGGCGCCGGCGGGGCCGACGAGCACCATCCGGAGCGCCCGGTGCGGGTCCACTGCGACGGCGCCCCGCGCCGAGAAGGTGCGACCGGTGTGCGGGTCACGGAGCGACACGCTCACGACCTCTCCGAATGGCTTCGACGGCTCGGCGCGCCTGAGTCCCTCGAGCCACGCCCGCGCCGCCTGCCACTCGACCTGGGTCGGCAGCGGCGGAGAGGACGCCGCCCCGCATCCGCCGCAGGCGAGCGCGGACAGCCAGCCCACCGACAACTCGCGTCTCATCGCGTCGGGGGTATCGCCCGGGCGGTCGGTGCGCGGAGGGTGATGGCGTGACCGCGCCCCCGCGTCGTGCCGAGGACGAGCACCTCCGAAGCCCCGCCGCGGTGGACCAGCGCCACGGCAGCCGCGAGGGCCGTCGCGCCGATCGCCTCGTGCTCGCCGGCGACGGGCGAAACCGAGGTCCGAGGCGCAGACGCCCACCCCGTCCCGTCGAGCAGCGCCCCGGCGTCGATGCCCTCCTGGGCGAGCACAACCCTGGCCCCCTCGACGAGGCGCGGACCGGCGATCGACGGGGGCGAGCCCTCTGTCCACGAGCGGACCGCGTCGACGTGCGCCAGCGTCCGGGCCCCGCGGGCGTCCGCGTGGGCCTCCGCCTCGAGAACGACGGCCGCTGCCCCCTCCGACCGAGGCCGCCGTGGCCCGGCCATCTCGTCGGACGGCCCCCCCTGGTAGAGGAAGAGGAGGATCCGCTCGACCAGCTCGCTTGCCTCCTCGACGGCGCCTGCGACGACCACCTCGCCGTCGCCGCTCGCAACCAGCTCGATCCCCTGGATGACGGCGCTCTCGCCGCTGGTCGCGAGGTCCGGCGTGGCGAACGTGGGGCCGCGCAGCCCGAGGTAGATCGAGACGTGGCCGACCGGCGAACTCGGCACCAGGTTCGGGAACTCGGCCGGGCTCGCGAACCGGGGCCCCTTCTCGAAGATCCGGTGGATGAAGGCCGCCGACGGGTCGAGGCTGCCGAACGCCGTCCCGAGGACGATCCCGACCTCCGCGGGGTCTAGCGGCCTCCCCGTGGCCTGCGCCTCGGCGAGCGACCGCGCGGCGACGACCACACCGAGGCGAGCAGGCCGGTCCAGCCGACGGCCCCGCACGGGGTCGATGTGGGGCGCGAGGTCGAAGTCGATGCGGCCGGCTACCGCGGCGGGAGCCCCGGCCAAGCTGCCATCGACGAGCGCGGCGGCGGAGGTGCCGTCGTCCAGGCCGCGCGGGCTGAGGGTCGCCGCGCCGGTGATGACCACACGCCGCTGTCCGGCGGCGGGGGGCGGACCGAGCTCCGGCTCGGTGAAGACGAGGACGGTGTCGAGGCCGCCGAAGCCGAACGAGTTGGAGAGCGCCGCGCGCACGCGGGCAGGCCGCCCGTGACGCTGGACGTGGACGAGCCGGCAGGCGTCATCCGGCTCCTCGAGGCCCATCGTCGGCGGCACGACCTGCCGCTCGACGGCGAGGGCGGACAGGATCCCCTCCACGGCGCCCGCGGCCCCGAGCATGTGGCCGACCTGCCCCTTCGAGCTCGAGACCGTGATGCGCTCCAGGTCGCTCCCCAGGGCGAGCCGCAGGGCGGCCGCCTCCATGGAGTCGTTGAGCGGCGTCCCGGTCCCGTGCGCGTTGACGTAGTCGAGGTCGCCCGGCGACAGCCCGGCGCGACGGAGCGCGCGCGCGATGACGCGTGCGGCAGCCCCCCCCGACGGCTCGGGGTTGGTGATGTGGTGCGCCTCGGCGCCAACGCCCCACCCCGCCAGCTCGGCGACGGGCCTCCCCCCTCGGGCGCGGACGCTGCTGGCGCGCTCGAGCACGGCGAAGCCCGCCCCCTCGCCGAGGTTCAGCCCCCTCCTCCGGACGTCGAAGGGGCGGCAAGGCTCCGGGTCGATGGCGCCGAGCGCGTTGAAGCCGCTCAGGGTGAGCCGACAGTGGCCGTCGCTCCCCCCGGCGACGACAACGTCGACCTCCCCGGACAGGAGCCAGAGCGCCCCCACGGCGAACGCGTTGGCGCCGCTCGAGCAGGCGCTGCAGAGCGTCCGCAGACGACAGAACGGCCCGAGCACCTCGGCGAGCCGGTCGACCGTGGCGCTGAGCGGCTGCGAGATCATCTCGACGAGCGAGTCGGTGCGGGCGGGGTCGACGTGGAGCTCGCCGAGCAGCGCCTCGGTCTCGAACATGCCGCCTGTCGTCCCCCCGACGACGAGGCCGACGCGCCGCGGAGCCTGGCCCCGGACCCCGGCGTGCGCCATCGCGTCGGCCGCGGCCTTCCACGCGAACCCGGTCGTCCTCGACCAGCGCCTTGGCGGGCCGCCGCGCGGCACGAGCTCGTGCGCGCGCGGGACCGAGGCGACGATGGCCGCGCGCTGAGCCGTGGTGTCGAAGAGGTCGAGGGGGGCGAGCCCGCGGTCACCCGCAACGAGCCGCGACCACGTCGCCTCGACGTCGTTGCCGAGGGCGGTGACCAGCCCGACGCCGGTGACCCAGATCCGCTCTCCTGCCACGTGGACCGCGCTCCGTGCCGCCGCTCAGCCGGAGGGCTTCTGCGCGGCCACGTAGGTCGCGATGCTCGTGACCGAGGCGAAGATGGACCGCGCCTCCGGCCCCTCGGGGATGCGGACTCCGTACCGCTCCTCGACGCTCATCGCGAGCTGCAGTGCGTCGAGAGAGTCGAGCCCGAGGCTCGGCGCCCGTCCGTCCTGGCTCGAGCCGAAGAGCTGGGCGTCATCCTGGATAGACGCCGGATCGCGCCCCTGGAGGTTGAGCTCCTGGACGATGAGCGCCTTGATCTCGCTTTTCAACAGGGGGAGGTCCATCGAGTGTCGTCGCGGGCCGGATCGGCCCCACGCATGAGCGGGAGCTAGCACAGAGACCGCCCTTGTCGACGGTAAAGGGTGGACGCACCGCGCGTCCCGAGCGCGCCGGCGCTCGAGCGACGGATGCGGGGCGGGCGCCGAGCCTAATCCTGTCCGACCCCTCGCGTACCTGGTCTAAGCTGGCTCCGCGATCGGCCGGCCGATCCGCGGAGGAGTGACGATGGGGACGCTCGTAAATTACACGACCGACAAGGGCGTGGCGGTCATGACGCTCAACGACCCGCCGGTCAACGCCTACACCTACGAGATGTTCAAGGAGCTCGACGGGTGCATCCTCGACGCTCGCTTCGACAACGACGTCCACGTGATCGTCATCACGGGCCACGGCGAGAAGTATTTCTCGGCGGGCGCCGACATCAACATGCTCCGGGAGGCCGACCCGACCTTCAAGTACTACTTCTGCCTCCACGCCAACGAGACGCTGACGCGCCTCGAGCAGACGCCCAAGCTCGTCATCGCGGCGATCAACGGCCACGCCATCGGCGGCGGGCTCGAGATCGCGCTCGCCTGCGACCTGCGCATCGCGTGGGACGGCAACTACCAGATCGGGCTGCCGGAGGTGAACCTCGGCGTCCTGCCAGGCACGGGCGGCACGCAGCGCCTGGCGCGGCTCGTCGGCGCGAGCCGGGCCCTCGAGATGATGGTGGAGGCGAAGACGCTCCCCCTCGACGAGGCGCTCCTCGTCGGGCTGATCCACAAGGTCTGGGAGGTCCCTGACCACGAGACGTTCATGCGACGCATCATGGACTACGCGCACGAGTTCACGCCCCCGCACCGCGCGTCGCTCGCGGTCGGGCGCATCAAGCGCGCGGTCCAGGCCGGCGCGGACATGAGCCTCGATCAGGGGCTGGCGCTCGAGCGCGAGCTGCAGGGCGAGCTCTTCCGGTCGGAGGACGCGAAGGAGGGGATCCTCGCCTTCACGCAGAAGCGAAAGCCGGCCTTCCGGGGCCGGTGAGCGCGACGGCGCCGCGCTGCTCCCTCGCCTGGCTCAGCCCATCCGGGTGAACAGCTTGCTGTAGTGGTTGGTGATCTCGAGCGTGTCGAGCCGGGCGAAGAACGTCGAGTAGGCCATCCACATCGCCAGCCCGTTCAGATCGCGAAACATCGGCGGCAGGTAGCGCGGCTCGCGAATGACCCCCTCCGCCGCGCGGCGGGCGAGCACCGGCACGTCCTCGTGCGCGACCTTGCCGACGAAGAGGTAAGGGATGAGGTCGGCACGGTTCTGCTGGATGGCGCTCCAGATGAACGCGTAGTTGAGGACGATGCCCTTGCAGTAGCAGGCGTCCTTCGTGAACGGCGCGCCCCCCTCCACCACGCCGCCGCGGAAGATGCGGCGCGTGTTGTAGAAGCACTCCTCCTCGTCATACCCCTCGGTGCGAAACCACTCGTAGACGTCCAGGAAGCTGGCGCCGTCCTCGGCCTTGTCGATGGCGATGATCCGGTCGTTGAGCCGCCTCGCCCGGCGCGGGTACATGCGGAAGGTGAAGATCTCGAGGAGCGCCGCGAGCCCCTCCTGCACGGCGACCGTCCGCGGCGGCCCCTTCGCCAGCCACTTGGCCACGGTCTGGTGCTGCCCGTTGAGCGAGGTGGCGATGTGGACCCACCCCTCGTGGACTTCGAGGATGTCGATGTCCCGCCGCGAGAACTTCGCCCCCGTCCGGACCTTGACGTAGTCGCTCCCCGCGGCCGCGTCGGCGATGATCGTGTCGTCGACCTGCACCTGCACCGGGGCGCCGTCGAAGTACGTGGCGAACCGCGCGTTCAGCTCCGACACCGCGTCAGCGCTCGTCAGGTTGCGCTCGAAGCTCTGTCCGAGGAGCTTGTCGTCGACCTTCGTCAGGATCTCGTACATGACGTGGCCCAGGTCGCGGACCGTCGACTTGCCGTCGGGGAACTTGTCCTTGGGCGACCCGTAGAGCTTGCGCGAGTAGGCGTAAAACAGCGGCTTGCCCCGCTGCGAGAGCATCCGGACCACGTCCCGGTACTCGAGCGCCGTCGTCGCCATGATGTTGCCGATCGAGTCGCGCTCGCCGAGCTCCCGGTCGATGTCGCGCGCGATGGCCTCGAACTCCTCGCTCTTGGCGCGCGGGTCGAAGCCGAGGTCGAGCGCCTCGTAGTACGCCGGGTCGACCTTGGGCAGCTCGCGCCCCCGCGTCTTGACGAACTGCTCCTCGACCGAGTTCTCCCAGCGGATCGACTGGAGCACGCGAACCGGGCGCTGGGCCTCCACGATTCGACCGGCGAGTGTGGCGACGACCTCCTTGTAGCTCCGCCACGGACCTCCGACGGGCGGCGGCGGGATAGACGGCGCTGGACCGTCGCCGAGGATACTCGCGGCATCCTTCGCGAGCTCGCCAGCCTTCCTCGATGGATCACCCCGGTCGGCCTTCTCGGCCTTCTCGGCCTTCTCGGCCTTCTCGGCCTTCTCGGCCTTCTCGGCTCTCTCGGCTCTCTCGGCTTTCTCGGCTCTCTCGGCTTTCTCGGCTCTCTCGGCCTTCTCGGCTTTCTCGGCTTTCTCGGCTTTCTCGGCCTTCTCGGTCGGCTCCGGGAGGTCCGCCCTGTCGGCAGACGCCGGCGTCGCCGCGGACGATGGGGCCGGGGCGCGGACCGGGGCGGCGTCCTTGTCGGCGTCGTCCGGATCCTTCGCGCGCCGGGGACGTTCCTCGACGGACGGGCTCGCTCGCTCGACCAAAGCCCTTTCATGTTGCGGTCAAACAGGCCAGAGGGTCCACCGATTTCGCCGCTCCGGGCGCGGCGCCCGGCTGGTATAAGCGCCCCTCTCATGCTCCTGGCGACCCCGCGCGCAGCCCTCCTCGCCCTCTTCGCGGCCCCCTTCCCCCTCGTCGCTTGTCACGCGGGCCCCTCCGAGCCCGCGCCCACGATCGCCGCCCCGGACGCCACCCCCCAGGCGGCCTCGCCGCGCCAGCACCAGGCGCACCGGATCATCGAGCAGGACCACCGCCACGTCGTGCAGCTCCGCGTCGACGACCGTATCGTCCTGCCGGTCGACCCGGCGTTCGAGTGGCGCGTCGCGTTCGAGGACGCTTCCGCCTTCGCCCGCTTCACCGAGGCCGACTCCGGCGGCGAGGCCTACCGGCTGACGAAGGCGGGCCCCTGGCGCCTCATGGTCTACGGCGACCCGAAGTGCCTGAAGCTAGACGGGGGCTGCGGCCTGTCGAAGCGGCGCTGGGACGTCACGATCGACGCGCGGTAGCGGCAGCGGCGGTCAGCGCACGGCTTCGAGGACGCGCGCGAGCACGTCGACGTCCCGGACCCCTTCGGCCTCGGCGCGGTAGCTGAGCACGAGGCGATGTCGCAGGACCGGGGTGACCATCGCGCGGACGTCCTCGACGTCGGCCGCTGCTTGACCTAGCAGCGCTGCGCGGGCCTTGGCCGCGAGGACCAGCGCCTGCGAGCCGCGCGGGCCGGCGCCGAAGCGGACGTACTCGCGGACCTCCTTGGGCGTGTTGCGGTCGGTCGAGCGGGGACGAGTCGCGCGGCCGAGGGCGACGGCGAGCTCAACGGCGGCGTCGGTCACGGGGATGCGTGGGACGAGCCCCTGAAGCGCGCGGACCTCGGTAGTCGTGAGCACCTTCGGAACCTCCCCCTTCTGCTCGCTCGTCGTCCGGCGCGCCACCTCGCGCTCCTCGAGCTCGGAGGGGTAGTCGATGTGGATCTCGAGGAGGAACCGATCGAGCTGCGCCTCGGGCAGCGGATACGTCCCCTCTTGCTCGATCGGGTTGCGCGTCGCGAAGACCTGGAACGGGTCCGGTAGGCTATGCGTTGTCGTGCCGACCGTGACGCGCCGCTCCTGCATCGCCTGGAGCAGCGCGGCCTGGGTCTTCGGCGGGGTCCGGTTGATCTCGTCGGCGAGGATGAGGTTGTGGAAGATGGGGCCCGCCAGGAAGCGGACGCGGCGCCGGACGTTGCCGGTCGGCTCCTCCTCCTCGTGCAGCACGTCGGTGCCGGTGATGTCCGCGGGGAGAAGGTCGGGCGTGAACTGGACTCGACCGAAGCCGAGGTCGAGCGCCTCGGCGAGGGAGGCGACGAGGAGCGTCTTGGCAAGCCCCGGGACGCCGACCAGGAGCGCGTGCCCGCGAGCAAGGAGCGCCACGAGCATCAGCTCGACGACGTCGTGCTGGCCGATCACGCGCGCTCCGATGGCCGCGTAGAGCTGGCGGCTCGCGTCGGCCGCGCGCTCGAGGAGCTCGACGTCGGAGACGCGGGGAGGCGTGGGCTGCTCGGCGGCCGCGGTCGCCTTCGCGGGCCCTTCGTCGGGGGTCGTGGTGCCGTCGCTCACGGGGAGGGCGGTGTCGCATGTCGGCCTGGCGGTGTCAAAGCGTCGGGCGGCGCGCCTGGCCCCTCCTGCCGCCCCGGACACGCCTGGAACCGACGGCCTCGTGACGCTAGAGTCTCGCGACGCCTCAGCCGCCATGCGCAAGCTCGACCCGGCCAGCTACCGCACGACCCCGTGGAAGAACGGTGGAGGCTCGACCGTCGAGGCGCTCGTCCTCCCCGCAGGGGCCGGCCTCGGCACCTTCGACGCTCGCGTCAGCATGGCGCGCATCGACGTCGACGGCCCCTTCTCCCGGTTCGAGGGGGTCGACCGGACGCTCCTCATCACGTCCGGGGCCGGGGTGACCCTCCACACCGCGGACGGCGGGGTCGTGAAGCTCGACCGCACGAGCCCCCCGTTCCACTTCACGGGCGACGACCCGGTGGACGCCGCGCTGACCGACGGCCCGGTCTCCGACCTCAACGTCATGACGCGCCGCTCGTCGCTGAAGCACCGCGCGCGACGGCTCCTCGTGCGCGGCGAGCGAAGCACGGTCTGCGCGGGCGAGCTCACGCTGCTCTGCGTGCTCGAAGGCACCGCCGTCGCGCGCGACGCCTACGGCGACGTGGCGCTCGGGCGCGGCGACCTGCTCATGATCGCCGCCGAAGACCCGGTCGTCCGCGTGTCCGTGGTCGCCGGGGCTGCCCCCTTCGTCGACCTGCTCCTCGTCGACTTCCTCCGCGGTTGACGCCCACCCACGGGCAAGTACAGGTGCGCCTCGTGCCTCCGCCCGCGACGCCGCCCGATGTGGTCCTTCGCCCCGAGCCCGGCCTCGCGCGCGGCCTCTGGGAGGCGTCCCCGTCGACGCTCTACGCCGCCGTGGGCGCGCTCCTGCTCGCCGCCCTGCTCTACCTCGCGCTGCGCCTGCGCGGGCGCGTCCGCCCCTCTCCCCCCGCCCCCCCTGGTCGTCCATGAAGAAAGCGCTCCGGCAGCTCATCGTCGCGATGGTCCTCGCGGTCGCCCTTTACGGCGGCTACGCAGTCTGGAGCGGCATCGGCAAGCTCGGCGAGAGCCTCTCTCACTTCACGGCCTGGTCGTTCGTGGCGGCGTGCGCGCTTGCATTCTGCAACTACTGCGTCCGGTTCCTCAAGTGGGAGTTCTACCTCGCGCGCCTCGACATCCGCGGGGTGCCGAAGCTCGACAGCTTCCTCACGTTCCTCTCCGGCTTCGTCCTGACGGTCACGCCCGGGAAGGTCGGCGAGGTGTTCAAGTCGCTCGTCCTGTTCGAGACCCACGGGGTCGCCATCCCGCGCACCGCCCCCATCGTCGTGGCCGAGCGCGTGACCGACCTCATCGGCATCATCACGCTGATCGTCCTCGGGTCACTGGGCTTCTCGGGCGGGCTCATGTGGGCAGGCCTCGGCGCCGCGCTCG
>Ga0316217_10003339_pt1 | contig 18372 bp, 12 predicted proteins | sample 1anoAmetaG_FD_203633 | JGI IMG/M metagenome (GOLD analysis project Ga0316217, IMG submission 203633) | Freshwater microbial communities from Trout Bog Lake, Wisconsin, USA - 1anoA | ecosystem: Environmental > Aquatic > Freshwater > Lake > Hypolimnion/Profundal zone | place: USA: Wisconsin...
ATAAAGCTATTCGCTGAGGCTACAATACACATTTTCGAGTTCTGCCAAATCTTCTCTAAACTAGCCTGGGGTTTGTTAGTGCAAAAGCAAATAAAAGTCTTATGTAACCTATGCTTGTATACCAAACTAAAAATACATACATACCAGTCACTTCTACATCAGCTGCTTATGATTCGCCAGCATCCGTTTCGTCTAGCCCAAAACATTCAGCAAAGCCACCTTCATTTGCGTCTTCTCCATCGCCAAATTCTGCCCAAATTCGATGAGCTTATCCAACTGTGCCTTTTTGTCAGGAGATTTCAGACACAAGCATCGCTAGTACTCTTCGTAGCAACTCAAACATCCATATGCGATCATTTCGGCTCTCTCCTTTTCCAACAGATCTCCGTTGTCTTTCTGCTTGCTGTACTGCATCTCGTAAGGCTTGTAAATCTCAGTAAATCTGACCTGCGTGAATTGGGCGTAGATGTCTGCCTTGCTCCTCTTGTTGGCCAGCTTCATCTCTTCGCAGCGGTCGAAGAAGTTAACTTTTTTGTTGTGCATGAAACAATTGATGAAAATACGAACCGATGTAAATATTAAGTTCTATATCTAAGTGATCACTTTTTGCTTATTTTGTAGCGATTGGCAATACCCACAGCAACCCTCTTTTCGGCTTCAATCTCATCCCCTTTGACAAACACGCCTACTATCCACTGGTTAGGGTCAAAAGGAAAAGGTTAGGAGCTGCCTGCTTTGGTTGGAGCATAGTATTGAACTTTAGCGGTGCTGGCGTGTATAGCCCAGGCGACTGCGTTTGGCTGGTGTTTGAGTTTATTCAAGTTGGAAACTATTTCTGGCTATTTTATGAGATAAGTACGTTTGAGTTGAGTGGGCTGCAGCTTGTAGTACGAGAGCCCTCCAATGATATACTAAGTTATGAGTATTATACCTTTTTGGTGCCTGGCTGTAATTCATATCCTTCCAAAACTTTGATCAGCTCAATGATACGCGGGTTGTTGTAAAGAAGCTGGCAGAGAAAAGCAATCGAGGTAATCCTAATTTGCAAATTCTAATCATGAATGCTCTAAAAGAGTCTGTTGATTTATTCCGAGTTCAACTCCTCATAGATGGTCTGCTTATGAGAAGGGTCAGTTATGATCAATCTGGCTAGCCCAAACATTACTGTGTCAGGTTGCGCATGAGTTTGATGAACTTGTCGATGCCTGTCTACTTACTTGAGTACTATATCTACATCGCCTCGAGTTTATAACTTATTATGAAGGATTGATGATAAATGAGACTAGCTAAGAAATATGAGAACTATCAAGCCCTGGTCTAACTATCACTTATTCTACGGATTAACTTGTGGTCAGTCCACTTGTTTTTGTACATCCAGCGGAACAGCACGTAGAGGAGATCGATTAGAAGTTCCTTCTCGAGCGGGAAAGCTTCTTTGTGGTCGTCGAGTTCTCTCACTACTTCGTTGGCGATATCAATGATTTCAGTGGGCTTGTTGGTCTCCCAGTAGCTATCGGCATATTTCTTCTTTACAAAAAACTTGATATAGTTAACGAAGCAGGTCAGAATTTTCTTCTCCTCCCCTCCGCCTCCCATGATCTTTAGGAAGCTGCTGGCCATGTCTTGGCAGGATTCATTCCCGTCACTGAACTCATATTACTCATCGTAGACGATTGTTTTGTTTGTTATGGCCCGCTAGAGTTATTAAACACAGTCGTAGTTTGCAATCGATTGGTCTTACTCTGCGTTCTTAATGTTGGGAAACTTACGTTGGTAGGGAGACGAGGTCTGCCTCGAGCTTTGTCAGTTTTGGGTTTGATGAGAGTACCAGGAGGCTGAGTTAGGATGTGTTACTTTGCCCTCATGCTTCTGCTTGACGTGAGTAAACAGGGCAGGGTATGAAAGGTACCACTTGCCACAAGGACAGCCAAATTTACGTTCTGCTTCCTCCTTAGTCTTGATAGTTGGCTACTGGTTGCCCCCACTCTCTTCTTCACTCATTATTTTACTTATTTGATGGTTAATTTGAACTCAGCACCAAGTAAATAAAATATTGGATGACTGCAAAAAAACAAGTTAAAACATAAGTATAAGACATCAAAATATGATTTTTGCCTATTTTAATTCCTATCATGAACCAAGAAGCTGGTTACTATAGATTCTCCAATCTGGAGGAAGTCAACCAACTGGCCTAGAAGGAGAACAGGAGGCTGCTTACCTTCGATGGATATGTCATTGACCCTACAGCCTTTGCTGCGCACCATCCTGGAGGAAAGGACCTCATTATCAAACATCCAGGCAGTGATATCACAGCTGATATGCAAGAGCATCACCCTCTATCTCTTCAGCTCGCACATTCGATGGTCATCGGCTCTTTCAAGAAGGATATTAAGCGGCTCTTGGACCCTCGGAAACCCTTGGCTTCTCAAATCTGGAATCTGAGCCGCAGTGACTACTAAAAGGTAGTGGGTAGTCCCCACTGGATGTTTGTTTCTTCACCTCGCCTCTTCGAATCGGACTTGTTGTAAAAGCTTTCCTACAGCTAGTGGTACCATGTCATCTTTCTCCCTCTGCTAGTGATAATCTACATGGTCTGCAGTGTGAAAAGCTGGCAGCATTTTGAGCCTATCTCGGCAGTTCTCGCTTTTGTGGCTGGAGTACTCACCTTCACTCTCACTGAGTATTGTTTACACAGATTTATCTTCCATGCTGAGTGGTACCTTCCCTAAAACAAAATCATAAGGATGGGGCATTTCTTTGTCCATGGCATTCACCATCTACTTCCGAATGACCCGTAATCTGATTACTATTCAGCCATCGACTCGTTCTACCTCCAATATATGCTTTAATACTCCTAGTTCTAACCTATCCCACACTTCTTCGAGTCTTGAACTTCAAAGATCCAGTTCTCTCTGTATTCTTCTGGTCGGCCTACATGATTGGCTACATCCTATACGATATTACGCACTACTTTTTGCATTTTCTTGATACAAAAAAAAATCAAATGAGATGGTTTCAAAGTTTGCAGCAATACCATAACCAGCATCACTACGGCGGAGAACACGCAGGATTCGGAGTCAGCTCTCCTCTGTGGGACATAGTATTCAGGAGTGGCTTCATCTCAAAAAAGCATACCAAATGATCAAACTACAACAATTGTCTTAAAATCTATGAAATATGCTACCAATTCCTAACGAATTTGCAAGTGAACCGCGTGAATGAACCCACCGTTATTTGTTATAGTTATTGCATTAGTGAGCTTAATTTGAATCGGTTATATTATATAGTTGATGGCAACCAAAACTGAATAGAGAAATCTGAAATTCAAAAACTACGACTAAGTCAAAGGCTACTCCCAGGAAACAGGCAAAACTCTGCTCATACTCGACGATTACATCCTCGATGTATCCACCTTCCAGTGCCATCACCCCGGAGGAGGCGTCTTCCTCAAAAACAAACATCTCAAGTCCATCGAGTAAGAGATGAAGTTTCATCACCCCCTCTCCCTTATCATGGCCAACACTATGGTCGTCGGAAGCTTCAAGAAAGAGATAAGCCGGGTAATCTAGCCAGACCGTCCTCTCATGCCCCAAATATGGAACATCGACCACCAGTCCTACCTCAAACTCATCGATTCCCCTCACTGGCTCTTCGCCCCTTCGCCCAGAATGTTCGAATCCGACTTCTTCGAATCCCTCTCCCATAACAAATGGTATACCATCACAATTCTACCAACCCTAATGATTTTGCTAATGCTGTACAGTGTGGAATCCTGGGCCAACTTCAACCTACCCACTGCTTTACTCTCAGCAGTCACTGGATTTCTACTGATGACCTTGGTCTAGTACGTTCTGCATCGATATGTGTTCCATTCATAGAAATGGCTCCCCGATAACAAAATAGTTCGCTACGTCCACTACGTTATGCATGGGATCCATCACATGCTGCCCAACGATCCGTAACTTTGTAGTAACTTAGCGACCGATTAGTCTACCCTCCAGCTCTGGCAATCGTAACTTTCCTCATCGGTCGCACTTTCATGCCAAAGCTCATCCCCATCTCAGACCCCATTTGCTTTACCATCTTTTGGAGCTTCTTCTTCATCGGCTACATGTGCTATGATGTGACGCACTATTCTCTGCACCATATTGATACTACAAATAACAAATTGGGATGGCTCCATCGTTTGCAGCAATACCACAACCAACATCACTTCGGAGGATAAGAGAGAGGTTTTGGAGTTTCTTCCCCTCTGTGGGATATCATTTTTAGGAGTGGCTTCACGAAAAGCAAAAAACACTGATCTTATAAAGTTCCTTATGGTTATAAAAATTGACTTAAATGATCAGCTTGAAGGTTAGAGTATGTTTTAATGGCGATCCTTTTTTCTTAAGAAACTCTCGCAAAAGGACTGTAGCTCTTCTTAAAGCAAGTTTTAGTCTTAACCCTTCAGCACTTTTTAAAAGCCCAACAGTTTCAAGCTGTTGCTGCCTTTATAGTATGTCTCCTTTCTGATGATCTTCTAGCTGACCTCTCTTTTTATTTCTTAATCAACAGCAGATTCAAGTTGCTTCGAGATTGCGTTTGCTGACATTTGCTCATCTTCAACTTTATTCGAAACTGATTCATTGATCTCAAAAAAGTAATCTGCGACAGGACTAATGAGCTTATTGATTAAGTTGCCCGGATTGATGAAAGATAACAGACCGATTCCAATCGCGATAAGCGGAAACTTAATATCATAAACCTAAGAGTTATAAAGATTCTTCTGATAGTAAGAGACCAAGAGTGACCCACAGCCATAAATGATAGGTGCAAGATCAGTATGAGTAAGCGCAGTATCAAACACGAGTATCTAGGTAAGCTCAGGTATCTTGATAAGTCTTAGTAGTTTATACTTGTTGATCCAGAAATAGACGAAAACTTCAGCCAACGCGAAGAAGAGCAGAGGAGGTGAAAGGTGGCAGTAGAAGCTGGCGTGGAAGATGTTGGTCAAAATGAAGATATAGGCCTATGCGACTTAGAAATACTCGCCTTAGTAAAATTTGAGAATGTTGGTCTAGAAGTTTGCAGCTTATGTTTCGCTATATGATTTTCTCACCTTCCGGATAAACCAGTTTCTAATGGGACGCAAACATATAACCACTCTTTTGATTTGATCCACTGGGCTGATTAGTCTCAATATCAGTCCAGCAGTAAGAGTCGTTATGTGATAGTTAAAGATAAAGCCTACTAAACCATTTTGACCGAAAGGAAGTCCACGCATAGTTACGAATACGATCATCGGTAGCACCAGAACGTTGAAGCAAGTAGCGAAAAGGGCTTTATTCATTAAAGATACGATTTTTAGGGTGAGACTGTAATTGTATTCAAGGTCTAAGATAAATTCCAACACAATCCACAGTACTTTGTTTACTATCTGCAAAGCCAGCGCAGTAACAACCGAAATAACTTGCGCCATCAAAGCTGCATTTTGACCGTTTTGGTTTTTAAAGTAGTAACTCAGTGCGTACAGTCCTACTAAAGAGCAGAAACTTATAGCCACAATGAAGCAAGTGATGACATAGATAAGTATTAGTTTGGAGACAGAGATACGTTTTTCGCAGTTGAGCCAAATGAGATCAGAAGGCTATGGTGCTCTGTGTATATCAATAATCTTTCCTCTGAAAGTGATGTTGTTGGTATTGGGGAAGCAAACACTGGCTATTCTTTGCTGTATTTGCTTGAGCAATCCCATTTTATTCTGCCCATACTTCTAAAGTAGACTATTCTTTGCTTATTCGCTCTCAAATTAGATCAAACAGCAAGAAGTGGCTATTTTCTTCCTGAATTCGCTGTCATTCAGAAATTTCTTTCTTAGATCATTTAGCAACTCATAATTCTGAACTACTGAGTTTTTGAGGTCTCTGTACTGATGGTAGCTGTCGGCCGAGATGGTGTAGTGGCCTTTTTCCTCCTTTTTTAAGAATGTAATCAACTTGCGAGATCCCACTTGGATTTCTTCAATGAGTTTCCTTGTAAATTAGAGATTGTAAATGACCTGTATGCTGCGTACATTCAACGGTTTGCCAGGAGACACCTTTTCCCAAAAAGAGAACAGGTACTATACCAAATCTTTTTCACTGTACTCACTGAAAGGGAGATTGCTAAGCTGAACAGCGAAATCTGAAGCTGTTTATAGATTACCATCTACTTTTTTATTCAGCCGGCGGCCATAGAGTCGCACGAATCTGGCTGCAAAAGTCCAAAATATGCAAAAGATAATCCCTAAAATGTACTAGATCTGAACTAATCCTAGATTGGTATTGTTTTGTGCTGATGAGTTGTTCAACAAAATGCATTTGGAATCTGAGCAGTTGTCAAGTGTGGAGGGTGTATTGCCTGCTGACAAATTGGAATAGATACTAAAAATGCCTAAAATACTAGCAGCGAAAACCAAATTCACTACCATCCCTTTTTGAAACAGAAAGAAGAGAATGATTCCCGGACCAAGAGCGCCCAATGTGCTAGTTTACGCGCAAAGTTGCACATGATGTCCTGCTGACCTTTTGCAGCCACAGTTGCATCTCTCCCCCTCCAGAGCTGCCTCATACTTGATGGCTGAATTGGTGTTTAGGATATTGGCATTCCGATGCAGTTTGCCCCGATAATGGATCTAATCGCATTCTTGGTCGTCAAGCGCCGTGAGTTAGGATTGCTTCTTTTGTTAGAGAATGTTCATTGTGTGGCGACTGTTTTCTGCGATTGCGTGTATATCAGTTGTAAAGTGTACATCAGTCTAGACATATCTCTTGTGGTTGCGGTCATCTGTGGGACGAAGTGTGATTGATGACTGGTAGCGTAGCGCATGGAACTCAGATGGCAGTGGTTGCTTCGTGTTGTCGATTTTGGGCAGTTTTTGACGTTTTTTGGCTGTATTCAGCTCAAGCGTGTGAGCTTGTTCTGTGTGCATTTAAATTAAATTCTATGAATATAATGGAATTAGCCCTCAACAAAATATAACACCAAAATCGTCACTGCCGGAGCAAGAGCAGCCCCTCAAGCCAAAACGGAAGCAAAAAGAGCCAATTGAATAAGTTTTATTTATTGGCATAATAATTTTATTTGGATGGTAGATAGAGCGCGTCAGAGCTCAAGAAATGGCAGCAGGTACGATGACTGGGTTTGTCTGTTCTGCCACAACCACAACTACTCTTTTCGCCTTGAGTGTAACTTTTCAGTCATCTAGGCAACCGCTGCCACCTCATGACCAAGGACCAAAACAACTACCTCCAGCAGTACCAGCACACGCCCAACCACCCCCATTCACCTACTTCTCCCCAACTCAACACCAACTAGCAGAAAAGCGGGCAGGTGTTTCCCCAGGTGGTGCTGCTGATGGTGAGCTAGGAACCCTGGGAGGACCAGAACTGGCGAGAAGTATGTGAACCGGCCTCACCCAAATGGATTACAAATTTGATTTAAGATTGATTTGTTTAGAGTGCTAGTGTGTTCTTTCTACATGAGCTTGAATATATTCGCCCATTTATAACTAAGCCTCTGAGATCAGTATTGGTTAGTTCCTATGCCCAACTTATTTCGGCAGCCTCGCCAACCACTCTGAAAAAATACAGAACTCAAAACTCAAATGGTATGGGTTAGTTTAGAGGAATCGGGGGAAAAAGGAAGATTAGTAGTCAGGTATTATAAAATTATTACAAATTATGGGTGATAAACTTAACAAATTGGCTTCCTTTAATTTACCTTCCCTCGAAAAACTGCCAGAAATCCACGACAGCCTCAAACTCATCAACACCATCTACGTCATCCCCCAACACTCCTCCTTCGAAAATGGATAGCTACTACATTCATCCCATCTGGACCAGGAACAGGAAGATTCCCTCGCCGATCGCATTTCTCACGTACACACTGCAGCCCAATCCGCCAAAAAACGTAAAATAGGCTGCACTTGCAAGAAAACTCTCTGCCTCAAAATGTACTGCGAATGTTTCTCACAAGGCAAGCAATGTGGCGACGATTGTGCCTGTACCAATTGTAACAATTCCCCTGGCTTCGAATAGGCCATTCTCAAAGCGAAGCTCAGTGTAAAAGAAGGCGTAAATCGCAACAGCTCACAGACATAGAAAAGATGCAACTGCAAGAAGTCTCACTGCCTCAAGCGCTACTGCGAATGCTATAACGCAGGCATAGGCTGCTCCTAAGATTGCAAGTGCGAATCCTGCTAAAACAAAGGCCAGCACACAGTTTCCGCTCAACTTCTCTAGAAAGAAGAATAGGTCTAACAGCAGGAAAGCTACCAGCAGAAATAATAAAAGCAAGTGGTGTTCGACAACTAGTTTGCTTCGATAAACGTGTACAGAAGTCTGGACGACCTCTCCAAGTTTTATAATTGATTGCCGACATTTATTATTCCTCAATACTCGCAGAGACACAACAAATATGAAAATAAACTACCACCACTCACGCATTTCTCACCTTGCCCTCGTATCCCAGCTTCAGCTCAATAAGATCGCGCTCTTGAGCATGCGATCTGCTAATCAGCTAGGAGATGTACATTGAGTTTTCTTCGGAGATCTACGTAGAACAAGTTTTACCTTCTTTGTTACTCTGCTCGTTTACCACAGATCTCCCACGCATTACCATATCATCTTTATTTGCTTTTACATTTGCAGAACCCGGCTGGTGTTCTTTTTAATGTTGATCCGTTATTTTGATTTGGATTTCGAAGTCTTAGGCCTTACGAGTTATACAGTCGACTGTGAACAGTTGTGAGATCTGCTAGATTTTGACTTTGATTGTGATCTTTTTGAGCCATTGTTTATCAGTCTGTGACTCAATGCAGATTTTTCATCTTTCTTTTCATCTATCTTCTACAATGAAAGCTTCATCTGCCTCATCTCAGCTTCTTCTTTCCGGTTGAAACCGTTCCTATTGTTTTACTTCCCTTAGGTGTTTCGCTGTGAGTAACTTCCAGTGTCAGGAACTTCCTCTATCTACTACATCGGTGGCATTTTAATGTTCACATCTTTTGCTGCCCCTTTGCCAAATCTGAAAAACTATTGGCTCTCACTATCTTTTGGAAGCTACTCAAGGTCCTAAACTATTACATGCTTTTTAGCTACCTTACTCATCGATTTTTATATCAACGAATGAACGTCTTAGAAACTTAGGCTCTTTCCGGATACAAAATTTTTGGGAGCCTTGCCGCTATTCTTTTGCTTTGGAATTTTGGTCTTCCTTTTTGGCTTAGTCTTACTGCCTGCTGACATGGGGTGAAATTAACTGTTTTTTCTGCGATGCTATCTAAGAGTCCTTTAGTTAATCATTCAAATATAACGTCAATTTTCCAACTAACTGCAAAATTTTATAATTAAATTAATCGCCCAAACTCGTGATTGAGATTATTTGTCAAAAATGATATTTTGCAAGATTTTCTCTATTTCCGCATTACTTGCCAAATTTTTCATTCATATGGTTAAATATGCTTACGGAAGACTTGATAGCTAATTGTAGTAACGATGGATTAAATCTAATAATCAAAGCTCATCAGTATTTTACAACTTTTGTTCCGTAGGCTGACTAGTAACCTACTTCTATTGAATCTATCCTGTCTCTTCCTATTCTTAGTCCAACACCCTTTTAGGTCTCTTGTGTTCTTTAATGCTGCCATCTTTTATCCCGTTGATAAAAGCGTCAATACTCTCCTCAGTTAAGCTGGCAATATCTTGTTAAAGAATGTAGCATTTGACTTATTTGTGGTCTATCCAAACCAACCTATTCGTTGTTTCGTCGGAATCTCTAATCCAATCTACCAATTGTTCATAATCGTCTTCACCCTTGTTTGCCACTCCACAAACAAAATCCTTCTTGTTTTTGCAATATTTGGTTAGAAGTTAAACTGTGGAATTGACTGGTCCTTTTTTACCTTTATTAATCAACCCCAAAATAGGCTCACCCTTTTTCATGGTAGCCTTCAATTTTTTAGGCACTTTGGAATCTCCCAAACTCACAACAGCTGGGCCTGTTTATTCATAAAGCCAGTCCAGAACCGAAGTCAAGTTGACCTAGCCAGTAAAAGTTTAGACTATATCATTCTATTTGAAAAGACTGATCTTCAACTCTTATTCAGGCACTTAGTAAATGGGTAGAAAGTTGAAAAATGCACTAAGTTTGTGTAGAGTGCTGTTCGGCGCTATTCCAGAGATTACGACAGCTGGCTTCTTAACATCATTTACACTAGGAACAGCTAATAATTTGGCATTAGTAATCTGAGTAAGATACCTAATAATGCTTTCAGCTGTTGGCTCCCATTCATAATGAAAACCCTATCCTCCAATAAAAACTTTGAACGCAGGAAAAACCGACACACTTTGCTAATCGGCCAAAGCGATCTATTCATCACCGTCCAGCGATGCAATAACAATTTATGAGCCCAACTACTTGAAATGCTTGCCCACTGTATCATATTGAGAGACGAAGCTACTACAGTTGTCAAAGAAAGGAGAATAGTATTCAACAAACACTATTGAGGTATTTTTAATGATTTGGTCGTGGGCTTCATCGTCGATATTCAACACATTCTATGATTTCATTCTATCTTTTGACTCCTTAATGTAATCAAAATCAGGATCTCTTTTGTTGGATTTGGCCTCCTTCAAAAATGTTTTGAACTAGGTTTCTAAATAAAAGCAAACTTACAGTTGAACTTCTCATCACGATAAATGTAGGCTTTTTGTTTACTTTTTTTTGAGTAGATGATACTGCTCCTATCTGGGAACGGTATAAATTTATCAATAAACTCCTCATAATATTCACTTTATTTCTAGACTCTGAAGCACAGCACGTCCAAAACTAGCTAAAAGCAAATTTTGTCAAGGGCTTAGGCTGAGTCTGAACTTAATTGATCATGATGATCGAAGAGGATCAGAAGTTGTTCCGCATCTTACTGAGTGCGGAAATATTCAAGGTATTCAGGTTTATTTGCAGACATAACGTGATCACGTGTTCTGTGGAATAGCTCAAAAGCAAAAAGTCTTGTGTTTATCGGAAATTTCAAGTCCAATCTTTTCTCTTAGTCTTTCACGTAAAGGCTAAACACCTTTTATGAAGACTAAATCTCATAAAACTCAATTCCAATAAATCTCTTAGCAGACTTAGTAGCTCCGATCTGAATCTTTTCTGATTGGTTTAAACCACCAATAAGCAAGAAGGCTTCTTTTCCCTATTTTTCTGCTAAAGTCTAAGGGGTTAGCTTAGGCAAATCGAGCAAAATGAGGCTTTGCATCCATTAATCCAGTTCCTTAGCTGTTATTTTTCCCTCATAGATGATTTGACGCCCCTCAACATATAGAAAGACCTTAGGGTAAGTGGTTTTGAGCTAATCGCAAAAGTCAGATTACTGAGCACAATTGATTTGAGCAACTTTATAGTCCCTGTTGGAACTGAGCTCATGTAACGAATTCATCTAGCGGATAGCTTTCTTGCATCTAGTGCACTGAGGATGATAAAGATTGATCAAAAGGATGGGGTAGGTGGGAATCGAAGAAGAAGGGATGTCTGGAATGGCACAGAAGATGGAGATGGCAAAAAGGGCCAGGCCAAAAGTAAGATAACCTATTTTCATTACTATTATATCACACGTTTAAGTAGCTAAGATTCGTAGAATATTAATTCTCATGAAAATTATCATACATGAGCTCGCAATTTCAAAGAGAGATTTCATGAAAAACGAAAAGAATTACTAAAGAAGATTAAGAAACTCAGAGAATATTCAATAGCGATATGATAATTGTTATTTTCAAAGAGGTGGAGTGGAATGCTTATTATCGTTTTTTACGTTTGCCAACGCGAAGCTTCAGCTATGAGAAAATTAATGTTTAACCTCTCATGTCAACAAGGCTTAAGCTTCTTTGATTTGCTTATGGACTCTCCAATTTTGTCACACTTATTTATCCTGTACTCTCAAGTACCGGCAATTACAATATTCATGTGTTTATCAAAAGCAAAAATGTGCCTATCATTCTATGTTTATCTTTTGTATGATGATCCTCACTCTGAAGGTCAGCCCACTGCAGGAATTTACTTCTCTGAGTTATCATAAAATTATAATAGAAAGCAAGCAAAGTAGACATTTAAAATCCTTTCTGCTTTTTAGCAAAACTCAAAGAGAAACACTCTGCAGCAATGTCTTATAAAACAGCTTAGATCATTAATTTGATCGTTTCCTCTAAAAAGGAAATGCATTTTTATTTTCGGAAGGTTTCAAAGCCTACAAAAACTAATCAATAATTTCCATCAAAGGTCTTTTAATAGTCTAGCCCGAAGTAACTCAGTAAAAAATCTCAGAAATCAATGTACTTTTCGAAATCCTAGGTAAAATCTTGCTCGCACTTTTACTCAGCTCTATCTTTTTGCAATTATGTTTGCTGTTTTTCAGGAGCACTAAAAATTATTTGTGCATTCGGTAGCTAGCTTTCTTGCTCTTCTTAAACCTACTCACTCTCTCGTGGGGCTTCTTCTGTGGGCAATTCAACAGCCAATTAGTTTTCTTAATGAGAACTGCTGGTCACTCTATTTTTAATAGCTCTTTAGAGCTTTTCTTTTTTCCTTTTGGCCAGTTTGACCAAATCACTATGCGAAAGTTTGGCCTTGACTTTATTTTAAAATATCAGGAAAAATCGGTTCTTGATTGAATTTTCATTTCTCCCTTAGATGAACTTGGTCATTTTGGACCACTTCTTTCCCTCCTTGAGGAATAGGCAGACCATAATGTAGTCCTAGTCACTCGTCCATTGGCCCCTAAATAACGGAAAACATACTTTTTCAGGTTGGGACGCAAAAAACAAGTATAGTGCTCTCTGCATTGCTTTCCCGTTCTGAAGATTTTTTAGACCCCACAGTCATATAATTTTTAACTAATTTGCTTCCAATTTATTGATTCCTGCTACAACGGCTACACTAACCTAAATAACATTTGACTTTCAGACTAACACCAAGGCTGCTGAGATATATTGGGTGAAGTCAGAGACAGGTATCTGAATCTGCAAGCTGAGGCGTCCCTATTGGGTACGCATTGGGATACTTTTTGCCAATCCTATTAGCCAATCGGTTCATTTTTTATTCCATGGGCCGTCTGGTACTTTTCTACGATAAAGCAGAGTAAATTGGTCTACTCAACCTTCCAGTTCTTTTTCTGAGCGTTTGTCTGGCTCCTTTCAAATAATTTGCATAGAACACTTCGGGCCTACTCATCTGAGTAAATCTAAACCTAGCCACGAAACTTTGGAATTCTAGGGATGGCTTATTCGGACTAGGGAGTGTGAGAGTTAGAGCAGAGGAGGTTATCGAAGGCACAAAGGTAAGACTAAATTGAAGGTAAGGCCTATTAATTGTACATTGATTCTTCTGTAATTTTAATGGAAAACAATGGAAACAGGTACTTAAACTAATCATTTCAAGGTTTGTCCACAAATTTTAATTTATTTCCGGCCCAACCCTGCAAAGCAAATTTGAAACGACAGATTTTAAAAATGCACTATAAGGAATATTCAGTTTATTTTTCTAAAACCTTTAGAAAATATCTAAAATCACCAATTGCAAAAAATTAAGAAATTGAGTCACAAAGAAGAGCTTTTTTGTAAATTTATTATATGACTAATAAAAGGGCCTAATTCGGAAAGTAGTGCGAATAAAAGCTATCGAAAATCTGCTAAAAGGCCTATGAAAACCAACTAAATTTGTAAACTTTTTATCGCACCAACCATTTACAGTTTCCTCCCCTCTTCCGCTCAAAAAATTTAATTTACCCCAGCACAAACAGGCCAAAGTTGTAGCCTTCAATCATAATACTCGACAAATTTTAAAAAAGCGAACAAAAACCAGGCCAGAAGAGTGATGCATAGAAGTAAACCCCAGGCAAAAGCAAACCCAACATTTGTCCAATCATTTTCAAGCGAGTTAAAGCAAGGAAAGGGTCTTTTATTGTCCATGCCACTAAAAACAATTTTCATGTTTCTCGAACTATAGAGATAGACAAAGATATAAACAAAAGTAAGCCCAAAAATTCAGAGAAGATGAATCTAAGGTTCATCAACTAAGCTTAGAAAAGTAGCTTGTCTACGATCTTAAACTCTTTTTATCCCAGCCGTTCCAAATTGGGATATAGCCAACGAGGAAGCTATTAATAGGACAAAAATACCCAAAACTCTGATGGCTGGAAAAGTTAGTTAAACGAATCCATTTTAGTAAACACTGCTGTCACAGCTAACCCATAAAACTTATTTTTATAGTCAATCCGGAGTCGTACCAACTTATTGAATGCCGAGCGATAGCTGATAGTCAAAAGACAAACGAAGCTAGACTTCAACAAAATAAATGTCTACAGGCATGCAAACGGACTTTTGCGAAGTAAGAAAAAGAAAATCGAAATCAAAGAGTTCAACCATTTTGAACCTTGGCAGATGGTAAACCCAGAGGAAGAAAATATTGAAACTGAATTGCCTCATCTGCCCACTTAAAGACTATGAAAATTTATGTTTATTGGATTTAGTAATGACTTACTTATTTAATGAGTGGGTGAATAAATGTATGAACATTTATAATCGTTTCTGAAGTTTATTAATTTCATCGACTGAAAAGATTTCAAAGATTTGTTAGCCTCTGAAATGGTCAGTGATCGGCTTGAAAAAGTATTTTCTCTTTTGATGTTCACAGAGTAATAATTTAAAAATTGAACCTTCAGAATTCAGACTAAACAAATGAGCTCTAAAAACGTAATCTTAGATTTCACAAACCTTGTCGAAACTTCTCCGATAACCTCCAAAGATTAGTAATAAAACTTTACGCCCCCTGAGACCCCGCATGATGATCCTTTGGTTGAAAACATCACGCAATTAATTACAAACTCGGTTGTTCTAAACAAAAAGTTGCATCGCTAGATACTCGAAAAAGAATATATTATGAAAACCTAGAATCATGAAGTTTCACACAAAATGACCAATCTTTTCAGACAGATGTAAGACCTCTACCACAAAACCCAGAGCTTTTATTAAGAAACAGTGAGGCAAAATCAAAAAGCACGATTCCTCGCCGAAGAGCTCATCAAACCCTTCAGGGAATAGCTTCGAAGCAAAGTCGATTAAACAACGCTTTCTCTGAAAATGAAGCTGTTGTTGACAGAATTTGATAATTTGGGGCATAAAATTTCTTACGATAAGGAAGGAAAAGTCAAATAAGAAGCTCCTTCAACGCTTTAGTTCATTAAGAAAGAGTTGTTCCCTCTTATAGCTAGTCTCTAGTCTAGAATACATATTTTAGAGACAAATGATGAAGACCAGCAGAAAAAAATAGATTAAATTTTTTTGAAATAGAACGAAATCTAAAGCAAAATTTTCATTGCCAATATTTAGATAAGTTAGCTGAAGAAAAATAGCATCAGCTTAAAACAAAAATAATAATCTCTAAGACAATAGCTCACAGGAGCTTTTAAAAAGCTCAACGAAACTCTTATAAAGAATAGCTAAGAATTAAGTGGCAAAATATAGCTGATCAAAAAGGATGCAAATGAAGTCAAACTAAACCTTTAAAAATAAACTTTCCTCAGTAAGGCAAACGAAAAGAATCAGAAGCATAGCCATGAAAAGTCTATAGAAGAAGTAAAGTAAACCATCTTGGAAAGCTTGTCTGAAGTTAAAAAATAATTACAATAGGTAAAAGTTTAGGCCAGTAAACATATCTAGGAGCTAGTCGCTGCAAAAAGTACTTAAAAAGAGCTAAAACAGTCTCAGATAAAGGATGTGATTTAGGAAAACAAAAAGATTAGAGAAAGCTTTGCCTAATTCTCTAATAAAATACAGGAATAAGCACTAAATAACATCAATAAAGCCATTATTGCGAAACTACACAAGCTTTAAGCCGATCATAAAAACTCTCAGACTTTATTGAAAAACCATTAAATGAAAATAAATGTCCAATAAAGGGAACTAATATCAATAAAAAACTTGTTAGCACAAAAGGCTAATTTTTCAGACTTTGTCAGAATAATATAAATGAAAGCTGACAAAGAAGATTGTAAATACCTAAAAGACTTGATTCATCTTCAAAATTAAAGCTTCGCAGGTCTAAAGTAACCTAATCATGAGCATTCTTCATTGATTATAGAATAGAACACTTCTTTTAATAATTTTAAACTAAGAAATAAAAGGAGCTTAGTTCCAAAAAGAAAAAAGCTTTCAAATTCTCCATCGCCTATGCGTAGCTCAATCGAAAACTAAGACTCGATGAAGAAATATATGCTAGGTTTTGATAGCCCTGCACAGCGAAAGAGTATTGATAAATCGAAGTTAATGTTCTCCACTCAAGGAGATAGAATAAAATGGCTGAAGGCAAGAAAAGACAGCTTTTAATTTGACTAAAAAGATAACTGATTTTATTTGAACTAATCTAACACAGAGACTCAAAGAGTAATATCATTATTTAAGAGAAATGGGCTAGCTTTCTCTAGAGTTTTCAAAACTTTCTCTTGGCCTCTGATTCTTAATTATCTACTGAGCTTTTAACCAAATGAAGACACTTTAATGGACTTGTTCTAAGGTTCTTTAGATTTGGGTTTCTTCAAATGATGGATTACTCTGATGGGCCTCCTATTTGTGTTTTTCAGAGTTTATACTTACTATAGCAGATATTATTTCATACCTAACCTCTCAAAGCCATTGAGTTTTACAGGGGAAAGCTTCAAGTGCTTTTAAATAGAGTTTTTTTACTTTCGAACAACCTGATTTTATTCAATAGTTTTAGAGAGATCAATAGGTTTGCAAAGAATGGGGACCTCATGGAAATTGTAAAAATTGATACCTCTTTCAGGCTTAGGCGGTTTTCTGAATGTTAAATATACGTTTTTGATTTGGTAACTTGTTTTCTTTTTACATGAGCTGTCGTTATCCTTTGTCTATTACCGAGGGGATTTGTCTTATGGATCTTTAGTTTAAACTACGAGCTGCTAGGATTTTCCATGGTATTCAGAAATAACATCTTTGCGGTCAGTCTACTTCCTTTAGTAATTGGACATAACCGAATGCCGTTATTTTCTGCAAGGAGAAGGTTTAGGTTAAATATCCTGCAAAGATGTAAGTTTAATTTTCCGTAACTCGTTTCTCTACTTCTTACGCTGGAAGTCTTGAAAACGTTTGTTATAAAAAGTTACAGCTCTAGTAATGATTCCATTGTGTTGGACCATCTACTCAACTAATTTCTACTGCGTTTCAGTCCTAGTCTGAAAGTAAAAAGATTTGAAAGCTGGGAAATCCAGGTCGAGACAGTTCAACCCGGAGTAATAACAGTTCAGCACATTCATGACTCTACTTTAAAAAGGAGTTACTTCTGATACTGTGATTCTTTGGGGGGTTGAGGCGGGGGTGATGCGTGCTATTGGTTTGCTGAAAAATGAGTTGAAGCGTTCGTAGTTATTCTTTCCACGAAAGTGCTGTCTTCTGGTAAAGGTTCTCCATAGTAAAATTTTTCAGCAACGATGCTAAATTGCTTGAATATAGCAAATATGCTGGAAAATAATCCTCCAATGTTTCTCGATATTTTGGCTGTTTTTATGCAATCCTGAAGCTTGACGAATAACTTATCAATGAAGCCAGAGCCATTATAGACCGAAGTGGGTTTTGAAGCGTTAGAAATGTGTTCATTCAAGCGATTGACGATGCGCAGGAAAATACTATCTTGCTAAAATGATACCTTTCGATGTCGTTGCTTGTGGGCAAGACGTAGTCGATAGCCACGGCTGATTCTTACAGTTCTTTTGTGGTAATTAGCAGTTACTTCAAATGAGGCGTGTAATCTTCATCTGAGACCATCTATCTTGCAGTTTCTTAGACTGTTTTGAGGAGACTCTTGAAACCTTTCAGAAGGGTTGAAACATGTTCGAGGAGACTCTATTAGTTGATCGGATAATCTTCTCTCATGCTTTATAAAGATAATAAAATTAACCCATCAAATTGATATTTACTCAACTTAAAATCTTAGATTGTCCTTTGGACTCATGCTTTCAATCTAGCATAACTTCAAATTTTCTAAGCCATTTATGCTTTTTAGTTTATCTCTGTCTCAGATAGTTAGTATTTCTGGTATTTGTTATTTAATTCTTTTCGACTGATTTGCCAGATTTAGTGTCTCTAAAAACCAAAGGTTTCTCATTGATAATATTTGATAATATTCTAGATAGCTGAGCAAAGAGAGATCTCAATCTATCGAAAGAATTTTTGAAGCTTTTGGATACTGAGATACATATTTTTGACTGTTTTGGTGCCTTCCTTACCACTTTTGCCCCAACTACCAGTCATAGTCTGCAACTAATAGAGCCAAATCAGC
>Ga0316217_10003341_pt1 | contig 18363 bp, 27 predicted proteins | sample 1anoAmetaG_FD_203633 | JGI IMG/M metagenome (GOLD analysis project Ga0316217, IMG submission 203633) | Freshwater microbial communities from Trout Bog Lake, Wisconsin, USA - 1anoA | ecosystem: Environmental > Aquatic > Freshwater > Lake > Hypolimnion/Profundal zone | place: USA: Wisconsin...
CCACGAGGAGCTGAATCAGGTCGCGTTCGCCGAGATAATCTTCCAACTTCTCGAGTCGGTTGTAGGACCAGTTGCCCCGACTGATTGGGCGGTCCTCGCACCATTTGTGGTCCGTGCCGCTCTCCTTGACCCCAGCCTCCGAGGAATAGACACCCCCATGCTTGCCACGGGAGCCAGCGCCAAAGCGGTCGTTGAGCACCACGTCGTCCTTGCACGGGGAGTCGCTGTAAAGCCACGCCAGGAAGTGCCGCATCTCAAAGTTATCAACGGGAAATTCCCATTCGCCGTCTAAATAAATGATGGACGGTTGGTAACGTCTCACGGCCTCGCGCAATTGGGGTTGGAAATGCTCGTTCACATATCTTGAAAGTAGCGCGGAGTTTGTGCGGGCAGCCTGATAGAGAGGATGATTGAATTCGCCAATTGAATAGTAAAAGCCAGCGCGCAAACCCTCCTCACGCACGGCTTGGCAAAACTCACCCAGCACATCGCGTTTCGGGCCAACATCCTGGCTGTTCCATCCCGGATTGTAGGGGCTGGGCCATAGGCAATACCCGTCGTGAAAGTTCGAAGTCAGGAAGGCGTAGCGCGCGCCCGCTCGCTTGAAAAGCGCGGCCCATTGGCGAGCATTAAAGGCTTCCGCCTTGAATAGCGGAGCCAATTCCTTGAACGCAACGTCACCATAGGTTTCTCGATGAAATGCTTCGATTTTGGCTTGCTCCCCTGGCTCCAACAGGCGCAAGCGATCAACGTAAAGGCCATACCAGCAGGAGTGCCCGCCATAACCATACGGTTTTTCCGGATAAACATACGCCATGGCAGGCACCGAGAATACGCTCCAGTGGATGAAGATGCCGATCTTGGCGTCATCAAACCAAGGCGGGTTGACGCGGCTGTCGAGGGACTCCCAAGCAGGTTCAAACCTCCCAGGGCTATCACTCGGCGCCTGTGGCGATCCGGCCTCTAAGAATCCGGGGTTGGATTGAATCAGCAACAAAACCAGGAACCTAGCGGCAATCATCTTTGCCATGACATGAATATTGGCCTCGCCTCACGCCGCTTGCCCCTACGGCTCTCCGAGGATTTGGAAGCTCTTGGCCATCCGGTCGAAAATCTCGAACATGCCCGCCTTGTTGGTCGTGCCAAATCCCAGCGTGTATCCGAGGGTGCCGTCCACCACAAAGTAATGGCGGCAACTCCAGGTTCCACCGTCTTTGGGCCTATCGAAGTACAGCGTCAGTGCAGGTCTTGATGCGATGGTGGTCTCAGCGGTCGCAAAATTCCCAAAGTCGTTCTTGGTGAGCATTTGTTGCACATGGTCCAAGACCTCCCCCATGGATTGTCCTGGCTTCTGGGGCGCTCGAAAGATGATCAACAGGTGGCTGCCCTCCTCATACGATGCGAAGCGAATAACCTCGTATGGGCTGTTGTTGGATACGGGCGGAAAGCGGTTCCAGGATTTGGGGACATCGAGTGAGAAACCCCACTCGGAACTCACGTAGTGCTTCATCTCGGTCGTGTTCATCTGCTGCCCACATTATCGAGACCAGGCGAATGGACTACCAGACAGAAGGCAAGGCGCAACACCCCAGAAGAGAGTTGCGCGAGTTTCAACTCCAGGAATCAGAATGGCACGTCGTTTCGAGCAGCCTTTGCCTTGGCGCTCCTTGCAGCACGGGCTTTCGCCAACGCCTTCAGGAGTGCTGGGCTCGCCTTTTTCTTCTTCTTGGGCGCTTCCTTGACGGTAGTTGGTGTTTGAGCCTTCGCCTTTTTCCCTGCCTTGACCTTACCCCACCTCGCTTCACGGGCCTGCGCCAATGCTTTTAGCAGTGCCTTCCTGTGGGCGTCAGAAATCGTCCTCTTCTTTGCCTTCTCCTCGGGCTCTGGCGTCGTGACCTCCGGCTTCACGCCCTTCTTTTTAGCCCATCTTGCCTGTTGAGCTGCCGCCATCTTAGCCCGGCTCTCGGCGCTGAAAGTCCTCTTGCCCTTCTTGCCTTTGGCTGGCTTGGAGGTTACCGCAACTTCCTGGGTGACCGCTGCTGGGACTTCGTTGCCCAGGAGTCCAGTCAGTTGAGATTGCAGCTCCAGGATCTTCTCCTGGAGATCCGCTGCCTGACGAAGTTGCTGTGGGGATAAACTGGTGATGCTCATTGTGCGTGCAGGGGTAAGTTACTTGGTGCCCAGAATTGCGTCCTTCGCAGCTTTGGCCACCCGGAACTTCACGACTCGTTTGGCGGCAATCTTGATGGTTGCGCCCGTTGCAGGATTACGACCCATCCGAGCCTTTCGATTGACCAGGACCAACTTGCCAAGGCCGGGGATAGTGAAGCTGTTCTTGGCGTTCTTGTAAGCGAGGGCCACAAGTGCTTCCAAGGACTCGACGGCCTGCTTTTTGGTGAGCCCGACCGTTTCAGCCAGAGATGTTGCGATTTGAGATTTCGTCAACGCTTTTGCCATATCGGTGCAGTGTGTCGAAAAGCCCTATCTTTGCAAAGAGGGAAAGCAATGTTGGGTCATTCGGGCACCTCCACGTATTGGCTCAGGCTGGTTTTCAACTCATCGATCAAAGCAGGGTCCATGTAGCGGTAGGAATCGGGAATGTGCAGGCAGACGATCTTCTTGTCCCTTAACGCCTCGCCGAACTTCTCCCTCAAGATCCGGACGTGCTTCTTCTCCATGGCGAAGATGATGTCGGCCCAGCCCACATGCCCTTCGTTGACTTTGATTCGTGCACCTGGTTCCGTTCCTGCTGACTTTACCACGTAGCCCGGAAAACCCTCATACATGGTTTCAGCGGTCAGACTTCTCCAACGGTTCAAGCTGCAAATAAAGAGGAGTTTCAGGGGTTGGGTCATGCCGCTATCCTTCGGAATGTCGTGGTTGAGTTCCTGCGACGATGAATTGCTCAACCTCCACTCCATCAAACTTGTCATTCATCTGCTCCTTGAACCACCGAAACGAAGGGCGGCGCTTGGAGTAGAACAGGTGGCTAACGCGGCTCCTGTGGTAATCCGACGAACCAAAGCGAGGAATGGGAGCACGAAATCCAAGCGCATTTTCCATCAACTCGGCCCAGTGGTGTTCCAACTTCTGATCGGCCGTAGTAAACCAAACCTCAATGGGAGTGGCGACCTGGAGCAAATAATCGATGTGCCAGTGGGGTTCGGCAGTTGATTCCAGATGATGGCCCAGGCGAGCACGAAGCCCACCGGAACCGAAAGCACTGCCCACGTAAGCATAAAACCCTGGCACGATCTCGAACCTTCCCAGGGCGCCAATGCCCATTTGCTTCAACTGGGATGCTTTGGCGATGAGAAGATAGGTTCCCTTGGCTTCAGGCAAGTCCATCGGTTTCGGCAATTATCGCCTTTTCCTTGGTCTTCCGAGGAATCGATCCCGCAAGAATTCAATCGCTCCAGGCGTCTCGGTCCAATATTTCCCGCTTTCCTTCCAGTAGAGAAATGCTTGGTCCGGACCTCCCAAGGTGACATAACCTTCCTTGGTCGCCTTGGGCTTTCGGTGCTTGGTCATCAGAAGTTCCGTAGCAATCAGCGGATAGTTTGTTATGGCCGCATCCAATGCTTTTCCAGCCTCCTTCAGCTTTCCCAACTGAAACAGCGCAAGCGGTCGGCCGTATACCAAGTGCTCAAGGATTTCTTGGGGGTATTGGCGACACAACGAGAGAACTTCATCTGGGCGCTTCAAAATAAAATAGCATTCCACCGCCAACCCACGAGCGCCTTGGTTGTCGTTTGGATTGAGGGAGAGGATGTTTTCGAAGACTTCCAACGCCTTCTCCGTCTCGCCCCGCTTCAGAAGCTGTAATCCAAAAGAATGATAAAGGCGCAGAAATGGTCGGTTCTCGATGAAACCCCATTCGAGTCGGTCATGGTCAATCGAGAAGTGTGTCGGGAAGAACTTCAGCGCCGTGTCCACCGCCAGCTTCCACGTTTGGAATGCCTCCTCGTGCTTGCCTGCTTTCTCCAGCACCAAGGCAAGATGGTGACAGGCGTCCATGTGTTCCGGATAATCCTCGACCAGTTTCAGGAAGATGGAAACTGCTCGTTTGGGGTTGGCGTCGATCCAGTCGATCCCTTCTTCCAATCGATCATCCACTTCCTCGGTAATCCGTGGAAGTGTGAAGAGCCACTGGTGCTTCTCCATCTGCCGTAGGATGATGATGCCGGTCTGAATCTGCGGGTTCAGGCGTTTTCGCATGTTGGCCAAGTTAAGATGCCCCCACTGGGAGTCAACATCGCCTTCACTTTTGGGACGCACAAGGCGGACCCAAGACATTTGGTTGAAAACTTGATAAGTTCGCTGGCGTGATCCCGGTTGCGTATCCTCGTCGCCTATATGCAAAACCAAACATCCACTACGAAGCTGATGAGCCTGAACAAATGGTTGGAACAAATAGGTGTCACTCCCACGACCGGTTGGCGCTGGCGTAAAAAGGGAGTCATCAAGACGATCAACATTTACGGTAGGCTCTACATTTCCGAGGAGTCCATCGCCGAGTTTCTTAGTCGTGCCAAAGCCGGGGAATTTGCAGTTGAATCGAAACCAGGCAAAAAGGGGAAAGAGACGCCGTGATTGGATCATTGACCTGAGGCAATCTGCCCCTCCCGTCGGTTCCAATTTCCCCTGCTGCTGGTATGATTTCAGGGTAAGGGTCTAGCCAAAGGCAAATCCCCACCCCCCTCCCACTCCTTTCTGGATGTGGGAGTTTTTCGTTTCAACCCCCATCCCCAAACCATTATGTCACCAGAAGCCGGTTTTTTACTCCAAGATCAGATTATCCCCCGTCTCAAATCCGCCATCCCAAACGCCGTATCCTTCATCGGTTCAGAGGATGCTCACGAATTAATCGCAGACGGCACCTTGATCGCAGCCCAGATGATCCACAACGCAGAACAGGCCGGAAAGAAACTCGTGAAAACTCCTGGTGCTCGTCGTGGTGCTAAATCGATCACCGCAGGAAACGTGGCCTTCTACACAATCCAGAAGTTGAAGTGCGGCAGACGGTCAACAGGTTCAACCACGGTCGATGTTTACGGCTCAGGCACTCAAATCAACGGCACGACCAGATTAACCTCGCTGGATGAACCGACCGCCAGTGATGATGACCTGGGCGAACCCCTCCTCCTTCACGACGTTCTTTCTCGTGACGAAGAAGACCCAGCCACCAAAGCCGCGAGGAAGATGGATTGGGATTCGTTCATGGCTGGGTTGTCAGGGAAGGAAAAGGCCATCATCCGGTTCATGGTGGAAGGGAAACCGTTGACCAGGCTCGCACGAAAACGGCACATGGACTCCTCGATGATGAGGCACCACAAAGATCGCCTGGCCAAATCCATCGTTGAGTTCATGGGCGTTGAGATCCTGGCTGAAATCCAACGTCGCCCTGGTTGGAAGGAAAGCCTCAACACGACCAGGGAGAAGTTCGCTTGTCGAGAGGGACGTCGCCACCTCTAAACTGGCGACCCTGAATCAACTCCCCACCCTCTGCACTTGTTGCTCCATAGTCCTGCCTGGCTTTCGCTGGGTGGGATTATGGGGTGGCAGGTGTGGGGGTGGGGAGAGGATGGACACCGGGTGGTTTAGCTGCGAGGTCCTCGATCTCAGGCCACGCTCGTCCGATGCCGAGATTGGCAAGGCGCCACGCATAAATAAGGCCAAGGAGTCTCCATCAATCCTCCCCGAACATCTCAGTTACCGTGCAATTCAGCCGGGTGCAAATCTGCTCCAGCGTCTTCAGGGTGACGTTCTGCTGTCCAATTTCTAGACGCTGCAAGGTGGAGTCACTAATGCCCAGTTTCCGAGAGAACTGCTGATAGGTGAGGTCGCTCCGCTTTTTTCGCAGGAACGCACCGAGTTGTTTTGCCAGGCGTTGAGCCATGGCGAGAGTTTGACGAAATAGTCATCCCACATATGGGATATTTGGATCGTTTCATGCTGTCGCTGGTCGAGAATTGTCGATCATCACGGTCCGAAGCTGGTCCTTGGTGAGAACTTGTGAGAATCGCTAGTGAATTGAGTGATCTGCGGGCTGGGCGAACCCCGACAGCCTTGAACTTGGTCCCAAACCTATATCTGTCTCAACTAGCATTTCACGGCGTCATGGGTGCAGCTCTTAATCGAAAAGTACTTCAGTGAAGAGGTTAGAATGAAAGCTAACAGCAACCTGACAGTCACGGAAAAAAGTGATAATTATGCAAAACGAATCTGACAACAGGCCTTCTCAGGCCGAAATCGAGCGCGCAGTCCATAGGGCTTTAGACGCTAGATCCAAGGAACGAAAGGGAAATGCAGCGTGGACGATCGCGTTTATAGTTGGCATGCTTAGCGCGCTCGCTGTAATAAAATCAAACCAAGGTATCATGGGTCACCTGATGGCCTTTGTTACTGCCATGCTGATAATGCTCCCGGTGGGCCTTTTCCTAACCTGGTTGTTTGACGGAAGGTGTTGATTATTCGCCGCGTATGCTAGATGCATGCCCGGCTTTGTCTAACAGGCAGCCCCCTCCATCCGTTGACCAACTATCCTGGTAAGATCTACTGAATCCATCCCAAGGATTGATTCGTAGATTCAACCCGGAGGTGCCATGCCCAGAAAACACTACACCCCTCCCCTGTCTCGGTTCATCGTCTGCGCCCTCTACCACGAAGCCAAAGTCCGCGGTATCCCCATGACCCAGCTCGCCAATAACCTGGTCGAGGTTGGGTTGAAGGAAAGCCCCGGATGGCAAAAGGCTAAGGTGCAGCAGGAATCGATGCGTATGGGGGAAGGGGTAAAGAAATACCAGACAAGATAACCGCCACAGAAATCACCACGGCAACCATAATCAAGGGGTTCAATCTTCACGGGTTGGGCCTCTCTTCATTTCTCACTCCGCTCCGAAGGTTGGGTCTGCATAGAACTCCAGGTAGCCGCATGTTCGACAGCGGAAGGCCCCAATCGGAATTCCCTGATCAATAGCAGCCTTCGTCCCCATCCAAAACGACTTCTTCGGTTGGCCCTCATGCCAGCCCTCGACAAGACTTCCTCCATGGGTGTAGTCCGGCACGAATCCCTGGACCATCCCACCGCCGCACTTCGGGCACTTCAATTCTTGATTGGCCATATTCCAGTCATGATGCGTCCGGGTTTGCTCCGAGGCCACTATAAACGATAACAGCCTTTGGAGGTTGAGGACGCCACCAAGTTCACGAAGGAAGGGCAAACTCATTTTCACAAGTCATTAACCATCAACATCAACCAAAGGAAAACACCATGATCACGTTAGAATGCAATTATTCCAAAAAGCTAGGGCTCCCAGGTTACAGCAGCCATCAGTTCGCCATCACTCTCAGGACGGAAATCGCGGACCTGACGCAAATTCAAACCGAATCCTCCCGCCTCTACAAATTGCTCCAGGAAGGCGTCGACAACAGCATCAAGGAGGTTGGATTCCTGCCCAGCAACGGAAATGGCAACGGGAACGGCAGGCACAACAGCCAGCCTCAAGGCAATGGCAGCAACGGCAACACTCAGGCCAGCGACGGTAATGGTGCCTGGAACTGCTCCCCCAAACAACAGGCCCTCATCACCAAGATCGTTCAGGAGAGTAACCTGGATAAAACCGAGGTCGAGGCATTGGCGCACGATCGGTTTGGAAAAGGGGTCAAGGCGCTCAACAAACTGGAGGCGTCCGGGCTCATCGAAGAACTCCTGGAGAAAACCGGCCAGACCAGGGGAAACGGACGCAGCCGTTTTCAGCAAAGGACGGGTGCACGATGACAGCTACGGTTGCCACGATCACCACGGGTTCCACGGCCAATCCTGTACAGGTTATCTCGCCTGCACAACCGACACCGAAGCTCAATCCAATCGAGACCCTGAGGAAAACCGCCAGTGCCTCACGGTTGAATTGCTTCCTTGGCTGCCGGTTAAAGTTCTTCTTCCGTTACGTGCAGGAGATCACAAAACCACCCACGCCCTCCCTTCATGTGGGCAGCGTCGTTCACCTGGTCCTGAAGGCGTGGAACATGTGCCGGTGGAAGAAACAGGCCTTCGAGATCCAGCGTTTCAAAATGATGTTCGAGGTCTGCTGGGCGGATCAACCAGCGAAGATCACTTGGGAGGACGAGGAACCAGCCGAGAAATCAGGTGCCTGGTCACTCCTGGAGACCTACTTCACCGAGACCCCCATCAAAGCCAATGAGGTGCCGGAGGCCGTTGAGTGCCCAATGGAAATCGACCTTGGTAAACACGGGCTGCCAACGCTGATCGGTATCCTGGACTTGGTTCGTGCTGGCGGCAGGATCGTTGACTTCAAGACTGCGGGCAAAACCCCCAGTCCCGAAGACGCCATCCACCAAAACGAGATCCAGTTGTCGTGCTACTCGGTCCTGTATCGAGAGGCAACTGGAAAGTCAGAATCAGCGAGGGAACTGCATCACCTGGTCAAAACCAAACAACCGAAGGTCATCATCACCTCCCTGGAGCCAATGAGCGACGCCCAGCAAGTCAGGCTCTTTCGGGTGATGGACTCGTATCAGGAAGGGGTGGCACGAGAGGATTGGGTTCCTTCACCAGGGCTCCAATGCTGTGCGTGCGACTTCAAAACCGAGTGCCGGAGGTGGTGCTGAAAAGGGAACCACCATGAACCGGCGCCTCAAATGGCGGACCAAGCTCGAAATCTACCAACTTACCAGCGCCAGATATCATTCGTGGTATTGGGACCATGAAGGGCACGGCGGTTCATGCCTCTATTGGTCCCTGGCGTTGATGGGGGTTGTAATCGAGCACGGATACCGCCCCCTCATTCAAGCAGGCAGCATGTCCTGGCCAATCGTGCCTCCCGGAGAAGATGACGGCCACAGTTCAACCCACTTCTCTTACGAATGGTCACCGTGGAGAGAGGAATCCCAAGCCGCGTTGAAGTTGGGATTGCTGCCGGAGATTCACGTTTGGGTTGGCCTGCCTGACTCAAACCAACTGCTGGACTTTTCAACGAAGTTCCTGCCTCAACAAGCCGCCCGGGAAGGATTGGCGTGGAGAACACCAACTCCACCAGACTTTCTTTGGTGCGGCCCTTCCGAATTGCCCGATGGCGTCGTTTACAAGCCCAACCTCGACGCTATTGGGTTCATCCTCCATCGCATCATGAAAGGATCACCACATGCCAAACTGGTGCACAAATAAACTGACGGTCATGGGCACCTACGAAGATGTGCGTGCCTTTCGGGATAAAGCCGTGGGACAATCACCCTGGCCACGACAGCGGGAAATGGAGCGGGAGGCTGAAAAGCCGAACCTGCTCAATTTCCACAACTTCGTCCCTGTTCCTGGAGAAGTCCTGGCTGCCGGTTACAACATGGCGGGTCATCTCTGGGAGGTTGCGAACTGGGGCTGCAAATGGGGTGCATATCAAACCCGGATTATCGAGGAATGGGATGGCCTGGTCGTTTACCAATTCGATACTGCATGGTCGCCTCCCATTGAATTGGTGGAGAAGGTGGCCCAGCAGTTCCCGACCCTGACCATGCTGCTGGATTACGAGGAACAGTCCATGGGTTTCAAAGGAATCGCCAAGTTCAAAGGCGAGACGAAGGAAGACCACTGCCTCACCTACTGACAAACGACATCAACCAACAACCACGAGAGCCGGGTGCCCCAAAGGGTCCGGCTCTTTCATTTTCACCACTACAACATGATCACCGAAAACCAATTGGAGCAGGAATTCCACCTGATCGAACGTTGGCTTCATGGCACCACCGAGCCCTTTGACGATTGGGATTGGAATGGCCGGGAGCTGACCTTGTTCCTGCACCACGAACCGACCGAGACGTACACACGGGAGACATTGGCGTCAGCGATTCCAACTTTCCCACCAACCACGCCATGAACGACCACATCATTACGGCAATGGTAACAGCACTGACACCGGTGCTGAAAAACCGGGTGCAAGCTGAGCAAATCCTCAACAAGTTCTGGGCCGACAAAATCGTGCTGGTCTGGGATACCGAGGATGTTCATACCGCCGCCAATGAACGGGAAATCGCACTCACCAACCAGGAAGCCATCAAGGTGCTCCAGGAACTGCACCATCACCACAACAAGCAAGACGGCATCAAGTGGGAGGATCTGACCACCTACATCGAGGAATACGCCTTAGGCAGGAAGTTAACCAAGGCGGAATTGAATCGGTTTGTGGAAAAGAACATCCTCACCATCGACCGCAAGGCCAGAAAAAGCGGGTAAACCTTCAACCCCAACACCAGCCGGATTCATTCACTTGGGTCCGGCTTGCCTGGCACACTTAAACAGCAATCCCCTTTATTCGGGACTCAACAGGTCACTGGATTAGCGGTCATTCTGTGACCTCGTCGCTGAAAAGCTCGTTGGATCCACTCCATCGACCACCACCCCACGCTTTGCCGGTCCAATTGGAAAAGCTCCGACTTATCCAAGCGTCTTTCAATTGAGCTTTTACCAATGAGGGTCCTCTCATTTCAGTGCCGTAGCGCACGTAGACTCGCCACGTCCCGCTTTCAGGGCGCTCAACACAGACCTCCCGTGCAACCCCAGACTTTAGCCGCCAGATCTCACCCCGATACTCCTCGTATGCCGTCTGCCATCCTGCCGGGGTTCGGACTTGCACTCCAGTCGCCAATATGAAAATGGCAGTGTCCTGGATGGAGCCCACGTAGAATTCCTCTCGACGTTCCGGGGAATATTTCTGCCGAAGGTCATCAAGAACAATATTGGTGCGCTGGACGGTAGATAGAAGAGGAAGATCGGAGATCCTCCTATGATTGATGCGAAGTAGCTGTGGCGGTTTTGGCTGGTCCGTTGACATGCAGAACAAGACCGTAGCGACCAAAAGGCCAGCGAAAGCAACCGAGCCCACCAAAGCGCAGCGTCGTTGTGTCTTTCGTTTGAATTTCATCTTTGCCGCACCCAGAGCACCACGGCAGCCAGAATGACCCAGGCCGTGATGACCCTGCATACAGATGCTCTGGGCACGTCTTCAGCCTATCGAACGAACAATCGCATCTCGCTCCTGGAAGTCAACAAAGCGCAACCGGTTCAGGCGAGGTCGGCTTAATGGCCACTTCAAGGGCGACCATCATCAACCATCAACAACGAAAGGAAAAGTGAATCAATGACCACAAGCAGCAACATCCAAACCACACCTCAAACCCAGCACACTACTCTCTTCTACCGGGAGGGCAGTTCAGACAAAGTTTACCAGGCCGCCATTGAACCCGAAGGCGATCTCTTCCTGGTCAACTTTGCCTTTGGCCGCAGAGGTTCCACCTTGAGCACGGGCACGAAGACGTCGGAGCCTGTGGACCTCGACACCGCCATCAGGATCTATAAGAAACTGGTGAACGAGAAAAAGGCCAAGGGTTACACTGAAGGTCCTGACGGCACACCCTATCAGCACACGGCCAAGGAAGATCGCGTCACCGGCATCCTTCCCCAGTTGCTCAACCCTATCGAAGAATCGCAGGTTCAGCAGTTTATTGACGACCCCAGCTATTGTGCCCAGGAGAAGTTTGACGGTCGCCGCATGCTCATCAGGAAGGTCGGCGCTGAAATCCATGGAATCAACCGCAAGGGCCTGCTCATCGGCCTTCCTGAAACCGTCTTCGGATGCGTGAGGAGCATTTCTGGCAGCTTCATCCTGGATGGCGAATGCCTGGGCGATCTGTTCTGCGCCTTCGACCTGCTGGAACAGGATGGCCAGGTTCTTCGACCGCAACCTTATCAGCAGCGGTTGGGAGGGCTGATGTGTGTCTTCAATCGATCCGGCCTTCGGCATCTCCGTCTCGTCGAAACCGCCATTGGCCAGGAAAGCAAAGAGCGGTTGTTCCACCGCCTCCAATCTGAGAAACGCGAAGGGGTCGTCTTCAAACACCTCGATGCCCCATACACCCCAGGCAGACCAAACACCGGCGGCACCCAGCTCAAGCACAAGTTCTACGCCACCTGCTCTGCGGTGGTGAGCAAGATTAATGATAAGAGGAGCGTGGAGTTGAGGTTGCTCAATGGCGACGGATTCAACATGGTCGGGAACGTTACGATCCCTGTGAACTTCGAAGTGCCGAGGGCGGGTCAGGTGGTCGAGGTCCGCTACCTGTATGCCTTCAAGGAGTCCAACGCCCTGTATCAGCCTGTGTTCCTTGGCGTCCGAAACGACGTTGAGGTTCACGAGTGCGTGCTCTCCCAGCTCAAATATAAGGCTGGCGAAGCGGACGAAGGCTGAACAGCGCAAGTGGTGACAATTGGCACCACCTGGAAACTAGGCAAAAACCAAGAGCAACGCCCCAACCAACCACAACGCCAGCCATGTCCTTCGGGGTGTGGCTGGCTTTTCAATTTCAATCACCAATCCCCATCAACCATCAACCACCACGAAAGGAAATATCCATAAATGAACGCTCAAACCCAAGAAATCACCCTGGCCGTCTCGGAGTTGAAAGAAGCTCTCCCCGGCCTCACCAAGATCATCGGCAAGTCCAGATCCTTGCCCGTGCTCCAAACCGTCCGCATCAACCGCAACCAGGAAGGCATCGTCACTCTCCACGCCACGGATCTGGATTCGTTCCTCAGCTATACGGCCAGGGATGCGCAGCAAGGAGAGCCCACGGAAGTTCTGGTCCCTGTGGATCAGCTCACCAAGGCCACCAAAAGCTCATCGCCCAAGGAAGAAATTGGCATCGTCCCGGAGGCCAAGGATAAGGTTAAGATCCGCTACAACATCGCTGGCAACCGGGTGGAGCAGACCATCAGCACCTTCGCAGTTCAGGAATATCCACCGGCACCACGAATCAATCAACCCAGCACGCAGTTGGAGCCTCAGTTTGGCCAGGCGTTGAAGGAAGCCTTGGCGTGTTGCAGCGAGGACTCCAGCCGCTACGTGCTTCAAGGAGCCTGCCTCGACGTGAACGACAAGAAGTTCCATTACATCGTAGGCACCAACGGCAGGATGCTCTTCTCCGCTAACTCCTTCTGCTTCAACCTCACCAAGTCGGTCATCATCCCTGACTCCAAGTTCTTGACCTGGAGCGACTTCCTGGATGATCAACCGGCCTTCATCAGTGTGGAGCCAGGCAAGGAGGCGGTCGAAGCCAAGAACGGTCAACCCGCAAAGGAAGGTGAACCGGGCTGGATCAAGTTGGAATCTCCTCGTTGGATATTGGTGACCAGGGAGATCCAGGGTCAGTTCCCGAATTGGAAGCAGTGCGTTCCCCAATCTGACGGCAAGTGGACCCAGGTGGTGCTCAGCGATGACGCCGTGAAACAACTCATCCAGGTGATTCCAAACCTGCCTGGCGCTGATGTGGTCAATTCCACAATCCAATTGCGGGTCGATAAAAACCTGATCATCGAGGGCAAGAACCACGACCAGGAAGAATGGACCAGCGTGCCGATCCAAGCTGTCAACGTCACTGGTGAACCTGTTGCCATAGCCCTCAACCGTGAATATCTGCTGAGGGGTCTTCGATTCGGCCTCAACAAGCTGGAAATCCAAGACTCCCTGACTGCGATGATCATGTCCAAGGGCGGCAAGAAAATGGTCATCATGCCACTGAGGATGGAGGGTGGTGACGTCAAGGTCAGCCCGGCACCACAGGGAACCACGCCCACCGAAACCCCAGCAGCGACCGAACAACCTCAGCCTCAGCCAAACCCTGAGGCGCAAACCAAAAAAAGGATCGAAATGCCGAAGAAGAACACCGCAACTGAACCGGCGATGGAAAAAGGCGATGAAAACACCACCGCCGCTTCCATTCCAACGAAGAAGGACATCGCCAACCCTTCCCACGTCAAAACCCTGGTGGAATACGTCGAAGCCATGAAGGACGGCCTGAAAGCAACCATCCGCGACCTGAACGCCGTGGTCGATATGGTGAAGCAGGCGGAGAAGGAAAAACGCACAACGGAGAAGGAGATTGAAGCCATCCGTGCCAAGCTTCGCCAGATCCAAAACGTGAGCATCTAACCTCCGATCGCGCAGTCAACAGGGCCAGGCATCCTTCGAGGTGTCTGGCCCTCTTTCTTTCACACCCAACGTCAACATGGATCGAAACAAAAACGACCCGATAATTAAACTGATCAGCTTTGCCCTTGGTTGCCTCATGGTCTTCTACATTTTCATGTGGATGCTCCCGTATATCGAAATCTTCCTGGCCCTCTGCGGTGGTTGGTTTCTTTGGCAGGAATGCGAACGAAATAACCGACGCAACCGGCACTAGCGACCCCAACCTCAACCATAAACCAAGGACTTATCGACAATGGAAAACATCAACGACAACCACAACGCCCTGCTCTCTATACTCACCAGGGAAGGCGTATTAATCAAGGTGAGCGTTTCATTCTGGCGCGGTCACAAGAAATTGCGCCCGGAGGATATTGGCTTGGAAAGGAAAGACCTGTCCGAACGGTTAATCAGCCTGGGCCATAAACGCCTGCTCCCCAAGGATTGCCTACAGGAGTTGGCGTTAATCGAAGGCCGGGCTCATGCGTTAATCGAATCCAACACCTTCCCATTCCTCAACGGCATCGGTCACTTCCTCCCCAACTCGAAGCTGGCGGAAGTGACGGAAAAGCTCGAGGAATTGGAGCGGGAATTCTGGTCAGCCAAAGAGCAGTTCCTGGAAAAGTATGCCTCCCTTCGTCAATCAGCCTCAAAGGAATGGCGCAAGATGGCCGAGAAGCTGGTGAAAGACCCGGATCAACTCGTAGCCACCATTGAAGCATCGTTCCCATTCCCCAGCCAAATGGACAAGTTCTATGGGTTCGATACCCAGCTCTTCCAAATAGCCCTACCTCAGCACATGGCGGCGGAGTTGGTATCGGCGTCGGAGCAGGAGGCCGTCATCGAGGCCAGACAGAAGGCAGCGCAGGAAGCCGGTCAGAAAATCCGATCTGACGTGGAATCCTTCGTGGCTGATTGTGTGGCCAGCCTCCGAGAACAAACCGCCGAGTTGTGCCAAGACATGCTTTCGAGCATCAACGGCAGCGAAACCGGAGTTCACCAGAAAACCCTCAATCGCTTGGTCCGCTTCATCGACCAGTTTAAGTCCATGAACTTCGCTAACGACAGGGTAATGGAGCAGCAGTTGGAAACCGTGAAGAAAGAGCTGCTGTCGAAAACCGCCGAGGAATACAGGGATAGCGCCGTAGCCAGAGCCAGATTGAAGAGCGGCCTTTCATCGCTGGCCAATCAAGCCCGTAACCTCGCTCGCCAGGATGCCACTGAACTGGTCAATCGGTTTGGTGAGCTAGGCAAGAGGAAGTTCAACTTGGCGGCGTGAACCAACCGAGAACCACCCAAAGGAAGACAAAACTGGGTCGAGCTATAGAAGGCTCGGCCCAGTTCCTGTCTCCGAACACCAGCCCTACGCGGCCTTGAGCAGGGGCCTCAAATCATCAGGCTCAAAATTGGTGGAAGGATCTGCTGCGGTACATTCTTTCAGGAACAGCTCCAAGCCACCTTGATGAGCGACAGCCTGCAAGTATCGGCGAGTTTCAATGCACTCAGAATCTTGCTCATCCGCCGGGCCAACCAAACCGACCAAGGCACCGGGTCTTCCAGAGCGCACCTCCAACCACAAGTTCACCCACCGATAGAATTCTGGTGGCAATTGGTCCGCCTTGTGAAGCGACATAACAATGGCATCAGCCTCGGCTAACACCTGGATGCCCTGAGTGAAGCTCCCGGGCTTAGTGAGGTTGTTGACCAGCCATGCCGTGCTCTGGACAGCGCCTTCACCAGCCTGCTCTGCCATCAAGCCAACGACATCATCCGCCCACGCCCGGGTTGAGGAATCCTGGTACACCACAGCGACATCGAGGTTGTAATCCTCTTCAGGTGCCGGACTCATCGGTCTGGTCAACCTGTCGTTTTCCCCTGAGAGCATGATGGTATTCATAAGCTTCACGTTTTCCAACAGGTGCACTAAACCACAAGTCCATTCCCACCCCAAGTAAACAGGGGATCGAAAACCATAAAAAAGACGTTAACAAGCTGGGCTAACTCGACGAGCGCCTGAAAGTCCGAGCGTTTCCGCCCGATGAAACTCACCGGATGACCGCCATTCTTGCGTCGTGAGTTATTGCGCTTGGACGAAAGAAGAGCAAAGGCTAACGTTCAACGATCTTTATGAACAATTTTTCGCAGATGCTGCAATCATGGTTGACGTTTTACGCAACCATTGCCAGTGCCTCGGCCACTCTAGCAGGACTCCTGTTCGTTTCTTTGAGCGTCAACCGCGACCGTCTTGACGCTCACGCACGCATGGCAGCACGCCGCACCTTCGCCAACTTGCTTGATGTGCTCGTTCTTGCGCTGATATTCCTGATTCCGCACCAACAGCCCTTCGGTCTTGGTATAGCTCTTATCGGGTTCGGACTGTTTCGTTTGTTTGCTACGGTTGCTGAGGGAATTAAAATAGTCAGGAAGCGGAATTCCAGCATGGTTGGCGGCACTTTTTTTCGTCAGATCGGACTACACCTTATCTCTTCATCCGGACTCGTGGCACTGGGCATTGGCATTTACCGACAAAATCCGACCGCCATGTTTTGGCCGGTGGCGATTGTCGTGGGTCTCCTTGGGGCCGCCAGTTGGAATGCGTGGGAACTCCTCTTCAAGGAATAGAATCGCCGACGCTTCGCGCTTCGTCCGGCGTGAAGCTTCTGGTGGAACTCGCCATTGACACTGTTGAGATCGAAGGTGACGGTGTGCCATTAACTATGAAAAGCACCGCTGAAACTGTGGATGAATACTTGAAGGGGCTGCCGGAAGATCGCCGCAATGCCATCAGCGCCATCCGAAAGGTCATCCTGGACAATCTGCCAAAGGGCTACCAGGAGTGCATGAGCTACGGCATGATTGGCTACGTGGTTCCGCACAGCATTTATCCGAAGGGCTACCAGTGCAATCCCAAGCTCCCACTGCCGTTTGTGAATCTTGGCTCACAAAAGAACCACATGGCGCTGTATTTGATGTGCATTTACGGCAACGATAAAGCCGACCAAGGGTTCCGGAAAGCGTGGGAGAAGACTGGGAGGAAACTGGATGCTGGCAAAGGTTGCATCCGGTTCAAGCGCTTGGAGGATGTTCCGCTCGAAGTCGTTGGCCAGCTCGTCGCACGCATACCCGTGGCCGATTACATTGCCCGTATCGAATCTGTGTTCGAGTCAAAATCCGCCAAGGGTAGCAAGTCCAAAGCTCGTGCCGCCAAGCGGTAGGTGGTGACCAACATCGCCAAAGCAACGGCACAGCATTGGCGCAAGGCGACGAATAAAAGAAGGGATGGAAATGGGCTGTGCCGGTCTGTAGCGGATCGGCACAGCTCCACCTCGGACGACCTCCCCTCAAGCCGCCCTTGCCAAAGGTCTCAAATCATCTGGCTCGAAGTCGGTTAGCGAATCTGCCGGGCTGCATTCTTTCACGAAAAGCTCGAGACCGCCCTGGCTGGCGACGGCATGCAGATACCTTCGGGTTTCAATCCATTCTGAACCTTCCTCACCTGACTTGCCAACCAAAGCAATCAGAGCGCCAGGTTTTCCAGAACGCACCTGCAACCAGAGGTTCACCCATAAATAAAACTCCCCAGGCAAGCGGTCGGCCTCGTGCAGCGCAATCACGATAGCATCAGCCTTCGCTAAAGCCTGAATTCCTCGGGTGAACGTGCTGGGGTCTGGAAGGCTGTTAATGTTCCATTCCGTGCTTTGGACAGCCCCCTCGCCGACCCGCTCCACCATGAGGTCACGCACGTCTTCGGTCCAAGCCTCAGTCGCAGCATCCTGGAACACCATCGCCACATTCAGGGTGTAACCGTCTTCGATTGACACACGCATGACTTTGGACTGCGCCTTACGCTGCTCCGCGAAAATGATGTTATTCATAAATTGCACGTTTCTCTACCGCACGCAATAAACCACGGGCAACCTTGTCCCCCAAGTAAAGAGGCCATCGAAACCCATCAAAAACGTGTCAACGGCTTCACAGGTAGAGCGGTAGAACATTTCAAATAGATCACCGGGATGGGAACTGGGCTGGGCTGTAATGGCGTGGCCCGGTTGCTGTCCTGATCGTCAACCATCACCGTGAGGGCTTGGGGCGTTTAGCTGCCAAGTTCTCCCAACCATCGAGATCAAATCCAAATCCAATGAGTCACTTCACCGAAATTCAAACGCAGATTAAAGACATCGAGGCCCTACGCTTGGCCGTTCAGGAGCTGGGGTTGACCCTCCTCCCGAACACCGAAGCCAGAGGGTATTACGACAACAAAACTAAGGGCGATTACGTCATTCAGTTCAAAGGCCCTTACGACATCGCGCTCAACCACCAGAATGACGGC
>Ga0316217_10003342_pt1 | contig 18357 bp, 8 predicted proteins | sample 1anoAmetaG_FD_203633 | JGI IMG/M metagenome (GOLD analysis project Ga0316217, IMG submission 203633) | Freshwater microbial communities from Trout Bog Lake, Wisconsin, USA - 1anoA | ecosystem: Environmental > Aquatic > Freshwater > Lake > Hypolimnion/Profundal zone | place: USA: Wisconsin...
ACCGATATTTTTTGTTGATATTTTGAACGCTTGAATAATTCGATCTTCAATCTAATTATCAAAGTAAAACTTTTTTAGCAAATAAGCTCTAAATTTAAAATCATTTACGCTCCAGGCCACCTTTCTGCTCATCATCGTCTTATCAGGAGCTATATTTTTTACATTTCATTCTAAGTGTCTCAGGGTCATGTTTTCCTTCTCCAGCAGGCAAGTTTGCAAAAAGCCAAAATGTAGGTCTGGTAGACTTAAAAAAAATAAAACTCTAAATATCTAGTTATTATGGAATCAGAAAGCAGTACTCCTTAAAAATCAATTCATAAAATATTGTTCGTAATCTTACCCCAAAATTACTTCACCTTCTTCACCTTTGTGACTCTGTTTGTCCGGTATAATCCTTATCTAAGCACTTTACAATCCTTTCGATTGGGCTTAGAAAAAACTTTATTCAAGATGGTCCCGCTGGTATTCATAAATATACAGAGGGATGGGGATCTCGTCCTTTGTCTGAACCGCCGAAGAACCTTGCGAAGGATTAGCTTGATGAGGCTCAGAATGCGAATATTCTTCCAGATCTACTTATTTGTAATCTAGTCCCAATTACCCGAAAAGGCACTCGAACCTCTTTTCTTGATCCTACAAGGCGATAGACATTTTGATCAAGACCAACTCATTCTGGATGGGATCCAAGGATAGGAAAGGTAAGCTAAGCATGCCAATCGAGGTTGAGGAGAGGTAGTCTATTTTTTTTAACTGCTTTGATATCTCTTCAGGGATGTTGTGGTCTTTGCGGGCATAGCGAAAAGGGTTGGAAATTTTATACTCATCCAGATTGCGAAGCATTTTGAGTCTTCGGCGTTAGCTAGTACGCCTTCTTTGGCAGCTTTCCTAGCCCCAGATGCTCATTGATAAATTTATAAACTTGTTAATTATATTAATCATATCGTTTTGTCTACTATCTCAGCTTCAGCCAAACCCATGAAAAACTCATCTTTTCCCAAAACCACGAAATTGAGGTTTTTAGCAAGGTTTAGAGCAGGTGAACCGTTTCTGTGTGAGTCTGCTTAGATTTTAATTACGTATTTTAATGTTAGGTTGATAGTGGAATGAAGCCACTGGCAAAGCCCAAAAACAAAGTCGAGTAACCATTCGACTACCTCCAAAAAATAATAATAATCGGAGACTCCGGAGTAGGCAAGAGCAACATGCTTCTAAGATATAGTGAGGGCAAATTTGTGGATAACTACATGATGACAATAGGCATCAATTATGTCTACAAAATAATGTCAATTGACGGAGTCCGCATCAAGCTGCAGATTTGGGACACTGCCGGCCAAGACAAATACAAAACTATCACTCAAAACTATTACCGCAACAGTCAAGGAGTACTCGTTGTCTTTAGCATTGACTCAAAAGACTCCTTCTCTTCTGTTCGTACTAACGTAGATATCAAGGCAACTGGATCTAAGATCTCACCGAAACTGTCACTGATCCGACCCAAATTATGATAGTCGGCAACAAAAAGGATCTTTAGGATAAGCGTGAGGTCACTTACGAGTAGGCCGCTGAGTTAGCTAGGCAGTCAGGCTTCCCCTACATGTAATGCAGTGCAAAAAGCGGCAACTCGATTGAAGAAGTGTTCAATACTTTAGGAAAAATGATGAAAGAAAGTATAATTGACGTAATCGAAAAGTAACCTTTACCACCTCCGCTTTAACCTTCTCCACGTGGTCGTTGCTGCCAATGAGTATCGTTTGTTTAATGATGAGTAGCAGTCATTTTGCTTCGCAAGTATTACTTTATTATTTAATTTGATTTGGTTTTTGGAATTATGATGGATAAAGGCGAGGAGAATGGCTCTGATATTGAAGAGTTCTTCCCAAAAAACAAACAAGAAATTATCAATAAAAACATTGCGAACTACGACCCCCAAACCATCCACGATAAGATTGAAAAGTACGAGGAACTTGATTCCGATCAGAGGTAATCCTTATCCCACTCAGACGCCAAATAGTAAGAAACCTACCCGTCCTTTTATAACAGCTCGGCGAATAAGGAGTACTCCTCTTGAAACCTCTCTTCAACAAAGTTGTAAATATGCGTGCATTCAGATGAAAGACAAGGATGACATAGCCCGCTTACTTCTCGAAAAGATGCCTGAAATCGACAAACAGCTCTAAAAACTCAAAGATTTCTAAGATAATATTAAAACAATCATCATCCCTGTTCTTAACTTCTACCTTAACTATAACCAACTTGATGTAATCTCTATCTCATGAAGGCAAAAGAGCAGGCTGGAAAATAATTGGGTGACCTTGCACATAAGCTGAACGATAAAGACAGAGGGGATTTCGTGTTGAAGCATGTGATTGAAATGGCTCATGATGACGATAATGAGGATAACCGTATAGTCGCTGTGCAACTTTTCAGCAGTATGAGCGAGTGCTTCGGGAAAAATTTATGCTAACAGTTTATTGGTCTCGAAATCCTATCATTGGGAGAAGATATTAGCTTCAAAGTCAGAAAGTAAGCGATAAAGCATCTCCCTATAATCGCTAGGCTTGTCAATAAACAATTTTTCCAGCGTCTCTTCATGTTTTATCAGCTGAAAGCTCGGGATAATTCGAATTGGGCCATACGCAAGGCCTGTATAGACATAATCCTATAGATTTCTTAACTTTGCACTTTGTAAGAAAAGGAGGGTCCGCTTACAGAAACTTATCTTAGTTTGCTAAAAGATAATAATAAATGGGTTAGAGTCTCAGCTTATAAAAGTTTAGGCCCATTCATTCATCAGGTGAAAAGAAAGCTCAATTCCGAACTTCTCAAAGAGTTTTGTAGGATGCCAGATAACGATGTAAACGGGTTAAGCAAATAAAACTAAATCATCTATAGTTGTGCCTATAACTTCCCAGCTGTATTAGATGCAGTTAATAAAGAAAAATGGTAAACTGATCTTTGGAAAGTATACGATAAACTTTTGAAATCAAACGACAAGAAAATAAAACAAACTTTAAGTGAAAGTCTCCATGAAGTTGCAAGATTGCTAGGTGAGGCTTTAACTGAAAAATATCTGTTTAAAGTTGTGGACATGTTCTTCAAAGATAAAAGTGATTAAATTAAGCTCGGTGTAATCAAGCATATGGCTGAAATTATGACTGTTCTCAGCTAAGAAAAAAGGGAAAGTTTAATTGGGGTGTTTGAAGAATTTCAGAAAGACCAGAAAAAGTGGAGAATTCGGGAGTGTATTGGCAGGCAGCTTGGACAAATTCTATAGATTTATAAGCCTCAGCTCGTCTTTGAGTATGTAGTTCCTATTCTGCTTAAATTTTGTTCAGATACAGTCAGCACAGTGAGAGAAGAAGCGGCAAGAAAAGTTGCAGACTTCATTGAAAAACTAAGCGCTTAAGAAGGTTTGATGATAGGCCTTATCGAATCTGTCAAAGCTTTTGGAACTTCCCCAAAATACACTCAAAGACAAGAGTAACTCTAGCTTTATTTAGATTTTTGATTATGTGCGAGAAGCTAATGAACAACCCTTAACTTTTCCGTGTCCACTTTATGCCAATAATGATAAACTTAGCTGATGATAAAGTGATAAACGTAAAGCTAGTTTTAGCTGAAATAGTCAAGAAGCATATCATCGAAAAAGGGAAACTCAGTGAAGATGAATCTTTCCTTCAGTTAAGGCAAAAGCTCATGGCAAGTGAAAATGAAGAAGTTAAAAATGTATTTGAATAATTATGATTATTATTTTATGTATATTTCTTGGATTGAGAGTGAAGCTAAGTTTTTGCTATGTTTTTACATGAGCTAAGTATTACTTATAATTCATTTAGTTCAAATCACAACTACTTGACCATGTAAGGTCCTTCTAATTCGTATCCCAGCTTCCGATAATAGTGTCTGGTCCCCACTCCTGAAATAACTGCCATTTTCGTGGATCCATGCTCGAATTTAGCTATTCTTTATGCTTCCTACATCAGCATAGTTCCATATCCTTGATGCTGAAATTTATTGGGATCGCGAGAATGAACAGGCACTACAGATCCGTAGACATGAAGTTCACGGACTAAAGAGCACTCAGGACTTAGCTCAGGTCTAAATATGTTCGGACCACATTTTCGCAATCTTAGCAATCCAACCAAAATATCCTGCTTGGGGTCCTCATAGGAAATAAAAGTCTACCAGCCTTCATTAGCAACGTAGTCTCTGCGAATGAGCTAGACATTTTAGGGCTTCAGTTTAAAATGCACTTCTTTGATCCCTACCTCTCTAGTTCTTACATCTCTACATGGAACATTCATTTCTCGCATTTTAGCGAGGGCCAACTACCTCAAGTTACCTTTTTCTACTCCAGAAGTTACCAAAGGCATAGGTATATCTCTTTGGACTCTGTAGACTCGTACCCAAGGAGGTACTAAAGCCAATAGTTTTGCGACTATTTAGACTAAATCGTTTGGATGGTAGTTTTTGTATTTTCCATTTTTCCATAATTCGTAAAGCCCAGTTCCTCTGATAACTAAGGTTGGGTATATCTTGACTCCATCGGGCCTAAAGTCAGGATTTTCAAAAAATTAGCGGAAACTTTACAAATCTCGCTAAACTCCCATGTTTGGAAGATCAGGCATCATATGTGTTACAACTTTATATGCACAATCTTTTGCCAATGCAAAAGTTTTTTTAACGGCCTCGATACTATGTCCTCGGTTTGTATCTCTAGCAATATCTTCGTAGATACTTTGAACTCCAATTTCAAGTCTCGTACATCCATAAGATAGTAAATCAGAAAGATGCCTCTTTCCACAAAAATCAGGCCTTGTTTCAATAGTGATTCCAATACATTTGGCTCTACTTTGTTCTGAAAACTTAACAGCTTCCTTGTGATTTGAAGAAACATGTCCACTAAGAGCATCATGCAGATTTCTAATGAAAAAGTCTCTATACTTCTAATCCAAAGACATGAATGTTCCTCCCATGATGATGAACTCGACTTTATCGACATCATGTCCGATTTTCTTTAGCTGTTCAATTCTATCTCTCGTTTGAATGTAAGGGTTGTATCTAGCTCTAATTGCCCTCATTGATGTAGGTTCATAACCTGTGTAGGATTGAGTGGAGTATTAGAAATCGGAGTCTGGTCCTCCAGGGCAGTAAATGCAGATGTTGCCAGTTGTCGCAATATGTGGACATCTGTGAGGTTTACACATGACAGCAACCACAGCTATTCCACTTGCTGTACGAACTGGCTTAGCTTTCAAGAGCGGCGTCAGCTTATTTTTATAGTTTTAAGGTAATGCACTGATGATTTCTACGAGTTTTGGGGCTTTGGGCACTCTATTTTTCTTGGTCACATCATGGATGAGTGTATTGAGAGTAATTTTCTCTTTTTTTTAGTAACACTAGATGAGTTTGGTGATGATTTAGCTCACATTCTTCATAAAAAGGACGTTTTAATCAACCTTATTGTTATTTTTTTTGTTAGGCTTGTGAGCTGGCTTAGGAGCTTAGACTTCTATCATCAACTTATATTTTTTTCTTTTATAATAAATAAGATAATCAAAATTACTTATTTCATAGTAAAGTTATAAGATAAATGAAAGTTTTTTCATATTCATATTAATCTAACAACAAACCTAGAAGGCTAACTGGAAACATTTTTGATCTTAAATAAAACGATGTTGCTCAATCAAAAGGCATAATATTTGTTCCAAGCAAATAAAGGCAATTTAAGCAGAAATTGAACTAATTATATAACTCAATGATCATGCCTCATATCTTAATTGTCTTTTGGCGACTTTTCAACCTTTAAACCTTCTTTATCTAGTTTTACAGCATTTATTTGTAGATACTTTTCAAATTTGTCTAAACTTTATTGAGCTACAAAAATCTGAGCTTGTTAATCTTAGAAAATGAAACAAAGTCTCCAAACTTTGCCTCAAAAGGTGTAAGTTCATCTAAAAAGTTGTAAACTTCTGTAGCTTATTTTTTCGTGAAAACGCAAAAATCGGTTTTGACCTTTGGCATTAGTTCCAACGATAGCTTTTCCAGTATAGACTATTGAACCTCTTTGGCCTTTTTCATGTTCTTCTGTATTAAAATCTATTAAAGGTAATACGATAGCTCACTCAATTATCCAACTTACACATAGTTATAAACATCTTTATTCTTCTGAATTTGGAATCTGATCCTATCTTTTACTGATTTCACATCCTTCTCATACTAAAACTCCTCCTTTAGAGAATAAACACTATAGTTGATATTCCTCATGAAGATAGCTTTCATAAAAGGCTTTCTTCCCTAGCAAAATGCCAAAACCCAACCATCGATTTTGTCATCAGAGTAACCTATTTCTTTCAAAATAGCAATTTTTTGGTAAATGTCGTCAATCAAATCACAACATTTGGAGTAATTTATTCTGTCCATAGGTACCTCTGCAGTTTTGATTCTCGATTTCTTATATTCTACGTAATATATATTCGGTTGCGTTTGTGTTCTATGGTGAATCCTTCTTGTTTTTTTAGTGGGAATGCTCTAGATGTGAGACTTTAGCAATTAGAAATCACTTATATTTTCATCTTTCTTCTAACCGTTCTTTTTTAGGCCAGGCCTGCTAAATTTATTATGCCATTCCAGCAAATCCTAAAAATTTTTGGGCTTTTTAAGGCTATCTTACGATTAGGCTTTCTGGTTTTGTCCAGACAAAAGCTTCAATTTGCTTAGTTTTGGTTTTTTTCCACCAATGTACTTTTGAGTCGTGAACCAAGCTGCTTGGTTTTAGGCAAACTAAGTCATAAGTCTCTTTGGAGGTTTATTTCTGGGTGAAAAATGAGGTAAGCGTTGCTCGACGATAGTGTAGTTTCTTTGTGCCATGGTGATTGATAGAAATAATAGAACTCTGTTTAATATTAATCAAATAGTTTAAGTGGGAAACAATGATCCCAAGTACTCCTTGGTTACATGTTCCGTCGTTTGATAATTCTTCTCCTCCTTAACCTATTCCCGATATAGCTGCTCCAACTTCTGCTATCGCTCCTAAAGTGCCTCTTTCAATAGCTGCATCTTGTTTGAGTAGTTTTTGCGAGCCTGGTCCATCCTGAATTGCTTAGTAATTATCAAAGTACCTCGTATCTTTTGAGACGGTCTTTCATTCGCTGTTTTTACTCTTTGATTTTGTCAGCTATTCCGCGCTTGACCTACATCGTTTAGTACTTCTTTTAGGTGATGACCTCTTTTATGTTTTTGGATTAAATCAAGCTCAACTGCCTCAGTTTTTATGTTTTATATTCGTTACGCGAGCGATTCACAAGAGAAGCCCTGTGCCTATCCTACCTAATTCTAAATATAGTATTCTTCTTTTTCTCCATCTAATCGTGCTCCATCTTGGCTTTTATCATCTTCTCAATCGTCAGGATCTTAGTCATCATATGAGCATCGTTGATTTTATCGATTTGATTTCGCATAAGCATACCTTGCTTTTCAGCTTTCTCAGCCAGCTGCTCGATTTGGTATAGTCTCTGTTGCACCTTCAAAATGTTTTCCTTGGATTGCTTATTTTTATCGTGATATTCGTTTATAGCACCCATTATCATTTTCTTCTTCTCGAACAGTTTTTAAAAATCGTCAATGCCATAAAATTTCTTTACTTCTCCTTTCAGAAGGCTATGCTCAATCTAGTCCATTAGATCCTAGCCTAGGTCAGGCTCTTCCCTGATGGCTCCACTGAACCCTTTCATCATAATAAATTTAATAAATTATAATAGGGAAAGAGGATATCGCCAAATGGCTGTTATAAATGTCTTGCTATGACTTCAACCTATGAGAGTTGGGCGAATGAATTGTAGAGGATTGATATATCTTCTTGTAGACTAAAAATAGGCTTTAGTAGTGACAGTATAGGCTTGTTTTAGTTAAATCACCCACTTTACTTTGAATTCTTGGAACTAAATAAACCAGAAAATATCATAAATCAGCAGCAGCCCACATTCTCCCACTCTTTCGGCTGCCAACTAGTCTTTTTCTATTTGCTGGACACCAAATCAATGAATCTTTTCTTCTTTTATATGCTTTCATTTTTCAAGCATGAAAAGCTTTAGGCTCTTTGGATCTGAATGTGTTTATCGCCTTCTCTTTTAAATAGGTTTTTACTGCTCTTTATCGGCTCTATTTTACGGCTTGGCGCTATCGCATGACTACTTCTCAGTCGATTTCTCTTAATGCTTGAATTTTATCGACTAAAGTTATTTTCCCGGACTAGACAATCTGACCTTTTTTACTCTCGTGAATAATTCCATTTTTATCTCTCCTTTTCTTAAAAGTGTTCGATTGGAGATCGCAAAAGCTAAATTTTGTAAGGTTATTTACAGTCTGTGCTTAGAATTTTGTCAGGAGAGGTTGTACTATTCCTAGTGATTTTGGGTGGCGATTAATGTTTGGGTTACTGCAGTTTATTCTACTACTTTTTTTATTCAGGACTGCATCTGCCTGTACGTGAGCCAAAACTAAAAGCATCTGAAGACTCTTTCCTCAGCTACAGGCTACCTAATTTGAGATTCATAAGGTCTGGTTCAGCTAAGACGACTTGTACACTTTAATCCTTCAGTTTGGGCTTTTAGATCAGCTTCTCATTCTGTCTTCTCTGCGGCAACTTCTTAAAGAGGTCCAGATGATCTGTTTTGCTAGGTTTCGTCTTCTTCTTGTATTGCGTAACATCAGTGAGCTGAGTGACTATATTTTGTTTGATCTTATCTATTTTCAGAACTTTGTTCTCTTCTAGCAACTGCAGCACCTGTTTATTAAGAAAACTATTTTAGCGATCGTATTAATCCAGCAGACTCTGCATGTTGATCAGCTGCTTTATCTATCCCTTTAGTTTACTGTCCACAAACTTCTCCATCTCCACCGAAAAAGCTTAGTATAATTATAAATTTTAATTCAGAAGCATAAAATTTATTAAACCGACTGCTTCCCACTAAAAGTCCCCTCTAACTATGTCCAAACTCAAAGTCCAGGGTTGGATGAGGGTATTGGCATTTGAAATGTTAATAAGTGGGTTGATATGAAGTTTCTTTTGTTTAAGTTAAATATCCCGGCGAACCGGGATTTGAAAAATTTTTAATTCACATTGTGTAAACCTAATTCACGGTAATCTTTAGTAAAAGGCGAAAAATTAGCTCGTTATGAATTAGGTTCTGTGATAAAAAACATTCCCATAAAAATGGTTTAACTACTTTCGCATCGCCCCTCACATATGGATCCTCGTACTCTAATATTTTCTCATAATTAATTACAACAATCGCGGGCTGGACCTCCAACCCAACCCTCCAAAAACACAAGCTAGCCCACTCATATTTTACACAACCACTGCCCTTGGCGAGGCTTATTCACAGCAAAGCTTTTGTTGCGCAAACATAGATGTACATCTGATTGAGTTGCCAACAGGATTGGGAACTTGCACACTTTTGAAGAATTAGCTAGGGAAGTTCTGTTGATTGTTGCATTAATAATTTAGCAAAGTTTAATCCTGGTTTGAGGGGTGTTGAGGGCATCATAGATGCTCAACTTATCAGATTAGGCTATCAACAAGGCCAAAAGAGCAAGACCAGAATTATTCAAGCTTATTAAATCGACAAATAGACTGCCCCATGACCAATTTATGAAAGACTGCGCTGAGCTTTGCGTGTGTTTTATAAGAGTTTGCAAAGGCATAGACATTTTGCATATAAATTAATTTATATGGAGAGAAGCATTCCTAGGGGGCCCAAACGCAGGATCGTCAAACCTTGCAAAGAAGATTAGCAGTCAGCAACAGATAAACTCTTCGAAATTTCATATTTTGGTGAAGAGAAGTTCGAAGACGAATCAAAAATGCTCTCCGATGACATCCATAGAGATGCTTTGAGAATCAGGAATAACGAAAAAAGAGAAGAAAAAGAGCCAAAAAATAGTTACTATTACACCAGACCAAAAAGCAAAGAAAAAAAGCTCAATCTGAAAGAATATCGGACCATTCGGATGACCTAAATAACTGAACAATTCGACAAACCTCATTCCAAATTCAGCGAAACCGCATACAACATATTCAACACCCTATAAAGTAAGCACGTCTTTGTCGGACTCAAGAAATAAATCAGCCATGGCTAACCTAGCAACCCATAGTTTCAAAACTACATTGAGTTCAAACCCAAAAGAAGAATAGACACCATGCCCGTTATTGAAAGAACTATTCATCGTGCGACAATTAGAACCAATGTGCAATAAATCAAAAATTAAGTTATTGACAGCCGCCTGGCCTACAAGATAAGAGCCTTATTCGGAAATGGCCACTCTATGAGCAATGCTGGGAGGAAAGAAAGCAAGCAGCTATTCTAAACCAAGAAGATTTTGAAATAGAAACTAAGAAGAGATATTTTCGGTATCTCAGAACGAAGAACAGGCATGTCAGTTGTATGATTTATCATTCCTATTTTCTCTCACTAAGACTCAATATTTGCTTATTTTTTGAATCTTTTTCATATATTTGTTAAGTTATAATATTAAGCTGGCTATAAATGAAGAAAGCTACCCAACAACGATCAAAATAACACTTGAATGGCACCTCGTAGTCACACCCCAACAATATCAGCAAAAAGATGATCAAAGTTCCCTCAAAATAACTTAATAACTCAGCTAATTTACGATTCTTTCAATCTCATCCTTTTTCCCAAACACAGAAAGAACAATTTACCTTCTCCAGGATCTATAATCGCAATTATACGGACTCTCGTTGCTAGCCTTCTCCCAAAGAATACTCTCAGTACTATAGAAAGAAATCAGGCCCCAGCGAAATAGTTACCTCTGAAAATATAGTTTTGCTGCAATAAAGACTCAAAAATATTCGTGAACATTACGAAACCTTAATAAATGAATAAAAAACAAAGAATGCCTAAAGATCGGAGGTGATTATGGGGCTAATCCTTTAAATGCAAACCACCCACAATTAAAAGATGGTGGCGATCCGCAAGACCATAATAGACAACGAATAGGAGAAGAAAGATGTTGGATTTGTGGATGAGAAGATGAACGAGATAAAGGGGAACATTGACGAGCTGATAAACCAGTCAAACACTTTCAAGCAGCAGAACGAGTAGCTGTAGAAGCAAATAGCTGAGAAGATGCGGTAAAACTAGGAGAAATAACATTAGCTGTAGTAGCTGAACCAAGAAGTGCTGGACGCAAGGACAGAACTGTAGCAATTCGAGCTGGCTAACTTAAAAAACAACAAGATTAATAAGTAAATCATGTAGATCTTTAATTCTGCATCCACTTTAGCATCTAATTGATATTATTATCATCAAATTCAAATGCTTAAGAATGAATGAGTGTGAATAATGAAATTTAAAGTCCAAAGACAAATAAATAAGATCATGATGACCAGCTGGTAATTGAAGGAAATAGGGTACATTTGCGAACATTCGAAGGATCATATCCATCACCCAGTCTAACGAAGGTATCAATGTTGATTGTTCCAGATGCGTAGTTTCCAATAACAAGCCAGGTACCCTGTAAATTGACGTATGTGTTCTGGCAGTAGCAACCTTTGCCATCAAAGTCAGCGTTAGCTGAGCTTAGAATAGCTGAACCATTTAAATAGTAGTAGTAGTTTTTCCTAGCAAGTGTGTCAAGTGCAGCGCACTTAGAGCTTGCCACATCGATTGCTGCTTTGTTTTTATAGAATTGAAGTTGTGCCCAGGATTCAGACCAGGTGTAAGCTTGGTTTATTCCGAACTGGGGGACTTGATAATTTCCCCATCCTAGGTTCATGGACACTGTGAAAGGATTCAAGTAAATAGGCTCATAGAGGTCTTATATCGATTGATATCCGTCTCCGAGTCTCACGAAAGTTACAACTGAGATATTTCTTGAGGGATTCAGGTACTTGGAAATAGACAGGAAGGTTCCGATATAGTTTCTGTATTGATGGACATAGAGGAATCCTCCTTGGTAGTTGATGTGGGCAACGTAGCAAAGATCAGCTGAGGGGAGATAGTACCAGTACTGGTTTCTCACCCATAGGTCTACTTCTGTTGAGCATCCGAGAGGGTCTAGAACAATAATTTGGGGAGAAGCTAGAATACTTATGCTAGGTGTATAAGAAACTGAGTAAACTTCAGGGGGATCCAAAACAAGCGTTCCAGCGTTATTGATGTGGATCAATGCCAAAAAAATGCAGAAGAGTGCCAGCTTCATCAGTGACAATATCTTATTTATATCAACTTCAAGATTCAAACGCTGATAAAATATAGAGAAGCGGTCCGAAACCAATCATTTTCAAGCCAAATAATGAAGTATATCAGTTACACAACTAAAAGATCTATGGGTAAGCAAGGTAAATGGCTTTTGGAACTTTAATGACTACTTTTTTGGATTACTTGAACATACGCTCCATGCCATAAATCCATCCATTATAAGACCAGATAAAAATATACAACTACAACTCCTCAGACTGCTCATTCCCTTAGCTACTTGCCTAGATAACTTTCTCAAACATACTTTTCGCTTATAATTTTTGATAAGAAGTCTTCTTAAGTATTTTACTGCAAATCGATAGAAGAATCCGCTCTTGGCTTATTACAACTTTCCACAAACTAGATAACCATCCGATTCGTTTGCTCCATAAAATCTTTGTAAATGTGTAAGTTTGTTTACAGCCTAATCCATTTGGGGATCAAAATACAAGAACTGAATGGTCTGCATAACTCTCCAACATCATCCTATGTACGCTGCCTAACTAATTCAAGGCTTTTATTTCAGTAGATTTTGACGATTCAGCTTATTTGTTTTAACCTAAATTAATAATAAAACAGAAGTGAATTATCTGTTATTAATAGAATTCAAATTAAGCGCTAATCAGGCTAATCATTTATTGGCAAGTCGAGGTAGCTTTTTTGGCGTTCTACAAACTTTTAATTAAATATGGCGATTCAAACTTCAAATTTACCTCCACTAATCATATTCCTGATAACACTAGAATTAAAGCATTTAATTTTAAATCATCAACTTTCTATAGTCACCCAACAGGGAAGGTAACATATTTAGTACTAGCAATACTTACTACACTTATTAGGGAGTAGTTATTGAGAATGAAAAACTGATGATTTCAAAAAAGCCAACCTTAGTAGAAATCTGGGTAGCTAAAAGCACAAGAGTTAAGCAAAATTTTGCTGAGACAATAACAAGACAAAGTAGGTTAGAGCTAGATCATTTATATGAATATTCGCATCAAGACTATTTTGAGAAAACTTATGTCTGGGAGTTTTAGATTAGGCAAACCGGTAAATTCGTTTATTTGGCATAGTTGCAAGACCATAAATGGAATTAAAATTTACTGTTAGAAATTAAAAATGCACATTTAACCGACAATTTTTCAAGCTCACCAAGACTTTTCAGACAAAGTAGCTGAACAAGCTTTGAGAACACTTAAAAGTACCACTCCTATTACTAATACTTCAGAAAAGTAAGAGTCCAATCTTAGTATTTGGTAATAAAGAACCTCTCTTGCAATCAGCCGCTAAAATTGCTAAACCACTTATAACTGCAACTAACCGCGCTTACACCCTCAAAACGTCTTAAATAACTAAGAAAAGTAAAGAGTCGGTCAAAAACTGGGTACAAACAGCCTATACTACAAAAACAGAAAATCTCTACTAAAATGGTTAAAATCAGAATGTGTGAAGCTCGAGCTAACGCGCTAAACTTACGCCAATGCAGCATTTATGATGGATAGCTACTATAAGTCAATCTAATTCAATCCCAGCTAGTTCCTTTGCATCGCACTTTGCCAGATTATAATTGCCTCAAAAATTAACTAGAAAAAAGTCATTTACACAGAAAGAATGGCCTAGAAATCTAGTATTGATGTCGAGAAAATGCTCTAAACTTAAAAGATGCTGCTCAAATGCTTCAGATATCGAATGAACCCTTACAATTTCGCAACTATACTTAGTGAGTATATGTTGAGATGGGATCAGCAAATCATAGAGTTGAAGTTAGCCCATGTTTTTCCTTTGTTTACTCTTTAAAATGTCTAATCTTTCTTCATCTATCAGTAGCTCTTTTATCTGGCACAAAATCACTTCATTTAATACAGAGAGCTTTTGACTTCTACAATCAAACTCATATTTTCAACGCTGATCACATCTAAGTCGGGTAATATTTGTGCAAAATAGATTCTTGACAGAATATTTAGCACTAAAAATGTGTTTGCCAGAAACGAAGGCATGTGCGTATTCGAGAATAGAATCAAGTCTGAAAGAGAATAAGAATAAGTTACCAAGAAGCTAAAATGTTGGATCGAAGAATTCCAACAAAGCAAGTAAAGTTTAGCTCTAAAATATTAAAATTTCAGACAGGCGGGAACGAGATATTCTGAATTTATTAATATGTAGCTTTGATTACTGTTTGCTTAGTTTAACATATTCAGTTAGCTTTTTAGTATAGATTGCTAAGATAAGTTTTTTAGGCACACTCAAACTAAATTAGCTCAGAATAGCTTATAGTTTTTGTTGAGATCCTTTTATCTATAAATTTTGATCATTATTCAAAAAAAGTATAAAATTATATGAGTAAGAAAGTCTCAAGCCCAAGCTAAAACAAGAATCGACGATGGTCGTAGGCATAAAAGCTTCATTATTTCTTCTACCTGGTCATATAGATAAGATAGAATGAGCCTGAAACAAAAGGAGAGAAACTCTACAAAAATATGGAATAGTTCATCGGTAGTAGAAAAGCTAAGCAGTGCAAATCCCACACTCAGAAAGAACTAAAAAAATATCACACCTTTCGCCAGTTACTACTTGCTTATTTTGAGCATTTTTATAGACTGAGATTTCTTTAGGTGAATCATATGATGGTAGAAATAGGTTATTTGCTAAAAAAAAAGAAGGAGCCTAAACTTATCGGATCTTAAGAAGTAGATCATTTATATCAAAAGGCTTGCTAAAATGCATAGAGGATCTTTTCACAAAGTTCAACGGAATGGCCCGAAGAATATGATAGTTATACCCAAAAAGAAAGCAGCTCTCCTCCAAGCTCTGATCAGATCTAACAAATATAGAAAGATTATGAAGGAGGACAATTTAAAGATTATGTAGTCTAAGATATTTAGGAGAATGAGGGCTTTTTTGACTAAGGAAAATTTTACGAAAGTTGGGATTGATTTCGACGAAAAGAAGAGAATAAGTCAAACGAAATTTAGGCTGAATTCATTAAAAATAGATTCAGTATATAGAATTTTGTCTTGATCTATTCATCTTATATCTATATTCAAAGTTATCCAAATCCGTTAAATATGGCAGTTTATATTTATTTAGAACTGCCTTTCTAGTTTTATTGTAATACTCTCTTTAAGGTAATTTAACTCAAACTGATCTTCAAACACAGCAAATGAAATTAAAGGGAATATTAAAATCATGGACAAGAAGTTTATTTGCTATGGTTCACTAATTCTCAGGATTTCCCATTTATGATAGCATTTACAAAGAGTATTCCATTACCTATATGCTTTGTTTATAGAACTACTATGCTTCATCCCTGTTGCTTTTTTTAGGTAGTCCAGTCGAAAATAATGGAACCACCATTGATTGTATAACTTATACAGTTTTAAGGTTAGTTCGGAACAAACTCTGCATCATTAGAGAAATTCGCAGCTTCTTAAACTCACAAAGAGTTTTGTCTTCAAGTAGAGGCTCATCTAAAATAGTAAAAAACTATTTCCTGATGATCTATGCTAGGGTTTATTTTAGCTTAGGAATTTCTTGAATAATAATTTGTTGTTTTCGGCTGATATTTTTCTTGTAAAGATCTTGCAACAGGCCAATGTTGAAATGCTATTCGTATTTTGACTCCAAAACTACCAAACTATTCCTCAATTATTCATATAATTCATAAAGATCTAGCATTTTCTAGTATCCTGGCTTATATTTAGCCAAAATATAAGAAAAAGATGGTGAACTCCTAGATCTATGCTGAGCTTAGTACTCCCTGAACCTATTATCGTTTTATCTATGGTATTAGACTAGCGCTATTCCTCTTTTTTAAGGTTCAATACGTTTTTAAATGCTTTTTGGAAAACCAAAGCTTTTACCAAATCGGTTTAAACATATTTTTAACAGATCATTTGCATCGATTCAAAAATCAACAGTATGGACCACTATAGTTGCAATCAACAACTAAATTATAGTTCACTTAGCCTGAAAACTGCTTATATTGTTTATTTATTTATGTACTTACTATGCCAACTCTACTTCACATAGAATCTGATCATATACTTTATCGAATTTGCAACTGTCTTAAATTTTTATTACTCTTGCAATGCTTCCACCAATAACTTGGCTATTTCCTGTTTTGTTTTCACGTAGTTGCTAATATTTACAGTTTCAAGGCTATTCTTGATAATCGAGTAATCGTTTTCCGTCGATATCAAGTCCTCTAGAAATTATGATTATTTGTTCTATGTATATTTTGGACTCTATGACTTCTTTGTAAGCCAATATATAAAGTCACTGTCACAGATTTATTTGTAGAAGTGCTAGTCAGTTACTAATCTATTGTAAACGGATTTGGAACAGTTCAGTCTGTTTTATTTCATATTTGGATTACCGAAAGATTAGTCATAGTATTGTTTACCTTTAACCAAGTAAGAAACCGTCATTAAACATCTCCATAACTCACTCTTTCGTAGCAACTGGCATGTTTAATAAGCTTAACTTTGTTGTTGCAAGCCGATTTATAACAAAGCCTGATTTTATGTGTTTGCATAAAAATGATACATCCTTAGTCTGTTTACTTCTTAAAATTCAAAGGGAGCACTATAAGAGTCAAACAATGAAGGAGTTGGCTAGAAGCAGATTGTTTGTTCAATGCTCATAGGCTTGAAGTTCAATCCGAGGCTGGAATTCACTATATTTTAGTAACTGAGCTGAGTTTTTAAGGAAAGCTGATTGAATAAAACACTTCTGGGAGTTAAAAGAGGGTAACTTTTCGAAGTAATTTTTTTATGGTTGACAAGTTCTATAATAATTGCGCGTGCTATTTCGAAATACGAGGATCTATGAGTTTTTGCATCTTTTCTCAGCTTGACTAGATCTTCCAAATCCATTAAAATCTATCCTCGGTGGCTGCTGGTGTACCTATTGATCACAAACTTATTCCTCTCAAGACTGCCATTTTCTTCCTTCACGAATGCTGATCTGTAATACTTTTTATAGATTTTATTTACAAACTATTAAAGTTTGCTGATCTTTCTGCCCCTCGACACCAATGGAATTTAGAAAAGTGTTGTTGCCATCTTATCTACATACAACCTTTACAACTACTCAACTCCAATATACTCCTTTGCGATATATATCTTCTTTCGCTAGCCATCTATACTGAGCACTTATCCCACTAGCTGCTACTTTAGCTTCACGTAAACATCATAGACTTACTCAACTTTCCAAAGACTTCTCTGATTTGAACTGACCTCGGAATTCACAAAATGGTCTATTCTAAAATTTTAAGTATTTTGCAACTGCCTGAGTCGATCTATTTTCTATTAAGCTTATCTCACATAAATCTTGAGCCTGTGCTAGACCTAATGCAATATGAGCGGTTGCTGCTTGAACATATATCTATCTAACAATGTTTCCAGCAAATCAGCAATGGTTTGGTTTCTCCCGTTTACTAGCCCTCTGTTCAACTTTGCTTGCAAAAGATAACAATCGACGAGGAAGAGGTAGATTTTGTGGAAGGTAGGGCCATTGATCTGATGTGATTAATAATCGGATGGGCATAGGGTTTAGAATATGCTAGAATAGAACATTAGAAAATGGTCATGCAAACATTTCGTAGGATCAGCCAAGTTGATGAGCTAGATCTGATACATTTTAAGGCGCTCCCAGTATAATGCATCCTTCCTGATAATAACGTTAGATCGTCTATGATACAGCTCACAATTAAGCCGAGCCTTTTCCTCAGGGATCACCTTAACAAATGCTACCTATTGGCTTAAACTTGATGATCTCATGGATGGCAGCGATGATAGTTGTTAGAATAAATGTAAAAGTGCAAAACTCTATCCTTTACACGGTACCAATGTAAAAGAGAATCCAACATCATGAAGATATATAGCATTAAAAAACAATAAGAAATAAAATAAATAATTATGGAATCAAAATGACGGAACTCCTTAAGATGTGCGTATTCTTGATTGATCTATACCTATTTTAATGATGAAACCATTTCTCAACATATTAAAAAATAAGGGATTAATGAGCAGTAATAACTAAGATAAAGAATAAACGAATGTTCTAAATACTACGCAAATACATTTGTTTACGTCAA
>Ga0316217_10003343_pt1 | contig 18354 bp, 27 predicted proteins | sample 1anoAmetaG_FD_203633 | JGI IMG/M metagenome (GOLD analysis project Ga0316217, IMG submission 203633) | Freshwater microbial communities from Trout Bog Lake, Wisconsin, USA - 1anoA | ecosystem: Environmental > Aquatic > Freshwater > Lake > Hypolimnion/Profundal zone | place: USA: Wisconsin...
CCGCTGTCTTCCAACGCCGCGTCCGCGTCGGTGTCGCCAGATTCATCGGCAGCCGCCTGCCAGCGCTCTTCCCAGTCCCGGACCTTCACGCGGCCCTTGAGCCGGTAAAGCTCCAGCGCGGGAAAACCGTCCAGCACATCCGCATTGTTCTGTTGGATGAAACTGCCCGCCCCGCGCGCAATTTCCGTGTTGGTGCGCAACACGAGGATAATGCGCTGGTTGCTGGACAAATCCTTGATCGTGCCCGCCTCGTCAGGCTCGGGCTGGTAATCCATGTCGCGCAGCAACTGCTTGATGCCGGCGCGCGCGTACGTCGGATTGATGCCGGTGGTGACGTTCCCCTCGGGATTCTGTTCTGTCACGCGATCCGCGCGCTGTACCGTGACGGGATTGATGATGCTCGCGATTTTGTCTTTATAGCTCTGGAGCAAATCGGTGAGCAGTGTTTGCGCGGAAAAAAAGGATTGGCGCCGCAGTGAGGCATCGAGCGCGCGAATGCCCGCGCTGTCCAGCGACGTGGGCATGAGCTTTTTCTGCGCTAGAAATTTCACGGCTTCGGAAAATGGAACTGGAGCGTCGAGTAGCATCAGATGAGACCGCCAAGCTTGTGGGCGGTGGCCTTGCGGGGCTGGGCGTGGGATTCGACCGGGTTGGCGGATTGCATCACGGCTCCGCTCGGCTCGGGATTATCCGGGCTATCCACCATGTCTTTGCCATCGGCGATGCGGTCCAGATCATCCACGCGGCGTTTGAGCGTGTCGCGTTCGTCCTGGCTCAGCTCCATTTGCAGCGCGGTTTTCAGCCGGCAGTAAATGATGTCAATCGCCAGCGTCTTGAGGCCGCCGGGGATCTTGGTGCCATCCATGTCCAGCGAGTTGCTCTTGGCGACCTTGCGACGGATCTCCAGGGTGACATCGGCAATGGTGCCCGTCACGCGGTCGGCTTGATTGGCGCCCAGGGCGACACTGTTGGCGGCGTCAATGAGCGGAGCGACCTGACTGTTGTACAGGTCAGCGATCGTGATGGCGATCCATTTGGACATAATGCGTAAGCGCGATGCGCGAAAAGCGAGGCGGCGACAAGCTGTCGCCGCCCCGATGAATCACGGAATGATGCCGACGAACGTATTGGTCGGATCAAAGATGCAGGGCGCGCCGGAGGCGGTGATAATGGAGTACAGCCGCCCGAGCGCCACGTTTTGGATCGTGGTGCCGGCATTCATCACGGTGCAATACACCTCGTTGGTGCCGTTGCAGGCGACGCCGGTGTTGGTGACAAAGGGCGAATTGTCCCAATTGGTCACCCAGGCGCCGCTCAACTTGACCGGCGTGGCGAATTGAAAAACGAAGCTCGGCGCGACGGTGGCCAGGTTCGTGGAGTAATAACCATAATTCCCGGCAAAGCCGCGGTCCCGGTACATCGGGAAGGGCGTGGACAGGATGTTTGAGACGGTGCTGGCCGGGATGGTCAGCGCGTTGGTGGCCGCGAACGTCGCGGTGTTGGTGCCGACCGGCGATGCGGTCAGCGTATAGACCTTCGGCGTAGCGGCCTGGGCGTGAAGGGAAGGAACGGCGGCGGCGGCGCAGACAGCGACACCGATGCCAATGACAACCGCGCGCGCGGCGCGGCTAAGCGTTTTGAATGTTTTTTTCATGGTCAATTTAATTTGGTGTTAATGATGGTTAAATGGGCGGGGACAGGCTGTCCCCGCCCCATGGTTTATTGATTGGCGATGACGAGCTTGCGGATGCCACCGGCATAGGTGACGACGATTTTCTCGTAAAATTCCACCGAGATGGCCACGAGCTTGGCGCTGATCTGCTGGACGTACACGCGGAACAATCCGCCGCCCTGTTCGGCGTCGAACGTGGAGACGAACCGCTTGATGTTCGAGGGGTCCTCAGTGTCCACATTGTCCTGGGCAAAGAACGTATAGACGTTTGCACCCAGGATTTCGGACTTGACGGCCGCGCCCGACTGGTAGCGTTCGCGGCTGATCATCACGCGGTCCACTTGGAGCGCGGCGGCCATGGCGGCGGCGGCGCCGGACTTGGGATCGTAGCCGAGATACCCGGCGGGGTTGTTTTGCGCGCCATACGCTTGCTGGCGATACAGGAACGCGGAATCACCATAGAGCACGCGGTTGTTACGGATGCCCGTGAGGGTCGTCTGCGCGACCAGGTCGGCCTGCACGTCCATGTCGGGATTGACGGGCACAACGCCGGGATTCACCGGCTGGACGCTCCAGGTGAGCGGGACGGTGACGGCGGAGGCCGACAGCGCGGCGATGGCGCGGCGGAACGAATTGCGGTACAGGCGGCGCGTGAGCTTGGCCACGGCGTTCTGCTGCCAGCTCGGGACCAGGCCGGCCCCGGCGCCGGTTTCCTGGACGTTGTCCAGGTCCACAATCAGCGTCAGGCCGCGATTGTAGGTTTTGTCGGTCACGTCCGCGCCGGTGTATTTAACGGACTTGAAGTCCGCGCCGATCGCCCGGGCGTCGTCCACGATTTCCGACAGGAACTCTTCGGCGTTGGCGGCTTGCTTCCACTCGAAGCGGCGGCCCACCGGTACGGCCGGGGCGACGAATTGCAGCGAGGCTTCAATATCGTTCGGATCCCGCCAGCCGACCGTGTAATTGGTCAGCGGCTCGCTGTAGTAGGTTTCCAGGAAGGCGCCCGCGTTGCAGAATTGCGCCGCGATGTCCTGGCGGCCGTTCAGCCATTCGGTCAAGCGCTGGTCGTAGGCGCCGGGATGATAGCTCTCTTCGTTGGCGAAGAAACATTGGCCGGGGCGATACCCGCTGCCCCGGTCAATGCCGTGGATGGGTTCGCCCTTGTCAATCGCGTTGGCGAATTCGGGCAAGACAATCTTGCCGAAGCGCAGTGCGCGGGAATTCGGAATCCCGCCCTTTTTCAATTTGGTTGCATTTTTCATGGTCAATTTATTTCAGTGTTTCAGTGTTTCAGCTTTTCAGCATTTGGTTTAGGGCGGCTCAGAACGGGGCTTTGAGCGGGAGGTTGGGAATGATCTCGATGGCATCGCCGGCGTTGGCAGAGGTGTCCGTCCCGATGATGGCCACGCCAATCACGACGTTGGTGCTGACGGCCAGGGTGCCCTGGCCGTTGGCGCCCGTGGTTACTTTGCTGCCGTTAACCAGCGTGCCGTCAGTGACGATGCGCGTGGTCCCGACCGTGGCGCCGAACAACTTGATGGTGATCGGCATATCCAGCGCGCTGGCATCCGCCAAGTCATCCGATGATCCCAGGGGAATGTCCCCGGCGCCGCAGACGGCGCAATGATCACCGTCGCTGCCGATCTTATACAGCAGGTAGCGTGAGGTGGTGGCCGCATCCGGGATGTAGGACTTGTGTCCGTTCTCGTGGACGCCTTCGCCGATGTTGCAGAATTGGACGCCGCCATGCGGCTGACGACTCAAGCCCAGCCACCAGGTGAAGCGCTCAAACAGGAGCGGAGCCAGGTGCAGCTTGCGCACTTGTGACCGGAAGAATTTCCGGTTGATGTTGCCGACGCGAAAGCGCGGGCGGTCAATTTGCCGTTGGAAGCGAGTGACGAACCGGGCAAAGAGGTACGCCGCAAGCGCGATGATCGCGATCAGTGCGAATAACAGTGTGTTCATTTTTTGTTTTGTTCAGTGTTGAATGTTGAGTGTTGAATGTTTCCTGGCGGTTCTATTTCTTGGCCTTGGCCTTTTGGGCGGCGGCGTGGGCTTTACGGTCGGCGAGCACTTGCACGGCGGCATCGCGGCTGAGCGCGTTGCCCGATTCCGCGATCAGGGCGCGGATTTCTTTTTCGCCGGCGGCCAGGACCGACGCTTCCGAGAGCCTGGACTTGAGGCCGGAGACGGCGCTAATGACATCAGCGTCGCTGGCCTTGGGATCAAGCCCAAGGATTTGGATCAATTGTTCTTTCATTTGCGTTATCAGTTATTGGTTTGATTTCGATGTTTCAGTGTTTCAGCGTTTCAGTTTTTGGACCGGGGCAGTTTGATTTCCACGTGGGGGATGTTGGCGAACAGGGCCGGGTGCCGCTGTTGGGCGATGGCGGCGATGCGCCGGGCATCCTTCGCGGGATCCAACTTTAGTTCGGCGGCGATTTCCGTCTGGACTTCGTTGACGAACTGGCGGCGCACGCGGGCATCCGACACGTCCACCTGCATCTCGCGTCCGCCGCGATTGACGGTGACCGACGCGGTTTTAACCACGGGCTTGAGCGCAGCCAGGGCGGTGCTTTCGTTGGCGAACTGCGCCGCGACTTTCAGCCGGCCTTCCCAGACGGGCTTGTCGGCGGCGGTGATGCGGCCGGTGGCGAGCGCGGCGCCCACGAGGTCCCCAATGCGCGCGGTGCGTTCGTTGGCGAACTCGGCGCGGGCGGCGGCCGTGGCGGCTTGCGCGGCCGTCAGGTCGTTGGCGAGCTTGGTTTTTTCGGTTTCCAAACCAGTGACCTTATCCGTCAGGGTTTGTTTTTCATTCGCGAACGCCACGACTTTTTCATTGATCAAGTCGAGCGCCGTTTCCGTTTCGCCTTCAGTCGGTTCGTTGGCATTGGCGAACTGAGGCTTGAGTGAGAGCGCTGCAAGCAGCGCGATCAGTTTCTTTTTCATCGTGGCGTTGTGTTTGTTTTTGGTTGTTACGTTTGCCGAATCCACACTGGATTCGGCGAGAGTGTCATCCGCATTGAAAAATTCGACGGGCAGGTGCGGATAGGGCGTCAGGCCGGCGCTGACAATCTTGGTGGGGCAATAGACCGGCAACCCGTTGGACTCGCCGTCAGGAACGGAATCCACCAGCCGTCCGGAGAAGCCGCGCACCTTCTGGCCATTGACCAGCTTGCGGCCTTCCACCAGGTCCATGCCTTCGTTGGTGAATACGGGCAAACCGTAGATGCCCTTCTCACGCACGGCCATGTCAGCGAAAACGCCTTTGGAGGTTTTGTCCGGGTAGCGGCTTTCCAGGCCGGGCATATCAGGATGGCCCAGATAGATATTGCAGCCGCGAATGAATTTCTTGAGGCCCGCGCGTGAATTGTGAAATTGCGCGACCATGCCCTCGGCTGATTCCTTGGTGATGCGCTGGATGGCTTTCTGGCGCTTCAACCCGCCGCTGTCCGTGGGCAGGAGCGCTTCGCTGGGGAAGTCGCCCAGGGGCGCGATCATGGCCCAGCCATCGGCGTCAATGGTGAGCTCGTTGACAAAGCAGAGGGTGGCGCCCGCCGTCGCTGCGCTTTGGCGCGGCAAGCCGGTGTTGCAAAATTGGGGGTTGTATGTTTTGGATTTCATGGTAAGTTGTTTTGCGCCGCGCGTCTTGGACGTCTGCGCGAAGCCTGCCTTAGGGCAGTAGCACGTAGCTACGGCGCGCTTCATTTGGTTTTCATCTTGTACATGGTTTTTGCGGCAAGCAGTTTTTCCCGGGCCCAAATTTCCTCCACGTAATAAGTGGTTCCGTTGTAACGCTTGGAATATCTGACGGCCGGTATTCCACGAGCGCTCTGACCTTTCTCGACTGTATCGGGATGGGAAACAATCTCCGGAATCTTCTCAATGTCATCACGGGAGATCGGCAGATGATCTTCCTGATCCTCATGACCAACGCCATGTTGTTTGTCAATGTGGACCAATTGGCTGTGTTCAACAAAATGGTGGTAGCCCGAAACATTCTGGCCGGTCGCGGCCCGGATCTTGGCCGCAACGTCTGCCGTGACGGGAGCGTAAACCGCTTCATCCAGCTTGCCGCTCATCACGTCTTTGAGTTTTTGGACCGGCGATCCCGCGCCCGGCGCGCTGCCGCCAACCTGGCCAGGACGGCCAGTGTGACCGGGATCACTGTTGGCGAACTCCGGCTTTTCCCCGGCCAATCCATTCGCCAGATTCGCCGACAGGATTTTGTAGATGGCCTGGGCCACGGCGGGATCGTGATGGAGATTCTTTTCCAGCTTGTCGAGATCCGCCAGGATCGCCGCCAGTTTTTGCTTTTGCAGGTCGGCGTCGTCAATCTTGGCCACCGCCGCCAGGCGTTCATTGATGGCGCCGAACTCGGATAGGATGGCTTCGATCACCAGTTCCTGGCTACCGGCGTCCAGAGAGTCGGCGGCTCTCTGCCGAGCTGCCGCTACGTTGCCGAACTCGGGATTCTTGTCAGTCGCGCCGGGCGGAACCGGCGGCTGGCCGTTCGGTCCTGCGGTACCAGGTTTGCCGTTTGGATCAGCCGCCGGCGCTGCCGATGTCAGCACGTCTTCATCGGGTTTGGGCAGCGGGCGCGAGTAGCGTTCCAAGGTTGCTTGCGTGCCCAGCAAGCCCTTGCCCGCCTCGTCTTTGAAGCCCGCCAGGAAAGTATCCACCGAAATATCATCCTGAATGTTCCGGCGCGGCGTGGAGCGCAGTTTGATGTAGGCGAGCTGGGGCGTGTCCGGGCCAAACTTCCACGCGAGCGCAAACTTGGTGACCTTCTGATCTAGGGTCTCTTCGATGTTTTTGCCATCATCGGTTTCCAGGATTTCCGTTTCATCCTGTTGCAGACTCGCGCCGGTGCTGTGCTGGCCGGACTTGGTGCCCAAGTCGCCACCGCGCCAGAGCTGCGTAATCGCCCGGTCGAAAACTTCCAGCGCCTTTTCAAAACCCGCGTCGCCGGTGGCCTTGGCTTCGATCAGGGAAAGCTCCGCGCTCCGGTTGGTCACCGCGCTCCATTCCTGGGCGAAGTCCTGAACCGCCGCGACAAAATCATTCCATTCCGGCGAATCCTTGACCGCGTCCGTTTTGCCGTGAATGCCGGGCATCCCAAATTTGTCCAGGAACGAGATCCAAGATTTAAGCATCAAGGATTTCATCAGGTACAGCACGCTGCACGCTTCCATGATGCCGTCGCCGCAAGTGACCAGCCATTCGCCGGGAACCATGTCGTTGCCGTAGATTTGGAATTCGCTGGGCAGGAAGCGCAGCTTGCCACGCGTGCCTTCGAACCACCAGACCGGGCAGAAGATGAACTTGGCGGTCAAGGTGCCATCCGGCAACGGCTGCCAAACTATTTCGTGGACCGCGTAGTATTTACCCACCGCGTCCATCATTTGGCGGACCAGCAAACTGAACCCGCCCTCTTCATCCGGGTTCAACGCCGTGGTCACCCGGGCGTTGCCGTAAAAGTTGGACAGGAAATCCTTTTGCTGTTGCGCCAGCGCCGCCTGGCCTTCCGCCACATCATCCCGAATCAAAATGTCATAGCCATGCCGCGCCACGCTCTTGAGACGTTTGGGCCGGACAATCTGGATCTGATAATCACGGCGCTCCATCACATCCCAAGCCATGCCGGCCTGGCGGAAGAATCCGACGCGCCATTGATCCAGGTAGCTGACCAGGCGTTCAAAGGTCAGCCCCTTGATCATGTTGGTGCGCATCCGCACCGACAGGGTGATGCGCGCCGGCGTCAGGCTGTCGTCAGGAGCATCCTTGAACTTGCCCGGTTGGCTGCGCGGAGCCCGGAAATAATCCACTTCGTCCGGGGATGGATTGGTGAATTGGCTGGTCGCCGGCCGTCCATCCTTCGCGCCGCCGCTACGGAGGCCAGGCTGATCGGCGCCGCGCGATTGCCGGGACGAATTGCCCAGCTTGGGATTCGTCGGCCCCTGATCGCTGATCATGGCGTTGACGAACTGGCGCTGTTCGGCACGGGTTAGTTTGCCGAAGGCGGAGACCAGTTTCTGGACTTTGGGCACCAAGGAAGTCTGTTTCATGGCTGCACCTCCCTAAATCGAGTCTTAACTACCCCGTTAAAATCGTTTCTTTGCCCTTCTTTAAGCCCTTTAAAGCCCCTTTGGCATCCGGGACGATACACTGTGGCCCCCCCCGGCAAATTGAAATGGTTTGATGTCATACGAGACCGCCTTTTTGACGCCCGATTCCGGCCCGGCCTGGAAGCGCGATTTTGGTGTAACCGAATTTGCCGGTGATGTTCCCGGCGCACACGATTTGCGCCAGCGCGGAGTAACCGTCCGCCAGCATGAAATGGTTCTCACATCCATCCACATAATCCCCCAGCGTGCCGTCCTCTTCCTTCTCCCGTTCGCTGCCGGTGATGAGGTGGGCTTCGACGGTGTCCAGGATAGGCGAATGTCCTGGCGTGATGCGCGGCATCAGCATGGCCGGCGTCTCGCGCACTTTGCCTTTGACGACTTCGACCACGCCTTCAGCCGGCGTCAGGAATTCACGCACGGCGCGGTCAATCGTCTCGAACCGGTTGCAGGCGATGCACGGCACAAACTTGGTCTGGCCGCCTTCCTCGAAAAACACAATGGTCTGTTCGATGCCCGCCCCGAGTTTATTCTTGGTGAACCGCACAACGGCGCATTTCAGGTTCAGCCAGCGGGCATTCTTGCCGTCCCAGGTCAAACCGCCGGGCAGGGTAATATAGGCATCGTTCGGATTCGTGATGCGCGGCCAGTTGGCTAGCGATTGCAGGCCATTAAGGGCGAGCGCAATCGTGCGGGACTCATTCACCAGCGGCCGCTCGTCTATGAACAGCGCCGATAGGCCCAGGCGTTGAAAGTGCGCTTGCGCCTGTGCCACCACGTCGCCCGCCGCAATGCGATGCGCGGCCAGCAAACGCTTCTGTCCATCCGGCGCTGCCTCGCGTGCCAGCAGCCAGCAGCGGTCGCCCATGTCCAATCCACCGAACGCGGCGCGGCCTTCATGCACGTGCGGAGCCAGGTCGAACACTTCCACCGAACGCGCGCGGTCCATAACCGCCGGGGTGATCGCCTGCGCCGTGCTCTGGGGCAGGCCCAGCACGTCGCAACGGAACACGATCATTTCCTCGGGGTCGGCAATCGCCGCCTGGAAGCGGCCCACGATTTGCGACAGGTCAATGGCGCCGATCGCGAGTTGGGAGATTCGGAATGACCACTTTCTTTGCTTCAACTGCGCCGGCTGCCGGTGCTGTTCAATTGGCCGGTGGCGGTCCAACTCGGCACCGCACGCCACGCAACCAAGGTAGTATATATGGGTGGGATCGTGGACGGCGGCCACGTCGTCAGAGCCATCGCGTTTGAAGTCACCGGCCCAGGTAAGCCGGGGAGCATTGACAGGATGAACAGGATTTACAGGATTGTTTTCCATCCTGTCCATCTTGTTAATCCTGTCTCCATTTTCCCGGTACCGCACGATGCCCGGAAACTCTTCCTCGGCACAGTGCAGGCGTCCGCACGCGGGGCAAGCGAACGTGAACACGCCTTGCGAACCATCCTTCCACGCCTTGTTCATCCCGCGTCCGTGAACGCGTTGGGTGCCGATCTTGAAGATGAACCGCAAATCGCTCGCCGTTAAACGACCGCGCACGAACTTCATCATCTTGGGCTGGATGTCATCCACTTCATCCATCGCCGCCGCATCCATCGAAAAGGTAGTCGGCACTTTGCCCAGGCCGCGAATCATGCCCACGGACTTGCGCTGGCCGTCCGTCACCAGGAACGCGCCCTTGCGGTTCACGGCCTTGCCGGACTTGTTCAGCGCCTTGCCCACCTGGACCATTTCCGCAAACCAATCAATCTGATCCACCACGTCGGGGCGGAACTTGGAATCCACGATGCCCTCAACGAGATCGTCATCCGGCAAGTACAAGCCAAAGTTGCGAAAACTTTGGCTGGTAATGTAGGCGGCCAGGTTCAGTTCGAGAATCGTTTTGCCAAACTGAGCGCCGCCTGCCAGGGAAAGTTCCGCGTCCGCCAGCTTCTCTGTCACGATGCGGTCAATGACACGGACCACGGACAACAATGCCTCGCGTCCTTCAAACGAATAGGGACCATGCAGGCCGCGCCCGGACGGCACGCGCGCATCATACAGAAGGAATTCCTCAAACGATTTCCGCAAGGGCGCTTTGACGCCGCGCTGGTCGCCCAAGGCAACATCCGCCGTCTGCTCAAACGATGGTGCGCGCTTTTTCATCCGTTCGTTATTTGGGCGGGAAGTGGCGACGGACCGTCGCCACCCCGGGGCGGCGCCAGCTTGTCGCCGCTCCTGGCTTGCTTCAGCGCGAGAAATGCCTGGCGGAATAACTCCATCACGGCGGGAAATTCTTTCGCTTCCTCCAGGGAGTATTCCAGCGCCTTGGTCCATTCGTCCTTCTTGGTTTCCTCGTACTTCCGTTCGTCCAGCGTCAGCTCGCGCTCCTTGAACGCCGCTTTCGTCTGGCCGGAAATAAAGTCGCAGACCGTCTGGGTCAGCGTATTGGCCAGGGACAACATCTCCGGATCCGCCGCGCCCTTGACCGTCAATTGAAATATCAGCGTCTTGAACAGCTTGATCAGCGTTTCCAGTTGCGGCTCGGGATGCTTGGCAAACGCTTGATCCACTTCGTCGCACTGCGCCGAGCCGCTGACCACCATCTCCAAAACCCGCTCCTGGGCCTGCGAAGAGCGCAACGATTCCAAAAAGCGCGAGATGGTGGATTGCACCACGGTGACGCCTTCCTGCGCCAGCCAGGATTGCATTTCCGCCAGCGTCTTGGGCGGATTCTCGCGCTCCATCGCCTGCAACGATTCGGCGTAGCGGTCCAGCTTGGATTCGATTTTTTTGGGCATGGTGCATTTAGCCGAGTAGTTTGGCTTTGTGCTGGCCTTTGACCGTGAGCGCGCAGCTTGGCGGCAAAATCCCATCCGGGTCGCTTTCGCGCGTGATCAAGCCCAAGTCGTCCAAGTCGCGCAACTGTTCGGCGACCGTGCTGGAATGGCATTCCGGGCCGAACACCTCTTTGGCCACCACGATCAGTTCCGCTTCCGACTGCGGCGAGCGGCGGCGCAAAGCGCGGAGTAAAATGGAGTTTAGCGTTGAGGTAGTCATAGCTCAGTCCTCTTCGGATTCGAGTTCGCGCAAGATGTCATCCATCTGGCTTTGGTGTTTGTCCAGGGCGACGCCGACCTTGCCGGCAATCAGCATCTGGCCGGCCAGCAGCCGGTTGATGCGCTTGTGGAGTTTCTCTGTGCGTTTCTCCATCAAGTCTTCGATGTTGGTCATGCGCTCCTTGACATCGTCCATTTCGCGGCGCGTGGCGAAGTAGCTGCCGATGGCAATCAGCGAGAGGATCATCCCGATGAACACGGCGGCACACAGGACGAACATGCCAATGTCGCTCGTGGCGGGTGCGGTCGGTAATGTGTCGGCGAGCATCATGGGAGTGGATTGGTGGATGATTGGATGGGTGGATTGCTGGGTAGGAACGGCGCCAGCTTGTCGTTCGGAGAATGTGCGGGGGCGGCAGTTGGCTCGGCGCCGGTACCAGGCGTTGCGGGGCTGCCGCCCCCTGTGTTTTTATAGAAATCCGAAATGGGATGCGCGTCCAAATAGGCCAGCAGCGCGCGGCCAAAGGCGATGAAGAACAGGGTGACGAGCTGCTGCACGTTCAGAGCCGGCACCGAATCCATCACCTGATGCGTGCCCGCCACACCGCAGAAGAGCACCAGGGCGTGAATGGCGCTGTCGAACGCCGTGGCGTTCATCGCCAGTAGGTAACGGATGATTTGATTTTTCATGACAAACGAAATGCGGACTTGCGCCGACGAATGAGCAGCGGGGACATGCGCAGCATCGCCGGGCTTGCATAGTCCTGGTATTCGAGTCTGACGAGCGGTTGCTTGCCGGCCGGCAAACACTCCCGGATGCCTTCGAGCACGAACATCGAACAAAACCCGCGTTGGCCTGGCAACGGCGGTTTATTCGCGGCGAACCGAAATAAATCCCGGATGGAATACGTCGGCGGCCGGCGCAGCTCGCGCGCGAACCAATGCTCCAGCGCCAGCCAATCAGCCGGCGTTGAACCCGCGATTCGATATTCTTCCGTCTGGCGGCGCTCGCCTTCGTTCCACCCGCGCACCCGGACCCGCGGATAGAAATTCTCCACAATGTTGCCATCCCCGCGAATGAACATCGCGTGCGTGCCGATGCCGTGACTGAACAATTTGATCAGCCGGGACAGCAAATCATTGCCGCGCACAATGCCGACCAGCACCTCGCCGGGCTGCGGTTCACCGAACCAATGGCATTGTTGGGAGGTCATCACGCTTGCGCCTCCCGTTCCATCCAGCGGGTCACGTCCAGGATGAGCTGGTGACTCCGCACCTTGAGTTCGGCAATCTGCGCCTGGGGCCGGAACGCGGGCGGCAGCGCGTGCAGACGTTCGTACTCGCGCCGCAGAAAATCTTCCACCGCCGCGAACATTTGCAGTTCCGATTGAATGGCGGCGGACGCCAGTCCGCCGCTACGGGAAAGGGGTTGCTGGCTGCCCACTTCAGCTTGCGAGAGGGCTTGGCTCGCCCGGCGCTTCAACGTCCGGTGAGTGACTTCGCAGCCGGCCAGCGCGGCGCTCGGTTTCGAATGCCCTTTCGGGCTCATGTTAGAATCGTGTGACACGATTAAGGTTGTCAGGCAATGTGTTCAGTGAAGTCCACGTAGAATGTCATCTGTGGCTTGATCTTCCCGGAAAGATCGGGGTTGGTGATCATCAGCTTCAATTCGCCGGAGGGACTGTATCGGGCGAATGTGTTGTCCTCGCTCTCGCCGTTGGGGCCGAAAGGTTTGTTGCCGCAGACGGGGGCCATGACGACTTCTTGGCAGTTGTTTCCGAAGTCGGTCACCCGGCTGACCAGCATTTTGGCTCGCATCATATTTTTATTCGCGTTAATTGGAGTAATTCGCGGATCAAAATCCCTTCTGGTACGACAGGAAGAAGTGGTACCTGTGCCCGCTTTCTTTCCCCGCGTTCATCCATTCGCCCCAGGTAATGCCGGTCCCAAACCGCCCGCCCATCCAGTGGCCGAATTTGATTTGCATCCCCGTATCCCAGATGGTTGCCGCGCCTTGGTTCCCGCCGCTCATCGGCGTGCCCACGCCGACGAGCGCGAAGGGCGTCACCGTGATGTTGGTGATGTAGGCCGGCAGTCCCGCCAGCCAGGTGATGTGTGCCAGCGGATGCGTGTCCGACTGGATGGTGATGTTGCCGGACACCAGCGACCAGTCGCCCAGCCAATCCGCGCCCAAGGCTGCGCCAACTGAGCCCAGGTTGCCGGTGAGCTGCGGCACATTGTAGATCGCCAAAACGCCCCCGCCGATTTTGTCGGCGGCAGCCGGCGCGTAGGTGGCATACGGCGCGACCGCCCAGTTGGTGGCCTGGAGGATGTCGGACTTGTCAATGGCGCTCCAGAGGTTGCCGAGCGCGCCGGACACGCCGAGGTCAGCCAAGATGTTGGTGGGCGCGGTCGCCGTGTTGACGCCGGTGCCCGTGATGGTGGTGACGGCGGGCACGGTGGCCACGGTTTGGGTTGCCCCGCTGGCCGTCTGCACGACCACCGAGCCGGGGCTGTTCGTCGTGGGCGGCGTGTAGATGCAGTTGGTGCAAGGAACTTCACAGATGGTCTGCGCCTGGCCGCTGAGGGTGATCGTTGCCAGCGCGAACGCCGCAACGCCGATGATTTTCAATTTATTCATGTTCGATGTATGATTGATGGTTGACTGCGACGGGCGGGGAAACAGATCACCGCTCGGGTTCGCGCAGGCCAGTGCGGTCGAAGTCCCAAGCGGCGATGAGGGCCGGGCGAGATGAGCTAACGCCCGGAGAATCGGGAGATTGGTTTCAATGTTGCATTTGGCCTGCACCACGCGAAGCTGACACAGGCTGAACGAAACCGTGAGTTCCCAGGGAACTGAACCGTAAGGGGAGACTACAAGACTACGGACGACAGGGTAGCTGCGACGCCCCGTCGCAGGCCGGTGCCGGCGGTGCCCCCGCCGCCCGCGCGCGTCGCAAACTGAAATTATTTTTTGAGCGCGTCCAGTTCGGCTTGCGCGCTGGACGATCCCGCAGCGGCGGCTCTGGTCAAATAATCCCGCGCTTTATTTAAATCTTTTTCCACGCCATCGCCGTCCCGGTACCGTTCGCCCATGCGGTATAGGCCGTAAGCATCGCCCTTGTCTGCCGCATCTTGATTCATTTTTAGGGCTTTGGCTTTGCCCTCGTCGGCTTTGATTTTTTCGGCTTCCTTTTTGGCTTGCGCTGCCCGCTGCGCGGCAGCAATGTCTTCCGCCGTTGGAACCCAGGTTTCTCCATAATCCAACATCCGCAACGTCCGCGATCCGCCGGCGACGGTGTTGTATGAATATACCCCCGCAGTGTGCGCAAGGTAGAATTGCTGCATCGCCGTATCAATGGTGATTTTCTCCTTTTCGGCAACCGCATAAGAAAAATTTGTCACAAAGAATTCCGCTGGCTGGCCATCGGCTCCATAGTTGCCCGTGTACCATCCGCTCATGCGAATGCCATTATGCTGCACTTCCAACACGGTTCCCTCAAATTGCACCCATCCGCCTTTCACATCCACCCCGGCCAAGGTAAAGCGCAGTCCGTAAAGTTCGCGGTATGGATCCTTGGGGCTGTAAATCACCGGCGCGGGCGGCGGCGGAGCGCCGACCGTGTCCTGGAGAATGCTGCCGGTGGATGCGCTGCGGATCGGCGCGAAAGCGGAGAGGCTGCCTGATAGCGTAACGGCGAGGATGCAAATGATGGTTTTCATTGGCCTAGTTCGTTTAAGGTTTCACTCATGGCGTTCAGTTGCGTCTGCATGTTTTGAACCTGTCGCCGCAGTTTGGCAAGCACTTCTTTGGAGATGGATGGTGCGGAGACTTCATTCATTTGTGCATAATCAACGCCTGTTCGGCCAAGCATTTCTTCCGTCGTGAGATGAAACATATCCGCCAAAGCCGCCAGTTGTTCAGCATTGGGCATCCCCTTGCCTCTTTTCCACCGGCCTATCGTAGGCTGGGAAACCTTCACAATCCGCGCCGCGCGCGCCTGGGTGAAGGTTTTGCCACGCCCGATTCGGGCCTCCAAAATGGCGATGAAAGAATTATTCAAAAATGTTTAAAATGGTGTTGACCGTTTTATGCACTGGTGTATATTTGTCCTAGTAACACATCGTAACGCACAACACCAAATGACACCGGCAGCGAAAATAAACAAGCACAATCTGAGGCTGTTGGCCTGGCGCCGCGGCTACCACGGCGTCACTGGCGTCGCCCGCGCGATCGGCAAAAGCCGGGTGACCGTCCATCGCGCCGTTTCAGACCCGCATCGCTATTCTCCCACCATGAAGAAACTTGCGGAGGTCCTTTTATGAACAACGTGCCCCTCATTAAAGTGGTGGTGTATGCCGGGCCGCATTACGGCCAGGTCCACACCCTGCTGCACGGCGATGCCACCACCTGGACCTTGCGCCACGACGCCACCGGTGACGTGGTGACCGCCCTCAAATGGGACTGCGAGGTGGTGCTGTGAAAACCGAAACCCGCAACGGCAAAGTCTGCGAGGAATGCCAGTCCAAGCTTTGCTCCGAATGCAAGTCGCGGTTGGACGACCACTATCGCCAGCGCGCCGCCACGGTGCGGCGGGAACTGCGCCGGCACCATTTAAGCGAACGCGAGCGGCACCTGGCCGAAGTGATCCTGGACCTGTCCTTTGGCTGGCAGCGGGACAGCATCATCATTCCGCAGCTCCAATGCTTCACCGATTTGACCGGCATTGGCAAAACCCACGTGAGCGAGGGCATCAACGATCTCCATCTGATGCGCATCATCCGCGTGGTCACCGAGAAGGGCCAGCCGGTTTATTCGATTCGGGAGGACGTGGAGAATTGGAAGGTGAAGCCGCGCGTGTCCGAATCGGCGATGGCGGGCAGCATCAACCTGGTCCGCGAATGGAACGGGATGAAACCGCTGGTCGCGCCGCTGGAGGCCATCGCAAATTTTAAGATTCAAGCCGCCGCCAAAAAAATAAGCCCACGCGTTCCTGAATCGGGACTTCCCGCAGGCGTTCCCGTGAGCCAGGAATTGCCGCAGTTATTTTGAGATTATGAACCCCCCCTTTGAAAACGAATGCCCGGCCTGCCATGTGCGCGCGAAGGAAATGGAATCGTACCGGCTCTGTGCGGTTTACCTCTGCCAGACCGTCAATTGCGCCGTGGTCTCGTTTTTCCCGCGCAAGACATATTCTTCCGCGCCTGTTCCGAAAACGACCAAGGGCAAAGGAATGAACGGCAAGGGAATGAAGAATTCCCCTGCCAATCATTCCCCTGCCAAAGGCCCGGTCCTGACGGCAGCGGAAAAGGAAATCATTCTGGGAGGTGCCAAGTGAGCCGCAACAAATACGTGATCGTCGAACCGGCGCCCGGCCTGCCCGTGGCGATCCTGGTGCCGGAAATCGTGCTGCACAAGCAGGCGATTGACCGCAGCTTGCTCAAGCCGGTCAGCGCGGGATTTTTCTCGCTCGTAAACGGCTACGTGTGTGTGTTCGGTGAGTCCATGTCCCTGGGTCTGCGCGCGCGGACGGAAGATGCAAAAATCATTTGCGACACGCTATGTTCAATGGGTCTCGCGCAATTGCCCGAACCCTCCACCCGCAGCTCTCAACTCTCAACCTTTTAAATGAAATCTTCCACCGCCGCAAATGCCCGCACCGCCTCCTGGCTTGCTGATTCAAGCTCTAAAAGGTGCGTGGGAAGGGGTCCACATATGAATTCACTGGCCCGCGCTTGCCGGCCTGGGTCCCTCGGCGGCTTCTCTTCAAAAGCTGAAAAACTGAAACACTGAAATACTGAAATGAAAACCGTGCTGCAACTGATTGATTGGCTCCAATGGCGGCTCGCCTGCCTGCGGATGGACTTGCGGCTCTTGGGGAAAATGCTGAAACGCTGAAACCTGAAACACTGAAATGCCTATGAACAATGAACCGATTGAATTCCTGCCCGTCCGCCGCGACTGGCTGAAACCCGCGCAAACCAACCGCACGCGCGATTTGTGCTGGGGCATCGTGATCGGCAGCGTGGTGACCGTGGCCGTGGCCGTCATCCTGATCCTGGTATGAGCATGACCGAAACCGGACTCCGGATGAATGGCGGCGGTCGCCAGACCGCCGCTACGCAACCCGGCCTGCCCCTGCTGGTGAGCCAGCGCACCGTGTTCCTGCCCGTGGACGCGGTGCGCGCCAAGTTCGGTTGCGACGCCGAGAGCGTGTTCGCCATGGTGGATAACGGCGAGCTGCGCTGGGCCTTCAACCTGGGGATTGACGGCAAGCGCGCCGAGTGGCGGTTCTGGACGCGCGAGATCATCGCGCCGGAAACCACGAAAGACGTGGAGTTGCCCCAAGTCCTGGCCAGCATCCTGGGCGCGCATAAATTTGAGTTGCGGCGCGGCGAAATTGAGCGCCAGTGGATCGTGTCCGCGCAACATGTCATGCGGCTGGTCAAGGCCGGTTGGTTGGAATTGTCCCGGCCGGGCCACGTCACCCGCGCCAGCGCGGCGGCGTTTCTGAAAGGGCGCGCATTATGAACTATCAATCCCGCTCCGCCCGTGTGGACCGCCTCGCCGAAAAACGGCTCCGCGATGCCCGCCGCCGCAAATTACAGGCGCTCGGGGATATTGTCAGGACAGCAATTCCCAAGGCTGGCAAGGCGGGGTCACAGTCGGCAGGGTGCGTAGAATTTTCAGGAGGTTCATGCCTGCCAGCTTAAATGTTTCCATCCATGAATAAACTCCAAAAACTTGCCCCGTCCCTGAAAGTGGTCGCCGACGATGTCGCCGCCGCCAAGCTCCGCGAACTGCTCAAAGACGCGGACGACGGTTTCCGCCGCGTGGTGAAAGCCGGCCTGTACATCGAATGGATCGCCGCCAATGTGCCGCATGGGCAATTCCAGCCTTGGATTGAAGCGCATTGCCCTGATGTTCCGCATGTCACTATTCACCGATGGCGCAGTCTGGCCAAGAACCTCTGCGAGTGGTCTGGCCTCAAATTGTCCAACTTGGACAATTTGACCGTGCCGGCGGAAAATCTGCTGACATTGCCGGTGGCGGAACTGCCGAAAAACTTGCAGGCCGCGCGCTCCAAAATGGACGAAGTGTTGGACTCCGCGCGCACGCCCAAGCAACTCTTCCTGGACATTGGCTTCAAGCAGGGCGAGCTGGGCGCGGACGGCTATCCCCGCGCCAAGCGCGGGAACAAGAGCGGCCAAGGCTGCACGAAGGCGATGCGGATGCAGGCCAAATATGCGAACGACCAAGAGCGGCTGATCGCGATGGAGATCAACGCGGGGATCTTCATCAACTGGGTCAAAGAGAACCTCACGCTGAACGGTTTCCCGCGCATGGATGAAGCGCCCGGCGGCAAAAAGACGTTGCTGGCCTTCAAGGCGGCCGTCAAAGAGGCGCACCTGTTTTTTGTCAATCTTGAAAGGCCGCAATGAAACCAGTCACTGTCAAGCAATGGGAAAAGATGCCCGCCCGGCCCAAGTCCTGGCTCGTGAGGAAGGCGCTAG
>Ga0316217_10003344_pt1 | contig 18349 bp, 12 predicted proteins | sample 1anoAmetaG_FD_203633 | JGI IMG/M metagenome (GOLD analysis project Ga0316217, IMG submission 203633) | Freshwater microbial communities from Trout Bog Lake, Wisconsin, USA - 1anoA | ecosystem: Environmental > Aquatic > Freshwater > Lake > Hypolimnion/Profundal zone | place: USA: Wisconsin...
ATGATCGACCACTCAAAATCGCTGAGCTCATAACGGCGCGGCTGCATATCGGCTCCTCCTCGGAGCCGAGTGAATCAGCGTTCGGGAAAACTGGAAATCCCGTTTATGAGTTCGTGACCTAGTATTTCACCTTCAGCGTCGCACCGACAAAGCGCGGCGGGCTTGGGAAGTAGTAGTAGTTGTTCAGGCCCGGAACGTTGGCCGGCTGGGGCTCGCTCAGCGTCTGAATAACGCCGTTATAGGCCGCCTGCTTGTAGAACTGATCGAACAGGTTCGTCGCCCAGAAGGTCAGCTTGTACTTGCCGTCCGTGGTGGCCACGCCGAACGTGGCGTCGACCAGACCATAGCCTTTTTGCAGCTTGTTCGGATCCTCGTCAGAACCGACCTGATAGTCCGAGTTATATTTCACATCGAGGGTCGCAAACCCTTTCAGCTGGTCATTGATCGGGCGGCGATAGTCGAGCCCGATGACGCCCGACCACATGGGCGCGTAGCTGAGCCGCTTTCCGGGCAGCAGATAGAGATTGCCGCTCGACAAGGCGTTCCGGTTGGCCGCGTTGTTGGGATAGTAGGTGTCGGCATAGGTCAGACCGGCGTTCAGCCGAAGATCGTTGGTGGCGGCATAGGCCAACTCGAACTCGACGCCCTCGGCGATGGCCCTTGGAATCGTCGATTCCACGAACTGCGTGCCCGTGAACGCGTTCAACTGATGGTCCATGTACTTCTGGTAGAAGATCGCCCCGTCAAAGACGAGACGACGGTCGAACCAGGCGGTCTTGGCGCCGATCTCGTAGGCGTCCACCGATTCGCCAGGGAAGGACGTATTGGTCTGGGGGGCCAGGGACGAGTTCGGCGACCCCGCCGTGGGTCCGGTTCCGATGTAAGGCAAGGTCACCTCAGCCAGGTTGAACCCGCCGACCAGATTGCCTCTGGAGTAGGAGGCATAGGCCATCTTGGCGTCGTCAAACTTGTACTGCGCCTTGATCGTCCCGGTGAGCGCGCCCTCGGACAGGGTCTGGTGCGTGTTCAACCCCTTGAAGGCCGGGTCGATCAGGCAAGGCGTGCTGAGCGCGGACTTCGGAAAATAGACATAGGCGGCGTAGGGCAGCGGCGTGGGGCTGCCCGCCACCGCCTGGATCACCCCGGCGCAGAGACCGGTCGTGTCGTTGTCGGTGAAGGCCGAATTGAGCGTCTTGTGCTCCCAGTTGTAGCGCAAGCCTCCGATGATCGACAGCTTGTCGGTCACATGGAAGGTGTTCTGGGTATAGACGGCCTGGCTGTTCTCTTCCTGATGGAACCGCTCGATGGCCCCCTCGCCCGGCTGGAACCCGGCCGCCGGCAGGGTCGACAGCGCCGCCACATAAGGACCCAGCTGGGTTCCGAACTGGTTGAACAGCCCGTTGTCGAGCACCTCGTGGCCGAAGAAGGCGCCGACCTGCCAGTCCAGTCGCCCCGCCGTCCCATGGTATTGAAGTTCTTCGGAATATTGGGTGAAGCGCTCATAGTTGTATTGCGGAGCGGTGTAGAGGATATCCGCCGCCGTCGCATCGGCGTCGCCGCCGGTCCGATCCTGGTCCTTTCGATATGCGGTGATCGAGGTCAGCTTGGCGTGATTGAACCAGGGCGTGGTCCAGTTGGTCGTCGCGGAAATCCCGTAGTCGATGATGTGTTCGATCGTCGAGCGGTTCAGATAGGCCGTGTTGTTCTGGTTGGAGACCGGATTGGGCACGGTTTTGGGGAAGACGCTGTCAATGATCACCGCCGGTCCCGGTGTTGTTCCCGCCCCGCCGCCGTTGAGATAGTCGAGCCCGACGCAGCAATGATCGTCCCGCTTGGCGTAATCGGCGATCACATTGATGTCGAGCTGGCTGTTGGGCACGAAGAGCAACTGCCCCCGCGCCGTCCACATGTTCTCGTCATCCTGCTTTGGAATATTGGGCCCGCTCACGGGGGCGACGTTCACATAGCCGTCACGCTGGCGGCCCGCCACATAGAGCCGCCCGGCCAGAACGTCCGGTACGATCGGCCCGTTCACTGTCACGGCGCCGCCATAGCCATTATAGTTCTGCACGCTGATCTCGCCCATGGCGCTTGGCGTGAACGAGGGGCGCTGGGTCGTGATCTGAACGACGCCTGCGATCGTGTTCTTGCCGAACAGGGTGCCTTGCGGTCCCTTCAGCACCTCCACATCCGCCAGCTCGCCCAGATCGTTGAACGACACTCCGTTCCTTGGGCGATACACCCCGTCGATATAGAGACCGACCGACTGCTCAAGTCCCGGATTGTCGGCGACATTGCCGACCCCCCGGATCCGGATGGTCGTGGTCCCTTCGCCCTGGTTGGTGTTGACGCTGAGCCCCGGGGTCAGCACGGCGATATCGTTCACCGACTTCACCTGAGCGGACTCAAGCTGGTCGGCGGACAACACCGTCACCACCACGGGAACGTCCTGCAGTTTTTGGGTTTGCTTCTGAGCGGTGACCACCACCTCGGCAATGGTGGGTCCTGTATCCGCGGCGGCCGCCGCAGCAAAACAGGTCGATGTAGCCGCTAAGGAAGCCGAAAGCGCGATCGAGCTGGTCCACAGCAACAGATGACGGGTGTTCATAGATGGGGCTCCTTCCTGTGCACTTATTAATTGTTATTCAGGAAGGTGACGCCTTTTGGGGCCAATATTCAAGCTCGAAATCGAGGTGCAGTGCAGGGCGCATCGCCGTTGGCGAACCGGCGAATTCCCTGGCGCTCTGCGACCGCCGCGCCCTTGCCGAGCCTGTTGCAACGTCACACAGTGTGTCGATTGTCTTGGGGGAACGTGATGTCGCCTGGAATATGTATCACCTGCATCGCCGCGCTGTCCGCGCTGATGACATGCTCAGCCATGGCCGCGCCGGCGCAGCCCCCCGCAGGTCCGGTCTTCACCGTGACCGTCCCCAGGGCGCAGGCGAGCGCGCCCCTCGACGGGCGGATCATCCTGATGGTGAGCAAGGACCTGACGCGGGAGCCGAAAAGCCACGTGGTCCCCAACGCCCCCCTCGATTCGCCCTACCTCTTCGGCTCGACCGTCGACGGCCTCGCCCCCGGCGCAGAGGCCGTGATCGACGACCGCGCCTTTGGCTGGCCCGCCCGGGCGCTGTCGCAATTGCCGGAGGGCGATTACCTCGTGCAGGCGGTGCTCAACCGCTACGAGACCTTCCACCTCGCCGACGGCCGGACGCTGAAGCTCCCGCCCGACCAGGGCGAGGGCCAGCAGTGGCAGTCAAAGCCGGGCAACCTCTTCTCGACCCCCCTCAAGCTGCACATCGATCCGGCGCACCCGCAGCGGATCGCCCTGACCCTTGACCAGGTGATCCCGCCCATCGCCCGCAAGGCCGACACCGAATTTGTCCGCCACGTCCGTATCCGCAGCGCGCTGTTGTCGAAGTTCTGGGGCCGGGACGTCTATATCGGCGCGCACGTGCTGCTGCCGGCGGGCTTTGACCAGCACAAGAGCGCGCATTACCCGCTGATGGTGTTCCACGGCCATTTTCCGGAGGACATTTCGGAGTTCCGCACCACGCCGCCGGATCCGGACCTGAAGCCCATCTACTCCCCGCGCTTTCACCTCGAAGGCTATAACCGGATCGAGCAGCAGGAGGCCTACGCCTTCTATCAGAAATGGATCTCCAAGGATTTCCCGCGTTTTCTCGTCATCGAGATCGAGCATCCGACCCCCTATTTCGACGACAGCTATGCGGTGAATTCGGCGAACCTTGGCCCCTATGGCGATGCGATCAACAAGGAGCTGATCCCGGAGATCGAACGGAAATTCCGTGGTCTGGCGCAAGGTTGGGCGCGGTTCACCTATGGCGGCTCCACCGGCGGGTGGGAGGCGCTGGCGACGCAGGTCTTCTATCCGGACATGTACAACGGCGCCTTCGCCGCCTGCCCGGACCCCATCGATTTCCGCGCCTATACCCTCGTCAACCTCTATGAAGACGACAACGCCTATGCCCTGAAGGGTGAAGCGGCGAGCGTCGAGCGGCCGGGCTTTCGCAACTATCTGGGCGAGGTCACCGCCACCCAGCGCGACATGAACTATATGGAGCTCACTCAGGGCGACCACGGCCGCTCGGGGCAGCAGTACGATATCTGGGCGGCGGTCTTTGGTCCTGTGGGCGCGGACGGCTACCCAAGGCCCGTGATCGACAAGTTGACCGGCAAGATAGATCATGAGGTGGCGGCCTATTGGCGCGACCACTTTGATCTGTCCTACATCATCCAGCGGGACTGGGCGACGCTTGCGCCCAAGCTGCAGGGCAAGATCCACATCTATGTCGGCAATGGCGACAACTACTATCTGACGGACAGCGTCTATTTCGCCCAGGAACGTCTGGAGCAGCTGAAGCCCGTCTATAATGGCGAGGTGGCCTATGGCGACCGGGCGGAGCATTGCTGGAACGGCGATCCGAGCCTGCCCAACGCCTATTCCCGTCTGCACTACAATTATCAGTACCTGCCCAAGATCCTCGACCAGATCAAAAAGACCGCGCCGGCGGGGGCGGATCTGACCAGCTGGCGGTACTGAGCCTCAGCGGTCGCCGAGATTGTACTTCATGATCGCGCCGTGCTTGCCGGTGCGGTCACGCTCCAGAGCATAGACCTCGCCCTGCGGGCCTGTGCTTTGGCTGAGAACCTCGGCGATCTCGGCTAAGTCCTGGGGGGTCAGCTTCACCGTCTCGACGCGGAGGGTGTCGCCGAGATGGCGCGCATGGCGCGCGCCGACGATCACGCCTGCGACATGCGGCAGGTCGAGCACGTAGCGCGACGCGATCACCGCAATGCTGACGCCGTGCCGCGTCGCGATCCGCTGCAGCGTCGACAGCAAGGCCTGGAACAGGTCCCAGCCGCCGAACTCCTCAATAATCAGCCGGTATTTGACAAGAGAGCGGTTCTCCAGCGCGCCGGTCGGCTCCGCCGCCCCCAGCCACCGCTCGCTCAGAAAGCCTCCCGCCACTGTGCCATAGCAAAGGAGGCTCACCCCAAGCTCTGCGCAGACCTCCGACAGCGCGCCGCCGGGCCGTGCGTCCAGCAAGGAGTACTGCACCTGCATCGTGCGGAACACGACGCCTGTGTCTGCGATCCCTCGGATGTGGGCCGCGTCGAAATTGGTGCCGCCGATGAGATGGATCTTGCCCTCCCTCTGCAGGTCCAGCAGGTGGCGGGCGACCTCGGCATAGCGCGGCTGGTCATAGTCCCACCAGTGGAACTGGACGAGATCGAGCCGCTCGGTGCGCAGGCGCATCAAGGACCGCTCGATGATCCTTCGCACATCCGTCGCCGTGATCCTGGGCAACAGATCAAGGTCGGGCACGAACTTCGTATGCACCCGAAGCCGCGCCAGCGCCTCTGCGCCGCGGGCGTTCAGAAGCGAGGCGCGGAAATCGCCGATCATCTCCTCGACGCCGGTATAGATATCGGCGCAGTCAAAGGTGGTGACGCCGGCGTCGTAGAAGGCGGCGAGGTCGTCGTTCACCTCCGCCCGCGCCACGGGCCCGTGCCCGCCGGCGAGCTGCCAGCCGCCCCGGATGACGCGGGAGATCACATAGTCGGGCGCCAGCGTGAAGGTCTCAGTGAAGCTCAAGGTTTTGGTCTTTCGGTCGCGGTGACGTCGCTATGGCGGAAGGATCGCAGGCCAAGACGGGTGATCCTCAGTTTCGACGGACAGTTGGGGTCGGGGCAGGCCACCTCCGCATCCGTCGACATCCAGTCATTGGGGTGGGTCCGGCGCTGCTTGGCCGCCAGCAGGGGCAGGACAGCGGCCAGCGAATAGATCGAGAAGCCCTGCCCTTCCGGCAAAAACAGGTTCTCGCCGCGCAGCTCGAAATAATCGCCCACCTTGGCCGAGCAGTAGAGCCGCGCCCCATGGGGGGCCACCACCTCGACCCGCAGGTCATAAAGCTCGAACGCGTCGTCCGCCTGCGCCATCACACCCTCCGCCCCCAGATCGCCGGGATCAGGGCAAGGCCTGCGGCGACGTAACAGGCGATCACGGTGACGCTGATCGCCGGCCCCAGTCCCGCCGCTTCCCCCACCACATGCCGCGCCGCCAGCGCCACCGCCGTGGGGCCCAGTCCTGCGCCGATCGCCACATTCAGAAAAAAGCTGATCGCCATCGCCCGCCCTCTGGCCCGGTTGGGGGTCGCATCCAGGATCGCCGAGAGGCCGGACGCCGTGACCACCGCCGAGACCGCGAAATAGACCGTGACGGCGGCGAGCACGAAGGCGGCGTTCCCGCTGCTGAGCGCCAGCGCGGCGGGCAAGGCGGCGAGCACCGCCCAGCCGCACAGCTCCACCTTGCCCCGCGCGCCGCGCCAGCCTGCAAAGCGGTCCGCCAGCGCGCCGCCCGCCAGCATCCCGCCGCCATAGCCCAGCATCAGCAGCACGCCGAGCTCAACGCCCACCGTCGCCGGATCGACGCTGAAGCGACGGATCAGCAGCGACGGGGCCCAGGCCCCCACCGCATTGTCGACCAGCGAGGCGACGGCCACGACGAGGAAGACCGGGGCGATCAGCCGCCAGCCCTTGTGCGACGAGGTTGCGACGTCCGAGCCTACTTCAGCCTCCGTCTGATCCTGCCGCCGGACGGGCTCCTGCACGAGCAAAAGGACGAGGGCCCACAGAAGGCTCGGCGCGCCGATGGCCAGGAACACCAGCCGCCAGGGCGCCCAGCCCGCCAGCGGCGTCAGGGCGAAAAGGCCTGCGCGCACCAGCTCCAGCACCCCGCCGCCGATCAGGATCGATCCGCCAATGCCGATGGCGATTCCGGTGAAATAGACGCCCACCGCTGCGCCGCGTCTCTCCGGCGGAAAGGTGTCGCTGATGAGCGAGATCGCCGCGGGCGACAACACCGCCTCCCCCAGCCCCACCACGATCCGCGCGGCGAACAGGACCTGAAACGATGAGGCGAGGCCGCACATCAGCGTGCCGAGGCTCCACACACAGATCCCGCCGACAATCAGATTGCGGCGGGAGGTGCGGTCCGCCAGCATGCCCAGCGGCACCCCCGCCGCGCCATAGACCATGGCGAAGGCGAGGCCGAGGAGAAGGCTCATGCCGGTATCGTCGGTATGGAGATCGCGCTTGATCGGGTCGACCAGAAGGCTCAGCACCTGCCGGTCGGTATAGGCAAGGACCGCCGTCACGAACAGGATCAGCACGACGGTCCAGGCCCGACGGGCGCTGGGATAAGGCGGGGCGGCGGCGCTCACGCGGCTGCGCTCAGGTCAGGACCGCCGGCGGCGATCCAGGCGTCGATGCGCGCCTCGAGGAGATCAAGGGGCAGCGCGCCGGTCATCAGCACCTGATCGTGGAAGCGGCGGATGTCGAACCTTGCGCCGAGCTTTGCGCTCGCCCGGCGTCGCAGCGCCTGCAGGCGAAGCTCCCCCACCTTGTAGGCGGTCGCCTGTCCGGGATCGGCGATATAGCGGTCGATCTCGACGGCTATGTCCCGCGCCGCCATCGAGGTGTTGTCGGTCATGAAGGCGATGGCGCGCGCTCGCGACCAGCCCTTGGCGTGCATGCCGGTATCCACCACCAGCCGCACGGCCCTCAGCATCTCGAAATCGAGATGGCCGAACCACTGATAGGGATCGGTGAACAGGCCAAGCTCGCGCCCCAGCGATTCTGAATAAAGCCCCCACCCTTCGACATAGGCGGTGAAATCGCCGCCGAAACGCAGAATGTCCGGCAGCCTCGTATTCTCCTGCGCGAGGGAGCCCTGAAAGTGGTGACCGGGCACGCCCTCATGCAGGGTCAGCGTTTCGAGCGTCGGGATGGGCCGCGTGCTCAGCATCGACATGTTGAAATAAAGGACGCCGGGGCCGGAGCCGTCGACCGGGCCCAGCGCGTAGTAGCCGGTGCCGCGCGTTTCTCCCAATGAGGGCAAGGCGCGCACCTCGAAAGGCGCCTTGGGACGGCGGTTGAACAGGCGCGGCATGCCGACCCAGATCCGCTCCAGGATCGATTTGAACCGCGCGAGCAGATCCGCAGGCTTCGTAAAATAGAACTGCGGACCTGATCGGATATGCTCGAAAAAGGCGTGCAGGTCGCCGTCGAACTTCAGCTCCTGTCGAACCGTCTCCATCTCCCCGCGAATGCGCGCAACCTCCGACAGGCCGAGCGCGTGGATCTCGTCCGCCGTCAACTTGGTGGTGGTGTGCCGCGCCAGCGCGGCGGCGTACATCCGGTCCCCGTCCTTCTGCGCCCAGAGCCCCGGCGCCTCCCGCGCGGCGGGCAAATAGGTGTCCGTCAGATACTGCTTCCACGCGGCGTAGCCCGGCAGCACCTCGCCCTCGATCATGGTCCGATAGGCGCGGGCCAGCCGCTCGCGGTCAGAAACAGCGATGGTCGCAGGCATGGCCAGCACGGGCTTGTAGAACGGCGTCGCCTCGACCGGCAGGACGAGCATCGCGTCGACCTCCGCCAGCACATTGCGGACGATGATCTTCGGCTGGACGTAGCCCCGCCTCAGCCCTTCGGCGAGCTGCGCCATCGCGTTGTGCAGATACCCTGTGAACCAGTGCATGCGGGCAAGGCCCGCCTCGTAGTCCGCGATGGTCTTGAACGGGGCGCCGGCGCCGGAGGCCGCGTCCGGAAAGGTCACCTGAAGCCCGAAGGAGGGATCAAGATTGGTCATCCGGCTGATGTCGAACACCCCGGACGTGATCTCGCCGATGGCGGCGGTCGTGCGATAATCCATCACGTCATAAGCCAACCGGTCGATGTCGCTCAGCGCCGCGCGGTCGATCGCCTTCAGCCCGACCGCGTCTTTCGTCTTGGCGCGCAATCGCTCATCCCGATAGGCGTCGGACAAGGGATCGGTGAAGCGGGCGGCGTCAACGCCCTTGGCCCGCACGGCGTCCAGCGGGTCGGCGGACCGCTCGGCCATTGCGCTCTCGGCCAGCAGACGGCGCAGGGCCGCGCCGGCGTCGCTCGTCGCCGCATTACTCGCCGCCGCCGCCGCCGGGCCCCGGCCTGCGAGCGCCGCGCCGGTCAACGCGCCTCCCGCCAGCACACGTCTGCGCGGCCACGTCGGCGCATGGGTCATCAGGCAAACTCCCCCAGGGCGTTCGGGATCTTCAAACGTCCCGGCTCGCTGCACACAGTGCCGGGAGTTTTCGAAACGGGCAAACCTCTTCATGTCGATCAGTCTCGAAACCGCCTCGCATCATTGACAAGGGGCGCGCGGCTGCGTCCGGTAGGGGGGGGCTGACTTTTAGAGTTTGTCAGGGAACAGCGGCCTGCCGGTTTTCCCAAGAAGTCGAACGATCATTGAAAATCGAGGGTGTGTCTGGTTCCAATTGAATCTGGCAGACTTCAGAGAACGCTGGCCATGCCCCCTTCATTTCGCCCCGCCGCAGTATTGGCGCTCCTCGTCACGGGGGGCCTCTGGGCGGGCGTCGCGGCCCTCGCGCAGGACAAGCCAGGATTTGTCCGCATCACACCGTCCGAGATCCACTGGACCGCGATCCCCGGCGGGCTGGGCGCGAAATACGCCGTGGTGCTGGGCGACCCGACCAAGCCCGGCCTCTATGTGGTCCGAGCGATTTTTCCGCCGCACGTGATGGACACGCCGCACACCCACCCGAACGACCGCTATGTGACCGTCCTTTCGGGAACCTGGTACACGGGAACCGGACCAGGCTTCGCCCCTGCGACGGCCACGCCCCTCACTGCGGGCAGCGTCATGTTCCATCCTGCCGGCGCGGTCCACTGGGACGGCTCGGCGGGCGATGATGGCGCGGTCGTGCAGATCACCGGCATGGGCCCCGCGCCCACCGTGCCCATCGACCCGAAGGTCAGCCCGTGGACACGTGTGGAGACACCGAAGCGATAAGGTCGGCCCGGAACACAAAGATCACCCGCTACCCGTCGCGTTAAATCTGGTCAGGCCCGATCTATCCGCGCCGCATAGCAGCCGCGCTTGGCGTAGTGGGCGTGCAGATAAGCGACCTTGGGATGGTCAAGGAACGCAACGATGACGCCCTCTATGTCGCGGCCATCCACAAGATCGGCGTCCACCATCTCCCCGGCGGCGTCGAAGGCGCGAAGGGAGATCGGGCGCGCCAAGATCGCGTCGGGGATCACGCCGACCACGTCCAACACCTGCGTCGCCCCCTCGCGGATGAAGATGGCGTGGCTTGCGCGATAGGCGGTCCTTGCGGGCTGGTGCTCGTAGTTCAGGAGCAGCACGGCCTCCCCCGGCTCGACGTCCCGCACCTCGATGCGATCCGGATAGCCGGGCTTGGCGTCCGCAATGCAGCGCGTGACCCCAAGGGCCGCGAGGTCTGCGTCCGTTCGTCCAAAAAGGTGTGCAAACGGCTCTGGATCAAGACCGCGGATACGAAACGACATGTGAACTCCTCCTATGGCCCGTCACTTTGCCGCATGAGTTCGTCGGCCGCGTTCCGAAACTTGCGCGGACAGTCGCCGGATCGACACGCCGCCGTGCGCGCTTGCCCGCTTCCGCCCGAAGAGGCATGGTCCCGTCGCGGCGGGTGATGTTCGGACAAGCGCCGACCGGCGCTAGAGCATTTTGCGGGCGAAGTGGACACCGGTTCGCCCGAAGAAAATGCTCTAAATATATAGGATTTTGCTCTAGTCATTGGGCGCCTGGATACGTAGTGTTGCGCCAGGATCGGTGTATATCTCAAGGATAACTCAGGTATTCAACGTGCTCAAAAACAAGATGTTCAAATTCCCCTGGAAAAACCCAGCAAGATCTCGATCAGCGATATCATCAGCGCGGATCAATACGCCGAAATCGATCGAAAGCCCGCCCTTGAACCCGGTGTGACGCCTCTGTTCGGCAAGCCGTTTCACTATTCCGACGGCAAGGGCTTCTTGCATTCCTTAAAGGAAATCTTCGCGGACGAAGTCTACAGATTCGACACCTCCTCGCCCGCGCCGTTCATCATCGATGCGGGCGCCAATATCGGGCTGAGCGTCCTCTATTTCAAACGACTTCACCCCAGGGGCAGGATCATCGCCTTCGAACCCGACCCGACGATCTTCGACGTGCTGAGCCAGAATGTCGCGTCCTGTCAGCTCGACCAGGTCGACGCCCGCAAGGCCGCCGTCTGGGTCGAGGACGGCGAGTTGACGTTCTTTTCCGAAGGCTCCCTCGCCGGATCGTCCGAGGTCGATCTGCGCGCGCAAGGACAGGCCACGGTGGTCCGCGCCGAGCGCCTGAAGCCGCTGCTGCAGAACCAGAAAGTCGACTTTCTCAAGATTGACATCGAGGGCGCTGAGAACGCGGTGATGTTCGATATTGAAGACGAGCTCGCCAATGTCGAACACCTGTTCTTTGAGTATCACAGCGTCCCGGGCAAGGATCAGAGGCTGGGAGATCTCCTGAACATCGCGTCGCGGGCGGGCTTTCGCTACGTCATCAACGGGCCGCACGGCGCGCGTCTGCCGTTCATCGACCGCAAAAAGCGCACCTTTGACCTTCAGCTCAACGTGTCCTGCTTCCGGCCGTAGGCTCCCGTAGCGCGCCCTTTCCTGCTACTGAATGTCGATCACCTCCGCACAAGGACACTTCATGATTGTCGCCGAAGCCGTCGCCACCCGCCGCTCCATCCGCGCCTTTACCGATCAGTCCGTTCCCCTCGACACGCTGCGGCGCGTGCTCGATCAGGCGCGTATGACGCCATCGGGGTGCAACTACCAGCCCTGGGAAGCAACGGTCCTGTCCGGTGCGGCGCTGAAAGCCCTGCAGGAGACGCTGATCGCCAGCCAGCCGGACGATCCGCCGGAATATGACTGGGCCGCGCCTGGAAAGCATGAAAAGTATCAGGTGCGTCTGCGCGCCGTGGGTGCGGCCATGTACGGCGCGATGGCCGTCGCCCGCGATGCGGCCGACCAGCGGGACGCCTTCGTGCGGGCCAATCTGATCTCCTTCGGCGCCCCGGTTTTGCTGCTCTGCCACTTCCCCAAGTTCATGAAGGAAGCCCAGTGGTCGGACGTCGGCATGTGGCTGCAGACGATCATGCTGTTGCTGCGCGGCGAAGGGCTCGACACCTGCCCGCAGGAGTATATGGGCAATTACGGCCGCACGATTAAGGCGCACCTTGGCCTGTCCGACGACACGATGCTGTTCTGCGGTCTGGCCATCGGCTATCGCGACGCCTCGGCGCCGGTGAACAGCTTCCAGCGCGAGCGTGTGGCCCTGGATGAGCAGATCACCTTCCTCGGCTTCGAATAGATCAAGCCAGCATCTGTGGATATCTGGTCAGGGGCCGATCAGCACCACCCCGCCCCTGGCCAGATCCTGCGCACTGACCGAAAATCCGCCGGACACGCTCTGCAGGGCGCGGCCATTGAGCGTCGCTGTGACCGCCCGCCCGCGCCATCCCCGGACCATCAGGGTCAGGCTTGACCAGGGCGGCGCAAACCGCCCTTCACGCGGGGCAAAGGTGACGGCGAGACGCGCCCCCGTCTGCGCACAGGCGACGGCCTGCGAAAGATAGTCCCCGCGCCTGTAGGCGAAACTCTCGCCATCATCCGCGTAAAGACGCCCCCGACAATCCGGACCCGGATAGATCTGCAGCTCCAGGGGCCCAGAGGGCTTTTCGCTGAGGCTTTGGACCAGCGGCTGATGCGGCAGGATCGCGCCGGGGCGGACGAAGACGGGCAGCCGGTCCAGCTGGAAGGTTTCCTCCGTCGTCTCTCCATCGATGCGCGCGCCCGTCCAGTAGTCCGTCCAGCCGCCCCCCGGCAGGCGAACGGTGAAGCGGCCCGGATCAGCGATCGCAGGCGCCGGCGCGATCAGGAGATCCTCGCCCAGCATGAAGGGCGTGTCGCCTGCGCCTGGCGCAACGCGCCCGGCCTCGGCGGGAAAGTTCAGGAACACCGGCCGCATGACCGGCAGCCCGGTGCGGCTGGCCGTCTCCGCGGCGGCGTAGAGATAGGGGGCGAGGCGATAGCGCGCCTCGATATACCGTCGCCGGATCGCCTCATGCTCTGGCCCGTGGACCCACACCTCCTGCTGCGGGCGCCCCTTGGCCGCATGGTCGCGGAACAGGGGCTGAAAGGCGCCCAGCTCAATCCAGCGGGTCAGAAGATCCGCGCTCGGCGCAGGCCCGGCGAACCCGCCAATATCGTCGCCCGCCATCGAAAATCCGCTGAGACCGAGATTAATGAGCATGGAGGTCGCCAGCGACAGGTGCTGAAAGCTTGACGTGTTGTCTCCTGTCCAGGTGGCCGCATAGCGTTGACCGCCGGCGAAGCTTGCCCGGGTCAGCACGAACGGCCGCTGATCGGGGCGCAGGGCGACCAGGCCCTCATAGGTCGCGCGGCTGTTGAGCATGCCGTAGAGATTGTGCATCTCGACGTGCGTGACGGTCCTGGGCTCAAGCCCCGGCTCCTCGATGCGGTGGCGCACGTCCAGCGGCATGGTCAGACTGGGCGTTTCGAACACAGACGGCTCGTTCATGTCGTTCCAGAAGCCGCCGATCCCCGCATCGGCAAAGTCTTTGTAGAGCCCGCCCCACCAGTCGCGGGTGGCGCGCCGGCTGAAGTCCGGGAACACCGCGGTGCCCGGCCAGACCTTGCCCACATAGTCCGACCCGTCCGCCGCCTTCAGAAAATGATCCCCGGCGAGGCCCGTATCATAGGGCGCATAGCCCTCTTTCGGCGCCCTGGCGATATGCAGGTCGGTGATGAGGATCAGATGCAGCCCCGCCTTCAGCAGGCGACGGCTCAGTCCCGGCAGATCGGCAAACGCCTTGCGATCCACCGTGAACGGACGATTGCGGTCCTGATAGTCGATATCGAGATAGAGAACGTCGGCGGGGATCTTGTCCGCCCGCAGCCGATCCGCGATCGCCTCGACCTCGCCCGCCGTCATGTAGCTGTAGCGCGACTGCTGAAAGCCGAGGGACCACAGCGGCGGCAGGGGCGTGGTTCCCGTCAGCCAGCCATAGGCCTGCACCACCGCCTTGGGCGTGGGGCCGACGAACACATAGTAGTCGATGCCGCCGCCGTCGGCCTCGATCCGGATCTCATCCGGCGCGGTGCGGCCAAAGTCGAAGCGGGTGCGAAAGCTGTTGTCGAGGAAAAAGCCGTAGCTGCGCCCTGATCCGTCCACGGACATGAAGACGGGGACGGACTTGTAGAGGGGATCTGTGTCCGGACCGAAACCGAAGGCGTCGGTGTTCCAAAGGGTGAAGGCGCGGCCGCGTCGGTCGACGGGCCCGGCCTTGTCGCCGAGGCCGAAGATGTGCGCGTCCGGCGAAAGGCGCTTCTTCAGACCAAAGCCCTGTCCCTGAAAGCTCGGCGCGGGCGCGGCGTCGTCAAGGATGATCCGGCCGGCGGCGTCCCGAACGGTCAGTCGCAGGGTCTTGGGGTCCAGCACCACGTCCATCGCCGCGGTCTTGAGGTGGGCGCCCTCGCCGTCCTGGGTCGTCACCGTGGCGGCCCTTGCGGCCAGCGCCTCCGGCCGCACGGCATAGGCCTCAGGCGCTCCAAGCTCTCGGCCCATCCGCACACGGATCACATCGTCCCGCAGCGCGACCACCTCGACCGCCACCCCATCGCGCATGGCTGTCAAAGGCGCAGCGGTTGCGGGCGCGCCGAAGAGGCACACCAGGACCGCGGCGAGGTTAAGCGCCGCCCTCATTTGGCGTAGCGCGACTTGACCGGCTCGTAGAGGTCGAACACCCGGCCATCGGCGAGGGAGCGGAGCAGCTTGACATATTCCGCATGGGCCCAGGCGAGGGGCGTCGCCGAGTTCGTCCCCTGCCCCGCTGCAACAGAATGGCTTAGTCCGGCTCCGACGCCGTCGAACACCTGTTCGGGCAGCATCAGGCCCTCATTGGCGAAATGCTCCATGCCGCTGACATAGACCTTGCGGATATCCTCGATCGCCGCAGCGCTGGGCGGGCCGGACAGTCCGGCGAGGGCGAGGGCGTAGTGACCGCGCTCTCCGGTAAAGATCGGCCAGACCCGGCCCCGCTGTCCGGGCGACATCCTGCCCTGATCGGCGCCATAGTTGCCGCCGGTCGCCGCATCCTCGCCATAGCCGTCATGGCCATAGCGGCGGAAACCAGGATGCGCCACCGGGTCGCCGGCAAAGTGAAAGTCGTAGCGAATGCGCAAGTCGTCGTCGCGGGTCTCGTCGTCCACAAGCTTCAGGCTGGAAAGGATGTGCGGGTCGTCGGCCCGGCGCACGCCATAGCGCACCAGCTCCAGGAACCCGGCATCGATCAGCCGGTCCTCAGAGATCGGCGACAGGCCATTGCGGCCGACAATCTGGCCGGGCTGATCCGGCGTTGGTCCGGTCGCGACGCGCAGATAGTAGCGACCATCGCCCAGCGCCCCCTTGGTCGTGAACATCAAGGCTTCCAGCCGCGACGAAAAGTCATCCGCGGCGGCGCGATAGCGGCTGGCGCTGGCCGTATCCCCGGCAAGCTCGGCGATATCGCCAGCGGTCACCAGCCCGGCGATCACGGCGGCGCTGGTGGAGGGGGAATAGCCCTCCTGCTCCTCCCAGCGCTCCTGCTGCGTATAGAGCGGTTTGACGTCAAAGCGGTTGTCGAGGAGCTTGACCCGGCCGCCGGTCACCAGAAAGTCTGCTGCGGCGCGGATCATGTCGGCATAGCGCGCCTTCAGCTCGCCTTCGTCGATCAGTCCCCGCTTCCAGAGCGACCAGCCCAGCATGATGGGCATGGCGGTCTGGTCAAGCTGCACCGCCTTCCACTCCGCCTGTCCGTCCACGTGCGATTTCTGCTGGAACCAGCCGAAGGTTCCCTCCGCCCCCGGAGTGGACGCTTTCACCTGCACATTGCGCAGATAGCGGAACGCCGCCGCCGGCGTCTCCTTGTCGCCGAGGGCGGCCAGCGCCATCGCGCACTGGTAGAAGTCCCGCGGCCAGACCGCCTTGTATCCCGTCGACGGCGCGGTCGCCGCCACCGTGTCGCCCCACGGGTTCGACAGGGAGGCGATCAGGGCGCCGGAATAGGTCTTGTCCTCCTGCACCTTCAGCGCCATGGCGCTGACCGCGGCCAGCTGCCCGTGATCGGTCGACTGGGCTTGCAGCCTTGGCAGTTCACTGAGGCCCGCAAGATAGGTGCGCCAGCCCGGATGGTCCGGTCCGCCGACAAAGCGCTTGAGCAGGCCGTCGTATCCGTCCTTCAGCGACCCGTCGGCGGCGGCGGCGCTCTCCTTGGCGGTGCGCCCAAAACTGAGCACCAGATCGAAGGTGCGTTCCTTGCGAAATTCAGAGGACAGCCGCCCGGTCAGGGCCACGACGCCATACGCCTTGCCTCGCGCCGACAAGCGGCCGTGCGCCTTCAGCTCGGTCAGCCCGTCCGAGGCGCCAAGCACGCCCGCCGCCCCGGCCGCAAAGCCGCCGCGCGCTTTCACGGTCAAGAAGACATCCCGCGCCGTGGCGGTCAGCGCCTCTTGCGACGCCTCGGCCGTCACGTCCGGCGCCGCGCCCCCAAGGAAGGGCTGGATCACGATGTAAGGCGTCACGGAGCCGTGCTTGAGGGATCGCACCGTCACGCGCAGGATCAGACTGTTGCGGTCAGGATCGGTGAAGATGCGCTTTTCGATCTCCACCTCGCCGCCGGGATCCCGCGTGACGACGCGATAGGCGGGGGCGTCCGGCGCGCCGGTCTTCGCATCGTGGTCGAGATAATAGGTGCGCGCGCGCGTCCCTTCGCCGTCCACCACCAGACCTTGGCGGGTCTTGACCACCACCTGAGCCGAGCGGATCTGCGCCTCATGGATCAGCCCGTACATCGTCTCGGTCAGCATTCCGCCGGCGATCGAGAACCAGACCTTCGAGCGGCCGGGAGACTTGCCGTCGACATAGGGCTCGTAAGCCGTGCCAACGCCCGTCTTGGCCGAATAGGCCCAGACCGGGCCCGCGGGCGGCGCGGCCCGCGCGGCGGCGGGGATCGCGCCCAGCAGGGCGACGGCGCACAGCGACCAGCGGCGAAGCTTTGCGATCATAAGCGTCCTTAGATGTGTGACCGCGCCGCGTACCTGCGGCGCCTGTGGAGGGGAAAGTTAAAGAAACCGAGGCCCGCGCACAATCAAATCAACGCCCTCGATCACCGATAAGTCCTTCAACTTCTAACCAAATTCACCTTGCAAAAAACTGCAATTTTGGACGAATGGGCCTATCGATGAGGCTTCCGAAGCAAAGGCGACCATGACCATGACCGGACCTGTGTCGACAGCCAGGCGCGTCGTCATCGCGGGAGGCGGCACGGCCGGTTGGATGACCGCCGCCGCCCTTGCCCACCGCCTCGCCCACCTTGGCGTCGAGATCACGTTGGTGGAGTCCTCCGACATCGGCACGATCGGCGTGGGCGAGGCGACGGTGCCCGCCATCCGCCAGTACATCGCCGACCTTGGCCTCGACATGTTCGAGGTGATGCGGGCGACGTCGGCGACGTTCAAGCTGGCCATCGCCTTCGAGAACTGGCGTCATGAGGGGCACAGGTTCCAGCATTCCTTTGGTCGCTATGGGGCCAGCGTCGGCCCGGCCGGCTTTCACCAGCTCTGGCGCCGCCTCAAGGCCGCCGGGGACAAAAGAGGTTTGAGCGACTTCAGCCTGGGGGTCCGTCTGGCCGATGCGGGGCGGTTCGCTGAGGCGCCGCAGCCGCCCCGCGCCGATTTCGACGTCTTTGACTGGGCAATCCATTTCGACGCCGGACGCTTCGCCAGGTTTCTGCGCCAGTTCAGCGAAGCCCGGGGGGTGTTGCGCATCGACGCCAAGATCGCCGACGTCCGGCGTGATGGCGCAGACGGCCGCATCACGGCTCTTGGCCTCGATACCGGCGCCGACCTCGAAGGCGATCTCTTCATCGACTGCACCGGTTTTCGCGGCCTGCTCATCCAGGGCGCGCTCGGGGTCGGGTACGAGGACTGGCGACGCTGGCTGCCCTGCGATCGGGCCATCGCCCTGCCCTGCGCGGCGGCGGGCCCCGCCATCACCCCCTTCACCCGCGCCCGCGCCAAGACCGCCGGCTGGACCTGGCGCATTCCGCTGCAGCACCGGGTCGGCAACGGCTATGTCTACAGCTCCGACCACATCAGCGACGACGCCGCAGAGACGGCGCTTCGCGCGGATCTGGAGGGCGACGCCCTCGCCGCGCCGAACAAGATCCGCTTCACGCCGGGTCGGGCCAAGGCGCTCTGGTCGCACAACTGCGTCGCCATCGGGCTGGCGGGCGGTTTCCTCGAACCGCTCGAGTCAACCAGCATCACCCTGATCCAGATGGGCATCGACAAGCTGATCCAGCTGTGGCCGCAGACGCCGGTCGATCCCCGCATCGCCGCCGAATATAACCGGATC
>Ga0316217_10003346_pt1 | contig 18343 bp, 14 predicted proteins | sample 1anoAmetaG_FD_203633 | JGI IMG/M metagenome (GOLD analysis project Ga0316217, IMG submission 203633) | Freshwater microbial communities from Trout Bog Lake, Wisconsin, USA - 1anoA | ecosystem: Environmental > Aquatic > Freshwater > Lake > Hypolimnion/Profundal zone | place: USA: Wisconsin...
TCCGGCGGCAGCGGGGCGCCGGTGTCACGGCGCAGCAGCACCCGGTTGAGCGGGATGCTGCTGGTCGCCATGTCAAGCAGCATGGGCCGGCCACCGGGCGCCGGCACCGCGAAGCTGATCGGGTTGGTGCCGAGGAACGCCCGCACCCCGCTGTGGGGGGCGACAATGGCGTCGGTGTCGGTCATCCCGAGCGCCGCGAAGCCCTGGCGGGCGGCGGCCAGGGTGTAGCAGCCGGTGGCGCCGTGGTGGGTGGAGCGGCCCACCGCGACCGCGGCCAGGCCGGTCTCCCGGGCGATCCTGATGCCGAACTCGATGGCCCGGTAGCTGGCCAGATGGCCCAGGCCGTCGTCGCCGTCGACGTGGCCGACCGCCGGCGACAGCCGTTCCTCCCGGACGGCCGGGACCGGCCTGATCCGCCCGCTGGCCAGGCCGTGCAGGTAGTGCGGCGCCAGCCGGATGCCGTGGGTGTCCACCCCGCGGGCGGAGGCGTCGGTCATGGCCCGGGCCGCGGCCGCCGCGCTTTCGGGCGAGGCGCCGGCGCCGGCCAGCAGGGCCCCGAGGAACCGCTCCACCGCCCCGGCGCCGCAGCGCACCCCATCGAACGTTTCCATGACGGGATCCTCTAGAGGGAGACGGCCGCGGGCTCGAGCGGTTCCGGATGGCCGAAGATGAAGCCCTGGCCCCAGGGCACGTCGGCGTCGATGACCGCCTGCAGTTCCTCCAGGGTCTCGATGCCCTCGGCGATGTAGCCCACCCGCATGCGTTCGGCGAACAGGGCCAGGGCGTTGAGCAGCGCGGCCTGGTACGGGTGGCGCTGGACCTCCTTCACCAGGCTGCGGTCCACCTTGATGAAATCCGGCGCCAGCCGGGCCATGTGCGACAGGGAGGCGACCCCCGAGCCCAGGTCGTCCACGGCCACGCGCAGGCCGATGGACCGCAGGCGCCTGGCGAAGCCCTCCATCTGGTCCAGGTTGTGCATGGCGCCGCAGCTTTCGGTGAGCTCGATGACGATCCGGTGGGGCGGGATGGGCAGGTCCCAGACCCAGGGCTGGATCCGGCTCCAGAAGTCCGGGTGCTCCAGGGTCAGGGGATTGAGGTTGACGAACACCAGGTGGTCGGTGATGGGGTTCCTGGCCAGGGCCTCGAAGACCGTCCCCACGCACAGCAGGTCCAGCCGCACCCTCAGCTCGGGGGAGAGGGTCGGGTCCTCCAGCAGGCTGCCCACGGTGGTCATCCGGCCGTCCACGCCGTGGAACCGGGTGAGCATCTCCCGGGCCTTGGTATCACCGTCCTTCAGGCCGAGGATGGGATGGGCGTAGGTGACCGCCTGGCGCTTGCCGCCCAGGATGCTCTGGAGAATGGTCTCATTCATGGGCGGGCGGAACCTCCTTGGCCATTCTGAAGCAAAAGCCGCTTTCCCGGGGCGGAAAGCTGGTGCGACACTGGAACCAATGGGAGTGAGCATGGGCCGGATCATCGTGGTGGGAGCGGGGCGTTCGGGAATGGGGGCCGCGGAATTCCTGGCCAAGGCCGGCAGGGATGTGGTGCTCACCGAAAGCCGGCCCGACCCGGACCCCAAGGCCGCGGCGCGCCTGGCGGAACTGTCGGTCCTGGCGGTGTGGGGCAGCCATCCGCTCACCCTCCTGGACGATTGCGATGAGGTGGTGCTCAGCCCCGGGGTGGGCCCCGGGACGCCGTTCGCCGCCGCGGCGGCCGGGCGCGGCATCCCGGTCATCGGCGAGCTGGAGCTGGCCCACCGCGCCCTGCGGGAGCGCAAGGACGGCTCGATCATCCTGGCCGTCACCGGCACCAACGGCAAGAGCACCACCACCGACCTGATCTGCCACCTGCTGAAGAGCTGCGACCTGCCGGCGGTGGCCTGCGGCAACCTGGGCACCCCGCTGATCACCGCCATGACCGGGGCCGGGCCCGGCACCGCCTTCGCCCTGGAGTGCTCCAGCTACCAGCTGGAGACGGTCCGGGACTTCCATGCCGAAGCGGCCGCAGCGCTCAACCTCACCCCCGACCATCTGGCCCGGCACGGCACCATGGAGGCCTACCGGGCCGCGAAGGTGCGCATCTTCCAGCACCAGACCCCGGACGACCTGCGCCTGACCCCCCAGTCCGACCCGGCCTTCGAGGCCCTGGCGCCCGGCCAGGGCCGCAGCGCGCGGTTCGGCTGGGACTGTCCCGCGGGCCCGGGGGCCTGGTGCGACGAGCACGGCACCCTGTGGCTCAAGGACGAGTTCGGCGAGCACCCGCTGGTGCCCCGTTCCCAGCTGCTGATCCCGGGCGACCACAACGTCGAGAACGCCCTGGCAGCGTCGGTGCTGGCCCGCCACGGCGGGGCCGACCTGGACGGGATCCGGGCCGGGCTGCGCAGCTACCCCGGCCTCGCCCACCGCATGGTGCTCTGCGGCGAGCGCGATGGGGTCAAGGTCTACAACGACTCCAAGGGGACCAACACCGACGCCACCCTGACCGGGATCCGGGCCCTGCCGGGGCCGCTGGTGCTGATCCTGGGCGGACAGGACAAGGGCAGCGGCTACCTTCCGCTGCGCCAGGCGCTGGAAGGCAAGCTGCGCCGCCTGGTGTTCCTGGGCGAGGCGATCCCGCAGCTGGAGCGGGACCTGGGCGATCTGCCGCACACCACCATCCGCCCCTTCGACGATGCGGTGGCCGCGGCGCTGGCGCTGGCCCGGCCCGGGGACCAGGTGCTGCTCAGCCCCGCCTGCGCCAGCTTCGACCAGTTCGACAACTTCGAGCAGCGCGGGGACCACTTCGAAGCGCTGGTCAAGGCCTGGGCCAAGGCCTGAATCAGGGCCTGAAGCGGCGGGCGCCCCGGTAGTTGGCCGTCAGCCAGGGCTCGCGCAGCGGGCTGTCCGGATCGAGGGTGGCCCGGGCGATGCCCCAGTTGTTGCCGCTGGCGTGGATGAACCCGTGCCCGCCCAGGCTGATGCCCACGTGGCTGATGTGCGCCTGGCGGACATAGCCCCGCGGGTCCGGAACGGCCGCGCCGTCCGCCGGAACCTCCCCGAAGAAGACCAGGTCGCCGGCCAGCAGCGGCCCCTCCACCGGCTCGCCGGCGGCGTACTGCTGGTCGGAGTCCCGGGGGATGTCCAGGCCCATGAAGCCGTAGAAGGTGCTCGCCAGCCCGGAGCAATCGAACCCGTAAGGGGTCCGTCCGCCCCATAGGTAGGGCGTGCCCAGGAAGCGCTGGCAGAGCCCCAGGGTCAGCGCGATGCCGGCGGCGTCCACCCCCGGGGCGGCGGACCGCCCCAGCAGGTCCTCGCTCCGGACCCGCCACAGGCGTCCGTCCGGGATCCGGACCAGGGCGTGCACGCCGCGGATCTCGGCCAGGGCCACCCGGGTGGCGAACACCAGCTTCTGGAAGGGCTCGCCGCTGTCATCGAGCACTTCGGCGAACCCGGCGGCGATCACCGTGTCGCAGGCCGCGCTCCAGGCGGCGGCCGCCTCGGCGGAGCACGGATGCAGGGCCCGGGTATGGATCCAGCCGGTGTAGCCGTCGTGCTCCAGGCGGATCCGGCTCCATTCCGGGCCGGATTCCAGGATCCGCGCGGCTTCGCCGAGCCGCGCCTGGCTGACCCGCTCGGTCAGGGTGGCCGGTCCGCGCCGGAGATCGTCCACCGGGCGGTTGATCAGCGCCCAGGGGGTGGCGGGGGTGATGGCCGGTTCGGGGTTGACGGCGGGCTGGCTGGACATGGTCGCTCCCTGCAATCAATGACTCACGGGTTGTTCCTGAATGATAGGCCTGGAGTGAGCTTCCAGGTCCCCCATTTCGGCCGTGGTCGCTTGGGAAAACCCCTCGCTTCGCTCGCTGTTTTTCCCTAAGTGCAAGGATCCCGTCCATCTTGGCCATGCTTTGCCCATGGCTGGCAAAGCCGGGGGTGGACTTTCAGGTCTCACCCAATCATAACTTTCTATTTTATCAATCTTTATCCTGGTTCATCCGCGTTCATCACTGTTCCTCCCCGTCGAAAAAGACGCTGGGTGCTTCGGCGCGAACTGTTCAAGCGGTTCGACATCATCCTTTGTTTGATTTCGACGGGGATGAACAGTGATGAACAGGTATAAAAGTTGATAAAAAAGGCCTTATCACCGTTTCGCGATCCGCTTCCCGGCCCCTCGGGGAGACGGACGCCCCAGTAGGGCAACGGGCCTGGATACCGGTCTGATTCAGGTCCATGAATGGAGTATAGTTAAAGAATTATATGAGATGGCCTTAGTCTTGTTGCAACGCATCCAAAACACCATTGGCGCCTACCCCCGGCAGTTCTGGTCGATCGCCTCCGGCGTCCTGGTCAGTTCAGCCGGTTCCAGCCTGGTCTGGCCGTTCCAGTTCATCTACATCAGCCGGACCCTGGGGCTGAGCCTGTCCACCGTCGCCACCCTGATCACCTTCGCCTCGGCCACCGGGCTGGTGGTCTCGTTCTGCGCCGGCGCCATCGCCGACCGGTTCGGCCGCAAGCCGGTCATGTTCGCCTCCCAGGCCGCCCAGGCCATGGCCTGGATCCTCATGAGCCAGGCGCACAGCTACCTCGGCTTCCTGCTCCCCATGACCATCCTGGCCGCGGCCTCGCCGGTCTACTCGGTCGGTTCAGACGCGATGATGGCCGATCTGCTGCCCCCGGAGCAGCGGGCCTCCGGCTATTCCATCATGCGCACCTTCAACAACGCCGGCATCGCCCTGGGGCCGGCGGTGGGCGGGTTCATCGTCTCCAGGTCGTACGTCACGGCCTTCCATGGCGCCGCCCTGGTGATGGCCATCTACAGCCTGTTCCTGCTGGTCTGGGTGCGCGAGACCCTGCCCGGGCGCGCCGCGGGCCTGCCCGCGGCCGCCATGGCCGGGCAGGGGGGCTACGGCCAGGTGTTCCGGGACCGGGGCTTCGTGGTGTTCGCCCTGATCACCACGCTCGGGATGACCGCCCCGCTGATCATGTGGACCCTGCTGGCGGTCTACACCAAGCAGAACTTCCAGTTCCCCGAACATCTGTACAGCTGGCTGCCGATCACCAACGCGCTGATGTGCGTGTTCGTGCAGGTCCTGGTCACCCGCTGGACCAGCCGGCACCGGCCGCTGTCGATGATGACCCTGGGGATGCTGGTCTACGCCCTGGGCGTGGGCAGCGTCGCCCTGATGAGCACCTTCTGGGGCTTCTGGCTGAGCATGGTGATCTTCTCCTTCGGGGAGCTGATCACGGTGCCCACCGGGACGGCCTACGTGGTGAACCGGGCGCCGACCGCGATCCGCGGGCGCTATATGAGCATCTACTGGATGACCTGGGGATTGGCCCGGGCGGTGGCGCCGGTGGCCGGGGGCTTCCTGAACGACCGGATCAGTCCCCACGCGGTCTGGTACGGCGGCCTGATCATCGGCCTGGCCAGCACCCTGGGGCTGTTCATCCTCGGCGGCAGGAGATCCCTGGTGGCGGCGCCGGAGCCCGCGCTTTAGCTGGGGTTTCCGGGTCCCTGCTATGATCACTCAAACCCGCGACGCAATTGGATCGGTCGTCACCAGGAGGCGCAAATGCTGCACGTCATCGTCACCATGCGGATCAAGGAGGGAATGATGCCGGATTTCCTCGCGGCCTGCGCGGAACTCCGCCCCCAGGTGCTCCGGGAGGCGGGCTGCCACGCCTACGAGTACACCCGCGACAGCGCCTCGCCCCTGGGCAGGCCGGTGCCGATCGAAGCCGACCGGATCACCCTCCTGGAGCGCTGGGAATCCATGGAGGCGCTGAAGGCGCACCTGGAGACCCCGCACATGAAGGCGGCCGGGGCGAAGATGAAGGACATGCGCGTCAGTTCCGAGATCCGCGTCACCGAATCGATCTTCTAGCGGCCAGCACGGCCTCCACCGCCGGGATGTCGCCAGGCACGTCCACCCCCAGGCTCAGGTGCGGGGTGCGGGCCACGCCGATGGCCATCCCGGCCGCGAGCGCCCGCAACTGCTCCAGCATCTCCAGCTGCTCCAGGGGGTGCGGGGCCAGCTGGGTGAAGCGCACCAGGGCTTCGGGCCGGTAGGCGTAGATGCCCAGGTGGCGCTGGAACAGGGCCAGCTGGTCCGGCCTGAGCCAGGGCCGGAAGTCCGGCTGGAACACCTGGCTGTTGCGGATGTACGGGATCGGGCTGCGGCTGAAGTAGAGGGCCCGGCCGGCATCGTCGGTCACCACCTTCACCGCGTTGGGGTTGAACAGCTCCTCCGGGGACGCGAAGGGGCAGGCGGCGGTGCCCATGGGCAGCTCCGGATTCCGCCGCATCAGCCCGACCACCGCGGCGATGGTTTCGGGATGCATGGCGGGCTCGTCGCCCTGGAGGTTGAGGATCAGGTCGTAGCCGGCGCCCACGGCCGCCACCGCCGCGGCCACCCGGTCGGTGCCCGATGGCAGCCGCGGGTCGGTCATCGCCACCCGGCCGCCGAAACCCTCCACCACCGAGGCGATGCGGGGGTCGTCGGTGGCCACCACCACCGCGTCGACCCCCTCCGCGCCGCTCGCGGCCTCCCAGGCCCACTGGATCATGGGCCGGCCGGCGATGGGGGCCAGGGGCTTGCCCGGGAACCGGGAAGCCTGGAATCGGGACGGGAGGACGGCGAGGGTGCGCATGGAAAACCTTTTCAAAAGTCGATTTGATCATAGCAAGGTGTCGGAGCCATGGCACTTCCGGCCCCGGAGCCGGGAGGCGGGGAACTCCGCCATGGCAAACTTTGTGGAATTCCTTCACAATCAAGGGTTCCGCTGAGCACCATTTTTCCGGAGGTTCCTTTGATACAACGGCTTGCCCATCCCGTGGGGATCACAGCCACTGGCCAGTTCTACCCTGAGCGCATCGTCACCAACAACGATCTTGCGCAAATGGTGGATACCAACGACGAGTGGATCCTGACCCGCACCGGTATCCGGACCCGCCGCTGGGTCGAGCCCGGGGTCGCCTCCTCGGACCTGGGCGCCGAGGCGCTGAAGATGGCCCTGGAACAACGGGGCATCACCGCCGACGAGCTGGACGCCATCGTCGTGGCCACGGTCACCCCCGACATGTTCTTCCCCTGCACCGCGGCCCTGATCCAGCACAAGATCGGCGCGGGCAAGGCCTACGGATTCGATGTCAACGCCGCCTGCTCCAGCTTCCTGTTCGCCCTCACCACCGGGGCCGCCCTGATCGCCGGGGCCGGCATGAAGCGGGTGGCGGTGGTGGGCTGCGACGTCATGAGCTCGATCATGGACAAGAGCGACCGCAACACAGCTGTCCTGTTCGGGGACGGGGCCGGGGCGGTGATCCTGGAGCAGGTCGAGGAAGGCTACGGGATCATGGACTTCGAGCACCGGATCGACGGTTCCGGCGCGCCGTTCCTGTGCATGCCCGGGGGCGGCTCGCTGCACCCCTCCACCGCCGAGACGGTGGCCGCCAAGATGCACTACATCCACCAGGACGGCAAGGAAGTCTACAAGCGCGCCGTGCGCGACATGGCCGAGGTGAGCCGGCTCATGCTGGACCGCAACCAGATCAGCACCGGCGATCTGGCCCTGTTCGTCCCGCACCAGGCCAACATCCGCATCATGGACGCCGCCGCCAAGCGCCTGGAACTGCCCGGCGAGCGCATGGCCAGCAACATCGGCGAGTTCGCCAACACCACCTCGGCGACGCTGCCCACCGCCCTGCACCAGTCCCTGGAACAGGGCAAGATCAGGAAGGGCGACCTGGTGGTCCTGGCGGCGTTCGGCGCCGGCTTCACCTGGGGCGGCGCCCTGGTGCGCTGGGCGGTCTAGCCCGGTGCGGGTCATCGCCGGAAGCCTGAAGGGCCGGCGCCTGCTGGCGCCCGAGGATCTCCGGGTCCGGCCCACCGCGGACCGGGCCCGCGAGGCGCTGTTCTCCATCCTCCAGCGCTGGCCCCAGGGTCCGTTCCTGGACCTGTTCGCCGGCACCGGGGCGGTGGCCCTGGAGGCCTGGTCCAGGGGCTATGCCCCGGTGGCCTGCGTCGAGCGCGATCCCAAGGCGCTGGCCTGCATCCGGCCCAACGCCCGGGACACCGGACTGGAAGTCCTGGCCAAGGATGTCCAGCGCCTGCCCAGGGACGCCTTCCAGCCCCAGGCGGTCATCTTCGCTGATCCGCCGTACGAGACCAGCGCCCGGCTCTGGCAGGAAATGGCCCCGCGGATCAGGGACTGGCTGGCGCCCGGGGGCGTCCTGGTCTGGGAAGCGGGCCATCCGACCGAGCTCGCCGCGGTGGCCGGCCTGGAGCCGGTGGAGTCCCGCCGCTACGGCGCCGCCGTCTTTCACCTGTTCCGGTCATCGTAACGATCCGGCCCGCCGGGTAACCCGCTACACTGCAGGGGATGTTCCGGGTTTCCATCAAGACCAAGCTGAGCGCGGTGATCGCCATTCTGGTGCTCGGCTTCGCCCTGTTCAACGTCGCGTATTATCCCCGGCAGGTGGAACGGCGGTTCCGGGCCCAGGCCGAACTGAGCGCGCGGCAGGTGGCCGAGGCCGCCAGTTTCGCGCTGGCGCCCGCCCTGGAGGCCGGCGACAAGCCGGAGATCGACCGGATCCTGCGCGGGGTGAAGCACATCCCCGCCTTCCGTTTCAGCGTCGTGGCCGATCCCTCCGGGCGGGTGGTGGAGGCCACTCCGGCCGCGCCCGCCTGGGCCAGGGACTACGTCCGGGAGAAAGGGGTCACCGCCTCCTTCATCCGCTCCCAGGGCAGCACCCTGGTGGCCGTCGCGCCGATCTCCGACCTGGACGACAGCGACCGGCGCGGCACGCTGATCCTGGGCTTCTCCACCGGCGAGATCCAGCGCCTGGCCAGCGACAACTTCGACCGCGGGATCTGGGTGGGGGTGGTGGCCCTGGCCCTGGGCATCGGCGCCGCGGTCTACCTGGCCAACCTCTACATCCGGCCGGTGGTGGCGCTCACCACCGCCGCCCAGCGGGTGGCCCAGGGCAACTTCGAAAGCCTGTCGGTGCGGGTCCGCTCCCACGACGAACTGGAGGACCTGGGCCGCAGCTTCGAGGTCATGACCAGCAAGCTGCGGGTGTCCCGGGACGAGATCGAACGCCAGAACCGGCTCCTGGAGTCCAGGGTCCAGGAGCGCACCCGCCAGCTCATGGAGACCATCTGGGAGCTGGAGGAGATCCGGGCCAACCTGGAAGGGCTGGTCCAGGACCGGACCCGGGGCCTGGAACAGTCCAGGGAGGAACTGGCCGCCTGGGCCGGGACCCTGGAGGAGAAGGTCCGGGACAAGACCCTGGAGCTCACCGAGGTCAACCGCAACCTCAGCATCAGCCTGGAGCGCCTGCAGGAGCTGGACCGGATCAAGGACGAGTTCCTGGCCAACATGAGCCACGAGCTGCGGACCCCGCTCAACGCGGTCATCGGCTTCTCCGGCCTGCTGCTGCTGGAGGCCCCGGGCCGGCTGCCCGACGACGTCCGGGACGACCTCCAGATCATCCACCAGAACGGCCGGAACCTCCTGGGCATGATCGATTCCATCCTCGACCTCTCCAAGATCGAGGCCGGCAAGTTCGAGCTTGAGCTGACCGGCATGGATCCGGTGCCGCTGCTGGAGGAGGTGGCCGCGCTCACCGCCGGGCTCATCCTGGACCGTCCCATCCGCTTCGCCTTCAAGCCGCCGCCCTGGAGCGCGCGGGTCCAGGGCGATCCGCTCCGGTTCAAGCAGGTGATCACCAACCTGCTGGGCAACGCCATCAAGTTCACCGAGGAGGGCGAAGTGGGCATGGTCGTGGAGCGGGTGGCCAACCGGCTGAGGATCCGCATCACCGACCAGGGCATCGGCATGACCCCGGAGGAGATGGGCAGGCTGTTCAAGCCCTTCCAGCAGGTGGACGGCAGCATCACCCGCCGCTTCGGCGGGACCGGGCTGGGGCTTGCGCTTTCCCAGCGTCTCATGACAATGATGAACGGACAGATCACGGTGGAGAGCGAAAAGGGCCGGGGCAGCGCCTTCACGGTGGAAATGCCCCTTCTGGAGGAAACGGCGTCATGACCTCGGTGGAACCCGTCAGGATCCTCTGCATCGAGGACAACCCCATCAACTGGCGCCTGGTCCAGCGGCTCCTGACCCAGGCCGGCTACCAGATGCACTGGGCCAAGGACGGCATGCAGGGCTACGAGGCCGCCCTCACCCTGAAGCCGGCCCTGATCCTGCTGGACATCAACCTGCCCGGGCTGTCCGGTTTCGAGGTGGCCACCAAGTTCCGGCAGAACCCGGCCCTGCAGAAGATCCCGCTGGTGGCGCTCACCGCCAAGACCCTCAAGAGCGACCGGGAGACGGCCCTGGTGGCGGGCTGCGACGGCTTCATCCCCAAGCCGCTGGATCCCTTCACCTTCGTCGGCCAGGTGAGCGCCTACCTGGGCGGCGCCCGGGAGTACCTTGAACAGTCCCAGGAGAAGGCCGCGCTGCAGCACCTCAACCGGCACGTCCTGGAGCACCTGGAGGCGCAGCTGAAGGAGGCCCAGGACGCCAACCGCAAGCTGGTGGCGGCCCAGGACGCCCTGGAATCCAGGAACAACAGCCTGGCCCGGCTGCTGGCGCTCAGCCAGAGCGTGCTCGCCGAACACGATCCCAGCGCCCTGCTGAAGCGGGTCCTGGCCGAGGTGCGGGCCGAGATCCGGGCCACCGGGCTGTGGGCCTACCGGATCCATCCCAGCGGCGGCTACTACGAGGGCCTGCGCTGGAACGGCGCGGACTTCGACGCCACCCCGGTCCTGCCCCTGGACCACCCCTTCGTGCTGCGGGCCCGGGCCCTGCCCCAGGAAGGCACCCTCCGGGGCGAAAGCCTCAGGAGCAACCACGTGTGGGACGAGGGGCTGGGCCTGGGCTTCTGGTCCGCCTCCTCGGAGGCGTGCATGCTCGTGCTGCGGGACCACCAGCCCGATCCGGAGCTGTTCGGGTTCTGGATCGTGACCCGGCCGGCGGACCAGCGGCTGCTGCCGGCGGAGCTGGAAATGGTCAGCCTGCATGCCAGCATCGCCATGGTGAGCCTGGAGAACGCCGAGCTGATCGCCACCCTCAACAACAGCACCCGGGCGCTGGCGTCGAGCTACGAGAAGATCGAAGCCGCCTACCAGGACATGCAGAACGCCCGGGAGGTGCTCAACCGCCGGGACCGCCAGGAGCTGCTGGGGGACCTCATCTACAAGATCGCCCAGCGGCTGGATGCGCCCGTCGCCAGCCTGCACCGCCAGAGCCAGCTGCTGGACCGGCTCATGGTCCCGGGGGCGGCCCAGGACCTTTCCGGCCTGCACGAAGCCCAGCCCAGGGCCCTGGCCGAGATCCGGGAGGCGGTCTTCAAGATCGACAGCCTGCTCAAGGCCCTCCTGCGGCGGGTGGGCAAGGGCGGGCCGCCGATCCCCGAATGGCTTGACCTGCATGACCTCCTCCAGCAGGAGCTGGGCCTGCTCCAGGTGGAGGGGGCGATCCCGCCCCACGTGGCCGTGTGCCTGGAATTGCCCGGGCCCGCGCCCCTGATCCACGGGGTCTACGGCGATTTCGCCGCGGTGCTGCTGAACCTGGTGCAGCACGCGCTGGGCGGCCCGACCCCCTCGGCCACCCTGGCCCTGCGTTCGGGGCGGGAAGGGGACGACTTCCTCCTGGAGCTCCTGGATGAAGGCGGCGTCATCCTGCCCAGCGAACTGGACCAGGCCTTCGAGCCGTTCTCGGGGCTGCACCCGCAACTGGTGATCGGCGCCCGGAGCCCCGGGGAGGGACTGGCCGGATGCAAGCAGCTGCTGGCGGTCTACCACGGGGAGATCGCCATCGCCAACGAAGGCGAAGGCACGGTGGTCCGGCTGCGGATCCCCCTGCACTGAGCGAACGCGTTCGGTCCCCGCACCCCCACGCCATGCCCGGGCCGAGCGCCGTACCGGCTGCTAGTTCATGTAGCCGGTGCGCAGGGCGCAGGACCAGTCCGGGCGGTGCCGCGCCTCGGCCAGCGCGGCCATGGCCAGATGTCCGTACGGGACCGAGATGAGCGCGGCGCTCCAGGCGCCGGAGCGCTTCTCGAGGATGGCGTAGCGCGCGTCGGGGGAACCGGTCTCCACCAGCAGGGGGCAGGGGTAGGTGGTTTCCAGCGCCGGCAGGCCCACGCTGCCCGGGTTGACGATCAGCTGCCCTGAACCGGAGCGGACCGCCCGCGGCACGTGGGTGTGGCCGCAGAGCACCACCGGCGCGCCGATCCTGCCCAGCCGGGCGTCGATCTCCCCGGCCGTGGCGGGCCGGGCCCGGGGCGGCGCGAAGGTGTCCAGGAAACCCTCCAGATCGCTGTCCGGGGTTCCGTGGCAGAGGAACACCTCGGGCGTGAACCAGGCGGTGGGGGCCTGGGCGGCCATCCAGTCCAGTTCGGCGGGTGACAGCCGGGACTGGGCGTAGGCGTCGGAGGGGCCCCACTGGCCGGGCCCCTGGGTCAGGATCTGGCGCTCGTGGTTGCCGGCGATGGTGGTCCAGTCCCGGGCCATGAGGAACCGGGCGGTTTCCGAAGGCAGCAGGGGGCCCGAAAGGGAATCCCCCAGATTCACCACCGCGTCGACGCCCCGGACGCTGAAGTCGTGCACCACCGCCTCCAGGGCCGGCAGGTTGCCGTGGATATCGGAGACGACCGCGATCCTCATGGCCGGGGCGTGGGCTGCGGGTAGTGGGAGCGGATGTACTCCAGCACGATGGCCTGGAACTCCTCGGCGATCAGCTCGCCGCGCAGGGTGACGGTCTTGACCCCGTCCACGAACACCGGCGCGGCCGGGGTCTCGCCGGTGCCGGGCAGGCTGATGCCGATGTTGGCGTGCTTGGATTCGCCGGGGCCGTTGACGATGCAGCCCATCACCGCGACGTTCATGGCCTCCACGCCGGGGTACTGCGCCTTCCAGACCGGCATCTGCTCGCGCAGGTAGGTCTGGATCCGGTCGGCCAGCTGCTGGAATACCGTCGAGGTGGTGCGGCCGCAGCCGGGACAGGCCACCACCATCGGCGCGAACTTGCGGAAGCCCATGGTCTGCAGGATCTCCTGGGCGACCACCACCTCCCTGGTCCGGTCGCCGCCCGGTTCCGGGGTGAGCGAGACCCGGATGGTGTCGCCGATGCCCTCCTGCAGCAGCACCGACAGGGCCGCGGTGGAAGCGACGATGCCCTTGCTGCCCATGCCGGCCTCGGTCAGGCCCAGATGCAGGGCATACCGGCAGCGGCGGGCCAGCTCCCGGTAGACGGCGATCAGGTCCTGGACCCCGGACACCTTGCAGCTCAGGATGATCTGGTCCGCGGCCAGGCCGATGGTCTCGGCGCTCCGCGCGCTCTCCAGGGCCGAGGTGACCAGGGCTTCATACATGACCGACTGGGCGGTCCAGGGCTCGGCCCGGCGGCTGTTCTCGTCCATGATCCGGGCCAGCAGGTCCTGGTCCAGGCTGCCCCAGTTGACCCCGATCCGCACCGGCTTGCCGTAGCGGCAGGCCGCCTCGACGATCCTGGCGAACTGGCTGTCGTGCTTCTCGCCCTGGCCGACGTTGCCCGGGTTGATCCGGTACTTCGAGAGCGCCTGCGCGCACTCCGGGTAGTCGGAGAGCAGCTTGTGGCCGTTGTAGTGGAAATCCCCGATCAGCGGCACCTCCACCCCGTCCGCGTCGAGCCGCTCGCGGATGGCGGCGACCGCCGCGGCGGCGGCCGGGGTGTTGACGGTGATCCGCACCAGTTCGGAACCGGCCAGGGCCAGATCCCTGACCTGGCTGGTGGTGGCGGCCACGTCGGCGGTGTCGGTATTGGTCATGGACTGGACCGCGATGGGCGCGCCGCCCCCAATTAGTACTTCACATTTTCCATGGCGCACAAGGGTGGCCTGTCGATGGCCCCGCGCCTTGGGCCCAGAACCCACCGGAAATTTCTCTGACGACATGGCTGTCCTTCTGTATTAATAAAATATAGACAGGTGAGGATCCGCGAACACCGTTCCCGGCTTCTGCAAGCCTATCACGCCGACCTGATCAGGTGGCATGGCGGGAGAACAGGTTCCGCCGGGCGGACGGGCAATGAAAAAAAAGCGGCCGGAACCGCCGCCGTTGACCGACCTGCTGTACCCCGTCTTATGGAAATTATGTTAAGGTTCGGGAAACGAACGGAGGCAACATGATTGCTGCGGTCCCTAGGCGGGTCAAGCCCGGCCTGGACCCTGCGTCCGCCTGGACAACCTCTGTCCTGGCGCCTATCCGGATGCTGGTCCTGGCGGCGGTCGCCGCCCTGGGCCTCTGGTCCGCCCCGCTCCCGCCGGCGCCCGAACAGGCCCCGGCCATCGCCCTGGCCCACCGCGTCGAGCACCTCAAGACCGCCTTCCGTTCCGGAGATCGGGCCGCCATCGATGCGGCGATCCAGGAAGTGGAGCTGCTCCGCCGGACCTACGGCACCCTGGATGTGCAGCCCCTGGTGGACGCCATGGCCGTGTACGCCCGCCAGCTGGGCGACCAGGGCCGGCCCGCCCTGGGGCTGCAGGTGGTCCAGGCCGTCGACCCCTGGGCGCCCAACGACACCACCCTGCTCGGCACCAAGGTGATCCTCATGCGCCAGCAGGGCCTGCACGGCTACCTGTGGAGCCTGGCCGAAGTCCTGGAACTGACCCGGGCCAGGCTGGCCCATCCGGTCCAGCGCTGGCTGTGGGCGCTGCAGCATCTGGCCTGGCTGCGGCTCATGGCCACCCTCCTGCTCTGGGGCTGGGCCCTGGCCCTGGCCATGCGCTACCGCCGGGTGTTCCGCTACCTGTGGGAGGAGCCCCTGCGCCGCTGGGGGATGAACAACCATGTGGCGGCCTTCCTGGGCGCCTTCCTGGTCACCCTGCCGGTGATCCTCGGCCTGGATCCCAGTCTGGTGGCGATGCTCTGGCTCTGGCTGCTGGCCCCGTTCTTCCTGCCCATGGAGATCCGGGCCACCTTCATCTTCGTGCTGCTGCAGCTGGTGCACCCGGCGCTGGCGCTCATGGAGCCCCTGGCCGACGTCCAGCCCGCGCCCAGCATCGTGGCCCTGCAGCTGCGGCCCCAGCCCCTGCCGGAGGACCGGGCCATGGCGGCCCTGCCCCCGGGAGACCGGTCGTTCCTCGCCGGGTGGCGCCAGCTCCAGCTCCACCAGTGGGCCCAGGCGGAAACGACGTTCAAGGGCCTGGACGCCGGCCCTGACCGCGCGGCGGCGCTGAACAACCTGGGCGTGGCCCGGTTCCAGCAGGGCAATCTGGACGGGGCCAAGGCCTGCTTCGACCAGGCGGCGGCCATCATGCCCGGCGCGGCGGAGATCCTGCTGAACCAGAGCGTCGTGGCCTTCAAGCAGATGGACAGCCCCCTGGGCACGGCCAAGCAGGAAGAGGCCAGCCGCAACGCCCCCGAAAGCTACGACCGGATGGTGGTGGCCAACCACGCCCTGAAGGAGCAGCGGACCTTCGCCATGCCTCTGCCGGACACCCCGGGCCGGATCCGCGCGATCGCCTCCGGGCCCAGGGGCGGCGCGCCCTACTTCACTGGGCTGAAGGGCCTGGCGCTGCTGTTCAACCTGCTGGTGCCCCTGGCCGCCGCCGGGGCCATCCGGATCCGGCTGCGCAGGAGCATCAATGAAGCCCACCCCTCCCAGTGCACCCGGTGCGGCGACCCGTTCCACACCACGGACAGCCCGGACGCCTCGGTCTGTTCCAAGTGCCACCATCTGTTCATCCTCAAGGACGGGCTGCACGGCGGAAGCCGGAAGAAGAAGGTGGACGAAGTGGCGTCCTACCAGAAATCCCAGCGGGTGCTCCACCGTCTGCTCATGGTGTTCCTGCCCGGCACGGACCGCTGCTTCCTGGGCGACACCCGGGACGGCTGCGTGGAGTTCGGCTTCTTCAGCTTCGCCGCGGGGATCGTGCTGGTCACCGGGCGTTCGGTCCGGTATCCCGGCGAGATCCTCGCGGATCCCGCCTCCACCTGGCTGCCGGTGGGCCTGGCGCTCCTGGCCATGCTGTTCTTCCGGTCGTGGCTGAAACTGCTGCCGCGGCGGTCCTGAGGAGGTGACGGATGGCGCTTGAAGGCTCCCTGCGGGATTTCGACCTGTTCTCCCTGTTCAACATGATCAAGACCCAGGGCAAGAGCGGCACCCTGGTGCTGTCCCGGGCCCAGGAATTCGTGAAGATCTTCTTCGACCAGGGTGAGATCGTCGGCTGCGACTCCAACCAGGTGCCCATGGAGGACCGGGTGGGAGCCCTGCTGGTGCGCCTGGGGCGGCTCTCGGGCGAGGAGCTGGTGGCCATGATCAAGCACCAGCGGCAGACCCTGAAGCGCATGGGAACCCTGCTGATGGAATCCGGCCGGGTGACGGCCCAGGACCTCCAGGACGCCCTCTTCAACCAGGCCATGTCCATCATCAACCGGACCTTCCGCTGGGTTGAAGGCGACTACCGGTTCGATTCCATCCTGCCCCTGGACCTGGACCGGGAGAACTTCCCGCCCATCCCGGTGGACACGGTGCTCATGGAGGCGGCCCGGATCATGGACGAGTGGCCAGAGGTCCAGCGCCGGCTGCCCGACACCAAGATCCCGCTCGCCAAGACCGCGGCCGCCCTCATGCTCCACCTCGACCTCGACCAGGACCTCTCCAGCCTGCTGGAAGGCGGCGGCCAGGTGCAGGCCAAGGCCTCGGGCCTCACCCATGAGCAGGAGAAGATCCTCACCTATTTCGCCGAGCCCTCCAGCATCCAGAACATCCTCCAGATCAGCCGCTATGACGAGCTGGACACCTACAAGGTGATCGCCGACCTGCTGGAGATGGGGCTGCTGGAAGTCTCCCCGGACGCCCAGGCCCAGCGGGCGCCCATGTGGAACCTGCCCCGCGAGCAGGACCGCGAGACCAAGGCGCCGATCGGACCCTCGCGGCTCTTCTGGCTGATGGTCTGCATCCTGCTCGCCGGCCCGCTGATCGCCTACGTGCCCATGGACCGCGATTCCTTCAACCAGGGTCTGGCGAGCCTCCAGCGTTCGGACCTGCACGTGGCGACCGACCCCGGCACCCGCGAACGGCAGGCCTGGGCCTTCCGCCTGGTCGCGCCCCGGGACCAGGCTGTGCTGGCCAAGGCCCTGGGCGTCACCCTGGAGCAGGGCCCCGCTCCCATCCCCGATTTCACCCAGTCCCCCGACCCCCTCGCCGGCATCCACCCCTGAAGCCTGTCCGCAGGTCAGCGCCCGGGTCCCGCCGGTGCGCCCGTCGTCGCTCCAGGAGAAGGACGTGCGTTGGCACGCACGCCCTTTCCCGAAACGGTTTCGAATGGTTCATTTTGACGGTGCTTCGCCCATTATCAGGTAGAAGCTCGAATGCTTCGATATTGTCCATTCCCATTTTAGCGACTGGATGATCGGCCTTTTTTGAACTTCTTATTTTCTAGGTGTCGCCATGGGCAGCGCTCCACCACGGGGGGTGATGCTGGCGGCCTCGGCCAGACCCGCCTGGGCCGGTTGGGTGACCACAGCGGTGAACTGCGTGGTTCCACCGCAGGAGCCCGCCGGGCCTTTCCAGGACCAGGTCACCGTGCCGCTGTAGGTCGTGCCGTCCGCCGAAAGGTTCAGAAGGCTCGGCGTGAGGGTGGTGGTTCCGGATTTCAGCGGATAGCTGCCCGAGACCATGACAGAGGTGGCGCCGGCGTTAAGGGACAAGGCGATGCCGCTGCTTTCCGTGGCGGTGAAGATCTTGCAGTACGGCCAGAGCAGCCAGCCGTAGAGACCTGCCTGGGTGATCGTGTAGGTGTTGTGGACCGTGTAGGTGCCCATGCCGCAGTTGGAGGCGTTGACGACTTCGGTGGAGGTCCAAGTCTGGCCCGTGAGATTTGGGCAGTCCATGGTGGCGCGGGTGAGCGTTCCGCTCCGGGCGGGATTGGCCTGAGACCAGGTCAGGGTGCTCCAGTCGGTCCCGGATACGCTCAAGAGGATGTCGCTGCCATCTTCGGGCGTGTCCACCAGGTCAGCCGAAGCGCCGGTCCAGGTCCCCCCGAGTTCCAGGTCGATATAGTCATTGATGTTGATATGTGCCGACAGTCCATCCGCCGGCGGAGTTTGGGTGCCGAGGGATATGCTGGTGGGCGACGGGTTGCCGTCCTGGATCAGGTTCCCCGAAAATCCGCCGGTAAACCGGCACAGCGTCGTCGGGTAGAAGCTCACGCTAGCGCAGGTCGTGCCCAGCGAGTTCCCGCCGGCGTCGAGCACCTGCACCGCGAAGTTGTCGACATCGTCGGGCAAAGTGGTCCCGGTCAGGGCGTAGGTCACGGTCGGAGTGCCTTGGCAGGTGACGGTAGCCCCGGTATGACCGCACCCATCGGTGAGGGTGCC
>Ga0316217_10003348_pt1 | contig 18338 bp, 10 predicted proteins | sample 1anoAmetaG_FD_203633 | JGI IMG/M metagenome (GOLD analysis project Ga0316217, IMG submission 203633) | Freshwater microbial communities from Trout Bog Lake, Wisconsin, USA - 1anoA | ecosystem: Environmental > Aquatic > Freshwater > Lake > Hypolimnion/Profundal zone | place: USA: Wisconsin...
GCTCTTTTCGACTATAAAACTAGTTTTACAATTTGAAATGACTCTCTTTGTATAGCTTTTAGAAGTTGTTTTGTATGAATTTTAGCGTTTAAATCAATGACTTATTTTCATGATACTTCTTGATGAAATAAAGAAATTTCTACTTGTATTAATTCGGTATGCTTTTGTTAATTATTGTGATTATTGATCTTTCTTCAGGGTATTTGTTCGCATCAATGTCTAGATCTAAGGTGTCTTCTAAAAACTAAAAATGTAGCTCCATCTATTTCTCGAATAAAAGTGGTCTTATTTTGACCGAGAAATGGTAAGGTTAATTCTCTGGAGCTAAAAAGTGGTCAGTATATTTTCTGATTATCTGCAAGTATTATCTTTCCTTAGGATCTGTGGCTTTGGCGATCAGGTCCAAAAACTTAGCCCCTTTGAAATATTTAGCCTAATTCTGTTTGATTTGCTCTTTCATTTCAGGCGTTTTATTATAATCAACAAACTTCTTAGGGTATATCTTGACAAACTGAATGTTACTCTTTAGCTCCTCTTGTTGAATGATCTCCTACTATTCAGAATCAGAATTCTAAGATTAGTTTAATCCTAACAGGAAATTAATCTTATTAATCTTGGCATTCTTATCGATTTCCTCTTTAGATTATTATTACTGATCTTGCTATTTTTCATCCTATCTTTCATTTTCAACTTCAGTTTTGATCAATTACTCAACCTGCTTTTCAACTTACTATTATTTCTTATGACCTTCATCAACCTAGGTTAATACTTAAACTTTTTCCTCTTTCTCAACCTATTAGTGCTCAGATTCGGAAGACTGCTCCTTTTCTTTGCTTTCCTCTACTTTTATTTTCTTCTTTAGCTATTATTTGAGCTTGGCAATCTTCTCCTCCTCTCTAGGCGGGTGATAAAAGTTACAGCTAGTTCCCTTGCGGCAATTACCCTCCATATAGAAGGTACAAGCCTTCCTGTTTTATTTGAGATGAACAAAAGGACAGTTGTCTTTTCTGCATGACCCTCTCTAAAAATATCTGCAAATTTTCCTCCTCTCCATAATTATTATAATCAAAGAATTAGTAAATACACTATAAATTAACTGAAATAGTATATAAGTAATGGTGGTCCTATGGTGTAATGGTTAGCACCTTGGACTCTGAATCCAATAATCCGAGTTCAAATCTCGGTAGGACCTCTTTTTACACTCCTAACGATTGTAGAAGAAGCTTTACCTCTATTCGGTATATAGCGCTAAGGTTTAACTCAAATAGGAAGTAGTCAAATTAAGTATAATTAATCGAGTGTGCGAAAAGTTTTAGAATATTATAATTGTAAATTTTAGAAATGGAAGCTGCCATCACTTCTTCGAACGGAACAAAGGACCAGACCAAGATCAAAACGCTAGAGTGCTATACCAAGATTCAGGAAGGACGGCCCGCACATCTCTCCAATCTAACTAACAAATAATTGGGATATGATACGATAATATAAATGGGGGAGAACGAGCCGCAGATAAAAATCAAAAACTGCGTATGCTCTGCCCGCTCGAATTCGTAGCTTTTCAAAAGATTCTCCCGCTCGCTGATATACAACCTCAAGAACAGCATAGATCAGCTGTTCTTTTTCGTTTCTGCCAGTCAATCAACCCGTTTGTAGACCTCAATTGGCCTTTCAACCAACCCTGGCCTTTTCTTGATAATTGGACTCACCTTTCTAGATGAAAAGTATAAGTAAGCATACCAGAAGTGTGATGTAGAGTTTAGCTTTACTGAGTTCAGATAAGGTTAAATGTATGACTTGCTTTGTTATACTGGTCAGCCTCTGGTTGCCAAGCGCGAGTGTTGCTCAAACAAATTAGCGAACTTCGGGTAGCACTGGGCGAGAACCACCACTTTTAATCAGTTTATAAAACTTTTCAAAATCGCCTTGTTTAATAACAAGGAAAGAGATTTTAGTTCAGGAGGAAACATTTAGAAATTCAAGTCTACCTTCATCATGAAAGTTAGGAGTAAACTATACAACTAAGATGGAGAGTTAATAAGAGAAAATGAAACAGCTTTAGTAGACTTTGAGCCAAATTGCGTGAAAGAAAGTCTCCAAGGTCCAAAATAAAAAAATGGAAGCAAAAGTTTCTTCGATTACATCTTAATTGAATGTCACAACTCCAATCCTTAGAATAAAAAGCTGCATTATCATTTGGTATAGTAAAACAATCTGCTTCTTCTCATAAAAAAATATCTATACAAGGGTCGAGATGTCAAATTACACGAAAATGGAATATAAACAAAATAACTTCCAATAGTTGGTGGGCAAATTACCTTTATTAACTCCATGCCTGCAATAAAATAGAGTTTTCCAGCCTACTACACCTTTTTGCAACACATAAACTCCTTCGTAAGTTAGTCCTTTGAAGCCAAAGTTTAGCCAAAAACCAAAAAGACTATCGACTTCAATTATGGATTTCTTCAAACCCAACTTAACAAAATTGTTAAGATAATAACTAATAACACTTATTCATCTTTGAGAAATTTTGATTAATTCAAAAGATAATTTGTGACTGAAGCTAGGAAATGCAAAATCATCATCAGACAGCTGAGAAAAGTTATTAATAACTCAATAAAACAAAAGTTATAGCTTTTATTCTTAAAAAACTAGTTCCTGGGTTATGAAATGAGGCTAGTCGGCAGTTGCATAAAATCAGACCATTTCAAAGATTTCTACAATGCAAAAAGCTACTTGCTGCTTTAGAGAGAAGTAGGCATAAAAACTCAAGAAATCAGAGAGTAGATAAAGATAAAAGCAAAAGATTTAGACTAGAGCATAAGCAAGTTCTATTTTTCAAAGAAAAAGTAAAATGAAAACTACTAAAAACACAAATAAGAAGAGGAGAAAAAGAAATTCAATCCTATTGACAGCAATATACAAAGCGGCAACAACACTCACACTAATTTCATCTTAGGCAAAACACTTGCAGCCTTTTCTCGGTAACCCAAATTTAAACCCCTCAACAATCCATAACCTGCAAACCTTAACCAATTATAGCTTCTCAAAGCAATATCAAATTACCTATCTCTGCACATGTATGCACTTTGGGATAGCTTTATACTTTTTGACCCAAGAACAGCAGCCCAGGCTCTTTAATTCTAAGATAAAATTCTGTCACAAGAATCGCAATTATGTCGGACTATAGATTAGTTTATTGAGTCTGTGAACTAGATAAAATAGACTTAGATCCTATATGAGCAGTAAAACAATGTCTACAATAATAATGAGGTTGCATTATTTCGGAGCTTGAACTTTTTCGGAATTATTGGACCACAAAAAGACATTAAAGGGTATAAAATAGGGAAGAGAATAGCGATTAAGTCACATCCCAACCATACGAAAAGCAACTTTTCCAAACCAATAGACCTTCAAAAGACAAAATTACCTTCGATTAAGCCAATAATGATCAAAGCTGAGCTAAAGATATCTGAGCTGCTTTTATAGCCGAAAGAGTGTTTTATTAATACGAAGGAGCCTGAGATTATTGCTCCTCCATAAAATGTAGAAATCTAGATGGAGAGATACATTAATGAATGATAGATTGCTATATCTTTTGAGTAATATTAAATTCTATTCAATTCTATTCTATAATTATCAGAAATGGATATTGAATAGAGCTGAAAGGAAACCAGGCCAATAAAAAAGTAATATGAATGAAGATTTATAGGTTTTTATTGCATCACATGACGTTTCTCACTGTTTGGTTCAAATCAGCTATAATATACAAGAATGCAGCTATTCCTACTACATTTGAGTCTAAGTCATCCGCATTCATCATTGTCATGCTATCTCCTGCAGTATGGTGGTACTTGAAATAAAACTTATGGTCCGGGGTATCTTCAATCAAGTTCTTGAAAATTGGAACTCCTTTCTCGAACAGAGGTTCAACATCAGCACTATGGCCGTCATCTTCTCCGTAAGTTCCTGAACCAACAATTGAGAGATATTTCGATAAAATTGTTTTTGCAATCTCCCTACCTGGTCCACTGTGCCCAAATCCGAACAGTTTTGTACTTCCTTCATCACTTTCAAAGGCTGCAACATGCTTAGATAGCTAATTTTAGTGTGTCTTGGCGTATTGAGCAGCACCGTCAATTATGCTGCCTGATTCCTATCCACTCCAAGCAATAAACCTCAGTGTCCTTTTGGGCCTAAAGCCAAGCTCTTTGAGAAGTCTAAATGCCTCGAAAACAGTGATAAATCCTCCTCCATCATCATTGGCGCCAGTTTGTGACCCAGTATCCCAAGTGTCAATATGCCCGCCAGCCAAAACAATCTGATCATTATAATTAGCCCCAGCTATCTCGAAAACCACATTATTCGAATAAGTATTAGGGACGAACTGGTTCTCTAATGATAGCTTAACCTCAACAGTTTGGCCTCTGTCTTGCATCCTTTGGAACATTTAAGCATCTTCTACGGTAACTGCTGCACAAGGAATGATGGGATATTGTGGGTCATATTCCATGTAGCCAGTGTGGACTGAAGAAATGCTGAAAGATGCAACAGAACGTACCAGCATCGCAACTGCTCCATATTTGGCTGCTTGTGAAGCTCCATTAACTCTATATTCGACTGAAGTTCCGTAATCAACCCATTCATTATTGAAACAAACGATTTTACCTGGAACTTCGTTCTTTCTGGCCTAGAGTTATTCGTAATTCCTCACCACAACTACTTTTGCTTGTACAGTTCTACGAGTAAATTCAGAAATACCCAGCAACACTTCCTCCCAAACCAATCACGTCCAGCTTAGTAGGGAAGGGTCTAGGCTGAAGGAGAGTTAACGTTTATTTCCCTCTCACCCATTTAGTAAAGTTTCTGACTTGTTACAATCTTATATTTTCAAAGCCCACTTTACTAGCCATACCTGCTATTTCATTTATCACTTGTTAAAGAGCCATCGAACCCCACATTCTCGGTCCATATGTATCAGTAATGTATGCCAAGCGTTAGTAGGCAGAGCCTTTGAAGGGAGGTTCTTTAATCTTTTGTGCAAGGTATTTGACAAAATCTGTGTAATCCCTCTCTGCGTTGGCGAAAAAAAGTAGCAGGACCAGGACTGAAAAGATTAGTAGATTTTTCATATTATAAAGCAATCCATCAATAAATATTTTTTGAACTCTACTTTTTTCTTTAACAAGGATATTTGAAATCTGGTGTCTGATTGCAACTCTTCTCTAGTAGTTACTCAGAGCAGCAGGCAGGAACGAATATAATTTCTAAAAATTATCACCTTTATTTATATATTAAAAGATGAATTCTTCCGGATAGTCAAAACATCAAATCTTTCACATGAAAAGAGGAGAATCTACCTAAAACTTAGTAATCAATCTTTAAACTATTACCAAGGCAATGCAGAATTATCTTAACACCATCTCTAGACATTCCTATAATTATGATAAGCTTACGAAAAAGGAAAATCTAAAATAGCTGATCGAGGCCTATAGTTAGGTGTTGACACAAATAAAATAATAAACTAAAAATGAGCAAGATTTGTACATAAAGCAGCTTAAATACTACAAACAACACATCAGCTAAAAGTAATAAAAGATTAAGGAACTAAACTAAGAAGTCATTTCTTCCCTCAAGGCACTCTCGCATCGGGAAGAGGAGATTTCTCAAAACTAAGCAGATATTTTTCAACTAAAGCTGCTGTTAGAATAGAAAGAGAAAACCATCCTTCAATTGGTGGTCAAACTTAAGAAAAAAGCTAAAGAATAACTCCTCAAAAATATGGCCAACAATTAGAAAAACTAAATTAAGATAGTAGTGAATGAGCCAATCCGAAAAGTAGTTTAAAAATAGCAGATCTTAATCGAGTAGAGCTACTAAAAAGTACAGACCAAATAAAATGCGAAAGAATGGACTGAAGAGCGTAAAAATTTACTCAAAGTGCTGAAAGAAAAAGATCTAAAAATCTATCACCTTATACAATAATTGAATGAGTTAAAACTTAAAAAGTGATGCTTCTTTTGCTATTTAAGACTAATTTCTAATATTCCATAAAATCCTTTATACCAGTATTTCTGATTTGGCTCTTTGCCTTCTCTATATCAAGAAAAGATTAATGTGGTTATTACTAAGCTGGATCTAAGTCCAAAAATATCTTTTCGGCCCAAGATTACAATTACCTTATGAAGTATAAGATCATTTATTTTTGTCCACATAAAAATCAAGCTGATGCTTTTTCAAATTTGCTTTCTAACTATTTTTAATGTTATTTTAGTACATCTTTATAATAAACTCTATCTTTTATCTCCGACGGTCATTGTGGTTCATTTTGAGCTCATTTTGCATAGCAACTATCTTTCTTTATTCCATCTTCCTTGAAAATAACTTTTCTTTCAGATAGTTGTCACAAAGTTAGTCATAGCTTTCAGGATACTTTTTGAGATTATACTTCTTCAGCCTTTCCATAATGTAATCGTCCATATGTTCTTCAATAATAGACCTATCGATTCCAAGCAAAATGGTATCTTAGTTCACATCGATTTCCTCCTTTCTCGTTGCAACATTATCAATTATTTAAGTCACACCTACAAGATCCTCCACGCCAAACTAGATTTTATGCTCATACTCTTTCGTTAATATGCGGACTTACCTCTCAAATTTTTAGTAATGGACCAGTCCTTTTTATTTTCTTGCGTAGGGAGGAATCTTGTTTATTTTCTAAAGTTAGATTATGACCTTCCGAGAAATCATCCCTGAGTATACTATGAAAAGGTTTCGTGCTTAGTCTCCAATTTTGTACAATTTTTCTCCTTTTAAGTAATAGTGCAATGTCATGTTTTCAGTAAATTTCTAAATGGTTTTCTCTGTGAACATTTTAAAGGTCTGAATGCTATTAATAAATTCTTTGAATTTAACCATTTCTTGGTTAATAAAAGTGTAAAGAAAGGAAAGATACTCATGTCTGTTAATAGCAATCAGCTTGGCGCCATTGGGATCAAGTTCCCCAATATCTTGCAAAGTGATTTCACTTCGATTTATCAGCTGTCCAGTGGAATAGAAATCTTTTTTGTAACGGCAGGAGCCCTCAAGAACAATTATCATCATTTTTTCATCAATTTCGCTCAGTTAAACAAGCTTTACTTTGCGAGCCATGTTTACTATAATGCTTGACTGGTGAAGTTTGAAAAATTTGACGTTTTTGAGAAAAAGAGCTATGAGTTAGTTTTGATTCTGAATACGGTTGAAAGGTGCTATTCTCAAAAATTAGTAAAATTTCTATTTCGGGCTTGGCAACTTAATCTTTAGCTCTCTCACGAAGTAATCATATGGAACAGGATTTGTCTTAGGCATAGATTTGGAATAGCCACGTAATTTACTTCCGATTAGACTTTTGCGTTAGGAATATTCACTTGATCTTTAAGCGATACTACTGGCTCTGAGTTAGTCCTCAGACTGCAAACTTTTATCTCTTTTGAGACTCAGTCTTTTCTGTGTTTTCTTTACTATATAACTTTTCATAATTTTATTAAACTTGATATTATGATACATCTTCAATGAAACAAGTGCACAAGAAATCATTTCAACCGAAACATCTTGGGGGTAGGCATTGAAAATTAACTGACATAGGTGCCATGATAAAGTTTACACAAAACTATTATCTATTGCCCTGGGTTACAGATCAGCTTAAATTTTTTAGAACCTTTGTAGGGTGGAAGCAGTTCCAGGTTATTACTTCTGAATTCACTGAATATGAAGTTGAGTACCTTTCGTCAAACTAGAGACCAAGTTTGCGTTGAGATTTAGGGTCAAGATGAAACGCTGAGTACCCTATCCCACATTTATCAGCCAAAAAATCAAAACATACCCATTCTAAAGGGTTTTAAGACAGCACATTCTTCGCTTAAGTATTTTTCCTAGCGTGGTTGAGAAAACATTGATGAAGAAAATCCTATTTCGTAACACTAGATTATATAATATAGAAGTTAGAGTCACCGTAAATGCTTACGGTCGTATCCGTAAAAGAACTGACTCCTTAGACAAAACAGCAAACCACATATTTACCTGGCACTAAGTCAGCAGCGAACAGATATAAATCAGAGTCGTTTTCTTAAGATTTTGAATCTATATACTAAAATTAATTGTTTCCCAGAGATTTTCCGAGGATTACAATAATTTGAGCGTACTTTAGGTTAGCTTTTTATCCTTTAGCTTTGAGCTATCTCTTGCTTGTTTGGGTTACATTAATTGTTAGGTCCCCCCCTTGAGTATCGAAATCAAATAATTGAGGCAATCCTTTAGAAAAGCTGTTCTAAATGTAAAAGTAGTTTGCATTATCGTGAATTTAGCAAATATCCACAATCACAAAATACTTTTAGAAGTCCTCATAGAGCATGAAAAAAATACCATCATCTCCTTTGTTGTAGCCTAACCTCAGTTGCTATTAAGGGTCTATCTTAGACCAAAACTTTTTATCATTGTCACTAGCTGCACCTTTCCATTACATGCTACCCCAAGGATTCCGAATTTTTAGGATTCGATAGCTTTCTTCATAAACCCCTAACTATTTTTAACATCAATTTACAATAGTATACGCATGGCCCCCTACGAGTCCCATATCCGTCAGATGTGTACGTTTAGTCTCATTTTGTGTTCCACAGCAGATGATTTGATCTTTTTTGTCAGCTTATACCATTTTCTGCCACAGAGTCTCCATTTATTACGCATCTTGAGTAACTCTGTAGTTGTAGGTGGGAGCAGCTGAAAAGGAATGGAGTACTTCATTTGGCAGTCCTCCTAGATATCAAGAAAAGTACCATCTATTGCATTATAAGAACCAAAAACTTTTGCCCAACACTTTTAGAGAATCATCACCCAAATTTCAACACCTCCGGCTGGTTGAGCTCCATACAGTTCGCCAGAAGGTGTACAAGGAAAGTAGTCATCAACCACCACCTATTGGTAGACACCTTTATGTAGAATTCTTGCCATATAAATTCCATTTTTGTTGATTGTTGTGTTTGGGAAAAGCTTTTTTATTCTAAAGGACTTTTCGGCCAAACCAGCCACTGCGCTCAAAAAATAACAGTTCCCCAGCTTTCCTTGGAGGATGTCTGAGGGAGTAAAATTATCAGATACAAAAATTGGATTCTCAATAACCTAAGATGCTCTTTTCCAAACGACTGGCTGGTTGGGAAAGCCAAAAGATTTATTATTTGGGGGAAAGTCTGAGTCAGTCCACATTTGAGTGGAATTACTATATTTCTTGACCAAGTCTTAGTACTCGGATTTGAGGATTTTCTTCTTAACGTAGTCCTGAAGTGAGCCTTTGAGTAAATTTTATAGCTAATTTCGAGTATTGGGAGCCGGGCAATCTCCAACTTTAGTATTAGAGCAAATTCTTTGTATTAGATTGGGATCGAGTTCACGCTTTTGCGCGTTAAGTACAAATGCTTTTTTATCTTCTGAGTTGATTTTATTAAAGGCTTCGATTTGGTGCTTCTTTTTGCCGATTCCTCCGCAGCAGAACATAGTATAAAGTTAAATATAATCTGCGGATGATTTAATCATTAAGTAATAACTTTCGGAAGATTAAATTGCTAATTTTTCCGGTTTTATTGCAAGGCATACTAAACCTTTTATACTTCTATTTTAACAACCAAATGCCAAGATAAAATTCAAAAAAGAAGCGTATTAGCAAACGTATTCCAAAAAACTATCTGATTACTACATATTGTCTTCCTTCTTCTGAAATAAAAACTTGATTGGCTGAGGTTAGTGATTAATTATTAATATGTAGCCTTTTAGCAAAAAATTTCAATAAACGTCTGGAAACTAAAAAAATGATATAGATTAAAATCTTCAATCTATCCTGCTGATTGATTAGAAGCTTCTGAAAAGAGCATCAAGCAATTCTTATCTCAAGCAGATGGTCAGAAGATCCAATATATAAGGTTAAGAAGATTTGAAAACAGCTGCTAATTTTGTCATTTCCTTTAAAGATGAACCTTCAGTATAGAAAGAACTTTAGTAATTTTGGTGCATCGTTGCCTTAAATTAAGGCATTCTTCATCAATAGAGATCATTTCTAGGATGCTGTCAGTCAAATAGGGCTACTGGCTTTGATAGAAGTAACTTAAAGCTGTATCAGCTGTTTATCAGCTTAGGCAAGAAGTAACTGCGCTTCCAATCCCTAGAAAGTTCCAAAAGATACTTTGTAGTAAATATAGATACAGTCTAAACTCATATATCCAATGATCAAACTCATAATCAGATTAGGTAACCTACTTTTAACATAGATTGGCTGTGGAGGGGAAATTCACCTTGGATTTTTATTTCACAACTGATACTTTGCCGTTCGGGGTCAGGTTGAATCATTCAAGATAGGAAGCATAAAAAATTTGCATAGATATTTACAAGCATACAGATTTGGTCATTCGAAAGTCTATCAAAGAAAGTAAGGGCATTCGATATGGATTAAGGTCAAGCTAGCTACCTGACTAAGATTTTTATTAAGTAATTGTCGATCTTACAAAGCATCGGTATGCCACATAACAACAGTTTATGAAATATTCTCAAACGGGAGATGTTCTGCTATTTCGAGACAACCATACATCAGCCAAAGTGCAACGCTTCTTTACAAACTCATAATGTGATCACATAGGGCTAGTTTACAAACACAGTAAGTATGGCCTTTGTATTTTCTAATCAAATTCCGATACTGGAGTCACTTTGACCTTATGGAGCCAGCTGATTCGCGAAAAGTGGTTTGATTCAATCGAAGGGATTTATTGGAGGAGGCTGAATATGCAAAACAAGCCCTAAGGGTTTTAGGATAAAATAGATGAGTTCATAAAGCATAATTTACACAAACAGTATGGAATATCGGTTGGAAAACTATTTACTTGGAAAGAAATTATCTATCTTGATGAGGAGAGTAGGACTTACTTTTGCTCCTAGTTGATTGCAGCTTTGTACAAGTATTTATAAATCCTAGAGCCTAATAAACCTTCAAGCACTTATTTGCCTAAACATTTCACTGACAAAGGCTCGCTCAACATGATCAACAATACTGCGTTAGAAGCAGAGAGACGGCTAGTTTTCAACTAAAAACTACTCAAAGAAAACTACCAATTCTACAGATGATATTATCCTTGAAGTAGGATTTAGAATGCTAAAACTATAATTTTATCAATTGGCCTGAAATCGGTTCAGCATATTTTCAATAGTTCCTTCCTCACTTTACTAATTGAGGGCGTGCAGCACTTTTGAGAGGTTTTTCTAAAGAATCAACTGTTTTGTGGAATTTGGTGAATAAAAAACTTCCTCAATCAGCAAACCATTTCGGAAAACGCCCTCTAAATTGGTACCATCTTTGGTTTTAATCTTTCCTTTTCCTTGTTTTACTCCCATAACAAAATTCCCAAGGTATTCGTACTATGAAGTTCTTTAGAAGCCATGCCCATCAGGCTTGCCATGCTTGAACAAACCTTTGAAATAGTAGTTGTGAGCTTTTAATTCTCCGTTGCCATCGTATTTGTTGTTGAAATACTCGCCCTTGTATTCGGTTTTATTTGGGAATTTCTACCAACCGTAGCCTTCTTTCAAGCCTTCGCAAAAAGTTCCTTTATACTATGAAGTAGATGTGGTTAAGTGGCCTTCCCCATGATAATAGCCATTTTTCAATATCCCATAGTACTTACTATTTGGTGATTAGACTGAGAAATACCCAGTTTTTTGCCCATTCTGAAATTTTCCCTTCCAAACCATCACTGAATCTCCTAATTTTATTTATATTCCAACTCCATTTTTCTTGCCTTTGAGCATTTCACCATAGTAGAAGCTTTTTTTGAAATACCAAATCATGCCTTTGTAGGTATGAGCTTAGCTAGGTTTATCTCCATAATAAGTACAGTTTTTATATCTTTTGATAATAGGGTCTGTAGGAGGAGAGAACTTAGCTATTTGATAGATAGACTCAAAAAAAGCAAAAATTTCTTCAGGGTTGGCTTCAAAGAGCAGCAAAGAAATGGTTTGTAAATGTGAAACAATAAGATAAGTATTGATGGATTGGACTTCGAATTAGTCTTGATAAGACCGTTATCGCTTTTGAATGCTGTTGTGAGGGTTATTTTTGATGCGAAATCTTGATTTTTTTAGGTCCATCAGCTCAGAATCGCTTTTTTTGATTAGAAGAGATGATTACTTAGATGGAGATGCATTCAATGATTTATGATCTATGTACTTTTTGCTTAGTTGCTATTAATTAAAATCCAGATTCAAATGGCGAAAGCTTTGTTTATTTGTTTTATTCGGAAGTTTGAAATCCCAATTCTTCTAAGTTTTGCCTAAATTGTAGTCAGTAATGGGAAAAACCTGTCTTCGAATGATTCCTCTACTTTACTAAAGTCTAAAACTCCTATTAGACTAAAGCTCAGGCTTATTCGGATTTGAGTGATTAAAGGAGTCTTCCGAATTGCCTCTTTCTCGGAAGGAGTTAACAAATAGTTTGAGCTTATAGTTTTAGTTATTTATGTGTTCGATGAGGGTAAAAGGAGCAGCCTTTTTAGAGCGCTGCTACTGGCGACAATAGTTTTATTCCTGTAACATGATGGATTATAAAATTATAACAATATGTCTGTCTTTAACATTTTACTAAACACAAAACCCAAGTTTCTATTTTTACAAATCCAAAACTAGATAAATTTATTTCCAATTCACCTATCATCTGGATCTTTATATTGAGTCATTTGTAGCCATTCCAAAGGACTGCTTTTTGTGCGTTAAGGTCTTAAGCAACAACCTTTTTTGTGTCTGTGTCCTCTCTATTTGCATTTGTAACAATGTTCGCGGGCTGCAAGTCTCTCCCAATAATCCTAATAATCTTAATATTCTTCATTGCATTAATATTTGCTTATTTCTGGTTATTCGTAATCCCCATACTTCCAGGATTTTTTATTAGTTCGCTTTTGGAATTTTTAGAGCCATTATAACTCTTTTCGTTTCCTTTCCTTTAGATGCCATTCTTAACAATATTTCTTAGAATGTCCAGACTTACCACATTTCTAACATTTTCTGCGGAGAAACTTGGAGCATTGGGATATAAAGTGCCCAGCCAATTTGCACCAGACGCATATTTTTTTCTTTTCGTATCCCATATGTGTTTACTTCTAGGTTTATGATGATCCGATTGAATATGAATGTTAGGGCTTATGTCTATATTTATATATGATTAGATTAAGGTTTCAAACAAAAAATCTAGTCTATAGTCTTTCATTTTTATTCGCTAATCTTCAACCTGCAAAGGTGATAATTGCCTTTTTAAGACTAAAAGTCATCGAGCACAAACTTTAATATTTTCTAGCTGTTGATTAATTCAAATCCCAAAATAGAAATATCTGCCCCAGTGACATAATTATCTCATTTTTATGAAAAACAAATTGCAATAGAGTTATTAGAATCAACAGAAATGGGCATCTTATTAGTTTTTGTTCAGGTGGTACTATAGTCTGTCCAGTAATTGTCCCTTCTTTTTTAGAGATGATAGACGTTTGAAGTAAGGAGTCTTTTCGGTGTAACCCTGCTTCTTTTAACTTTACTAATTCAACTTTTCTCTCGACTTTTAAGTATTTTTGGTCTGTGAAATTGAAACCTAAATGCCATGACTACGGTTCCGTTTGCGCTGCAGTTTCTCAGCTGTGGAAAGCTTTCCTTTTTTTCGCAGTTGCTGGAGGGTTAGTATCTTCCAATCTGTGAGATTAGAGCATGCCATTTGGTTCTTTACAGAGTCATATATGTTATTGGAGTCAATCCGAGTGGTCATTGATTTGTCCTTAAGTGAATTGATGCGATCGAAGGGACTTTGAATGTCTGGTTTTAGAAATTGGTCGATGTAGTTTTAATGATGGTGGCTTGCCGCTAAAAGATGTTGGGGATCAATATAATCGATGTTGTTTTAGAGGATTGGTGGGTTAACAATAGCAATCTCTGGTATTGGGACATGATGTTTAATGTGGTTGCTCCTTGTAGTAAGCTTCATCTAATTATAATCAACATAAATTCATTTCAAAATTGATGAATATCAAAAACATCTTTTCTGTTGTATAACTGAAAGTCGGCAATTCCAAAAATTTGACTGATAATTTTTTCGTTTAAATTACTGCGGCGTCGTTGGAATAAAGTATGCATTACGGTTTGAAAAAGAGAATAAAGGAAATTAATACAGCTGAAGAAAATCGTTGCAGCTGAGCCTGCGTACTTTCATCAGAGTTTTGTTTGAAGATTAGTTCTGCAAACCTTGATAGTGATATTAACAAAAAGTTATATGAGTTTAGCTACTTCTTATTGATCAATCTTTTATTGGTTCGATCATTTTTTATGTCATAAGTTTTTCTAACCTTTGCCAAACTCTAGCTTTTGCTATTGCTTGATAAATATAGAGGGATGACTAGTATTGCAATGCTGTGTCTTCTATTTGAACTTCTAAACAACAGAATCATAGCTGCCATCAGCAAAAATAAATTTCCAGATGCGTTTGCTCCAATTTTATTGGTTTTTTGTTATTATTTGATGTTGTATTTATTGCTTGTGATAAGATGAAAGTCAAACGGTATTTTTTGGCTTATCTAGGGCTTATACTCCTTTTGGTCGTTATAACCTTAGCTACGAGATGGACAATAAGCGTGCAGACCAGAAGAAACAGAGATTGGGCGCCATTTCTATCCAAGATAGGTATCTGCTCAAAAAATCAAATAAGAGTCTAACTTAGGCTTCATTCAATGTAGAAGAAACTAACACTTTGCAAGATTTTGCACTCAAAACCCCTTCTAAACAATCATTACTCCCTCAGAGTAAGCTTGAAATCAATTTAGTTGATCCGAAATAGTCAATCAGGGCAGCCAAACAGCACTATTTTACAGGAAAGGCTCCCTATTTCAAACTAACTAAAATTAGCGCAAAAAATAAATTACTGTAACAGTTTTGCTCGTCAAAAGGTTAAATGAGAGAAAAAAATAACTGTACATTCATTACACACGAAGGAGCTAGAATAAAGAATTAGGATCGAATTTCTATCCAAGAATTTACAGTTTCTGATCTAACCTACAAATACTATGCAATATTTGATGGACATGGTGGACATTTAGCTGCAACTTACATATCAAACAACTTGCATCTTTTGGTCAAAAGTGCATTAAGCTAAGGGCTAGACCCCTCATCTGCTTTGAAATAAGCCATCTTGAGTGTTGAATAAAAATTTAAGAAAAATCCCAGACTAGCACACAAATCAGGCTCATGTGCGCTGGTGTGCATTTCCCATGACAAATAGTACTGGGTTGCAAACGTTGGTGATTCAAGAATGTTGTCACTAAACCATGACAATCAAATCTCCCAAATCACCAGAGACCATAAGCCATAGGATTAAAGTTAGAGAAGAAGAATCTAGTATTACGGTGGAGAGGTCTATCGCAATGCTAGAGGAGATTTGAATCTGCCTTCACAAGAAATGCCTTTTAGGGTCTACCCTGGAAATTTGTCAGTTTCCAGGACGATTGGTGATATCAATTTGAAGAAAAACAACCCCAATGTAGTGATTGCTTTGCCTGATATATATCATTTCAAGGCAGAAGAGGAGAAATACCTGTTGCTGTTTACTGATGGCCTCTATGAAAAATTTACAAATCGATAAATTTGCCAATTCTTTCTATCTCCCGAAACTAATGCCAAATCAGCTATAGTACAACTCTACAAAGAAGCTTTCAATCGCCAGAGTAGAGATAATCGTTCTTTAATCGTGCTGTAGATGAAGTGATATCTATCTCAAAGTGTATAAATTATTAAAAGGCGAAATTTTGAATGTTTTAGCAAAGTTTGTTCCTGAAGTAGTGAAAAACCATCCTGTTCTTCTGATATTTCTTAATTACGGTCTAGTTAATACTAGATTATAGTCCGGTTTGGGTTCTGGTGACTGGCGCCCAGAAGTTAGTTGAGTCTTCCACTCTCCAGAATAAAAGTATAATAATCAAAAATGCTTGAAATGAGTTAAAATTAAAGGCTAAAGTAAAGTAAAAAGTCTAAAATTTTTGTGGTAAATATAGACTGACGATTGTTTGAGTATTCGTCTTTGATTAGTAAGCCCTTGGACTATTCTGCCTTCGGTTTGGCAAAATGTCTTAATAAGATTAGAATTGGCACATCAAATTTTCCTATACTTATTTTATCCCGATTCTATTATAATTAATGGATTAAATCTTTTTTATTAATTTATTGGTAGACTCATCCCAAAATCTTTCTCCTCCTCTTACTAATGCGGAACCTACCAATTTTTTCATTAGGCTGAATAAGTGGGTACGGTTGTTTAGAAAAAATAAAAGAATGGCAGCCTATTCTTCGACGTTGAGAAAACTTATGCTTTAAGAGTCGGTTAACACTTAAAAGGACTGGCTTTTCTTCTGACATGGTTTCTAAAAGAATCAAGTGGAAAGCCAAGCATTATTAGTTGTTGACAGTATAAAAAGCTTAAAAATCTGGAATAATAAAATAGGCAGGCAGTCAACATTATAAAAAGTCCATGAATAAAAAACAACGTTTAAGGAAGTACCTAAATTTTGAGCTTGTCTCGCAGCCATATGCACCCTTTAGATTGAAAATTCTTTGAAATAGAGGCAAAAAATAAAGGGCCAAACCTATACCGAAACAGATATAATCCCATGGATATTAGATAATTTCGAATCCAGTTGACTTCTACACTCATATCTACTGAGCAGCTGGAAAGCATATGGCCGAGAATTTGTACTTTCGGTTAATCAGGAGAATTAAACTCTCAAGAAAAAGATATTGAAATTTAAGTTATAGCCTAAAATCATATATGAGGTTCAACCATTCTATCCTGAAGATCATTTACAGCTCATTTTGTAGCTGCGGAACAAGCATGGATTACTCTTGGACTGATATTTCCCTATTTTATTGACAATATTTAATTATTAATGCCTTGACAACAACCAGGCAATTTTAAAAACAACTAACACTTGATTTTGGAAGGAAGTTGAATGTTTCCCCACTTTTTGGCTACCCACGAACTTGCCAGCATATGTTAATAGGCAAGAATCCATGAGTTGTCAAAGAGTAGCTTAAAGTTTTGCTAATTAGGCTACTAAAGTTAGTTGACAGCAAGAAAAGAGCATATTAACTAACATTTTTCTATCCGCAGGTCAGCTCCCAAACAAAACATATCCTATATTACCTTAAACCTCTTTTTATCGAAATAAGCAACAAAAGTCACCAATTGTGAGATAAAAAGCAAAAGAAGGGAAACTAAAAGCAAAATTTAATGATTTTACTTCCAACGCCATTTAAAATCATCCCTCCTTATTAACAGTCCTTTTAATACGTAATACAAATCATCGATTTATAATTATTTTATTGTTGAGTTGAGATGGACTAAACTCTACACCAAATGTTGACAGATATGCATAAGAATGAATAAGTTATCACTGGAATCCAACAAAACTTGAAGCAAATTGTTTCCACATCTGGCTCTATTCATTTTGCCCGAACTGCCGGAAATCAGCAAAAAATGCTCTAGAAATAGGATATGTACCTTTAACCCTCAGTGCAGCCACTAGATTAGCCTATTTTACCAGATTTGGACAAGGAACAGCAACCAGTATAAAATCAAACTTTTGACCCAAAATAGTTATACAATCTCAACTACCCAACTAGTTGCTAAATATAGCTGCATAAATCTCATAGTGGCTACCTCAAGCTAAAAGAAATTGAGGATCAGAACTAACTTTAGGAAAAAGATCTCTAAAAAGTTATCTAATAAATCATTGAGCCAAACGTTCCTTCCTTAAATAATACAAAAAATATGAAAAAAAATTCAAATGCTGTCAAGAAAATGGGCAGAATAATACTCAATAATCTCAGATTCTTTGCTATCAAAGGTCAACAAAATTAAGGAGTCTAAAAAATGCAGCATCTCCTGAAATTGAGAGCCAAAGACCGATATAAGCCAAAAGATATTAGAGATGGCTTTAATACTTCCCACTTAGAAGCCCTGTTTTCTGACTGTTCTCCCTAAACTTCGTCTCATAATCTGAGAGCAGCAAAAAGACTATTCGAAAAAAAGCTAAGGACATAAATCTTTAGCAGTGCTCAGATTAGGTAGGATAATCAACTACTTTACTTGAATACCTTGAAATGCTCGGCTTTGAGATTTACCAACAAAAAACTTGCAGTTCGGCTGCAGCTATCATAGAACCGATGATATCATTCATTTATTCATTTGGATTCCTTCATTGTATGTGCTAAATAGTAACTATATGTAATAAATAGTAATATCTGAT
>Ga0316217_10003350_pt1 | contig 18332 bp, 10 predicted proteins | sample 1anoAmetaG_FD_203633 | JGI IMG/M metagenome (GOLD analysis project Ga0316217, IMG submission 203633) | Freshwater microbial communities from Trout Bog Lake, Wisconsin, USA - 1anoA | ecosystem: Environmental > Aquatic > Freshwater > Lake > Hypolimnion/Profundal zone | place: USA: Wisconsin...
GCGCGGCATCACCATCAAGGCGCATCCGGTGACGATGCGCTACACGGCCCGCAACGGCGAGACCTACGAGTTGAACCTGATTGACACCCCCGGCCACGTGGATTTCTCGTACGAGGTGTCGCGCAGCCTGAGCGCGTGCGAGGGAGCGCTGCTGGTGATTGACGCGGCGCAGGGGGTGGAGGCGCAGACGGTGGCGAATTATCATCTGGCCGCGAAGCTGAATCTGCAAATCATCCCGGTCATCAACAAAATTGACCTGCCGCATGCCAACGTGGCGCAGGCGAAACAGCAATTGGAAGAGGTGCTGGCCGTGCCGAGCGAATGGGCGATTCCCTGCAGCGCCAAAGAGGGCATTGGCATTGACGATATTCTGGAAGCCATCGTCGCCCGCGTGCCGGCGCCCAAGCCGACCGGCGCGCCGAGTTTGCAGGCGCTGGCCTTCGATTCGTATTTCGACACCTACAAGGGCGTGGTGACCCATGTCCGGATCTTCAATGGCGAGGTCAAGCCGGGCATGATGGTCAAGTTGTTGCATTCCGGCATCAATTACGAGGTGAAGGAGGTCGGCAGTTTCAATCCGAAACCGTACCGGCGGGAAAAATTGGAAGTGGGCGAAACCGGTTACATCACCGCCAACATCAAGAGCGCGGCCGAAGTGAAAATGGGGGACACGATCACCGACGCGCGGCATCCCTCCGGCATTCTGCCCGGTTTCAAGGAGATTCATCCGATGGTGTTCAGCGGGATTTATCCCATCAACACCGCCGATTATGAGCATCTCAAGTCGAACATCGCCAAGCTGAAGCTGAACGACTCGGCGTTCGTCTATTCCGCGGAAACCTCCGTGGCGCTGGGCTTCGGTTTCCGGTGCGGCTTTCTGGGCCTGTTGCATTTGGAGATCGTGCAGGAACGGCTCCGGCGCGAGTACGACATGGACATCATCGCGACGTATCCGAGCGTGGTTTACAAGGTCACGCTGACTGACGGCACGCGGAAGGAAGTGGACAACCCGGCGTTCCTGCCGGACGTGACCTTCATCGAGAAGATTGAGGAACCGATGGTGAAGGCGTTCGTGATTTGTCCGAACGAAAACATCGGCGACATGATGGCGCTCATCTCCGAAAAACGCGGCAGCGTGGACCACACTGAAACACTCGATATCAAGCGGGTGATGCTGACCTCGTTGATTCCGCTGAACGAGATCCTGATTGATTTTCACGACCGCATCAAGAGCATCACGCGCGGCTTTGGCTCCATGGACTATGAACCGACGGATTACCAGGAGAGCGACATGGTGAAACTGGACATGCTGGTGAACGGCGAGCCGATGGATGCGTTCTCGTGCATTGTGCATCGCACCAAGGCGGAGGGCCGGGGACGCACGCTGGCGGAAAAGCTGAAGGAAGTCATCCCCCGCCAGCAATTTCAGGTGAAGATTCAAGCGGCCATCGGCGGCAAAATCGTTGCCTCGGAAGTGGTCAGCGCCTTCCGCAAGGACGTGACGGCCAAATGCTACGGCGGCGACGTGTCGCGCAAACGCAAGCTCCTCGAAAAGCAGAAGGAAGGCAAGAAGCGCATGAAATCCATCGGCAACGTGAACATCCCGCAGGAGGCGTTCATCGAGGTGCTGAAGGCGTAGAGGCCTATTTGTCCGGGTTAGGGTGTCTCCTCCACGACCAGCTTATGGCGGCGCATGGCGGTGAACCAAAAGCCGAACAGAATGACAAAAGCAATGCCCGCCGCCACCGGCATGACATGCAGCAGGGCTGCGGGAGTTTTGCCGGCCGTCAAAATGGTGGCCCAGTAACCGAGCCCAAGGACGCCGTAAAGCAGCGAAATCTTGACCCAGTGGCTGGCCAGCGCCCAAGTGCCGATCGCTTGCAGCAGGCCAACGAAGACCATGGTGATGGCAAAGGGTGCGATCATGCCGGCGGCTTCCGGGGTGTTCTGGCCCAGCAGCCGCAGACCGATGGTCTTCGCCAGATAAAGTCCCGTCGCATTGATGATCAGGCCGAAGGCGTACAAGCCAAGCAGCTTCATCAGTTCCCGCAGGTCATGAGGCTGGTGGTGCAGGCGGCTGGAACGGTGCGTGAACATAACGGTCAGCAATGGTCCAACCAGCGTCGGGATCTGGCGTGCCAGCAGGCCGGCTTTGGTGTAGTTGTCCAGGTCGGTGCCGGAAAAATAACGTCCCGCCACCTGCAGGTCATACTGGCTGAAACAGTTGGCGCCGAAGGAGCAGGCGGCGCTGACCACCAGAAACTGGATCATTTCTTGCGACCACGGAGAAACTGCCGCCCCGGTTTTACGGGGAAATTCCTTTTTCCAAAACAACAAGACCAGATTGGACAGCAGCATGACGGTGGAAGCGAGCACCGCCCATTCGGCGATGGGAGAGATACAGGTGGCGGAAACCCCGAAGGCCAGGCGGATGACCGCCGCCAGCAATCCGATGAGGGCGAGCCGCTTGAACCAGCCCAGTCCCTGGCACAGCGCGGAGATAAAGGAACTCCAGAAGCCGGCCAGCACGCAGAGGAGCGCGACGAGGGTGACACTGGCGCGCGGAATGTGCCAGAAGTTCCCCAGTGGTTCGACGAGCAGGACGGCGGCAATGGAACCCACGATGGTGATACGCAAAAGAAATTTACGGCAACCCGTGAGCAACCCGTGCAGGCGTTCGTTTTCGCTGCTGAAATGGAAACGGGCAATGTAATGCGTGACAGCCTGGGTGGCGATCGCCAGTGGCAGGCCCAGAAAACCAATGAAAGCGATGGCGGTCTGGAAGTATCCAAACTCGCCGGGCCGGCCTTGCAACTGGTGGCTGATGATGATCTGGAAACCAAAACCAATGATCAGCGTCAAAAAATTTGCCGCGGTAAAAATGAGGCCGCTGCGCCAGACGTTTTTCATGTGAGCGATTGCAACTTGGCGAATTCCACACCCGCCGCGTGCAGCCGGGGCAGGTTGAGTTCCGAACCCCGCCGATACAGGTTGTCCAGGCAGACGATGCGCGCGCGCGGGAAGCCGTGTTTCAGGTGCAGCGCCAGGCTGCTGCCCACGAAACCCGCGCCGCCGGTGATCAAGATGCTTTCGGGTGCGGAACTCATTTCACGCCACGCAGGCCGCGTGGATTTCTGTCAAAATTTCCGTCAGGCCGTAACGGAATTTCCAGCCGGGATAATGGGCCTGAAATTTCCGCACGTCGCTGACCCACCAGATGTGGTCGCCGATGCGGTTGTCTTCGACGTAGGTCCAGCTTAATTTTTTGCCGCTGATGCGTTCGCATTCGTCAATGGCTTCGAGCATGGAGCAGTTGGAGTGGCGGCTGCCGCCCAGGTTATACACCTCGCCGGAACGCGGCGTTTGAAAGAACTGCCAGAAGGCCTCGACCAGATCATGGCTGTGAATGTTGTCGCGGACCTGTTTGCCTTTGTAGCCAAACACGCGGTACGGCGTGCCGGTCACCGTGCAGCGCATGAGGTAGGCGAGGAAACCGTGCAGCTCCGTGCCCGCGTGCGCGGGACCGGTCAGGCAGCCGCCGCGAAAGCACGCCGTCTTCATGCCGAAATATTTGCCGTATTCCTGCACCAGGACATCCGCCGCCACCTTGCTGGCGCCAAAAAGCGAATGTTTCGTCTGGTCAATGCTCATGGTCTCGGAAATGCCCGGCACGTATTCGTGGCCGGGCTGGATTTCCCAGCGCCTCGCCAATTCGACCAGCGGCAGCCGGTTCGGCGTGTCGCCATAGACCTTGTTGGTGGAGGTGAAAATGAAGACCGCCTCCGGGCAGTATTCGCGTGCGGCCTGCAGCAGGTTCAACGTGCCCACGGCGTTGACGCCAAAATCGGCGTGCGGATCGCGCGCGGCCCAGTCGTGCGATGGTTGCGCGGCAGTGTGGATGATGAGCGCGACGTCGTGGCCGAGCTTGCGGAACAGGTTTTCCACGGCGGCCCGGTCGCGAATGTCGAAATCGTGATGCTCGTAATTTGGGAAGGATTTGATGAGCTTCTCCCGGTTGCCCAAGGTGGAAGCTTCCTTGCCAAAGAACCACTGGCGCAGGTCGTTGTCTATGCCCACGATGTTGAAGCCTTCGCGGGCGAAACGTTTGACGCTTTCCGAACCAATCAGGCCGGCGGCGCCGGTCACAATTACGGTTTTCATTTAGAGCGCATAGATTCCATGGGAACCGGGGCTCCGCGCAAGCCGAAACTTAATGGTCTCACATGTCTTCCAGATACAACTTCCGGTTTCGCCAGAGATAAATCCCGCCGGACATGGCCGTGAGCGCCACCGTGATCCACAGCATGATCTCGGCGAACTGGGGCGTCCACGGGGCAAAGAGTTGTTTCAGCGCCGGCGGCCATTCCTCGCTGGCATCCACCACCAGCAGCGCGATCAAGGCCACGATTTGCGAAATCGTCTTGTGTTTGCCGAACCGCTCCGCCGCCAGCACGATGTTTTTTGACGCCGCCAGCAACCGCAGGCCGGTGATGGCCAGTTCCCGCGCCACGATCAGGACCACCATCCACGCGCCGACCTTCACCGGGGCGTCGGGATTGCGTTGGGTGCTTTCCACGAACGCAATGAAAGCCGAGCACGTCATGACTTTGTCGGCCAGCGGGTCCATGAGAATGCCGAAATTCGTGATCAAGCCGCGCGCGCGCGCGATGCGGCCATCCAGAATGTCCGTCAACCCCGCCAGGCAGAACAGCAACAGCGCGAGCGTGTCGTTGTACGCGAATTTGGAGAAAATGGCCCACAGGAAAAGCACGGTCAGCCCGAAGCGGGAGACCGTGAGTTTGTTGGGCAGATTCATTGGAAGCTGGATTTATGGATTTATGGATGATTGGATTGCTGGATTTCCCATCAATCCATCCCTCCATTCATCCAATAATCCAGTTTTCATGCGCCAAACTTGTCGTACATCCGGGCGTTGGCCTGCATGAGCCGGATAAGAAACTTTGCCGGGAAGATGCCCAGCGAGCCGCTGTTGGCGCCGGTTTCGGTGAACCGTTCCAGCTTGTCCGAGCCGCTGGTTGCGGAATGGAGCAGCACCGGCTGCGGATGCCAGGAATGGCCCTTGAGCGCGCAGGGGGTGGAGTGGTCGCCGGTGATCGCCAGCACGTCCGGCTTTTTTTCCAACAGAATCGGCAGCGCCGCGTCGAAATCTTCAATCGCCTTCTTTTTGGCGGCGAAATTGCCGTCCTCACCGTATTTGTCGGTGTATTTGTAATGGATGAAAAAGAAATCGTAGTTGTGGTATTCCGCCACGTAGCGCTGGAATTGCTCCTGGATGGTTTGCGGGCCTTCGAGCTTGGTCATGCCGACGAGTTGCGCCAAACCCTTGTACATTGGGTACACCGCCAGGCACGCGGGCCGGAGCCGGTACCGGTCCGCAAACAGCGGGATTTCCGGCTGATGGGCGATGCCGCGCATGAGAAAACCGTTCGCGGGTTTTTCCTTGGCGATGATGGGCAGCGCGGCCTGGTAAAAATCCGCGATCAGCTTGGCCATTTTCTTCTGCTTGGCATTTTTCGCATCGCGCGGCTTCACCGTCGGAATGGCAAACCCCTCGCGATTCGGGTCGGCATCCGTGAGCGGCCCTTCCAGACCTTTGCCGCGAAATACCACGACGAACCGATGCTCCTTGCCCGCCTGAATGATGATTTCCGTGTCGCCGATTTTTTTGATTTTGGCGGCCAGCAGCGCGCAGAGTTTTTCGCAGGTCTCCGTGGGGATGCGGCCGGCCCGGCGGTCGGTCACAATGCCCGCGGCATCAAGGGAGGCAAAATTCGCGCGCGCGCAAACGTCGCCCGGTTGCAGTTCCACGCCGAGGCCGAGCGCCTCAATGACGCCGCGGCCCACCTGAAATTCCAGCGGATCGTAGCCGAACAAGCCCAGATGGCCGGGACCGCTGCCGGGCGTGATGCCGGGGGCGGCGGGAATCATGCGGCCCTGCGCCGAATCCTTGGCCAGCGCGTCGAGGTTCGGCGTGGCGGCGGCTTCCAGCGGCGTGAGGTAGTTTTGCTCGCGGGTGGCGATGTCCCCGAGCCCGTCGAGGACGACAAGCGCGAGCTTGGCGTTGGTCTTCAGTGTCAGTTCAGAATAAAGCGCGTCTAAATTCATAGGCCCTGATTATTGCCAAGAACCCGGCGGGGCGCAATTCGTTTTCCAATCCGCTGCTCGCCGGGACGTCGCGTGATCCGCCATCCCCGGACCGCGACCGGTCCCCGGTCGCAGCGCTCCGGATTCACGCACCCGCGCCAGAGGTTCGCCGAACGCCGCTCCTCTTCCCATCCGCTGCGCGCCGGGACGTCGCGCGGTCCGCCGTCCCCGGACCGTGACCGGTCCCCGGTCGCAGCGCTCCGGATTCACGCACCAGCACGGATATTGGCGAGGAACGGGTTGCCCTGGGATTGCGCACCACTTTTAGCCGTGTACTGTCCGGTTGTGAATTATTTGCTTGCATGATGTGCATTCGCGTTCTATATTTAACCATATGGTTAAGTGTACGTCCCGATTGTTGGACAGCACGTTCGCCGCGCTGGCGGACCCGACGCGCCGGCGCATCCTGGAACATCTGGCCCACGGCGATCATTGTGTCACCGACCTGGCCCGGCCTTATGCCATGTCGCTACCGGCGGTGTCCAAGCATTTGCGGGTGTTGGAGAAAGCGGGGCTGGTCCGCCGCCGGCGCCGCGGTCGGGTGCATTCGCTGCACTTGCAGGCCGCTCCCATGCAGCAGGCCGCGCAATGGATTGACGAGTATCGCCGGTTTTGGGAAGCGAGTTTTGATCGTTTGGATGAATACCTTAGAGAACTGCAAACCCAGGAGCAAAAACAAGGAGCAAAAAATGAGCACAAATAAGACAATGGAGTATCATAACCTCAAACTGGAACTGTCCCGCGTTTTCGCCGCGCCGCGCGAACTGGTGTTTCAGGCGTGGACGGATCCGGACCAATTCCAGCAATGGTTCGGCGCGGCGGCGTGCGATGGATCATTATTGCAATCAGTGAAGTTGGACGCACGGGTTGGCGGTAGATACCGCATTCAGGTGCGGCGTGCCGACGGCGAATTTTACACCACCGTCGGGACTTATCGCATGGTTGAGCCGCCGGAACGTCTGGTTTTCACCTGGGCGTTTGAAAAGGACGGTGCCGGGGAGGAATTCGGCGAAGTTGAACCATGCGAAATGCTCGTCACATTGAAATTCCGCGCGCGTGGTCAAGAAACTGAATTGATTTTGACGCATGAGTACTTTGCCTCCGCCGAAAGCCGCGACCGCCACGAGCAGGGCTGGACTCGTTGTCTCAATGAACTTGGAAAATTTGTTGGATCGGAGGCGCTCGTGGTCGAGCGGATATTCGAGGCGCCCGCTGCGCTCGTGTGGCGCGCGATCACCACCAAGGCGGGCCTGGACCGCTGGTTCTTTGAACTTGCCGAATTCAAACCGCAAGCGGGTTTTGAATTTCAATTCGCGGTCGAGCACGCCGGCCACCACTACGACCATCGCTGCCGGGTCACCGAGGTGATTCCGCAGCAGAAGATCGCCTTCACCTGGCGCTATGCCGGGCATGTCGGCGATTCGCTGGTCACGTTGGAATTATTTGCCGAGGGCGGCGGCCAAACCCGATTGAAATTGACGCACACGGGACTCGAAACCTTCCCGAAAGCACTGTCTTTCGCGCGCAGCAATTTCCTGCAAGGTTGGACGCGGCTTATCGGTTCCTCACTCCGGGACTATGTGGAACACTTGGATCGTGAAATCTTCGTCACCCGCGATTTCGCCGCGCCGCGGGGATGGGTCTGGGAAGCCTTGACCAATCCCCGGCACGTCGTGAATTGGTGGGGGCCACGCGGCTTCACCACGACGATTGAGACCATGGACGTGCGCCCCGGCGGCGTGTGGCAACACACCATGCGCGGGCCCGATGGCGTGAAATATCCAAACCACAGCGTGTTCCAAGAAGTTGTGAAGCCGGAACGCATTGTTTATACCCACGGGGGGCGGCGCGAGAATGGCCCGGGGGTCAATTTTGTCGCCACGTGGACCTTTGAATCGCTCACTGCGGAAAAGACCCGGGTGACTTTGCGCATGCTGTTCCCGGCGGCGGCGGAACGGGATTTTGTTGCCAAGGAATTTGGCGCCATCGAAGGCGCCCAACAAACCTTCGAGCGCCTTGGCGAACATCTGGCAAACCAGCCAACCCAGGATGCAGAAATATCAAACTCCCATCAAAGCCAGGTCACTCTGCCTGCGGCCCGTTAAACGAAACAACTTGCCGCCATCGTCACGAAGATGCGGTCCGACAAATATCTGCTCATGGAATGGCTGCCCAAATCCGTCATTCCGCGCTTGCAATGGCCCCAGCTTGGTGACACAAATCCATATACACAATTCATTGTATATGCTTGGAACGGCGGGTGAGGTAGAATGGTGGTGAATTCCAACACAAATCCATAGTGAATGTTAAGCGAAAATAGCCACCAGCAACCATACCTAATGCCTGCAAGAGTGCCCAAAACTGATATGAAGACCCTCATCTGCCGCCCTGACTGCACAAAAACTGCCGCAATCCAAAAACAAAATCCAAATCAACTCAAATTTATGAGAGACAAAATTGACCCCGCTCGGAACCGGACCCTTGGCTGCAAGTTCGCCTCGCTGCTGCTGGCCGGCACCGCCTTGATGCTTGCAAACGTGGTGCAAGCCGATACGCCATCAACCACCACTTTCACAACGGCTGGGGCGGGGACTTGGAGTTGCCCCACGGGCGTCAACCTGGTCCAGGTGGAAGTCTGGGGTGGCGGTGGTGGCGGCGGCGGTGCTTGGAAAAATGGCAGAAACGCCGGCGGTGGCGGCGGCGGCGGCGGCGCCTATGCGAGGTTTAACGCCTACGGCGTCACTCCCAACACGAACTATGCCTTCTCGGTCGGAGCTGGCGGCAGCGGTGGGATAGACAACAGCGGCGCCAACACCGCCAGCACCGCAGGAACGGATTCCTGGTTCCTCAACAATACGACTCTGGATGCCCTCGGCGGGACTGGCGGCACCAATGCCACCGGCACCAGCGCAGTGGCAAACGGAGGTGGCGGCAGCGCGGCTGCCCTTGGAACGACGGGTGACGCCTTCTTTGCTGGTGGAAATGGCGCGGCTTCAGCCGGCAATCCGCCATCTGCCGGTGGTGGTGGTGGCAGTGGTGGCAATAGCGGCACTGGGAATCCCGCTTCAGGTTACACGGGGGGCGCGGCGGTTGGCAACGGCGGCGCAGGCGGCAATGGTGCCGCCCCTTCACCTGGGGGGCCGGCCACGGCTGGTTCCATTCCTGGCGGCGGCGGTGGTGGCAGCAGAGACACTAGCGGGTCAGGCTCAACTGGTGCCGCTGGGGGCGCTGGCCAGGTTCAGTTCACTTTTTATCCGACGCCCACGACCCAGTCCTCGGCGGTGGGGTTTTCGGGAATCAGCTCTTCCGGCCTCACGATTTCCTGGACGCGTGGGAATGGCGGCAACTGCATTGTGCTCGTCAATACCAATTCGGCAGTCAACGCTGCTCCGGTCAACGGAAGCGACTATACGGCCAGCGCGACCTACGGCAGCGGCTCGCAGCTCGGCACGGGCAATTATGTCGTCTATCAGGGCACCGGCAATTCCGTGCCCATCAGCGGACTGGCCGCCAGCACGACCTGTCATGTGGCAGTTTTTGAATTTAGCGGTTTAGGATCCCCTCTGGCGGAATATCTGACCAACTCGCCCGCCACGGGCAATCAGGTCACGTTGGGTGCGCCCACGCCCATCGTCACTTCCCCGACCAAGTCGGGTTTGTCCTTGGCCTCGGTCAGCTTGGGGGCAACCGTGACCACGAACAATGGTTACGCCATCACGGATTACGGCATTCTCTGGGGAACCTCGCAAAACCTGGCCAGCTCAGGCACCAAAGTCCATGCGGGCTCCTCCCTTGCGACCTTCCCCGCCCCCTTCGCGGTGAACGTGAGCGGGCTGCCTGTGGGCGCCAACATCTACTACTGCGGCTATGCGACCACCTCCGCCGGCACCGGCTACAGCACGAGCGACTCCTTCGTGTACTTCGCCCAGCTCGGTTGGTCCACCACCAATGGCACTTGGGACCTCAATGACACCACGAATTTGATTTGGGCGGATGCAGTTTCCGCCCCGGATTATTACCAGGATGGCGACCAGGTGGTCTTCGGTGACGCCGGCGGTGGAACGGTCGCCTTGAACTGTTCCGTCAATCCAACCAGCCTTTTGGTGAGCAACAATCTCTCAGCTTATACCATCACTGGCACGGGTACGATTGCCGGAGCCATTTCGCTTATCAAACTGGGCACCAACACGCTGACGCTGGCCACGGCGAACACTTATACCGGCGGCACCATCAATAGCGCCGGCACGCTCAGTTTGGGCAGCGCGGCTGCCTTGGGCGCCGGCATGTTGACCATGAACGGCGGCAACTTGGACAGTTCCTCCGCCAACCTCGTCAACACTAACAATAATCCCCAGACGTGGAATGCGGATTTCACCTTTGTCGGTTCCCAAAATCTCAATCTAGGCAGCGGCAACGTCACGCTTGGGGCCTCGCGGCAAGTGACGGTTTCGACCAACACGTTGACCATCGGCGGCAGCATTAGTGGTGCGCATCTCGGCTTGACGCAAACCGGCAACGGCACCTTGGTGCTGGGCACGAACAACACCTACTCGGGCGGCACCACCGTCAACGGAGGTGTGCTGATGCTCACGAACAAGGTTTCCGGCGCGGCGGGCCAAATCATCGGTTCATTGACGGTGAACAGTGGCGCGGAAGCCCAGAGTGGCGACTATTGGTCGCTGGGCTATGGCAGCGGCTACGTGACCAACATTATCTTGAATGGCGGCACATTGACGTTTACGGGGGGCAACAGTTATCCCAATGACACTGGTTTTGCCGGCACTAATTTGACGCTCAATGGCGCCACGGTACAGGCCAACGGCGGCGGCAGCGGTTTTGATTTTTACGCCGGCTCCGGCGCCAACCAGACAACGTATGTGAATGTGATGCCGAATCCCGTTGCCTCCGTCATCAGTTGCCAGTCTGATTTGCGTCTAGGCAGCAGCGGTTCACTGGTTTTCAATGTCATCGGCTACGGCAACGGCAATGACCTGCTCGTCAGCGGCAGCATCGTGCAGGCGATCGCGGGCAAATTTGGCGGCGCCATCATCAAGAGCGGCGCCGGGGTCATGACCCTCTCGGCTTCCAATTCCACCACCAGCAGCATCACCGTCAACGCCGGCGCCCTTCTCATCAATGGACTGGTCTCGAGCAGCAGTCTCACGGTCAGCGACGACGCGACTCTCGGCGGCAGCAACGGCGTGATTCTCGGTCCCGTGGATGTTCAGGCTGGCGGCACGTTCGCACCCTATGGGATCCTGACCATCAACAGCGACCTGACGCTGGAGGATGGCAGCACGACGGTCGTGCCCATCAACGCCGCGGCCGGCACCAATGCCGTGGTCAGCGGCGTCAATAATCTCAGCTACAGCGGCACTCTGGTCATCTCCAACCTGGCCGGCACGCTGGTGGCCGGGCAACAATTCCAGTTGTTCAACGCGAGCGCTCCCGTTAACAACTTCACCGCCCTCAGCGGTGCCCCGGGGACCGGTCTGACCTACTCGTTCGATCCCACCACCGGTGTATTGAGCGTGGTCGGCGGGACGCCGCCGCCAACGAACATAATGGTAAGTGTGAGCAGCGGCAACTTGGTGCTGACCTGGCCGAACGGACAGGGTTGGTATTTACAGGCACAAACCAACAGCCTGGCCATTGGGTTGGGCACCAATTGGGTGAATGTCTCTGGGGCCACCAGTCCGTTCACCAATGCGATCGACCCAGCCAACGGCTCGGTCTTCTACCGGCTCAACTATCCGTGATTGTTTTGAACCGCGCGTGCCGCTATATTTGGGAGCGCCAAATAAGCGTCCGTTCGCTTTGCGCGCCCTGATTTTGAATGAAAAGCAAGCAAATGCAGCGCCGGCAACTTGTATTGAAGCATTTCGTCGCGCGAAGTTAAAACAACCGAAAGCATTCTATGAACTGGAACATTTTACTTTGGAGCTTCCAACCGCATTGGAAATTGCGGTCCGCCATCGCGTTCGGAAGACTTTTCTTCTGCCTGTGCCTGCTGGTTGCCGAATGGCCGGCCAGTTCTGAAGCAGCCGCTCCCGTCCCCAAGCCCAACATCCTCTTTATCCTGGTGGACGATTATGGCATCAAGGATGTCGGCATTGAGGGCAGTACCTTTTACGAGACGCCGAATATTGACAACTTGGCCCGCAGCGGCATGCGCTTTACCCAGGGATACGCGGCGTGCCAGGTTTGTAGTCCGTCGCGCGCCAGTATTCTGCTTGGCAAGTATCCCGCCCGCCACGGGATCACCGACTGGATTGGCGCCAATGTGGGAGAGGGCTATGCCCGCCGTCAGCACGCCAAATTGCTCGTGCCCGATTACGTGCGCAACCTGCCGGCTGGGGAAACCACCCTGGCCCAGGCACTGAAAGACGGTGGTTATGTCACCTTTTTCGCGGGCAAGTGGCACCTGGGCAGCCAAGGTGCTTGGCCGGAAGATCGTGGTTTTGACATCAACAAGGGTGGCTGGGATGCGGGCAGTCCCCAAGGTGGTTACTACGCGCCTTGGGACAATCCAAAGCTGCCCAGTGGCCCGCGCGGCGAATCCCTGACACTGCGGTTGGCCAATGAAACCATTGCCTTTATGGAGCAGCACAAGGATCAGCCGTTTCTGGCCTACCTGGCGTTCTATGCGGTGCATGGTCCGATTCAAACGACCAAGCCGCTGTGGCAGAAATACCGCGAAAAAGCCGCCCAACACCCGGCTCCGACTGAGCGGTTCAAGCTGGACGGCCGGCTTCCGGTCCGGGTGGTCCAGGACAATCCCATTTATGCCGGTCTGATTGAAGAAATGGACACGGCGGTGGGGCGGGTATTAAAGCGGTTGGAGGAACTGGGCCTGGCGGATAAGACGGTGGTTGTTTTTACCAGTGACAACGGTGGCGTGGTTTCCGGCGACGCCTATAGTTCCTCGCAGTTACCTTATCGCGGAGGCAAAGGCCGGCAGTGGGAGGGCGGTTTCCGGGTTCCCTGCTACATTCGGGCACCGGGAGTAACCAAGCCGGGCAGCACTTGTGAGACGCCAGTAATCGGCACGGATTTTTATCCCACGATTCTGCAACTGGCGGGCTTGCCCTCGCGGCCGCAGCAGCATGTGGATGGAGTAAGCATGGTGCCGCTGCTTCAGGGTGGCCAAATCGCCCCCCGGCCGCTCTTTTGGCACTACCCGCACTACGGCAACCAGGGCGGGGATCCCTCCTCAGTCATCCGCCGGGGCGATTGGAAGCTGATCCACTACTGGGAGGACAATCACAATGAACTTTACGACCTGGCTAAAGACGTCGGCGAGCAGCATGATGTGGCCGCAAAAGAGGGCGAGCGGACCGGGCAACTGTGGACGGAGTTGCAGGCCTGGCTCAAAGAGACCGGGGCCAAGCTGCCGGTGCCCAATCCCAAATATCAGGAGGCCTGGGCGGAAGAGCACCGGCAGGCGGCCATTGCGCTGAAGCCGGAGTTGGAGCAGAAGCACGCCGAGTTTCTCAATCCCAACTGGGAGCCCGACCCAACCTGGTGGAAGAGTCTTGTGATTAAGGATTGAGCTGAGTGGAAAAAAGTGCCATGGCCGGATAGGGTCAATCATTGACCAGTTGCCAGCCTACGTGACAGCTTTGAACCCGGGAACCAATTACGGCGGCATTACCGAAAATGCCGGCTATGCCTTGATGGACAGTCCGCTGCTGACGAACGGAATCGAGGTGCCGGCCTCCATCTTGTGGGGCACGGGCGGTGGCGCCGATGGCAACCAGCAGCTTTTGAATTTTACGGTGGCCAACCTGGCGGCGGGAGAGATCGTCCGGGTGGGCGTGCTGGCTGGCGTGGACGATGCCATCAGCGGCGAATGGGACCCGGCGGCGATTACGCTGTCTCTGGGCACCAATTCGGCCACCGTTGGCAATGCGGTCAGTGCTCCGTTAACTGACCAACCCATCGCGGGAGAGCCGGCTTCGTGCGGTTGGGTGTTCTTCAACCTGACGGCCAACGGCACCTATTCCGTGAGCGCCACGGTGCGGATCGGCAGCCAGACCGCTGGCTACACAGTTCATTGTATATCCTCAAAAGGGCGATTGAGGTAGCATTGAATTTAAATTCACTGAACCGCCAAAACTGATGTTTGACAAAAAAAGGAATTCAATGCTGATGGTCAAACAAGTCCAGTGGTTGAAGACATGCGCCAGCGTGTGCGCGCTGGTCCTCGCGCTGAAGGCCGCGGCGCAAACCAACATTGACCAGAACAACCTCATCCAAAACGGCGGGTTTGACAGCGGCAGCACCGGCTGGTCAACTTCCGCGGGTCGCGTCTATTTTTATGGTCAAGCCGTCGGTTCTGAAACCGACAGCATTATGTCCATCGGTTGGTCGAACGGCAACAGCTTCTCACAAACCACGGGCGCGACCTTCCAGCCAGGACTCGATTACGTGCTGACCATTCGTGCGGATGTGGGGGGAAGTCCCTTGACCGGGGTGAATTTGCTGCTGCAAGCCACGAATACGAGCCTGGTGACGTTGACAAATCAGAGTTTTGCGTTTCCGAATCAGTCCACCAACACGTGGCGGATTTTCAGCCTGTATGTGTCGTCGAACACCATTGCCACCAACGCTGGCAGCGTTATTGTGGTCAAGGGCAGCCTCGTGGAGAATCCGACCACGCAGTATGGCTGGCTGTGGGTGGACTGGCTGCAACTAGCGCCGGCCTTGCCGTATTTCACCGGCCAGCCGGTGGGGATGACGAATACAGCCGGGTCCTCGGTGTCGTTGAGCGCCGTGGCGATTGGCGCGGTGACCAACAGCAGCGGTTCGGGTTCGGCGATGCTTTATCAGTGGTATCAGAACGGAAGTCCGCTGTTGAATGCCACCAATCCAACGCTGAACTTGGCCGCCTTGAACAGCACGAATGCAGGCAATTACTATGTGATGGCCACGGGACCGTATGGCGCCACCCAGAGCGTCACGGCCACAGTGGCTCTGACTCCGGGCTTTGTAGTGAACAATGGCGCACCGCAAACCGGCGCGGTGGTCGGCCGGGCGTCGGGCAGCCCGGACACCGTGTCCGCGTCGGGAACCTTCACGGGTTCGTACAGTCAAAATTCGGCCAACGGCGGCGCCACTGAGTGGGTCACTATCAATACCAATGCCGCGATAACCCTGCCCAATCCGGGCGGCGTTGTCAATGCTTGGACGCAAAACAGCGGCAACACCTACACGAATTTTTACAATGGACTGATTGAGATCAGCCAGGGTGGGTTCACCAACTTCGGCACGATCAATGCCACGTTCTCGTCCCTGCCCGCGTCCACCGGACCTTTGCAAGGACTTGATCCGTATATCAGCGGCTTCGCGCCCTCAAATTATTCGCCGACCAATAGTTACTATTACGGCATCGGCTTGATGGCCTGGTGTGGAAACGTGGGTTATAGCACCCGTTCTACAGTTTGCAATAGCGCGGGAGCGACCATTAAAAGCAGCGTGACCGGCAGCGGCGTGAGCTACGCCATGGGCATTAAATCGTTGCAGTATTACGGCAATTCCAGCAGTCCAAACATCATCATTAACAATGCCGGCACCGTTGATGGTGAAGTGACCAACCACGACGGCACGGCTGCGGGTATCTACCATTACAGCCTCTATGGCGGACTGAATTTGACCAATGACACCAGCGGCATTTGCAGTGGCGCCGCGCCTTACTATGGGAGCGGGATAACGGCATCGTCTTATTACGGCCCGGTGAATGTGGAAAACGACGGCGCCGCCACGGGCTTTGCCACCGGGGCAACTTCAGATTGGGTTGCCGGACACGCTTACTCGGTGGGAATTGATGTGTTCACTTATGACGGCAGTTCCAACGCGCCGATCAGCGTGGTGAACACCGGCACCGCCTCGGGCTTGAATCCCGGCTCCATCTCCACCAATGGTTGTCACGGAGTCTTTCTCTGGGCGGAAGGTGGCCCCATGACGCTGAACAATAGCGGCATGATTTCGGCGAATTCCACGACCAATTTCGCGGCCAATACGGACGCCTGGGCCAAACCGGTTTATTGCGGCGGCAATCGCGGACCCGATCTCGTCATCAATTCCGGCACCATTACCGGCACTGCGGGCGGTGGCGGCGGCTGGGGGCTGGGAGTTGAAAATGACACGTCCGTTCCCAATGATTCTTTCAATACGATCACCATTCTCAACCGCGGCATCATTTATCACAACAATGGCCTGGGTGTGGCGGTGTTCGCGGGGACCGGCCCGGCAATCATCAGCAATTCAGTGAGTGGTTCCATCTACGGTGGCAATGAGGGCATTGCCGCCGAGAATTATCCCGGCAATGTAACCATTTACGATTATGGTTCCATTCAAGCAGGCAGTGCGAACAACAATGCCATGGATCTTGGTTCCGGCAACGACACGGTGCATCTTTACGGGCTGCCGAACATTGTTGGTTGGATGAATGGCCAGGGTGGCAGCAACGTGTTGGATTTTGAGCTTACCGGCGTCGTCCAACAAGTGAATGGCAGTTCCGCCACGTTCGGAAACAACCTCACAGCATACAATCTGGGCTCGTCCGGCAGCCTCGTTGTCTCCGGCCAGACTTATAAATGGGCTAATTTTAACGTGACGGGAACCATCACCTGCACCGGCGGGGGCGGCCCCGTGTATAAGACCGCAACGAATACGGATTTGACGGCGGGAACCAGTTGGACCGGCGGCATTCCGCCGATTGCGGGCAACCTGGCCTGTTGGACCAACACTTCGCTGGGCGCCGGATTGACCATGAACAGCCCGATCTCGTGGGGCGGCATCAGTGTGGCGGGTGCAACCACGGCCATAGCGATGAGCGGCGCTGGACCGCTCACGCTGGGAACCAATGGCGTTGATATGTCACTGTCCCCGGTCAACCTGACGATGAATCTTCCCGTGGCGCTGGGGGCCAGCCAGACCTGGAATGTGAATGGCGGTCAGAGCCTGACCATGTCGGGCGTAATCAGCAGCAATTATGCGCTTTCCAAAGCCGGGGCAGGTTTGTTGGTATTGAGCAATGCCAACAACTTTTCGGGCGGCACCACGGTCAATGGCGGGACGTTGGCGCTGGATTACAACGTGGGCGATACAACGACCGGGACGCTGGCGGGCGGCAGCACGGTCACCGTCAACAGCGGTGGCACATTGCGGTTGGACGTGGAAGATGTCCTGGGTTATTACGGTGGCGCTCCCGCCCAATTGAACATTACCGGCGGCCTGGTCACCTCCGCCAACGTGGCCAACGGCGCCAGTTTCCGCGTCACGCTGCCGGCGCTCACGTTCACCGGCGGCACGCTCAGTTCAGGCACCAACATGGTCGGCGACCAATACGGCGGCAGTTATCTGATTCAGAGCGCGGTAAATACGTTGGCCAGTTCAACCACGGCGGTCATCAACGCGTATTCCGTGAGTTTGCAAAATACCACCTTCACCGTGGCGGCGGGCAGCACTCCGTCGGGGGTGGATTTAAGTATTTCTTCAATTCTTGAGGATTGGCAAGGCGGCGCGCAAAGCCTGACCAAGGCCGGCAACGGCGTGATGAAGCTGTCGGGAGCGAACACCTACAGCGGTGGCACCAGCGTGAACGGCGGCACCTTGAAGCTCGCGAATGTCAACGCCCCCGGCGCCGGCGGCACCTGGCTTAATTTCAACGCGACGGCCAACATTGAACTCTCGACGGACACGGGTTTTGGCGGAACCAACCCCGTGTATAATGTGGGCCTGGGAGCGATTGGACCCTACGTGGGCACGATGATTTTGAATCGCGCCACGCCGGGAGCCAGCACGCCCATCACTCATAACTTTGGTGCGCTGACGTTGAGCCTGAATTATGGCGCTCCGACCGGCTTGAATGTGCTGGCCGGACCGGATGCCCCGACAGGTGGCGCGGTGGACACATTGGCCTTTTCCACTGTGAACTTCGGCAACTGGTATAGCGTGACGGAAACCATCGCCCCGACGAATGCCAACGTCCTCATCGGCGGCACGGTGGCGGCGGTGGCGAGCCAGGCCGGTTCAACGCAGGTCGCAACTTTGGACTTGGACGGCAACTCGATGGGAAACCAGATCACTGGAGCCATTAGTGACAATCCAAGCGGCACGGCCACCAACAAGGCCGCCATCCTGAAGGGCAACCGCGGCAAATG
>Ga0316217_10003351_pt1 | contig 18329 bp, 22 predicted proteins | sample 1anoAmetaG_FD_203633 | JGI IMG/M metagenome (GOLD analysis project Ga0316217, IMG submission 203633) | Freshwater microbial communities from Trout Bog Lake, Wisconsin, USA - 1anoA | ecosystem: Environmental > Aquatic > Freshwater > Lake > Hypolimnion/Profundal zone | place: USA: Wisconsin...
AACAAAGTTTAAAGGATTCCAAGACATAGCATTAGCTACCCGAATAGCGGATGAGCCATTTAGGTAAAGTGTTGCACCGCCAAATAATTGTGTCGTACTCGATAGTGCTGGACTACCGATATTAGTAATGCTTGTGTTGTTATATTGATTACTGGCATCATAAACAGTACCAGTTAATGAATTAATCGCGCTGCATTGAATTAGCAATACTTCGCAGTAAGTTTGCCACATACTAGCGAGTATCGCTGCACGAGTCGGAGCAGAAATAACATCATTAAAAGTGATTACTTCATACAAGTCAAATGTTGGTTGCCTATTTGTCTGGTCACTTCCAAAATAAATATCTCCCGCTGGTTCAATATATGAGCCACCTGTTGCAGCTAATAATCCATTAAGTAAAAAGTGAGTTGAATTGTCAGAAGTACCGTTGAACTCAACCACAAAAGGAACGCCGACAGGTAAAGCTATCGCGGTGTTATACCACGATATAATTTCGTTCAGTCCGATAAAGTTACTACCTGAACCATCCCAGTTACCAGCCCCAATACCTACGCCAACGCCGGAGGAATTACCGCCAAGTTTCACAAACGCGCCTGCGGAGTTCCCGGTTATCCTACACACAGCTATTACTGTAAAAGGTGAACCAACATTCACCAATCCTGATAATTGTTGTGAACCAGAAAATACCAAAGTTTCTAGCCCGTTTACACTCGCAATCTGAGGCATATTTGCAAGTGTAGATTGTGAAACGTCGTAAGCACCTCCAGTATTTTGAGAATTACTACCAGCCATCTGGTCATGAAAAATTTTGACATATGCAGAATTAGAACCGACGAAGGTGGCTAATGCAGTTGTATCAAGGCTATAGCCAGAATTAAACCCTATACCACTGGTGCTACCTGACGAAAGTTGAACTGTAATCGCGCTACCAGTAAAAGCACCACGAAGTTGTCTTAAAGAGAATGCAGCCGCTACATCTGAAAAATTATCCAGCAATAGAGTAGGCGTACTACCAGAACCACCAGAACCACCGGAACCAGAGCCACTTGATAAACCCGCTAGTAAATTAGTAACTGAAATCTTGTAAGTAACTCCGGCTGAAACAATAGCCATGTAGCCAGAATCATCAACTGTTGTTAACTCTGGCAAATCAGTGATTTTCTTACCCGACAATTGACCATACCTCAACTAAATATTGGTAAAACCAGTAATTTGAACCATTTCGACTATTGGTAAAACCTTGCCAGAAATTGCAATAAAGCACTTGGTAAATGCTGTCATCAATGTTGAAATCAAGGCTATAACCATCTTCTGTGGTTATTGTGTCTTCACCTTCAGTAGCTAAACTTCCAGTAAATTGCCCTGCAAGGTTTAGTATTAAAGCAACCAAAAGCGATTCACTAGAATTAGTAGGACTGGGAATTAATCCAGTGCCTGCTAAGTCAGCCTTGGTAATAGTTAAAGTTTCATCGGTTTGTACCGCATTCACTCCAAACAACTCCACCAAGGTAAAGCTAATCATTAGTAATCATTCGGGTTAATTGTAGAGCTGGTATCAAGCTTACTCAGGGTAACTGTCAGCGTGTCATTCCTATAGCTGACCGCCGGAGTCCCGCGAGTGGTCAGCGAACTATAACCACTGTCAATCTCGACCGTCTGGTCAGTATTAGCGGTGAAGTTAGCAGCAGTTAAATAAGTTTGGGCATTAAGAAGAATTGCAACTAACAAACTTTCGGAACTGTTGGTGCCAGATGCTGTCAATCCAGTGCTAGCCAAATCAGCCTTGGTGATAGTCAAAGTTGTTGCGGTTTGCGCGGCGTTTGAGCCAAATACTTGAGCTAGAGTTGGTGCGGTCATAAATAAACAATATTGTTTGGTGTTTATTTTAACCCCCAACCTTGAAAAGTGCGATCGCAGTCAAGACAATACCAGCGCTGAAGTTTTCGCCCATCAGCTAAAGTATTCTTGCCATTCCGGTATGAGCGCCACCCAAGACAACGGGGGCACTGTTTGCGGAGGATTAAGTTTTTGGTCATGTCAACAAGGCTTTTTCAAAGCACTCGCTTTGACGTAAATCAACTTACCTGATTTAAATTCAACTTGGAATTTTCGCCCAGAAGAGGCAAAGCCGACAATCGCCACCAATTCACCGCCATAAATTGCTAGTTGGTTGCATTCCGGCTTCCATTCCTCACCGCTTGGCACTGGGAACAAGTCGTTAAACGAGACTTTGACGAGTTCAATTGCGCCACGCGATAAGACATCAGCTTTTTTGACAGATGGATAAACTTTCTCAACTCTTACCTCTTGACCAAGGCTAAAAGATAAGTACACTTTCTTAATTTCAACTTGTTTTGATCTTTTTTGAAAAGTTGGAAAAGTTACTGGATCTACGGGATCAGGCTGAAAAATTATCGGCTGTATCTCTTGCGGAGTGGACTCTGTAGCCCTGATCCCGTAGATTTCGTCTTTTTGTGGATACATATCACTGTGAACACTTAAATCATGGTTAACCTCATTAGTGTTTGTGTTATTGGTAACAGTGTTATCGACTACCTCAATAAAGCCTGATCCCGTAGATCCAGTGACTTTTTCAACTTTCTGATTTTTTTTCAACCATGTTCTTAACCACTGTCCACCGGATCTCCTCCGGCTAGTTTCCCATCCCAACCGACTAAGAACTGCACCGATCCGCTTGGATGACCCTACGTCCTGTCGCGCTGTTTCTATTTGCAGATGGGTAAACAATTCTGGTAAGTTTACTTCGTCTTTGTCGTAAACGTATTCTTGGATCTTGTCCACCCAAGGATCTACTACTTGGAATTGTTTATTAAATTCCTCAACTAAATCCTCTTGCTCATCAGTCAGCTTGACTGACTCGCCTGACTTCCATAATTTGTACGCGGCCGCCCAAAGTAAGTCACGTTCTTTGAGTAGTTGATCTACTGGAATTTTCCCCTTGACCGGGATGACCCAAAATCTCCGGCTGCCGGTTGGATCGGCTAAAATTTCTTGCTCGTTGGTAGTGCCAACTAAAATTGATCGCCGTGGATATTCCTTGATAGTGCGAGAGTAGGGGGTGCGGTAACTGTCTGTTTTGGTGGTGATAAATTTTTTCAAGGCGCTAACATCTTTACGCTTGTAGACATTCTCAAACTCTGACCATTCCAGACACCAGAACTGGTGTAACTTCATGCGCTCGTCTTTTTCGTTGGCGTCGCCCATGTCATCACTAAACCAGTCATCACCAAATAAGTTTCTCCAAAACGTACTTTTACCGACGCCTTGCTTGGGGTTGACCAGGATGGGGACGAACTCAACTCTACACCCAGGCTGCTTGACTCTAGATACTGCGGCTAGCAGCGTCTTTTTCATATATATATTGTGTAGCTCGTTATCTGAGCCAAAGTAACGAGTTGCCAGATTGTCCAGTATCTTCATGTCAACGTCTGGGTACATCTGGTCAACGCTTTCTAAATAATCTTCGACTGGGTGATAAGCCTTTTGACCCGCCAGCATCTGGACGATCGCTTGGGCGTCACCAATTGGGACTGCTTCCCCAAATTCCAAAACCATATGCAGTCGAATTTGGTCTAGGTCTAGTTGCTGACCGCCTAACTCGATTTGATTTTTCATCTGGTTTAGGCGCAAGCCATCGCCCCAGCCGTCCCGAATAATTTCAAACTGGCGTTTTAGTTTGCATTTTGGCTCGTCTTGATCTTCTGCTAGTTGCTGCTTGATCCAAATTTCGTCTAGTTTCTTTTTCCATTCCTCTACAGTAGACGCGCTTTCAACTAGGCGCTTAAATGCCTCTTCTCCATTGTTGAAAATAAAATCATCCATTCCTTTGCAGTCCCCCTCTGGTAATTCAATAATCATTACCTTGGAGCCAGTAGCAGCTAATTCCTTAGATAAGCCTTGCATTGCATTTTGGACGGTTTTTTTAATGACAATATCGTTGTCAAAGCATATATATATTGTCCTTCCAAAGCCAGCGAACAGCTTAATAAGCTCATGAAGTCTACCGTTTTTTCTACAGGTAGAAACACCAGGGATAGATATTGAAGGTAAACCAATTGATAAACCTGCACCCGCTTTTTTGGCTCCTTCAGTAATGATAATAGGCATGTCTTTATTATTTATGACATTCTGCCAAAATCCCTCATCCCCCGTACTTAAAAATAATGGGGTAGCATCACAGCCAGATGGATTTAAATATTTTTGTAATTTCCCCTTATCAGTAAGTACGGGAACATCTGGTTTGACCTGTAGTCCTGCAAAGAATGGCTCATCAGTTCTAGGGTCAACGCCGCTAACAGCCCAGCAAGGTATGAGGCTAGTTGAGTGTTTCCACCTTGATCTAGTGTTTCTATAGAGTAGTTTATCAACCTCCAAAGCATCTTTTATTGTGCGGACATTTTTAAGTATAATTTTGTCGCTAACGCCGCTCAACTTCCATTCGTCGAAATGCTTTCTATCAATATACTCGGGGATATTAATGATATAATCTAATGTAGATGTTTCACTAATATCTAGCAAGTTATCTGTGTGTGTCCCTTGACACTCAACGGTTTTTTGTTGGTATACAGTGCTACTATCTTGCATCTCTTTTACTCCTGATGTATTCAGCATTTTTCTTGATAGATTCAATGATTGAAGGGTTGGCTTGAAATAGAGCAGGAAGTTGCTCTATTACGCTTGCTGTTAGAAATGTTGCTTCTGTTCTGGTTAATTCTGTATCAAGTCCTTCCACAAAATTAACGAACTCATGCAGATGATAAGCAGCATGTTCAGGCGCTCTATTCATCTCTGGCGAAGCAAAGGCGATCTCATCTGCCTTGATGACGATCGCCGCTTTTATTTCTTCGTCTCTACTATCCATTGGGTGTTTCCTTGGAATAGGGTAAAGTCGGTTCAACAGCGGTAAATTCAAGGTAATAGTCCGCTCCTACAGAGAATTGATTCCATATCTCTGAAGAATGAAGCACCAGGGTAATGCTTCCGTCTGGCGTGACTTTGATTATCCAAAATATGAGGTGTCTGCATTGAGTACAGGGCGGATACGGTCGAGAACAACTGTTGCCATCTAGTTATTTTCGGTGACTGTGTTTTCCTGACAGGTAAATTTGGCTCTGATCATTGATTTATTCCTTACTGCTGACTGGGAAATATTAGGGAAGGCGGATCGAGTTGGCGCCCCTAGATGACCTGCGATCGCAATTAGCTAAAGATTAGTCTGCATATCCATAAATAAAGCCGTCTACCCGTAAAAGGTGGACGGCTTTATTCTTCTGGCATATCGTCTAATGTCTCAGCTAACATAGCTTGCAGGTTATGCATCTCTGTCGCTAGGTGCTTGGTTTCTCGTAAGCTGATTTCTAGCTGTTGTTGCTGAGACTCAACAAGTTCCAACCAAGCTTTTTGTAATTCCTTCAGCCTACGATGTATTCCCCCAGTAGTTGCTTGTCCTCCAGAATTAGACCATGCTCCAGTTTTATCTCGCCCCTTGCTATCTGAGTAAAGAACTGAGTGCGAGTCATTCCGAGATGAGATGCCTTTTGCTTCAGTGCTTCCCAATCTTCTATCGACATTCTTAGCGTTGCATTGACAGTCTTGATTGTAGAGTGATTTTCTTCTCCCATCTTGTTCAGCCATATAGCGACTCCTCAATTATTGCACGTGGTTTTTAGCATTACCTGCACGTGCCTTGTAAAAACATGCTTGACTATTGTTGTTCGCACGTGCAATAAATAATATCATAGTCTATCACCTGCAGTAATAGACAGCACTCACCAAATTAGTAGAGATAGCAGCCTACTTGAACAAAGATCTGCCAGTGTGAGCGGACTTTCGACTTTTTAACTACCTACCCCAAACCCATGCAGAGGTAGCAGCCTGCAAGCCCAAAGACCTGCTAGGGGACAAAAACCTGCTGTACCTGATGCTTCAAAAAAAACAACTGAGGTGAGAATGACTGAGAAATTAGTAGAAAGTTTTGAAATCGAGCGCCCATCGGCGTGTGCATTAGCTGCATTAATCCTGATCGCCCAGCGTGAAAAAACCAGCGTCACCTACCAACACAAGGAGTGGAACTTCTCCGATATCCCCCGCGAAATTATTGAAGCGGTTGACGAACTGGGGGACGAGGAACAATTTGCGATCGCGCAACAAATCGTTGATAGCTTGATCGACGTAATGCCAGATCGCGTATCACCAGATATTCGGCTTTTTACGGAAATCCTGCCAATTAAAATCTCTGGATGACAGCCAACCCATAAAGCAAAATCGCTGAAGTCCATACACAGCAAGACCTCAGCGAACAATGATAACTGGTAATTAAATCATGACAGTAACCCTATCACCCCATTATGACCGAACAACAAAGCATTGATAAGACATTGATGAACGGGCACTCACCCCCCGCTCCAGCCAAGAAGCGCCGCACCAAGCAATGGAAAGACCTGACTATCGACCCGTTATCAGAGGGTTTTGACAGCCATACTGCCGACTATGTAGTCGGTAAGGCACCAGTTAGTTGGTCATCCCTTAAGTCAGGTGATATGTTCACTCGCACCAAAGCGGGTAAAAACTTGCATATCAAAATGAATGATGGGCGTGGGATAAGTTTGGATACCAAGCAGAGTATTGAAGTGAAACCTGCTATCAGGATGAGTTTTCAAGTCTGGCTTGTCAGCGCCTTTAATTCAACCACCGCCAGCAAAGCCGATTTTTAAAGGCGATCGCGCTTCACATTCCAGTATGAAACGAGATCGCAGGCAATCCACCAAAGGATTAAGTAAATTATGCCAGAAGACATCAACAAAAATTACGTCAAGCGTTACGTTGACGCTGCAAATTCGACTGACAACGAAGACATCAAAAATAACTGTCTTTACCGCGCCGGCTCCCAAATGGAAGTTATTCCATGTGACGGCAACGATAAATTGACGCCTGACCAGCAAGAAATTGTGTTGACTGCAGCCAAGAAATTACTGAGGGATGAATCATGATCATGCACATCATTCTTACTGAGGGGAACAAAAAAGCGATTGCAAGTTTATCAATTGGACTACCTACAGTATCTATCCCTGGTGGTTTTAGCCATCTGTCAACCAAGCCGATAAACACCCAAATTGTTTTGACTACATTACTAAGTGACAAGTCATGATTTACGAAATATTGAAGTTTTTTGGACTTCGGGCACGGTATGACATTCGCGTTAGCCCACACACCAAAAAAGTGGAAATTACCCCCGTGAAGTATCTCGAAGTATACGACAGCGACAAGCACAAGGATGACGAGTCTACGTGAATAGCATCTACTAAAGTAGTCTATACAACTGTAGCCGATGGCACAACACTAATGAGGTTAACAACTAATTCAGCACAAATTAAGTGTGTCTAGTGATATGTAGCGTCAAAAATGCAAAATCTACGGGATCAGGGCTACACAATTTACGCCACAAGGCATACAGGCGATAATTTTTAAGCCTGATCCCGTAGATCCAGTAACTTTTCCAACTTTTCAAAAAAGATCAAAACAAGTTGAAAACAAGAAAGTGTACTGATAATCGACCATCTAAAAACCAAGCCAATGAACATCCAAATAGTCTTAATTTTCACCATTGCTTCAATAGTACTATCCGTTTCTGCACTGTGGCGCCAACAGTGCGAGCAGCCATTCCATTTAAAAATTGAGATGCAAAATGGAAAATAACTTGATTGATCTAAAAGTTGCCAGTCCGCCAAAGCAACCCAATGCCCACACTTGGGTAGAGCTAAACTGGCCCAATGCCAAAACTCTGGGGAGATACCTTGCTTGGGGACTGGGACGAGTTGCGTTCAGCTGTAGCTTATTCTCAGTTCACCTTGTTAGGTCATCGTTGAAAATTGCGATCGCACTTTGCGACAGCATGGATGGAGGAATTAAGCATCTAGTAAAACTCTATGATGCCCTCCCCTACTCCGGCGTCCCCATGTCTCACGTCATAGAAGCTAGTGCTACCGTCGTTCCCGACGTTATCGGCGAAGTTATCACTGATGTTATCAGCGCCATCGAGGGAACGCAGGTAATGATAATTGGGGAGATGGGCACGGGTAAAAGTACCCTTGCTCAATACCTTGCCTACAGTGTTGGTGGCAACGTTCGCGTCTACGAATGCGAAGGTACACCCACTGACTGGGCGGGGTTAGAGGTGATAGGCAAGGGGGAAGATTGGGAAGCAATCAACCAAGCAATGACAGAAGATTTGGAGGATCTTAGCCGTCAAATGCAGATCCGCAATGAGCAAGGAGATAACGCACTGGCGGGAAGTGAACGGGTAATTATTTGTGAGGAGTACCCAGAATTAGTTTCTAAAGTTCCCAGTTCCGGTGAATGGTTGGAGCGCCACGCCAGGAGGGGGAGGAAAGCGCGACGCTTCACTATCCTACTATCCCAGTACGATCGAGTTTCTGCCTGGGGACTTGAAGGTAAAAGTGATTTGGGGGATGCGTTCCACCGTATTAGGCTAGGTAAAAAAGCACAAGCCCACGCCAAATTGTTGAAAAATGAAGCGTTAATTAATTGGTTGAGACTCGACAAGTCTCACTGTTTACTGGATGATCACCCCTGCAAATTACCCGCATACAGGGAGATGAAAGCCGTGTTACCTCGGAGTAATACAACAATAGTACAACAATCGAGTGACAACAAAAAAAACGCCGAAAAACCACCTGAAAAAGACGTAAAACCCGCCTGGGGAGCGGGTTTCGAGAATGATTCTTCTGATAGTGACAAAATTCTCTGGAGGTTGATCCAGCGATTTGGTGCAGAAAAAAGCGACAGTGTGGTTGTAACGGAGGTGTTGGGTTTTACGGGTAAACGCTACTCGGAGGGCATTGCTCTTTTGCAGCGTTTACGGAACAGTTTTAGCTAGGTGAAGGCTATGGCGTATAACGCAATACGCCATAGCGCCTCATTCCATCTACTTAGTTCAAAATACCACAGTTTGCGACATGCTTACTCAAAAAAAGATGGTTATTTTTAGTAGCTCGACTATTCCGAAGGATATTAATATCCAATTCTTTTACGATAAGATCTTAGCCTTTTCTGAGGTTGGGGAATACGGGGATTACAAATATTTTTACTTTGGCGAGCCTACCGGGGCTAAAGATTTTTTGCGGGGTATCGGTTTTCAGGATGTACAGATATTGGCTATTGATCTCGATAGAGATGGATTTTTCTTGGTGAAGCGAACAGCACAGGATTAGTTTAAAATATCACATCATGAACCTATTACAAAAAATCAATGACCGCCTGAAGGCTGCTCAAATAGGCGTAAAAATCGAACAAATTAACAACAGACTTTACCTAAGAGCTACCCTACCACCAAAGCCCAACAGCCTAAAAACCAAGGCACATCAGCAACGTATAGCACTGGGAATCTATGCAAGCGCCGACGGATTCAAGCGAGCCGAAGGTGAGGCCAGACTTTTGGGTGGCTTAATCGCCTGCAAGAATTTCCAATGGGAAGCATATCAAAAAAGTCCAGATGGGGAATTGGCTACCGCTGAATACATCGAAAATCTGATTCAACGTTTTGAAAAATTCTATTTTGAGACGAGAGAGCGCAATCAGCAAAGTGAGACGACTTGGGTAATTGACTATTTGCGAGTTTTTAAAAAATTACCTCAGCACGAAGCACTCAGCGCTGATAATATTTTGGAGTCGGTGAGAAGCACGCCGCCAGATACAAAAACCCGCAAGCGCTTCTGTGTGGCGCTTGCGGGTTTGGCTAGGTTTGCTCAGATCCAAGTAGATCTTAAGCCTTACAAGGGAAAATACAACCCGCGACTAGTAACGCCAAGAGAATTACCAGAAGACACAACCATTGCTAGGCATTTTTACGAAATTGAATCAGCCCCCTGGCGTTGGGTATATGGGATGCTCGCGACTTACGGGTTGAGAAATCATGAAGTGTTTCGCCTCGACTTGGGGACGATTGCCAGTGGCGATTACATCATTAATGTCGGTGAAAATTCCAAAACCGGATCGCGGTCGGTGTGGCCATACTACCCAGAATGGTTTGAGGAGTTTGGGCTACAAAATGTTGTCTTACCCAATGTCAACCTCAACCAGTCCAATGCTGCTATTGGGCATGTCGTTACCGTCTGGTTTAACCGTCACTCACTGTTTGCGCCCTACAATTTACGCCACTGCTGGGCTGTGCGGACTTTGGAATTTGGCTTAGATATTTCCTTGGCGGCTCAGCAGATGGGGCATTCTGCCAAAGTCCACACAGAACTTTACCATCACTGGATCAGCCACCAACATCACCAAAAGGCCTTCGATTTGATTTCTGGTAAAAAAGAACGCCCCCAAGTCCCCCATGTTTTGGGGCATCAAAAAACTGTAAAATCTTCTGACTAAACTTTGAATAAGGAAAAATCATGCAGTCATCTAAAAATTCCTTGATATTTCGTTGTAACTTATGCCAGGAACCGGACTTGAACCGGTGACACGAGGATTTTCAGTCCTAAGAAGAACATGGCTACAAACCCTACATGTGAGCCATATATTATTTTTATAGTTATTTTTTGACTAAACCTAGACTAAATCACTTGACTAAATTAGAAAAAAATGGCAACACAAGTTTAGATTGCAGATTTCGTGCCAGACATTACCAGTAAACAAGCTGGCTAGTGGTGAAATTGCGATCGCCAAGCCGAGCGATCGCTTAGTCATCTTTATTTTTACGAATTAAAAAACTTTTCATTTCCAATAAATCCCGCTCAATAATATCCATCCGGCGATCAAGTTCACTCAGTAATTGATCTATACTGCCTGAAATGCTTTCTTGATTGCGTTTTAATTGAGCGAAATCACGTTCGGCTGCATAGCGCTTTTTTTCTGTGTTTGCGTACCAAAGGATAGCTCCAGTCGCAGTAGTAAATAGTGCCAACATGAAACTTGCTAATGCTATGAGCGTATTTATATTCACTGCCATGACGGAATTCACATTTTTAATTCCTTAACTAAAAAAGAACGATTACAAAAATAGATATTCTTGTAATCGTTATACCCAATAGTTCTAAACTTTAATTTTTTTTTATTATGCAGCTACAGGTTGAGCATCCTGAGTATCAGTGCTTTGTGAATCAGCACTAGGTTGAGTATCCTGAGTATCAGTGCTTTGTGAATCAGCATTAGCATCTGTGCTAGATGTTGGAGCGGTTGCAACAGGAGCAGTCGCAGCATCTTTATTCCATTGAGATTCAACAATTTGAACCTCTTGGATTACAGCCTGAATAACTGCAAAAATCTGATTAACAGTGGTAAGAGAAATAGTCATAATTCGCCAAAAAAGAAATAAGGATTGTACACTATTAATGTATTAAAATCCTGAATCCTGTTAAAGTCTATAGTAATCTCACTGTAAAATATTTATGCGATATCAAAACTTCAGTAATTCCACTATTGACTAGGTATTACTGCTGCCTTAATAGCGTCTAAATCTTGTTGAGATACAGTTCTTGCATCACCTTCATATTGATAAATACTAATGTTTACAGAGTTAAACCATCCAGGCACTGATATTTGTAATTGATAGTCACCTAAATCATCAAATATAGTTAAATTACGACCAATTAATAGCCGATTACTGTTTCCAATAAAAATATTTCCAAAATATGAATTAGTAAACCTCTGCAAGATACCAGCATATGCCCATCTTTTCCCAGTAGGTATAGTCGTACTTATCGCTACAGAAATAATGCTTTTATCAAAAACAGTAGATACAATTATGGGAGTAATTTTCGCGTAAATATTACTCCCATTTTGTACGCCAACAATAGTAGCTAGAACGTTATTTGTGTAAGCCAAATTCCAGTTACTGGCACTAATAAGATCTAGATTATGAGTCATCCGATTTGAGCTGGTTTACCTTGCATTAAATAGTCAAGATACTGCCAAACCTCACCTACATGTTCAATTGGGTCAATCTCGTATTGAGCCAAAATATCAAAGTAAGTTTCGCCATCTAACGTTCCTGCTAACCAGTCACGAGTAGCATTATTTATAAATATCATTGCTTGCTGTTCTGACTTGGTGGCTTGACCATCTACGTAAACAGTCAACCATTCTTCCAAATCGGAGGGCAACCAGAGACAACCCTTTTCTTGATACACCTGCTCTGCAAACATTAGCTACCTTCTTTTGTAAACCGATATCTTGTTTTATTAGTAGTTGACGCAAATAACGTCACTAAGCCAGAGTCTGCCAAAATGGCAGTTACCGCAGTTTCGTAAGCTTCTCCAGTACTAATTTGACCAAATTCACCAGATACAGTAGAAGTAACATTTTTTTGGTACAAGTTACCTGTAATTCTAGAATTTGATTTATTAGTAGCTACACTTGTCACTTGAGTTAATGAGAGTTTAGCAAACTTAAATCGCTTGCTTAATGTTGAGTTAAAATTCCATCCAGTAGTATTAGCAATTGGTGGGTCAATTCTCCCGGTTAATGCCGTATAAAGGGCTGTAGCTAATGCAGTATTACTTGCTTTAGATTGATCTTCAGCCATTACGTAATGCAGTAATGCATATTTAGCAGAAACAGACAAACCAAATGGGATTATCCATCCAGCAATAGTCACATGTCTATCTTTATTCTTCTTAGCTATTTTCGCATATGACGCTTGCCTGTCTCCTGTGCTTTGTTGCAACCATACTAAATAATTAGCATGGGCAGCCGCTAAAGAAACCGCTTTAGAGATTGCCCGGTATCCCATTATTTGCTCCCTTCTGCAATAAAGCGAATGCTGGCTTTTTGGGTTTGGCTAGCTAGTATTGTAGCTATGCTTTCCGATGCTGTAATAGCTTCAACGGCTGCCACTTCTGTCTCACCACCTACAATCTGCCCAAAAGGTGCAGTAACAGTAGAAGTAACATTTTTTTGGTACAAATTGTTTGTGATACGAGAATTGCTTTTCTGTGTAGCTACAGTGGTAATTTGTTTAACACTGACACGTGCAAATTTAAAGTCTTTTTTTACAGAAAGCTCGTAGCTCGCAGAGCCACCAGTTCCATAAGGACTAGCAGTACCAGGGAATGCTCTTTGGGTAGCACCAGTGGTATTTAGAGCAGATGCTACTGCACCAGCTAAAGCTGAATTAGTAGCCGTAGATTGACTAGTTGCTAAAACTTGTCGTGGCAAGTACACGCGAGATGCAACGTTTACGCCAAATGGGATAATAAATCCCGCTGTTCTACTTATTTTATCTTTGCCTGTCTTTTTATTGGTAATAGCTTCATACGCGGCCGAACGCTCACCGGGGTTTTTGGCCAGCCACGCTAAATATGCGGTGTGTGCGTTTGCTAGCGCTACTGCTTTAGAAATGGCACGATAAGCCATAGGAAAACCTGAATATGTTTACAACAATAAATAATAATCTGTAATTTAACTATAATTCTTATGCTAATACATATGATGTATAAGTAGTTTATCCATTTACTCAATCACAGACTTTTAGAGTCGCTAACTATTTAACTAATGCTTTGCGGAGTCCAGTAGTGTCATACAGTACAATGTTGCTAGGGTTGCCAGGACATACTGCATACGCATAGCGAAATCTGACGTTTACAACTGGTCTATACAACGGGAGGTTAATTTCTCGTCCATATACCAACTGTTGTCCAGATACCGTACTAGGATTATTTTTTTGTGGAACAGTTATTGAAAGCTTTGTATTGTCGTAACTAATTCCTAAAATTTGCAATAAAGCTTCAATAAGTAATACAGACGACTCTTGATCGTTGCCAAATATTTTTAAACGATATCCGTTCGGTTTGTCATAGTATGCATAGATATTTTTCCCTTTAGTGAAAAGCCACGGCACACCGCTGGGACACATCACAGTTTTAATTTCAGTTGCCAATGTTGTAGCTAATGCAGGTGTCCACGTTGCTTGAGTGTACTGCATTATTCGGAACGATAATTGCATTGTCGCTGGGTTTCCACCTACGGCAACACCAGATTTATCCTGAGTAAAAACCAAATATATTCTTGGATGCCCTGTAACTGGTTGGGCAAATGCATCTGGTGTTCCTTGGTAAAGAATCAAATCAGTTTTGGAATATCCAAGAATATCCCAAAACAGCCTATGACGCATTGAATGCATCAACTCATTTTCACCTACCTGCATTGTGCAAGCTACCCGTAAACTACTTCTGGCAGTCGCTATATTCGGCTTCCAATCTGTCGGTAAATCCGAAAAAAACTTGTTTACTGCTGCATTATGCTGAGGGATATAAACCGAGCATAGATGGGCGAATGGGTCAAAGTCATCTGGCAAGGCATCTTCTGGTGGAGTCGCCCCAGTCACGGGTGGATTATATGGAACGACAGGATTACCAGTAGCAATATTTGTAGTGCTAGTAGTTAGAGGTGGTACGTCAGTCAAAGTATGTTCTCCAATTTACTCGTTAGCATTTAATAAATCTGTGTCACTTGGGATTGGAGCATTAACGCTATCTGCAAAGCCTTGAAGAAATGCGATTGTCGTAACTTGCGGATCAGGCACTGCCATGCCAGGTTGATATGGCAGCACTGTCCCCGATCCGTCAGTCTTGGGTGAACCATCTGGATTAGTAGGCGGTATCTGAATTAACGCCTGAGCAAGCTGATTAGTTGAATCATTGATTGCCGTAGCCGCTGCAGCCATAGCCACAGGCACGGCTACTACTTGCATAATCGTCTGAGCTTCGGTATTGGCATTATTAATGAAATCAAAAAATTTACCTTTTAAATTTGGTTGCGGGTTCATAAACGAATATGCTTTTTGTCCAATAACACCCCAAATTTTTAAAGCATTACCAATTTTTGCAACATTCCCACCGATCAGTTCAAGACCGCTAGATAAAATTCCGACTGCATTGCTTACTTGGTTGTAAACGTTGCTAGCAGCTTGATATATTCTATTTGCTTGTGCCCATTCAGCCGTAATGCTATTCAACTGTTGATCTGGGATAAAATTACTTAATAATTCATGCACTGCTGCACCCAGAGATTGAGCAATAGGCACGGGTTGATGGTCTTTGTCCTTTGGAACAATCAATGCCACTACTTGATCAATGATAGTTTCTAATGTAAGTAACACGTTGCTGCTTAACTGAAATGCGTTATGAACAGTCGCTGCAAGGGTAAGAATATTAATTGCTTGCTGGACTAACGACCAATTATAGAAACTAGTTAACCCGGTGTTAATAGTCCCCATAAAACCTGATATACCGCCTGCTACTTGTGCGCCTAGCTTGTTATTAATTACGTTTAGTAATCCCAACTGAGCAGCGTTCGCCCCAGTGTTTAATCCATTTAATAGGTTATTCATCTGGTTCCCAGTACCGCCAAGAATATTATTTTCTGTCTGTTTTAAGGCATTCCCAGCACAACCACCATTAAAACTATTACAAATTGCTCCACCCGTCGCTGTCGCTATATCTCCTTTGTTTGGCACTTGGTTAGGAATATCCTTTATCAGCGCCGGAATTAGCGGTATACCTGCGAGAGTAGGGATAATGTTATCTAGTCCCGTGCTTATTTTGTCTATTTTCGGCTGTAAATCTGTCAAGATTGCCGTTCCTTGTTGGTTCACTTGTTCCTGTTGCCCTATACGGTTGTTAAGTCCAGTAATTTGAGATTTTAATTGATTAATTTCTGGGGTGTAGTTTGGAATATTGAGGCTAACCGCCTGTGCAATCACGCTTGGGGGTGAGGTAACTACACCGTTTTGAATATCACTTTTCAGTTTGTCAACTGCGTTTGTTGCAGATTGTTGGTTATTAGTTACTTGCGAGCCGAGTTGATCAAGCTGACCTTGAATATTGCTAACATCTGTCTGTAACTTAGTAACATCTGTTCCGATTGTAATAGGTAGCGCAATATTTGAATTTGGTGAGGTAACAACACCATCTTTGATTTGAGATATTAAGTTATTTAAATTTGTTTGATCAGTTTGAGCCACAGCTTTAATCTGCGCTTGAAGTTGACTAATAGCTGCACTATTCCCATTCGTTTGAGCAGCAAATCCACCGATATAGCCAGGATTGATTGCCGGTTGATTCAACCGCGCATTGATACCTGATATTTGTCCAGCTAAATTACTAACCCCCGCAGCGATTGGGGGAAAAGCATATTCTAAACCCGTGACACTCCCGTTGATATTATTGACAGTCACATTGAGTGTGTTGACTTCGTTCTGAAGTGTCACTACTTGTGGTTTTAGCTGTGCTACAGCTGTATTAGCTGCATCGGCGGTAGCTTGCGCTTTATCTGCTTTTCCACTTGCGATATCAGCTTTGCTACTTGCTGTATTAGCTGTAGTTTGTGCAGCCTGAGCAGTAGTAAGTGCAGTAGAAGCAGTAGTTTGAGCAGAACTAGCAGTAGTTTGAGCAGAACTAGCAGCGGATAAAGCTCGTGTAGCTTCTCCTTCTGCGGTATTAGCGGTTTCTTGAGCATTTTCAGCTTTAGTATCAACTATCGCCAAATCACTTTCAAAACCAGCTATTCGTGTGGTTAAGTCTTGCAAGTCCCCTTCTACTTGTCGCCATTCACCGTCTAAACCAGCTATCTGGCTAGTGTGGGTGCTTACTCTCCCGGTAAGATAATTGATCACATCTTGTAAAGATTGGATTTGGCGAAATGCTGAATTAGCCAGAGCAATCGCCTGATTAGCTAGGCTTTCTGCTTGTTGAGCAAGGGATAAAGCTTGAAGCGCAATACCACGAACGCCATTTAATAATCCTAGTGCTTGCGATAATCCAGCAGACAAGCTATCAACTTCATGCTCTAGTGCGTCAATTCTACCGCCAAGAACCTGAATAGTTCCGAGTTCAGCTAATAGTGGAATTATTGCAAGTAAAGCACCAATATAGGGGACTAACGCTCTCAAAGGCGCTAGAAAATCAGCTGCAGCTTTAGCTATTCCTGCAAGACTTAATGCACTTTCAGCGGTAGTAGCTGCACCCTCAGCTATTACTTTTACTGGATTAACTAACCCCACTGCAATTGCGGTAGCTATACCCGGTGTTAATTGTTCAATTAATGCCCTGCATTGAGCTAATAAATCTTGTTGGTTAACTTTTGGTATAGCAGCTATAGCAGCCCGTAGTTCTGCAATTTCAGATTCAAGCTGGTCACATGTACTCATTATTTTTTACTCCTTGCCAGTTGGATCATGTCATTAATTTGGCTAGCTACTTCCCCACAAGGTAGACAGCAATAGCCAGGGTAGGCTGTTTGCTCACATTTACATGTGCCTTCTGGGCAAACATCACCACAGGTTACCGAATATTTAGCAGCATGTTTACCCGTAAAAGTCACTAGCGTTACACCATTTTGTTTGACTGTAATTGTGTCCGTAGTATCAGGTAAAGGTGGGGCTGGACTTGGGCAATGTTGACTATTATCAATAGTTACTGGGTTGCTACCTTGATCAGGATAAACAAGTCCTACATAACTAACAGTTCCGTCACAACCTATTAAATAAAATTCATATCCATAATTAGGATTAAAATTGGCAAGATAATAACCGCACCCTAAAACTCCAATTACATTAACCCACGGTGGATTCCCAAGCCTGTTGAAACGCATGAAATACCCATTCCCGTTGTATTGCTGTAAGCCTGGAAATGGATCATATGTGGTTACATTAACATCAATTGCACCCTCAAAATTTGCTTCCTCTTGACTTCCAGAATTACCAAAAGCATAAGACAAAGTTGCTTTTTCACCAGTCGTACAAAAACTCATAATTTAATTAAGTGGTAAAACTTGCTGTGGGTGAAGTGAAGTTAGCAGAATATTTAGCCGCACCATTACTAAGTCGAATGTTGCTTATATTTCCAGTGAAATTATTATTGTAAGTACCAGCACCAAAGCAACCATTATTCATGTTCAAAGCATTAGAAGCCGAACCAGAACCTACAGAATTGCCATCAATATAAAGCGTGATGATACCATTGGCACGAGTAGCAGTTATAAAATGCCAAGTGCTTAAGCTAATGCTTCCACCCCTAGCAATTGTTCCGGCAGTACCATCTATCCAAAAATCGAGTGAGCCATCAGAAAATACAGATAGTCCAGATGCACCACTTTGGTTGATAAAAATATTTCTTGTACCAGATAAACTAGTGAGATAAATCCATAGTTCCCAAGTGAAATCAGAAACAAAGTTTAAAGGATTCCAAGACATAGCATTAGCTACCCGAATAGCGGATGAGCCATTTAGGTAAAGTGTTGCACCGCCAAATAATTGTGTCGTACTCGATAGTGCTGGACTACCGATATTAGTA
>Ga0316217_10003352_pt1 | contig 18326 bp, 16 predicted proteins | sample 1anoAmetaG_FD_203633 | JGI IMG/M metagenome (GOLD analysis project Ga0316217, IMG submission 203633) | Freshwater microbial communities from Trout Bog Lake, Wisconsin, USA - 1anoA | ecosystem: Environmental > Aquatic > Freshwater > Lake > Hypolimnion/Profundal zone | place: USA: Wisconsin...
TTTACAACTCTCCGACCCATTGCCGCACCTTTACCAAATAGCTTACATCTTTGTGCATTATTATAAAAAACTGAAGGGATAGCATGTTCGCCGTAGACTTCCATACACATACTTACCACTCCTACGACTCTGCCATGCAGCCCGAAAAAATACTGCGGTTGGCAAAAGCGCGTGGATTAAACGGAATTGTCATTTCCGACCACGACACTATTAAGGGAGGCGTTGAATGTGCATCGTTAAACAAGGACGAAAATTTTAAAGTATATGTTTCCAGCGAAGTAAAAACGAGCGTGGGCGATATCACCGGAATTAACCTGAAGGAAGAAATTACTGCAACCGTATTTGGAGAAGTGGTGCAGCAAATAAAAAATCAGGGCGGCTTGGTTTTGTTGGTTCATCCTTATCATCACCATAAGTTGGATGAAATTAATTTCGATGTTATTGACCTGGTTGAAGGTTACAATGGACGCGAGTTTCCCGATAATAATTTAAAAGCCGTTGAGTTGGCAAAAAAACACAACAAGCCCATTATAGCCGGAAGCGATGCGCATGTATACAGCGAAATTGCCAACTGCAAAACCTTCTACAACGACTTAACCGATTTAACCAAACCGGTAAGTACCGGGTGGAAACGCAACTCACCTTTTGCTGAACCGGCCAGCCAGTTTATCAAGGCATATAAAAAACAAAGTCCTCAATTGATGTTTAAGTGGGCAAAATGGGTGCCGAAATACCTGATTAGGAGAATGAAATAACTCCTATTGCTTTAAGATTTGGGTTTATATTTTTTCGACTTCCAAAGGCGCAGATTAAAAGCAAGCCCGCCTAAAAATTTCATTTCATCCAAACGCTGGGTTTTAGGTAAGGTGCTCGACACCTGACCCACCACTCCTTGCACTTTAAGAAAAAAATGGAAGATAGAACCTACATAGTAGTTACAACCTATCGCCGCCGATCCTAATGGCACTGCAGTGAAAGGAGTGCGTGTAATTTCACCATCATTATACGCCACCTGAACTAATCCTACACCCGGTGTAAAAGCCACAAAAGGATCCCACCGACCGGGTTTCAAAAAATGGTACTCAGCTCCCCAAAATAAAGCATCGTTGAACTTGACACCGGTAGGCCCTTGAGCCGCCGTAGCAAACGAAATCCAGATGGAGCCCTCGGCTGCAAAGTGGTTCTCAAAAAAGATTGCCAGGTCCCCATCTACATAAGCCGTAACCGTTTTTTGCGCAAATAAATACCCCGGCGCAAGGTCACCTTGCCCAATAGCGCATCCGGTGCGCTCCTCCCATATTTTTTGCGCGTAAGCTGTTTCGCATAGTAAAGCAAAAAATACTATCACAAAAAATTTGGTTCCCTGTAAACTGCAGCCGGTTTTCATACAAGTTTCTTTTTTAAGTTCCATAGCCTGCAAATTTTATAGTGTGCGCTTAAAATAATCATCACATGGCCCTCCCACCCTGCGCCCTTCGATTCGGTAATGCTAACGGTACCATCCGGATTAAGGTCGGTGTCCAAATCCTTTCCAAGGTGAAGGTCATACAAAGTGGAAAGTGAAATATCAAAACGAGGCGTAATATTGTAATGGCAACCCAGTTCCATTTGCACGGCCGCAGTTGATTTGCTGTAAAGTTTCTGGTTCTCGCCATCCATTTGCACGCTGGTATAATCGAAACACTGACCGGCTGCTATAAATGGAGTGAATTTTCGTTTAAACCCCTTCGGACTTATTACGTAGAACATTACATTCCATCCGACATGTGCATCCACCCGGTGCAACTTGCCATAAAGGCTTGTGGTAATATAGTCACCAAACCACTCCGTGTTAAGTCGCTCAAGTATCTGTAGCCTTACAGAGCCACCCGAACCAATACCCGGTGACTTAGGTGCTGCGGTAAAAATATTAATGTCACTCCGTGCTCCAAATGAAAACACGCCTCCAAAATTATCCGTAAATACTTCTTTGCTTTTTGAAACCGTCTTAGTGCTATCCTGTGCAAAAAGATTGCCCTGCGGTAACAGGGACGCAATCATAAAAACTGCAATCCAATGGAAGATTTTCATGGGTGTGGGTTTGGTAAGAATGCTTCATCGGTCAGGTTATTACACCTTTAACGCGGGCAATATAAAGGTTATTGTGCGATGTGGTTAAGCGGCAATTTACACTATGGTTTTAAAGACAATGCCGAACAAGGCGCTTGCGCCAATCCAGGTTATCATGTTTATATTAAATTTCTTCATAGCTATAATTGAAATAATAATCCAGCCTAAAGAAGGCCAGTTTAATTCGCTGAACGAAATTTTTGATGCAAACAAAACCGCCGTGGCCATAAAAATTCCCAGGTTGGCAATAACACCAACAACAGCGGCGGTAACAAAACTCAATGCCCGTTTTATGCTTTCGTTATCCTTTGTTCTTTCCACAAAAGGCGCTCCAAGCAGTATAAATACAAATGAAGGAAAGAACGTAAAATAAGTACTAACCGCCAGTCCAATACAGCCCATCGCAATAGATTGATGATAGTACTGGTACGCCCCCATAAAACCCACATACGGTAAAACCATCATTAACGGCCCGGGTGTGGTTTCACCTAAAGCAAGCCCGTCTATCATTTGCGAACGCGTGAGCCAGTGTAATTGTTCCACCGCATACTGTGCAACATAGGTTAGCACAGAATAAGCGCCGCCAAAAGTGAATAACGATGCCTGCGTAAAAAACAAACTGAAGCGGGTCCAGAACTCAGAGTGTGTTGACAATACATACTGTAGCAGCACCGGTAAGCTCCAAAGTATTATGAACACTGCTGCTAACTTTAACGTTGTTCCCTTGCTATAAATTTTCATCGCGCGCTCATTTCGGTTAATGAAATACGAGTGTTCATTTTCATCGCTGCTCATTAATTCCTCATTGCCCGAAGGCAGTCTTTCCGGAATTACTTTGGCATACAAAATGCCAAACACTATAGCTGCCAGCATAACCACGATATAAGGAATTTTAAAAACGGCCAGTGCAAGCAATGATGCCACCGCAAGCGCTACATCAACTTTTCTTTTCAGCGCCCGCTCACTTATTTTCAGCACCGCTAAAATTACGATGGCAACAACCGCAGGCTTAATACCATAAAAAACTGCGCTTACCAACTGGGTTTGCCCGAGTGTAACATACAACACGCAAAGTCCCGTTAAAATAAACACCGAGGGCAAAATAAAAAGCAGCCCTGCAACAACACCACCTAACGTTCCATGCATCAACCATCCGCTGTAGGTGGCTAACTGCTGCGCCTCAGGGCCCGGTAATAACATACAGTAATTAAGCGCATGCAAGAAAACAGATTCGCTAATCCACTTTTTCTTTTCAACCAGGTACTGATGCATGATGGCTATCTGCCCGGCAGGACCTCCAAAGCTGATAAATCCAAGTTTAAGCCAAAAAAGAAAAGCTTCCTTAAATGAAATTTTTTGCACGCTATAAGTTTGCAGCAATGAAGCGCTTTATAACTCCGCTTAAAGAAAAGCCAACACGGTTCTAAATCCCGTTTCCTGCGCTTGTTTATTATTTTCTTCTGCCAAATATTCTTAGCAGAAACAGGAAAAGATTGATAAAGTCAAGGTAAAGGGCCAGGGCACCCAGGATAGCACCTTTTCTTTCGGCGTCTTCCGTCTGAAACCCTACCATGGCCATCTCTTTCAGCTTTTGGGTATCATAGGCAACAAGCCCCACAAATATGATTACACCAAGGTAAGTTATGGCCCAGTACAATATTTCATTCGAAACAAACATATTAACTACCGATGCAATGATTAAACCAATAAGCGCCATAAATAACATGTTGCCCATAGTGGTTAAATCGCGTTTGGTAGTGTAGCCATACAGACTCATAGCCCCAAAAGTTGCAGCCGTAACAAAAAAGGTGGATGCAATGGAAGCACCGGTATACACCAGAAAAATACAAGCCAGCGTAAGTCCGTTCAAAACAGCGTATGATATAAATAAAGTGGTAGCCAGAGCCCCGCTAATGCTGCCAATAATACCCGAGATAAACGCCACCAGCCCCAGTTCAGCCAAAAATAAAACCAACAGCAAATACGGGGTGCCGAAAATAAACTGCATCAGGGGCCGCGAACCGGCGGTATACATGGCCACTAAAGCCGTAATACTTAAAGCCAGCGACATCCAGCCATAAACTTTGGTAACAAACGATTGAATTCGGGTTTTATCAAGTACTATATCTTGTGTAAGCATGGGTTAATTGTTTTATAGTTTCAAAAATAATACAGCTTTTGGGTTTAAATAATATTTGCTGCGTTGGTTTAACTTTTTTCAGCAATCCTCCATCCTTTTCCGCTTCCCGCCATAGTAAAACCCCAAAAAGCGCCTTCAAACCAAAAATAAGGGGGGGGTATACCTTTTTTAAAAAACACCCTTGATAATCAGGTCATTAAATGGCGATTTCGGAAAAAAGGTATACCCCCCTCTTTCTAAAATATATAACTGGCTTAATTTCAACAAACTAATTTATTATTAAAAAAATGCATTCGTAAGGGCTTTCCCGCACCAAAAATGCAGATTATATCGGCCCAATATTTTGGCCATGCGGTTCAACCCGAAACTTGAAATTAGAAACCCGAAACAAAATTATGTCAAAGAACTTGTCTTTCTATAATTTAATTTTACAAAAATTAATCAAATAAATTAATATTTCAAATATTAGTTTGTTCAGAAAATAGTTTACATTTAACGAAAATTCCCCGGTACCAGTAACTATGCTGACTAAAAAGGCCAAGTACGCAATTAAAGCCATGATTTATCTTTCGAAAAAGAAGAAAGGTGAGCATGCATTGATTAGTGAGATTTCGGAAAAGGAACGCATCCCTAAAAAGTTTTTAGAAGCCATCTTACTCGACCTTCGTAAAGCCGGTTACCTGGGCAGCAAAAAAGGAAAAGGCGGTGGCTACTACCTCATCAAAGCTCCCGAAGAAATTAATATGGCCGATGTGCTGCGTTTGTTTGAAGGCGCCATTGCCCTGGTACCCTGCGTGGCCCACAAATACTACGAGCGCTGCGATGAATGTGTAGACGAAGAAACCTGCGCCATCCGCGAGGTATTCCGCATTGTGCGCGAACAAACCGTTACCATTTTAAAGGAAAACAATTTTGCCGAGGTGATTGCGAAGGAGAAGAAGCTGAAGCGGGCAAAAAAGTAGTTCGAATGTGATGATGTGATAGTTTCGATAATGTGATAATGAACAACAAACGGTGCGCTTGTAATTCCCGATAACCCTTCAGGAAGGCCCTTGAACTTTTTGGAGATGGCATAATGCAAAAGTTTGTATTAGCATTTTCATTCCGGCCTCGCAGCTATTTACGTAAAGAAAAAAATTATGCGCGGCCAAAAGCAAATTGCTGCAAGCCTTGATCTTTTTTGTTACTTTTTTGGATCAAGCCCGAAAAGTAACAGCAGGCAATGAAGACAAAACTAATTTTTATAACTATTGATTATCAAAACATTAAAATATTAGCCATTGTAAGGCACTGGTGAGGAATCTTAAGTGTGGAGTAAACCGCCGAAAGAGAAATAATCTACCCTCCGTTCAAAAGCCCTTCAAAATTGTTGTCTTTATTGACACATCAAGTTGCCTCACTAGTTTGTCGGATGAACAACAGCCTACCTCTCTACCACCACCTTGGCTCCCACCCTTCCATTTTCAGTTTGCATATCCACAAAATACACGCCTGCCGGCGTGTTGCTTAAGTTAATGGTATTTTGGATATTGGTTAAAGTAAGTTGCTCAATTTTTTGCCCGAGCATATTGTAAACGTCCACCAGGTAATTATTTTGACCACCAGGTAATTGGATGGTGAACCGACCTACGGTGGGATTGGGATAGATTTCAAGTTGGCGCTCTGGAGACACATTGAAAATACCGGTAGCGGAATCAGACAATTCCAAAAGAGCGCCAATCGGATCGGCACCATTACTGCCATTAAAACTTTGAATAACTCTTTCCGTCAGCGCGGTGGTACTAAAATAGAATATCGTCCCATCATTATTTTCACCACCCGCGGTAGTGGTTCCATATAACAACCCATCGTTTCCCTGAATAAGAGAACCGACAGGGCGCATACCATCATTACTGCCAATGCCAAAATTATGTTCAACCAAAAAAACGTTGTTAGCGTAATTGTATCTGAAAATTGTGCCCTCATTCCTTAACCCGCCATTGGTGCATATGCCATGTAGCCAACCGTCGCTTGTCGATAGTAGTTTACCACTTGGATTGCTGCCATCCGAGTCGATAAAATCATGCAAATCAGTTAATACCCCCGAATTCACATTATAGCTAAAAATTGTGCCGAAACCCAAAGGACCGCCTTGGTTTGTTAAGCCAAATAACAAACTATCTGCAATTAGGGTTAGAGAACCCGTTGGCTTCGGCCCTTCAACACTATCAGAAAAACTATACAGTAAATTATAGCTTCCCGTAATTACGTTGTAACTAAAAATAGTTCCTTCATCCCCGGCTCCTCCAGCCTCTGTCAAACCATATAACAAACTATTTCCGGCGTTAATCAGGGATCCATCCGGGTGACTTCCATCGGCATCATTACCAAAATCATGCAGCACTGAATAATCTCCGGTTAATATGCTATACTTAAAAATAACACCACCTCCATAAGTTCCACCCTCCCCGGTCATTCCAAGTATTGAACTGTCGTTGATTTGAATTAGAGAGCCCCTGGGAAACGAACCGTCATTCCCATAAAAGGTGTGCAGCACTGAATCTGTTCCTGTAACAATATTGAAACAATAGATTCCCCCCTGATTATTCGACAGCGTTTCGCTCACCATTCCATAAAGAATACCCTGCCCGCCATAAATAAGTGAACCTACCGGAAATTCGCCCTGTGCGTAAAACTTACAGGGCGCACCAAGGCTGTCGTTTGTAGTGTTGAAATTGAAAATAACACCATCGCTGGCCAATCCATCACCGCTAAAAGTTACGCCCCAAAAAGCAACATTTTGAGCCTGACAAAAGTAAACTGTAATAGCTAAAAATATGAATGACAAGAGGATTCTTCGCATAAATTTAAAGTTACTACAGATCCGGAAAAATCTCCTCCCTCTAAAAGTTTGAACTGCAATAACGATAGGTTTAAAACATTATTTTGTTGCCATATAAATTCAGGCCATTAAACTGTAAACCCGCAAACAGTAAACTGTCAACCGTGCCCCAGCACATAAATATTAAAAACAAAAAACAGGTAAATATATACCCAAAGGGCATCCACAAAATGCCAGTAAGTGGCTAGTAGCTCCACTTTCATTTTGCTAAAAGGGTCCGATTCAAAAATCAAAAGCTGCACCGGGTCATTGCTTTTGTTTAAAGCACTCAGCGCAAACCATACCAGCACCACGACGCCAACAACCAGGTGCAAAAGATGCAACCCCGAAATAACATACAAATAAGCCCCGGCAATATTGTGCAGATTAATACCACTATGGTATAACTCCAGCCAGGCCGTAACCTGGAAAAAGGTAAAGGCAATGCTTAAGCCGGTGGTAACAAGCAAGCCTGTTAAATATCCTTTGGCATCCTCGTTTAACATAGCCACCCTGGCCTGAGCCATAGAATAGCTTGAAACCAGGATAATAATGGTATTGGCGTGAAAAAGCAGGGGCAGTTTAAAATTATTGAAGCTAGTGCCAAACGTAGTGGCCAAGTATGAAACCGAAATAAACAGAAATGCCGAGCATATACCCACCAGCGTTAAGTAAGTGAAAATACGGGCAGGGTGGTATTTTAGGCGCAACTCCAGTTTCGCCTGCACATCACCACGGTCGTATGTTTTAATTGCCCTGGGCATGTTTTTTTATTTAGACACAATCTAAATAGTTGCCAATTTGGTTTACATTTGCCACGAATATAAAACAACCAAAACTAAGTTTTGTTACGCAATTGGTTTGGTAACAAATAAAATACCGAATTTGCTTTGGGCTATGAATGAGAACGATAAAATAATTGAAGAAGTAACCAGTTCAGACTATAAATATGGGTTTGTAACCAATATTGAGCAGGAATTTGCCCTTAAAGGACTTACCGAAGACACCGTTCGCTTCATTTCAGCCAAAAAAAATGAACCCGAATGGTTGCTGGAATGGCGTTTGAAAGGTTACCGTGCCTGGTTAAAAATGGAGCAGCCCCATTGGCAAAACGTGCATTTTCCCAATATTGACTTTCAAAGCATTATATATTACGCAGCTACTAAAAAGAAAAAACAGGTAAACAGCCTGGATGATATTGACCCCGAAATACGCGCCACTTACGAAAAACTGGGTATACCCATACAGGAGCAAAAGGTTTTGGCGGGTGTTGCGGTTGATTACGTTATGGATTCGGAAAGTGTAATCACCACCTTTCGCGAAAGCTTGAAAGAAAAGGGCATTATTTTCTGCTCTATTTCCGAAGCTGTAAAGGAACACCCTGAACTGGTTCAGCAATACCTGGGCTCGGTGGTGCCCCAGCGCGATAATTATTATGCAGCCTTAAACAGCGCCGTTTTTAGCGATGGCAGTTTTGTTTACATACCCAAAGGTGTTCGCTGCCCCATGGAGCTTTCAACCTATTTCCGTATCAATGCGGAAAATACGGGTCAGTTTGAAAGAACGCTGATTATTGCCGATGCCGGAAGTTATGTTTCGTACCTGGAAGGTTGCACAGCCCCCATGCGCGATGAAAACCAGTTGCACGCCGCAGTGGTTGAACTGGTAACCCATGATAATGCCGAAATAAAATATTCAACGGTGCAGAACTGGTACCCCGGCGATAAAGAGGGCAAAGGCGGTATTTACAATTTTGTTACCAAGCGTGGCATGTGTAAAGGTGCCAACTCAAAAATCAGTTGGACACAGGTTGAAACCGGTAGCGCTATTACCTGGAAATACCCCAGTTGCATTTTAAAGGGCGATAACTCAATTGGCGAGTTTTACTCGGTAGCCGTTACCAATAATTACCAGCAGGCCGATACCGGTACTAAAATGATTCATATTGGAAAAAACACCCGCAGTCGCATTGTAAGTAAGGGTATTTCGGCGGGTAAAAGTCAAAATTCGTACCGCGGACTGGTGCAGATTCACCGTACTGCCGACAACTCGTATAACTCATCGCAATGCGATAGTTTATTGATTGGCGACCGGTGCGGGGCGCATACTTTTCCTTACCTCGAAATAAAAAATAACACCGGTAAGGTAGAGCATGAAGCCACTACATCAAAAATTGGCGAAGACCTGCTGTTTTATTGCAATCAAAGAGGTTTGAGTAATGAAGAAGCAGTGAGCATGATTATTAACGGATATTGCAAAGAAGTTTTTCAGCACTTACCCATGGAATTTGCGGTAGAAGCGCAAAAACTACTGGCTATTTCGCTGGAAGGAAGTGTTGGATAACCTTAAGTGCATGAACCACAAAGGGCACTAAGAAAACATCGCACAAAGCACACAAAGAGAACTGAATCAATAGTGTTCTTTTTGTATTAACCTTTGTGATCTTTGTGGTTAAATGCATTGATTATGATTTTTAAACTGTTTAAAATATACAGCACCGGAAAAACAATATATAAACGTGTTTTAAAACCCGTTTATATGGAGCTTCGGAAAGATGCTTACGAAAACGAACCAACAAAAAACAATACCACAAAAACCACGAGCAAGAAAAATGTTGTCAATCAAAAATCTAAACGTCGCCATAAACGGCAACCAAATACTAAAAGACCTAAACCTTGAAATTAAGGCAGGCGAAGTACACGCCATTATGGGTCCTAACGGCACAGGCAAATCAACCCTTGCTTCTACCCTGGCGGGTAAAGTGGCGTATGAAGTGCTTTCAGGCGAAGTAAAATTTCATGGCAAAGATTTACTGGAAATGAGCCCCGATGAAAGAGCGCGCGAAGGGGTGTTTTTAGCGTTTCAGTATCCGGTTGAAATACCCGGTGTAAGTGTTACCAATTTTATGAAGGCTGCTATCAACGCTAAACGCCGCCATTTTGGATTAGAGCCCATTGAACCCAAAGAATTTCTGAAAATGATGAAACAGAAAATGGAGGTGGTGGAGATGAAAAAGGAAATGACCAGCCGCTCGCTCAACGAAGGTTTTAGCGGTGGTGAAAAGAAGAGAAATGAAATTTTCCAGATGGCCATGTTAGAGCCGTCTCTGTGTATTTTGGATGAAACCGACTCGGGCCTCGATATTGATGCCTTGCGCATTGTAGCCAATGGCATAAATAAACTGCGTACGCCCGATAGAAGTTTCCTGGTAATTACACACTATCAGCGCTTGCTAAACTACATAGTGCCCGATGTTGTGCACGTGATGTTTAATGGCAAAATAGTGAAAAGCGGAGGCAAGGATTTGGCACTTGAACTGGAAGAAAAAGGATATGACTGGATAAAGGAGGAAGTGGGCGCAAACGCATAAAATAAAAAAGATGTCATTGGTAGGATAATTCCCGTAAAAACAAACCAGGTATTATCAACGGCAATCTGCAGATGTATCTTTGGATTTGGATATTAATATTTGAGTAAAATTGTATTTATTAATTGTATTTATTAGTGCCTTAGTGACAAAAACAAAAAATGAGTTTTGCAGAAAAAATAGTGAGTGAGTTTGAACTGGCCGCCAAAAATCTGAATGGCGAAAAGGAAAGTGCCCTTTTCAAAATGAGGAAAGAGGCGCTGTCGTCTTTTCAAAAACTGGGCATACCCAGTAACCGGCACGAAGAGTGGCGTTACACCAATATCAAAACCCAGTTACCCGAAAATTTAAGCGTGCTGGCCACCGGGCAGCATGTGCATGTGCACAAAGGCGGGTTCAATGCTTTTGATGAAATTAAGGCAACAAAACTGGTGTTTGTAAATGGCGTATTCGCCCCTGCGCTTTCGTCCGTTATTGAACAAAAGGGAATTACCACAGGCAGTTTAAAAGAGCACCTGCACAACGACAAAAACTTAAGTGAAAAATATTTCGGCAGTCTTGTAAAAAAATACGAAGAGCATTTTTCGGTACTCAATACAGCATTTGCTACCGATGGCGCGTATGTGCACGTTAAAAAAGGAGTAACAGCAGAGCATCCTGTTTTTATTATCCACCTGTATAACTCGTCTGAAAACTTTACACAAAGCCGCAATCTGGTAATTGCTGAAGAAAGCAGCAAACTCAATGTAATTGTTGATTTTCAAAATCTGGGGGCTGCGGCATTCTACAACCACGTGTCCGAATTTTTTGTGGGAAAAAACGCCGATGTAAATGTTATCAAGCTGCAAACCGCCACGCAAAACACTACCGCCGTACATACACTGGAAGCCGATGTTGAGCGCGATGCAAAGTTTACCTGCACCACCATTTCGCTGGAAGGAAAACTAATTCGCAACACCACCAATGCCCGTTTAAGTGGCGAAAACAGCGAAGCACACTTAAATGGCCTGTATTATGCCAAAGGAAATTCGCTCATTGATAATCATATTCTGGTCGACCACCTGGTGCCCAATTGCCAAAGCAACCAGCTTTATAAAGGCATTTTAGACGATGAAGCCACCGGTGTTTTTAACGGTAAAATTTTCGTTAAACAGGATGCCCAAAAAACAAACGCATTTCAGTCATCCAAAGCCATTTTGCTATCGAACGAGGCAAGTATTAACTCCAAACCCCAGCTCGAAATTTTTGCTGATGATGTAAAATGCTCGCATGGCGCTGCCATTGGACAATTAAGTGAAGATGAGATGTTTTACCTGGAGGCACGCGGCATACGTCCGGCCGATGCAAAGTCTATTTTAACCTATGCCTTTGCCAGCCAGATTATTGAAACCCTTGCTATTGAAGAACTGAAAGTTTATTTAGACAACAAGCTTAAAGAGAGACTACATCTCGACTTTTAACATGATAGCCGAAAAAATAACCGTTCCGGTACTGGACGTTGAGCAAATAAGAAAGGACTTCCCCATTCTTCACCAGTCGGTTCGCGATAAGCCTTTAATATACCTGGATAATGCCGCCACCTCGCAAAAGCCACTGGCTGTTATTGATACCATTGACGATTACTACGAGCGGTATAACAGCAACATACACCGGGGCGCGCATCATTTGGCACAACTGGCCACCGAAGCTTATGAAAATGCCCGCACTATTATTGCCGAACACCTGAATGCCGGCGAAAAGGAAATCAATTTTGTAAGAGGAACTACAGAAGCTGTAAATCTTGTTGCCTCAACGTACGGACGCAAATTTGTGCATGCCGGCGATGAAATTATTATCAGCACCATGGAGCATCACTCCAATATCGTTCCATGGCAAATGTTGTGCGAAGAAAAAGGTGCGGTTTTAAAAGTAATACCCATTAACGAAGCCGGTGAAATCATTTTTGAAGAATATCTGAAACTACTGAGTGCCAAAACGAAAATAGTTTCCATAGCATATATCTCGAACGCATTAGGCACCATTAACCCGGTAAAAGAAATTATACAGCAAGCCCACAAAGTTGGCGCCGTGGTATTTATTGATGGTGCACAGGCGCTGCCGCACAAAAAAGTAAATGTTAAGGAGTTGGATTGCGATTTTTTGGGCTTTAGCGGTCACAAGGTTTTTGCGGCCACCGGTATAGGGGTTTTGTATGGTAAAGCAGCTTTGCTTGAACAAATGCCGCCTTATATGGGTGGGGGTGAAATGATTAAAACCGTAACTTTTCAAAAAACAACCTACAACGAACTGCCCTATAAATTTGAAGCCGGTACGCCACATATTGAAGGGGGCATTGCTTTAGGCGCTGCAATCAATTACATGAACAACATAGGCCTCGATAAAATTACTGCTTACGAGCAACAACTTTTAGACTACGGGACCCAAAAATTACTGGAAATTGAAGATTTGAAAATTATCGGCACCGCAGCCCATAAATCTTCGGTCCTCTCCTTTCTCATAAAAGATATTCACCCGTACGACCTTGGCGTGTTGCTGAACGAGCAGGGCATTGCCATTCGCACAGGCCATCACTGCTGCCAGCCGCTGATGGATAATTTTGGCATTGAAGGCACCTGCAGGGCATCGCTGGCCTTTTATAATACCTTTGAGGAAATTGATGCCTTAGCGAAAGCCATTAACAAAGCCGTCACTATTCTTAAATAACCTTTCGCATCTGCACCGGTGCCATAGCAATGAGTAAATCAATAGCCGAAACTGAAGATGAAATTGTTGAAGAGTTTGAGCTTTTCGACGACCAGATGGATAAGTACGAGTTTATTATTGAGTTGGGTAAGAAATTGAAACCGCTCGACCCCAAATACATGACCGATGATTTTTTGGTAAAAGGTTGCCAAAGCAAAGTCTGGCTACATGCTTATAAGGAAGGCGACCTGGTTTACTTTGAAGCCGATTCTAATTCCAGCATTACTAAAGGAATTATCGCCATCCTTATCAGGGTTCTCTCCGGTCAAAAACCAACGGAGATTATTCATAACCCGCTTGCATTTATTGACCGGATAAATCTGCGTGCGCATCTCTCCTCGCAAAGGTCAAACGGGCTAACTTCCATGATACAGCGGATTAAAACTTATGCAGGTGCTTTTGTATAATGCAGTTATTCATTGCAACGAATCACATTAATTTGCTCAACCAGTGTACACGTGTTGACATATCCTGAGCGATACGCACCAATATGAAGTACTGAACCCTGATGAGTGACGGTATCGGCTGTAAGGAAACTGGAAGCAAAGACAATTTTCATTGAGCCGCTTTGAAGCGTATCAATATAAAAACCGGCTTAACCGAATACTAACTAACTCCGGGTGTCCATGGGTTCCCAACAATTGGACGGCTAATTCCAGCCTGTAGGTTGAATTAACTGCCTTAAACACAAGTTGCACACCTGCAGTGCCGATATAATCAGGAGCATACTATTAAGCAACCTAAAGAGTATCAGGTCTTAAAGCGAAAGGAATGCCAATAATAAAAAAGCCCTGAAACGATATGTTTCAGGGCTTTTTGTTGTGTTCCCGTCGGGATTCGAACCCGAGACCCATACATTAAAAGTGTATTGCTCTACCAGCTGAGCTACGGAAACAAACCTGCTTTGTTTTTTAAAGCGGACGCAAATATAAATTCTTTGCTGAAAACAGCGCGATGTATCTTATCTTTTTTTTCAGCCCGATGTAGATAACTTACGAAAACAGCAGTTTAAAATAAAAGGTGGGGCTCTTTAGCCGGGCACGCATATCGAGGTCTTCAAACATGCACGATATGGTTTCGCGCAGCATTTTGTTGGAATTAGCCTTGTTAACCACCAGGTTAAAAAACCACGGAAAGTTTACCATTTGCTGCATGCGGTACGAAAGCAGCAACTCGGGCCACAAGCGCCGGTACAGTGAGATATCATAATTTTTTAAATGTTTTGCCGTAAAATTATTGGCCTGTAAACTTAGTACAGCCTGGTTGGCTGCATACATACCGCTCATCACGGCGTTCCCTATGCCCTCGCCGGTAAAAGGGTCAATTAAGAGGGCAGCATCACCGCATAGCAGGTAATTATCGCCTGATAAATTTCTCTTTTTTGAACCTAAGGGCAATCCGTGAAGCTTCACCTCTCCTATTTTCTCTGCGCCATCAAAGCGTGCCTTTATTGTGGGATTATTTTCTAACACAGATTCAAAAGCCTTTTTAAGATTAATTTTTTTGTCCGTCATTTTATCGGCCCGCATGCCCACGCCTACATTGGCATATCCATTGGGCAAGGGGAAAATCCAGAAATAGCCGGGCAAAATTTCGTTTAAAAAATGGAGCTCAATAAAATTTTCTTCATCCATGCCCTTTACATTTTTGTAATAGGCCCTCAACCCGAAGCAATTATGCGCAGGTTCGGTTAGCAGCCCGCCGATATCTTTTGTAAAAGCTGAGTAAGCCCCATCGGCGGCAATTACTAAATCGGCGGTAAAGACCTGGCCGTTTTTAGTGGTGCCTTTGATGCCCCCCTCAGCGCGTTCATAATTTCTTATCTCCGTATCTTCCAGTAATTCTACCAGGGGGTTGCTACGCAGTTTTTCAGCCAGCCAGTTATCGAAATCGAACCTTTTGGCGATAAATCCGGGGGCACTCTTCTTCTCTTTGTTTGTAGTGAAGGGTACCCGTAACGATTTTCCGTTGGGCGCCACAAAAGTTACCCCCCAAGAACCCAAAAAGTTTTCATTGGTGGTAAGTTCCGCAGCCAGCGTTTTGTCCAGCTTATTCAAAACCTCTACCACCTTCCCGCTCAGGGCATCGCCGCAAACTTTATCGCGCGGAAAGCGGCTTCGGTCAACGATGGTTGAGGAAATGCCATTTTTGGCCAAAAACAAGGCTGCGCTGGCCCCGGCAGGCCCGGCGCCAATAATCAATACATTAACATGGCGAGCGTTCGACAAAGCAAATATTTGTGCAAGAATAAGTAAGTGCGGCTAAAAGGTAGTGCCAAGTTTGAGATAAAAGCCACTACCCGAGTAAACACTTGGTGCCACCAGCCCGATAAGGTTGGCGCTACCCACCGCCAGGTCGAAGTATTTCCATGATTTGGCAAATTCAAAACCCAAATCGAACAAACTATAACCACCGGCACCTGCACTTCCCGAAATAACCATATCAGGGCGGATAAAGTAATTGGCCTTTACATAACCGTATGCATAGTACCTGGGCAGAAATTTATACTGCACAGCAGCCGTAAGCACCAGCCGGTCGTTTAACAAGGGTTTCGAAAAAGTTAGGCTGGCAGTAAAAGGTAAAAACAGGGAGTACTGGTTGTTGCTTTTAGAAGGTAATTTAGATAAAAGAGCACTGTCCAAATTGAGCGTGTCGAAAGTCTGGCTACTGAAATTAAGCAGGTTGGGAATTACAAAGCCCTGAAAATTGACGTTGTTAGAACCTGAATAATTCAACTCGTGCAGGCGAAACGACATAATACCCAAATCCTTCACGTCAAAACTGAGCTTCCATTTATCTTTATTCGAAAACGTAAGATTGAAATCGCCGGAGGCGCCAATACCATTGAGGGAAGTGAAGTTTGGTGGCGTAGTGCTGCCCTGATTATAAGTAAGATTATAGTTAATGTCGACGTACTCGCCGTATGGGGCGGTGTAAATGCTGGTGTTACCGGTGCTTATATCAATATTATTAATAACCTGCAAAAACGAGCCGGTTATACCCATCTGCATCTGGTAACTTCCGTAATCGATTCTTTTAATAACGCCAATGGAAAGCTGATTATAGTTGTAATAATCGAAATGAATATTACTGAGGTTGGCCGTATCGCCTTCAAAGTGCGCATTACCATAAAACCCGGTTTCAAAAGCCTGCTTGGGGGCCGACAGGTTGAGCATTTGCCGGTAATTATATCCTATTACCAGCGTTAAATCTGCCTTTTTAAAATAATGCTCGTAAGTAATACCGGGGCTTAGGTTTTCTTCAAACTTAACCTCGTTGCCCAGGTGTTTATCAGCCCGGTTGATAAGGTTATTGGAAATGGGCTGGTTAAAAAGCAGGTTGTAGGCAAAACTTGCCGGAATACCTACGGAGTTGGAGTAGTAATTGCCGTCAATAATTATCCGGTTGTTAGCATCATCTCTAAACTGCTGGTTAAATGCGTTATTATTAGTTTGGGCCGTGTAATTGTACAGCAGATAAGGCTTTACCGTTGGTGATTTTAATACACAAAGTCTGGCATAAAGGGTGTCGGATTTAACAGCGATGGTATCTTGTGCTGAGAGAGTGTGTGTAAAAAAAACTATAACTAATGCCAGGAAGGTTTGTTTCATGGGTCAAAATACTTATTTCTCTGAATCAAAATTTGGTTGTTACCTTGTAATTGAACTTAGCCGCCAGGGTAATACCGATGGTATAATTGCTATAAATTTTCAAATGCTGTCCGTTACAGTTGGCATTACCACTTACGGTCGAAAAGTCGGACGTAACCACGGCGAAAGCGCCCTGTTTTAGTTTATTGACCCGGGCATTATCTACATATTCCTGCAACACCGACTGGGTTGGCTGGTCTACCCGGCAGTTAGCATCGGTATTACCGGCAGCAACAGTTTTGTTGAGTGCAAGCGTATCGAGCGCATTCCAACCGGCATCATAAACTATAACCGTAAGAATTGCCTGGATAGGATATGAATTTTCGGCAATGATATTGATAATGCCATCGCTTATACCGTTTACATTGGTTTGTGTATTAGCCAGGTTGAAGCCTATAGTATCTTTAAGCACCAGGCTATTGGCGAGCAGCGAAAGCGGTATTTCAGCATTCAGGTTAACAGCTAAACCGCTTTGCAGATAAGCAAAGTCGCGGTACTGACCGGTGTTGCCGCGCGGGTTAGTCTGCACTGAAATGTTATATTTTAACTGGTTAGGCAGAATATTGAGCAGCTGCTGGATATTTGAATTACCGCTATTGATAGAAAAATTACTTACCGCCGGCGTTAAAGGAAAATCAGTCGCTCTTCTGATATACAAAGGCTGATGCAAAATGGAAGTGCTTTGAAGCGTTCGGCTACCATTAGTTGGACTAACTGCGGTAAGTCCGTTTATGAAAATATCGCCATCCACACCAATATTATTCACCACGCTGAAATTCATGTTTACACTCGATAAATCAATGCTTCCGCTTTTGAAAATATTGAGGAAACTGAAGGCGGTACTATCTGCATTGCTAACCGTGTCGCGCCCGATATAACCTTTAATATAATTGGGTTTTATACTATCCAGCGTGTATTTAATATTGAGCGAGTCGTGAACGGTTATGTGCGTGGTTTGGCCGGTGTAATTAAGCCGGCACACCACCCGCTGGGTGTAAGTATTAAAACTTGAACCATTTTGCCCGGTAAGGTTGATGGAATAACCTGTAATATCTAACAAGGTATCAACTACAAACGGGTGTGTGGAATCAATTGCCGCGCCCACGGTTGTATACTCGTTTAAGGGCTGGCCCAGTTTATTATAGGCGCCAATGAGCGTGTATTGCAAATACAGCGGCTGAGGGACCGAATTACGGATTTGAATATGCAAAAAGCCAGACTGCGCTTCGACATAAGTAAGTTTTCGTGCACCGATATTGAACGCAATATCACCGGTTTGGTCAATTACATTTTGGGTAGAGAACTTAGCCCACGCTTCGGAAACGTGCAGGTTTGTGACAAAAACATGCAGGGTAATGTTATCACTGGTATCAATTAAAACTTCGTTGTTGCCGCTACTGTCGATTACAAGATGGCCCACCGTAAACTGCAGGTGGCTGGAGATACGGTTGGGTTTTA
>Ga0316217_10003353_pt1 | contig 18324 bp, 16 predicted proteins | sample 1anoAmetaG_FD_203633 | JGI IMG/M metagenome (GOLD analysis project Ga0316217, IMG submission 203633) | Freshwater microbial communities from Trout Bog Lake, Wisconsin, USA - 1anoA | ecosystem: Environmental > Aquatic > Freshwater > Lake > Hypolimnion/Profundal zone | place: USA: Wisconsin...
CAGCATTTGTCGCACTTGGTAATTCGCGAAAGGCATTACGGTTAGGATTTCGTCGAGTGGCCATCTGTGCCATCCTCGCCGCCTTCGCGCCGGCGAAGTTGTTTGCCTGCGCCGCGTGCTTCGGCGGCCACATTGATGACCGGATGGCGGATGGGATGAACTGGGCCATCCTCACCCTGGGCGTCATTATCGCGACGGTCTTGGGCACGTTCCTGGCGTTTTTGATCCGCGTCATTCGTAAGAGCGAGGCGCTCGAAGCCGCCGCGCAAGCGAAATCGTCTGAGAGCCTTTCAAAGCTGCGGGGCAGCCGGGGTCACGAGGCTCAAACTAAAGAGCGTACGGAGCCTCCTCACGTCGGCTGCTACCGGCTTGGAATTGGCGCCGCTGAAACATCAAAAATATGAACGACTGGTTTGCCCATAAACTGCTGGGTCTGCCCGAACTTGCCTCGTCCAATGGCCAGGCGGTTGACAACCTCATTGTGTATGTCCACTGGCTGATGCTGGTGTTGCTGGTGGGCTGGAGCCTTTACTTTGGCTACGTGCTCTGGCGGTTCAACGTCCGGCGCAATCCCCAGGCGGATTATGAAGGTTCCAAGAGCCACCTGCCCAAATATACCGAGTTGGGCGTGGTGGTGGTGGAGGCCATCCTGCTCGTCGGCATCGCCGTTCCGCTCTGGGCGAAAAACGTGGGGCAATTTCCCGAACCGAAGGACGCCACCCTCATTCAAATCATGGCGCAGCAATTTGCGTGGAACGCCAGGTATCCCGGCGCGGATGGACAATTTGGCCGGCAGGACATGAAGCTCATCAGCAACGACAACCTCTTTGGCGTGGACCCCGCCGACCCGGCAGGCAAGGACGACGTGCAGGTGCTCAATGAAATTCATGTGCCGGTGAACAAGCCCGTCCTGATTTATTTGAGTTCCAAGGACGTGATTCATTCGCTCAAGCTGGTGGCCATGCGCCTGACGCAGGACGCCATCCCGGGCCTGCGGATTCCCTGCACCTTCACGCCCACGAAAGTCGGGCGCTACCAGATCGAGTGCGCGCAACTTTGTGGCAACGGCCACGCCGCCATGGCCGGGGGCTTCGTGGTGGTGCAAAGCCAGCAAGATTTTGACGCGTGGCTGGCCGCCAAGTCCGGCAAACCCGGACCCTCCAGTTTTGAATAGAATGGGTTCCCAAGGCCGCCAATGGGGACATCAATCCAGTCCCGCCGGGACGCCCGGGCTCGCAGTACAGGTAATTTCTTTCATAGTCCCGAGATTTACCACAGACCAGGGCGTTCTGCATCCATTGAGCCGCCGCGTGCTCGCTGCCTTTGGTTGACGGCAGCGTCCTTCGCTTCAAAGACTCGCGGCATTTCCTCCCGGCGACCAGTGCGCTCCCGCGTCGCCAGCGCCAGCAGCCACACGTTGATTTGGTCATGGCCACGCCGGTTTGCCCGGTCAGACACGGCGAGTGAAAAAGTCGGCTGAACGCGTAGCCGCCGACATGAGGAGCATGGACCCCCGGTGGGGGCTGATACCGGAAGGAATGCCGACGGGGCCGAGCGCCAGCGGCGCGTTTGACAATAGCCCGCAGTTTCAACTGCGGGTGCGGAGGCCGGACGCACAACTCGTCCCAACGGGACGATTGAAGTTCGTGGTTGTCCATCCTCTTGCTTGTCTCAAATCGCACTGGTTCAGCCGTCCCTGCGGGACTGGTGTTGTTGGCCACACGCCACCCGCAGTTGAAACTGCGGGCTATGGTCAAATCGTCCCTGCGGGACGGGACACCAAAAACCGCTGAAGTGAGGCATTCCTTAAGGGGCAGATTTTTCCAAAAGAACCGCCTAGTCAGGTTCGCCTCACGTCGGCGGCTACTTTGTCAACCGCCCTGTTCCGCCAGATTCACGGGCTCAAAAATGGCTTGAACAGAGGCCCGCGCGGTGCTTCAATCGAGTCAGATGATGTTGAGACGAATGGAGCCGAATGCGGAAATGCGTATTTGGGGTTCCCCGACGTTTATTGTGGGTGCCTGATCCAGGTGACTCCAAGGCATGGGCTGAAAGCCCAGAACATGCCAGCCCAGGGCAACGCCCTGGGTTTGGGGTCGCAACCGTGTATCAAGCCCGGAAAGCGGGGAATGGCGCTTAGATAAGAAAACCGGTGTATAACATGTTGATTTTGAACATATTGCGCATTAGGTGGATGGGAGATGCCGCTCCTACGGAGCTAAATTTATGTTCATTGGCTGGGTGCTACAAAGATTGCGCGCCTACGGCGCTAAGACAGAAACGCCGCATCCTGCTTGTGATCAAAGCTTTATATGTTAACTAAGCGCCATTCCCCTGAAAGGGCGTAACAAAATGGGCCGCATGACATTGAATGAACCTTATGTGTGAGGTTGCTTGTGCCGCCCTTTCAGGGCTTGAATTTGTGGGGCCACGCATCCCAGGGCGTTGCCCTGGGCTGTCATGTTTTGGCGCCTTCAGCGCAGGGGCGCCTGAGCAGAGTTTGCATTTCTGGGGCGTCGGCGACATCAAAGCATGGCGTCGGTCAGATAGTCCCAGGCTCGTCGGTTCGGCGCCTTGCCCAACGGGTGAGGAATTTTCGATTTCAATATCCGCCGGAGCGGCGGATATTTGACTGCATTTTTTGATTTGCAACGACTTATGAAACATTTTCACATGGCAAAAATTGACTTCAATATACGCTGCGACGGCGCATATTAACAAGCAGGCTGCTATGATGGTTGAACGTCCATTGCCTCGTTTGTCCGCGATTAAGACCATCGCGATGATTGCGAGCGCCGTTATTGTGCCAGCCGCGTTCGGTTTGATGGCGGTTCATTACCAGAGCCATTTTCTGGTTGTTCTTTCAGCCTTGGTGCTGATTGCGGTTGTTACGGGTTTGAGTTGTTTGTATTTTCATCGGCGGCGTTGCCCGAAGTGTGGTGGAGTGCTGACTTTTCGTGAGGAGCTTGCTGGCGATTCCAAACGCGCTCGATGTTTGCAGGATTGTTTGTCATGTCAGATCACTTGGGATACCGGAGAGAAGTATGAAATCAATGACGGAGCCTAACCTCATCCCTGGAGTCGAAGTCGTTTGGATACCTGAGTTCATCGAGATGATGCAGGTTGGCCTGAATCGCATTTCCGGCTCGGCTCGGCTCTGGGGTCTTTGAACCCGGCATCTTATGCGTCATGCACAAATCATGCTGCTTTTGTTTTTGTTGGCCGGTTGTGTGGCTTCGCGACAGTCGCAGATGCCGAGCGCACACAAGTATGAGAGCGATCCGAAAACACTACAGATTTATTTGAATGCTTACGGTGATGGCTACCAGCGCGGATGCCAAATGGCCACAACAGACTACAGCCCACCGCCCTACATGGTTTATAAGAACAGTAATCCATTGTTGCAAGCAGCGGGCATGGATGGTTTTGATGACGGTGAGCACGCTGCTTGGAAAATGGTGCAAAAAAAGATGAGAGAGCTAAAGAAGCATTTGGAAAAGTGAATTTGCCGGCTAACACCCCAGAGTACCCGCCGACTTTCGCGTCTGCTTTAGCGGTTGACATTACGATTCCGGCGTGGCTCACTTCATGAACTTTAGCCACAAAAACACCCATGAAAGCGATCGTGTCAGATCCCAGTTTGGTAGCGCGCTGCGGCCTCTATTGCGGGGCCTGTCGGGCGTATTTGAGCCAGCGGTGCCCAGGTTGCCAGGCCAACGAAAAGGCCAAATGGTGCAAGGTGCGTAGCTGTTGCGCGGAATCCATATACGCGACGTGTGCCGACTGCACCCGGCATCCCGATCCCAGGGATTGCAAGAAATTCAACAACGCCGTGGCGAAGGTGTTTTCCTTTGTTTTCCGATCCGATCGCGCCGCTTGCATTGCGCAAGTCCGGCGCCTGGGGCTTCAGGGTCACGCGGACGACATGGCTGCGCACCGGCGTCAAACAATAAAAAGATAAAACAGCCCCACGATATTCACACCGCAAACCAAAATGGAATACATAATGATCCCGGACAAACTGCAGAAAATCATGAAGAAGGACGGCGTGGTGGCCATCGCCACCCTGGGGCCGGATGGTCCCCACCTGGTCAACACTTGGAATAGCTACCTTAAGGTGTCGCAGGATGGACGGCTGTTCATCCCCGCCGGTTATATGCACAAGACGGAGGCCAATATTGCCCAGAATCCGAATGTTCTGATCACCTTGGGGAGCAGCAAGGTGGAGGGCCTGCATGGCATGGGCGCCGGTTTCTTGATCAAGGGAAAGGCGACGTTCGTGACGTCCGGCCCGGATTTTGACGTTATGAAAAAGAAGTTCGACTGGCTTCGCGCCACCGTGGCCGTGACCATCGAAACGGCTACGCAAACTTGGTGACGGACCAGAAGAAACATTCAACGCTCAACATTCAACATTCAACGCTCAACCAATGGCCCCATTGGAGGACCTTGGATGTTCGAGGTTGAAGGTTGAATATTTTTTTGCTTGATGGGCAGCCTCCACGGTTTCTGGCCGCGCATCGAATCCCTGAACCGTGCGATCGGAGCGCCGGCCTCCGGTACGGCTCGACGGCGGCCATTTCCCACGAGCTGTGCTGGGAGGCCGGCGCTCCGGGTCACGGGCAGCCTCCACGACTTCCGACCGCGCATTGGGAGCATGAACCGGCGCGACGGTAGCGCAGCCGTCTCGGTTGCGGGTTCTGGCGGCGTGCCGCCGCCAGTTCGGGAAGCGGGCACCGGGACGGTGCCCGAACCCGCAGGCGGGACGCCGGCGCTACGAGGGTCATGGCGATTCACTGGCCGATGAGATCGGCCATTTTTCTTTCCTGAGCCCGAGTCTTTATGCTGTAATATCAGCCGAGTCTCTATGACCGAAAACGAATTTACATATTGGGCATTCCTTGGCTATAGCGCGCAGGACAATTGCGAGCATCGCCCGGACGCGCCGGAGGCGGGCCGCTTGCGCTGGGGCGATTGGCTGCACGAGGCGCTGAAGACTTTCCCCGTTCCGGCTGAATTCACCGGCCAGATCAATGCCCGCGCGGAAATCATTCCGGCGCGGATTGAGCCCATTTTCCAGGATCAGGAGGAGCAACCCGAAAATGCCAGCCTGGGCGAGCACACGCGCACGGCCTTGGAGCAATCGAAATGCCTGATCGTGATTTGTTCGCCCCGTTCGGCCAAAAGCCTGCACGTGAATGAGGCCGTGCGTTATTTCAAGCAGCTCGGGCGCGGCAATCGGATTTTGCCCATCGTCATCGCCGGGGAACCCAATGCCAGCGAGGGCAACAAGGCCGGCAGCTCACCGGATAACGAGTGTTTTGTGCCGGCGTTGCGCCATCCGGTGAAGCCGGATGGCACGCTTGACACTTCCCGCCAAGATCGGGGATCCATCTTCGCGGATGCCCGGCAGGGCGATGCCAAACGGGAAATTCTGGCGGAAGATCAGCAAGACGGGGCGATTGAACTGGAAACCGCCAAAATCCAACTGATCGCCGGACTGCTCGGCGTGGGGTTCAATGGTCTCTGGGTGCGCGAACGGAGACGCCGCTTTGCCGAAGCCCAAATTCTAGCCCGGAAAGCCCGACGCCAAATTCAGGAAGCCCGGAACCCGGCCCCGGAAGCGCCAAGCGCCGTTCTGGAAACGCAAATCCAGGAACTGCGGAAGCAAGCGCAGGAAGCGCAAAGCCAAATCCTCGCGGCGCAGAATCAGGCCCGGGAAGCTCTGGGCGAAGTGGCGGCAGCCCGCCAACGCGCGCAGGCGGCCGAAAGCAAAGTGCTGGAAGCACAACAGCAAGCTCAGGCAGCCGAGAGACAAGTGCTGGAGGCGCGGCAGCAGGCGCAGGAAACGCAGAACCAACTGGAAGCCGCCCGGAATCAAGTCCGCGAGGCGCAGAACAAATTATTGGAACTACAAAACCCGCCGCCAGATGCGAAAAGCCTGACGCAGGAAGCGCAAAGCCAAGAACTGTGGAAGCAAGCGCAGGAAGCGCAAAGTCAAATCCTCGAAGCACAAAATCAGGCCCGGGAAGCTCTGGGCGAAGTGGCGGAAGCCCGCCAACGCGCGCAGGCGGCCGAAAGCAAAGTGCTGGAAGCACAACAGCAAGCTCAGGCAGCCGAGAGACAAGTGCTGGAGGCGCGGCAGCAGGCGCAGGAAACGCAGAACCAACTTGAAGCAGCCCGGAATCAAGTCCGCGAGGCACAGAACAAATTCTTGGAAGTACAAAACCTGCCGCCAGACGCCAAAAGCCAGATCCAGGAAGCGCAAGAAAAAGCCCAGGCAGCGCAAAATCAACTCGAGGAGGCTCGCAGCCAGGCGCGGGCAGTGGAAAGCAAAGTTCTGGAAGCGCAGCAGCAAGCCCGGGACGCACAGAATCAAGTTGAGGAAGCTCGCGGTCAATTCCAGGCCGCGCAGCAAAAAATCCAGGAATTAGAAAGCCAGACTCGCGATGCACAGAGCCAGATTCAAGCAGCTCAACAGCAAGCCCGTGCAGCTCAAGAGAAGGTTCAGGAATTAGAAAACCAGTTTCGCAACGCGCAGAGTCAGATTCAGGCAGCCCAACAGCAAGCTCGCGCGGCTCAAGAGAAAGTTCAGCAATTAGAAAACCAGTCCTGCGACTCGCAGAGTCAGCTTGAGGAAGCTCGCAATCAATTCCAAGCCGCGCAGCAAAAAATCCAGAAATTGGAAAACCAGTCCCGCGACGCACAGAGCCAGATTCAGGCAGCCGAGCAGCAAGCCCGCGCAGCCCAAGACAAAGTTCAGCGATTAGAAAACCAGTCTCGCGACGCACAAGGCCAGATTCAGGCGGCCCAACAGCAAGCCCGCACGGCGCAAGATCAATTTCAGGAATTACAAACCCAGACTCGCGACGCACAGAACCAGATTCAGGCAGCCCAACAGCAGGCGCGAGCAGCCCAAAGCCAAGCTCAGCAATTACAACAGAAAAACCAGACCGCGCGCCGCCTCATCAAAGTTCTGGCGCTCCTGGCGGTGCTCGCTTTGCTGGCGGCCAGCATTGCCATGCGGCAGCGCAAGCTCGCCATTCAAGCGCAGGCCAAGGCTCCAACAGTGGAGGCCAGAGAGTCCGGTCTCGCCTCGGGCGCCCTGAGCCGGGAGCAGATTAAACAGGCGCTGGAAGAAGCGGGCGGAGCCGGACAGGAAGGGAATCGGCGCAGCCTCGAAGAACTGGCCGCCCGCATTCCGCTGGAGGAAATTCCCGAAACGCTGAACGCAGCGTCGGTCATTTTGGATGACCGGCAACGCGGCCATTTTCAAGCGCAGTTGCTGGACTGCTGGATGAAGACGAATTTGCCCGCGGCCTTCGACTGGAGCTGCCAATTGACCAACGCCGATTCCCGGCAGCGCACGCTGGAGCAGATCATTCCCGCAGTGGCCGCTGACAAGCTTACCAACTCGCTGGCTCGATTGAACAGTCTGAAACCAGCACCCGGCGAAGGGTGTTATACCCTGCTGTTTCAGCGCTGGGCCGCCGCCGATCCGGTGCAGGCAATCGCGCAGCGGGAACAGATTCCCGGCCAGGATGCGGATGCCAAAATTTTGTCTGCCATCATGACCGTCTGGATGGACCAAGCGCCGGAGGCGGCTTGGAGCTGGGTGAAAATCCAGCCAGACTCCGAAGTCCGGGACCAGGCGGCGGAGTTCTGTATTTGGGAACAGGCAAAAACGGACGTTCCCAAGGCCCTGGCTCTGGCCGAATCCCTGCCGCCAGGACCCCGGCGCAACACGGTGATGGCCGGCTTGTTCAAAGACTGGGCGGGGAAAGATCTGGCGGCCGCCACGACGGCCTGTCAACAGTTGCCCGAGGGCATGGCCAAAGAAAAGGCATGGGAAGTCGTCCTCAGTCGGCGGATTGAGCAAGATCCGGCGTCCGCGGCGCAGTATGTCACCAACCTTCCGGCGGGCGACATTCGGCAAAGTGCCATGGCGGAATTATGCCAGCACTGGGCCGATACCGACGCCCCGGCGGCTTTGGCTTGGGCGCCGTCCCTGCCAGCAGAGGCGGAGCGGATGGCCGCCTGCAACCTGGTCGTGGCCAACTGGGCGCGCAAAGACCCGCAGGCGGCCAGTCAGTTTGCCAATCAGCATCCCGAGTTGTCCGGCGATGCGTTAAGTGGCATTGCCGGGGCGTGGGCCCAACGGGATTTGGCGGCCACCACGAATTGGGTCGCCAGCCTGCCGGACGGGGAGAAAAAAGATGCGGTGCTGCTTGCCTTGGTGAGTTCCACGGAAGCACAGGCACCCCAATTGGCCGCGCAATTTTGCACCCTGCTCACCACCACTCAACCCATGACGAACCTGGTTCAAGACCTCGCCGATTCATTGGCCAAGAACGATATTTCGAACGCGGTGGAATGGGCGCGCAGCTTGAAAGATGACACCACGCGGCAGGCGGCATTTTCTGCGCTGTCGGAATCCTGGGCGCAACACGATCCGAAAGGCATGGCTGCTTATGCGCTTGGCTTGCCGGCGGGCGATGCCCAGACCCGATATCTGACCGCTGCCTGCCGTCAAATGGCCACTCGCGACTTGCCGGGAGCGATGGCATTGATCCAGCAATTGTCCGATGCCGCCTTGCGGCAAAATATTTTGGAACAGGCGGCACGCAGTTGCGATCTGTCCCATCTGGATCAGGCGGCAAAATATATCGCCGCGATGCCCGCGGGGGATGACCAGAAAGCGGCCATCAAGGGGTTGCTTTCCATTTGGACTCCAGCCGATCCGGAGACGGCTGTCAACTGGCTGTGTTCCTTTTCCGAAACCAATGCGCAACCAGAATTAGTGCAGTCGGTCATCAAGGCATGGGCTCAACCCGAACCGGCGGCGGTGGCCCAATGGCTGGCGGCTTTGCCCGCGGGAACTGCCAGCGAAGCCATGGTCAGCGCCTTTCTCGAAGGCGCCGTGGCCAAATATCCCGATTACGCAGCGCAGTGGACCCAATCGGTAACCGACGAAACCAAGCGGCAAAAATATCAGATCCAGATTGCCCGGCAATGGCTGAAAACCGACCCCTCTGCCGCCCGGAAATGGATCAACGGTCTGAATTTGCCGGAAGAAATCAAACTGTCGCTAAATGTCCAATCGCCATAGACGAGTCCACCAGCATGAACGTGCAAGGATGAAAGTGGGCCTATAAACATGACACACTTTCACTCCGTCAACGCATTACTAGACGATAATAGACTGAACCGTTGGTGCCATTCAAAGGCAGGGTGACTGGACTCGAAACCACGCCCAGGTCGGACCAATTGGTGCCCAGCCCCACCCCGGCGGGATTGGTTTGCGCCAGCAGGTGTGGATTGAGATATACCAGCGGCCAAGTGAGTTGCAGGGTGTTGCCAGTGCGTTGGCAGGCAAGAGAGAATGCCGGTGGCAGCGTCACCAGCAACAGCGGCTGGTTCGTGATCACCGGCTGCCAGCGTGATCCCAGCGAGACGTTAACCGATGGGGTGATCAGCAAAAGCCGCAGGGAAAGCAGCCCGTCGGCGGCGGCCGCACTTTGGACGGCGGCGGTCAAATCCACCAGGATGGGCGTTCCTGCGGCATAATTGGTCACACTTGCCACCAATGTGCCGTTCTCGGCCGGTTGGTTGTTCCAAGTAATACCGGATTCCGTCCAACTGTCATTGGTCAGGGTTTCAATGGTCAAGCCCGGCGCCGGCGTGCCTGCGGATACGGGCATCAGCCAAAGCATGGTTAGCGGGGTGTTGGTCAGGCCACTCGCATTGAACCGCACGTAAGCCTCCCGGTTGTAACTCGCATTCGGATCATCCTTCAGATCGAGGGTGAGGCTGGTACCGAAATTATTGGCGGCATAACTGCCTCCGCGCACATAAGCGTCCGCCACGGGCAACAGGGTTTGATTCACCGGCGCGCCATAGACTTCCGCCGAGTTGAGGCCTTCGCCCTGGGCGTTCACGGCGCTCACCACATAGTAGCTGACCATCCCGGTCGGAGCCGCCGAGTCGGCAAAGTTTGTGGCGGCGACATTACTGGCAACGGTGGTGTAGGGTCCGCCGCTTGCACCGGCCCGCTTGATATGGTAAGCCGTCGCCGTGGCCGCCGCCGACCAGCTTAAATCCACTTGCAGGCCGCCGCCCACAGCCTTCAAGCCGTTGGGGGGAAGCGGAAGCAGAACGCTGACCAGCGTGACGGTGGCCGCGTTCGGGGAGGTCAGGTTGACCGACTGGTCTATTGCCCGGTAAGTAAAGCTATCCACACCGGTATAACCGGCGTCGGCCTGATAGCGAAACCCGTTGGTGATCGTGGTGAGAGTGCCATGGGCGGTCCGCACCGGCAGGTTCGTCACTGTAAGGTTACAATACTGGTTGAGGTCGGTGTCGTTGGCCAGCAGGGTTTGCGCCGTGAAGGTCACGCTGCCATTAGTGCCAAATTGCAAGACATCGTTGACCGCCACGGGAGCGGCCAGCCGGTTCATGGTGCCTTGATAATAGACTGCCGGGTTGTTTTGCGTGCGCCAGAGGGTCCACTTGTTGGAGATCGTGGCGGCGGAATCGTTGACCAAGTCCGGCAGGTCCGTGCTGGTGCTGGGGCCGTTATTATCCGCATTTTCCAAAGACCAGCTTATCTGGTTGACGGTCTTCAAAGTCCAGGCAGTCCATTGGTTGCCGGCGGTCTGGTAGTTCAGAATCCGGGGCACGCCATTGGAATTGGCGCTTTCCATGAATTCACCCACATAATAAGGACAGACCAGATTCCCCGGCGGCAAGCTCCGTTCTGCCTGCAAGGGCCCGGAATAATCCGTGCCTTCCGACCAATAATCGTGCCCCGAAGCCACGACATTTTGCCAGCCGTAAGTGTGCATCAGATTGGTGCATCCCGGTATCGAATAAGTCTCCGCAATGATGCAGTGATCGGGGTCATTCGTGCGAATCGTTTGATAACAGGTATTCCAAACCGCATTGAGATTGGGGGAGCCCGGGGATTCGTTCACCAAGTCGTAACCCAGGACCGTGGGATTGCCGGCATAATGCGCCGCCATCCGACGCCAAGTCTCTACCAGCCGATCGGTATAGCCGTTGAAGTCATAAAGCAGACAATTCCCATTGGTATCCTTCAAACTCTCCCCTTCGGGGTTATGCTCGTCAAACACCACATACAGGTTGCGGTTGGAACAGGCGTTGACCAACCAGTCAATATGCTTGAAGATCACCGCATCCGCCTTCCACGGCACGTTGGTCAGGGGCACGGAAGCATTGGTTTGATACTCATAGAACATGGACCAGTGGATCGGACAACGCACCAGATTCATGCCGGCCCGCGCCACCAAGTCCAAATCCACGCCGGTAATCCAATTCGACTGGTAGGTGTCCAGCAAGGCGTCGGTAGTCGCGGTGCCGAAGCGGGAGAGGAGCAGGTTCACCTCGGGATCGCCTTGACCCGCATACGCGGGATTGGTGGATTCATAAAATGCGGGGCACATCCAGTTTTCCATTTCAAACCAGCCGCCCAGGTTGACGCCATGCAGTGGCACCACTTGGCCCATTCCGCCGTGGTCGCAGAGATCACAGCCGTTGACCTTGAGAAAATTGGCCGGCAGCGTCGCCGCGGTGGCGATGGGGATCAGAGCGGCGATGCCCACGGCCGCGAGCAGCGCGAGCTTGAAGCGTAAGTTCATTCGATGCTGCGGGCAGGTCGAGTTTCAGAGCTAGTGTTTGCCGTCATGTGCAAATGTCCAGTTTGGATGAATCAACGGCGCGGGGGCAGCGCGAATGCCACCCAGGCGTCGCCGATGGGGGTGCCGAGATGCTGCACGCCGGTGGCGGGGATGACCACGTATTGCCGCCCGTGCAACTCGTAAGTGGCCGGCGCGGCGCTGCCCGCAAACGGCAGGGTCGCCGCCCACAACTCCTGGCCGGTGGATTTGTCAAACGCGCGAAGCTGGTTGTCGCGCGTCCCGGAAACAAACAACAGTCCGCCGGCGGTCACGATGGCCCCGCCATAATTTTCCGTGCCGGTGTGGCGCAGTCCTTCGGCGGCCAGTTCCGGGTATTCGCCCAGCGGCACCTGCCAGGCCAACTTGCCCGTGTTCAAGTCAATGCAGTTCAGCGTGCCCCACGGCGGCTGGTTGGCGGGGTATCCGTCGGGATCGTAAAAGCGCGGATAGCCGGCAAAACTATATTTGGGCCGTTCCGTTTTAACGGTCAGCGGCGGTGCGGGACGGTCGCGCACCATCAGGTAATCCACCAGCAACTTAACCTCCGCATCACTCAATTGCGGGTTGGCCGGCATGGCGTTTTTGCCGGTGCGAATCTGCTGGATGACGTCCTGGTCGCTCAACCGGTGGCGCAAGCCGCGCAACGGCGGCGTGACGCCGATGCCCAGGCGATTGACGCCGTGGCAGACGGCGCACGCGGTTTCAAAGACCTTTTGCCCCGGCGTTTTCGGCGCGTGCGGATCATCGGGCGGATCGTCATCGCGCAACACGGTGATGGCCCAGCCGATGCGATTGGCGGTCACATAGAGCCGGCCGGATTCCTGGTCAATGCACGCGCCGGTCCATTCCGCGCCGCCGTCCACATCGAAGAACAGCGTCGGCCGGCCTTCCGACAGGGGCTGAAACCAGCCGGTGTGCATGCCCTTGAAGCGGGACAGCGCATAATCATGCGCCTCCGGCGTACGGTCGGTGAGGTCGGCGGCGGTGAACTCCAATTTGGAGAAACACTCGGGCAACTCCGGATCGGGCTGATAGGGCCAGGTTTGTTCGCCGGGCAGGGTGCTGGTGGGCGCGCGGCGCAAGCGGAACGGGAAAATGGGCTGGCCCGTCACACGATCAAGCAGGATGGTGTTCCCGATCTTGGTGGTCGCCGCCACCACATCCACCCGCCGGCCCCCGCGCGTGATGGTGGCCAGATTCGGCGGAGCCGACATGTCCAGATCCCAGATGTCGTGCCGGACTTCCTGAAAATGCCAGAGCCGCCGGCCGGTGCGCGCATCGAGCGCGATCAGGCAGTTGCAAAACAAGTTCTGCCCCCGATGGCGCACCCCGTTGAAGTTCGGCTTGGGCCCGCCCGTGACAAGGTAAGCAATGCCCCGGACGTCGTCCAAGGCCATGCCCGGCCAGTCGTTGGCCCCATAGCTTTCCGTCTTGTCCCAGGTGTCATAACCGAACTCGCCTGGATGCGGCACGGTATGAAACGTCCAAAGCAACTGGCCGGTCGCCACCTCGAAGCCCCACACATCCTTCTCAAAACCCGGCACGACGATGATGTTTTTGAAAATCGCCGGTGCGGCGGTGGCGGCTCCGAAAAAGGCTTCAGCCACGCCCGGCAGCAACACATTCCCGTGCTCGCCGAAGCTCTCAATCGGCTTTCCGGTAACAGGATTAAGGGCATAAAGGAACCGGCCCGAGCAAAACAACACCCGTTCCCGGGCCCGGAAACTGCCGGGCCAATAGATTAATCCGCGAAACGCCGGCCGGCCTTCGGGCTTGAAGCGCCACACTTCCGCGCCCGTCGCGGCGTTGACCGCCACGAGGGAATTGCCCGGCGTGGGCGTGAGCAGCAGGTCGCGCACGATGATAGGATTGCATTCGAGCGCGGGGCCGGTGTCCCGCGAATGGTAGGTCCAGGCGACTTGCAGATTCGTGATGTTGGCGCGATTGATTTGGGTCAAGGCGGAATAACGGCGTCCGCCATTGTCGCCGTGGGAGCGTTGCCAGGTGGTGAAGGTATCGCGCCTCGCCAGAGGTTCCGCCGGCGTGAGGTCATTCGTGCTGGCCGCCGGAATCACGGTGTAGAGTGGCAAATTCTGCCGCGCCTGCGCATCCTCCACCGCCCAATAGTCGGCAGGCGGAGTCGGCTCCGCGCTGACGGAGCAGAACGCCACGAGCAACAGAAGCACGCAGCCGTGGATCGGAGATTTCATGGCTTCAAGATTAGGACAACCGCCGCAAAAATCAAACTTCGAGCGGAAGGCAAACCGGGAAAGCGGAAAAGCGGAAATCAGTCAATGAATTTCGCTTGACCAGCATCCGCACGCCTAATTAGATTTTTTCCGTCCTTTGACGATCAACCAACAACCTTGTGAAACAAATCATGAAAAAGTCACTAACCCTCGCGACCCTGATTTGCGGCCTGCTCGCCGCCGCTGCGGTTGCCGCGGAAAAAAATCCCCTGCTCGCCGCTCCCCAGATGGTCTGGGCCGGATTGGATTATTCCCATGTGCGGATGATTGGCGGTGCGGACGCGTTCAAAGACCCCGACGCCATTTTTGCCGGCGAGTTTGAATCGTGGAACCGCCTATTCCTGAAGGAACGCCTCAAACTGATCGAAAAAGAATCCCGAAAGGAGGTCGTGGTGGATATTGACGCCGTGACGGTGGCCAACCAGCATCCGGACAGCAAGCAAATCGTCAGTTCGCCCGGCGCGGACGACCTCATCTCCAGTTCGCACCTCACGGCGGCGAACATCGCTGAATTTGTGAAAGCGTATGATTTCAAGGAAAAAACCGGGCTGGCGGTGGTGTTTATCGCGGACCGGCTCGTCCATGTGGGCAAGAAGGGCGAGGGTGCCGTGTATGTCGTCGCGTTCGACCTGGCCACCCGCGAAGTGCTCTTCTCCGAGCGCGTCGTAGCGCGGGCCGGCGGCTATGGTTTCCGCAATTACTGGTTCCGAGTCATCAAGGATGCGGAGAAAGTCCTCAAAAAGCTGCATTGAGATTTGACCCGCAGCGGCGGGCATCCGTGCCGGTCGTGGAGCCGGGCTTTCCGCCTTCGCGGCGCGCCAAAGCGCCGCTCCGGCGCGACGGCGGCCCAGCCCGGCAGAAAAAACCGCAAGCAAACTGAAGCGCGTTGAAACTCCCGCACAAATCAATCATCCAGCCACTCATTTCCTCGTTTTCCTCGGCGACGGCGCGTGGTTTAATGGGCGCATGAATTACTGGCTCGTCAAATCCGAACCCGAAACGTACGCGTGGGCGCAATTGGCCCGCGAGGGCCTAACGGCGTGGACCGGCGTGCGCAATTATCAGGCGCGGCTCCATTTGCGCGCGATGACCCCGGGCGACCCGGTCTGCTTCTATCACAGCGGCGGCGAAAAACAGGTGGTCGGCCTGGCGCGCGTGGCCAAGGCGGCATATCCCGATCCCACCGCCACTGAGGGCGACTGGGTTTGCGTGGACTTGGAGCCGGTCAAGCCGTTGGGGCGCACCGTGCCGCTCCAGGCCATCAAGGCCGATCCGGCGTTGCGGGAAATGAAGCTGGTCAAACAGTCGCGCCTATCGGTGACGCCCCTGACCGCGGGGGAATTTGCGAGGGTGATGGAATTGGCGGGCCGGGATGCGACCAGATGATGGGAGCGCCGATCTCTTGACCCGGCCGGTTTCAAAATACGCTCCAACGAGCCGGGCCGGAGACCGGCGCTCCGTCCTAATGACATACCTCCCAAAGCGCCAGAGGGCTGGCGCACTCCAAGACGCTGGCGCGGGTGGCGCGACCCCAGTGTGCGCGGAGCGACTTGCGGTGGCTTCGGCACCGCTTTATCGCACCCACACCTGCTGAATTTGCTTTCACCGGGGGCGGCAGTCTGCTAGAAAAGCGGTGTGCGCAAGTTCCTGATTTTTCTCGGCCTGTGGCTGGGCCTGACGGCGGGGGTCTTCGCGGCGGAAACGCTGACGCTGGCCGACGGCACGTCGTTGTCCGGCGACATTGTCAAATTCGACGACCATGACGTGATGATCCATACCACGGCGGATGGTTATACGAATATCGCATGGTCGCAGTTCTCGCAGGACGCCCTCAAACAGCTCTCCGCCACTCCCAAGTACCGGCCGCTGGCGGAACCGTTCATCGAACCGACCGTGTCGGAACATCCGCCCAAGCCGGAAATCAAGGTGAACCCGGTCACCCGCATGACCTTGCCGGAGCATCCGTCCATTCTTGGCGGACTGGCGCAGTCGTCGCTCGGGCTGTTCATCCTGCTGATCCTTTACGGGACCAATCTGTATGCGGCCTACGAAGTGGCCGTGGTCCGCGGCAAGCCGCTCGGATTGGTGATGGGCCTTTCCGCGGTGCTGCCCATCATTGGCCCGATTATTTTTCTGTCCCAACCCATCCAAGCCGCGCCCATCGAGGAAGCCGCGCCCGAGGAAGGCGCCCCCGGGGCACCCGCGTCCGGCGGCACACCCGGCCCAGGGCAGGAGGACATTCAGATCGTCTCCGCTTCGTGGCAGCCCTCGCAGGAGGACAAGAAGCCGCAGCCGCAGGCTTTTTCGCGCGGCGCCTTCACCTTCAACAAGCGCTTCATCGAAACCAAATTCGCCGGTTTCATTGGCGAGCCGAAGGGCGACGCGAAGAATTTCTCGATGGAAATCAAGACGCTGAAGGACACCATCGCCGTCGAGTGCATCAAGCAGGTGGGCGCGACCGAGGCGATTTTGGAAACCCCCACGGGACCGTTGAGCCTGCCGTTTGCCGACATCCAGGAAATCAAACTCATCCCCAAAACCGCTTGAAATACCGCACCATCCTCATGTTTGGCGCGCCCGGTTCGGGCAAGGGCACGCAAGGAAAAATCCTCGGATCCATTCCCGGATATGTGCATTGCAGTTGCGGGGAGGTGTTCCGCAATTTGAACCCCGAAACGCCGCTGGGCAAAGTATTCGTGGAATACTCCAGCCGCGGCCAGTTGGTGCCGGACGAACCAACCATTGAACTCTGGCAGCAGTATGCGCAAGGATTGGTGGCCACCGGCCGGCTGCGCCCCGCCGAGGATACCATGGTGCTGGACGGCATTCCGCGCAATGTGCCGCAGGCGCAAAGGCTGCAAAAATTCGTCACCGTGACCGCCGTGTTTTACCTGTGCAGCGCCAATTCCAGCAACCTGATCAAGCGCATGCAGCGCCGGGCGCTCAAGGACAACCGCTTGGACGACGCCAATCTGGACGTCATTCGCGCGCGCCTGAAAACCTACGAACAGGAAACCAAGCCGGTGCTGAATTTTTACGGCGCGGAGATCGTTCACCGCATCAATACCGATGGCACGCCGCCGGAAACGTTTGCCAAAATCCTCCGGCAAATCATCAAGCTTCGCTGATTTACGATTGACGATTGACGATTGACGATCTCATCGCCAGTTTATGCGGGGCGCGTCAATCGTAAATCGTCAATCGTAAATCATAAATGAACCTCGTTTTCATGGGCACGGCGGATTTGTCGTGTGCCAGCCTTGCAAAGCTGGCCGGTTGCGGAAATTTTTCCATCCGGGCCGTGGTCACCCAGCCGGACAAGCCCAAGGGCCGCGAACTCAAGCTCACGCCCTCGCCGGTGAAGGTGCTGGCGGAACGATTGCAGCTTCCCGTGCTCCAGCCGCTAAAGGCGCGCGAGGAGAATTTCGCCAGCCAGTTGCGGGAATTCAAACCCGACCTGATGGTGGTGGTGGCCTACGGCCAGATTCTGCCGCAGCGGCTCTTGGACCTGCCCGCCCACGGCTGCCTGAACGTCCACACTTCACTGCTGCCCAAATACCGGGGGGCGGCCCCCATTCAAAGGGCGATCGCGGAGGGCGAACCGGAGACGGGCGTCACCATCATGAAAATGGACGCCGGGCTCGACACCGGACCGGTGCTCGCAACCCGGCGCACACCAATTCTGTCCACGGATGATTCCCAGACCTTGCACGACCGGCTCGCCCAACTGGGGGCCGACCTGCTCCTGGAAACCATTCCGGAATACCTGGCCGGCAGAATTGCGCCGCAGCCACAACCGGCGGAGGGCGCCAGCTACGCCGCAAAAATCAAGAAGGACGACGGGCGGATTGACTGGCGCCTGTCGGCCAGGCAAATCTGGAACCGGCTCCGTGCCTTCACGCCCTGGCCCGGCGTCTTCTCCTTCCTGGAGGTTCCGCCCAAGCTGCAAATGTTGAAGATCTGGAAGGCGGAGGTCATGGAAACCAATGGCCAGCAAGGCACGGTCCTGTCGGCGGATAAAACCGGCTTGGTCGTCGGCTGCGGTCAGGGCGCCTTGCGGATCCTCGAATTGCAACGCGAAGGCGGCAGACGATTGACCGCAGAACAATTCCTGGCCGGGTGTCAGCTAAAACCGGGCGCAACATTTTCGGGGTAAAACTCGTAGCGGCAGGCATCCTTGCCTGCCGGGGAGCCGGGCTTCCCAGCCCGGCGGAAGAAACCTCGTGCAAATCCAAACGCATCGGAATATTCACGCGCCCCAACCCAACCTACGCCTTTTCCGGGCGGCAAAGATGCCGCCCTCTACGTCAGGCACGGATGCCTGACACTACGGTGTAGCGGCAGGCATCCTTGCCTGCCGGGGAGCCGGGCTTCCCAGC
>Ga0316217_10003354_pt1 | contig 18322 bp, 36 predicted proteins | sample 1anoAmetaG_FD_203633 | JGI IMG/M metagenome (GOLD analysis project Ga0316217, IMG submission 203633) | Freshwater microbial communities from Trout Bog Lake, Wisconsin, USA - 1anoA | ecosystem: Environmental > Aquatic > Freshwater > Lake > Hypolimnion/Profundal zone | place: USA: Wisconsin...
GCGGGGCGGGCATGGGGGCTACGCCCTGACCTCTCCCTCTGTGGGGCTGAAATAAGCATTATTTAATGGGTTTAGAACCCAAGGGGTGTCACGTAGTATTTCGAGACTATTAGTATCGGGAATGAGACTAGTAGTCTCGGTTAAACCTAAAGTGGGTATTTTATAATGGTTTTAGAAATCAAAACCGAGACTACGTGGTGAGACTAGTAGTCTCGTTTAGGAATTAAAAAACCCCTGATTTAAATTTTAGTTTTAAGCCAGGGGTTTCTGTGAATGTCTTCACACTCTCGGAAAGTGCAAATTTTTATTTAGTTTTGTGTGCGATTGCTTGCTGGTATCTGACCAGCACACAAATTTTACTTAATTTTTGCTACTTGTCTATAGAGCTCGTAAGCATTTGAAACTTCTGGTTCATCACCTATTTGGATAGTCATGCCCCTATTTGGCCGCTCGAATAAGGCTTTTGCTTGGCTTCCGGTCATGCCTGACGCGACATAATGCCAATTTTTGTGTTTTGTTTCACATGAAACGTCACACCGATATCTGTACAACTGAGGAGCTCTAACTTCGAGTTGGGACATTGTTGTCTTTAATCTCCATTGTCCGGACTTATCTCCAACCATATAGCTAGAAAAGCGTTTAAGGGCTTCCTGAGGCACTATTACCCCATCTGTGTCTATATGTACCGGAAAATTCGGATCAAGCCCCTCACCGCCATATAAACCCTCTAAAAGCATACGAGTTCGAACCCTGCTCGAAGTTTCGGCGGCTATATGAGCTGTATTACTTTGAGGAATTCTTTTTTTGGATTTTTGAATGGTTTCCGGTTTTTTCCCATAATCGTCCATCCATCTAATCATTCCGCGATTATCCCCGGTCATTCCAAACATTCCCCAAAGGCTGTTTGAAAGACTTTTAACCAATTTTGCGGCTCCTGGATTAAGGGTCGCTCTACCTTCCCTCACTACCTCCCACCATTTAACAAATGGTTCAACTTCGGTTAAAGGTGCCCAACACCTTGAAACCTCGACTTTACAACCCAAAGATTTAGCCGCCGCCAGCTCTTGCCAAGTCCATGAACCTTCAACCGTTCCGGTTTTCCACTCAATTAAATCTGTACCTAATCGAATGGGTAAAGGTGAATGGGGCAAAGTTTTAGGAATGGTTACTTTTGCTGTAGCTATCCCGGCTTGTTGTGGGTCAAGTTCGGTAAAAACTGAAACTTCCCTAAGGGTTCCGGCATATGGCCTGGAGCTCATTTCATATGGATACGCGGAGGAAATATCCATAGCTATCATGTTTTTATAATCTTTACCGGCTACAGCTTCTTGTCTGCCTCCGTAAAAAGCGGCTCTGCCGATATTTGAATCAAAGGAAAGGCTGAAAGATTCCGTTAAAGTCGATCTCCATAAATTCCACGCCATTGAAGAAATGGAACCAGGGGCAACTCCCCAGTCATTTAACCAATTGGCAAGTTCAAGAAAAGATTCATATTTATCTTGATCGTTTTCGGTTTCATCTAAAATTCTTCTCAAACTATTAACCCTCACCTTGGTACCGTCAAGGCTCATAGTCGTTACTTTTCCTTTCCAAATTTCGGCTTGCCAATAATTTGAACCGGTTGTGTTGAGTAAATCTTTTAATGAATTGCTCACGTAAAGATTATGAAACTGCAATTTTTCAAGCAATTTAAAACAATTGGTTTGCCCCTTTGCAACAATTACGCCATCTGGCGTGTAGGCAGTTATTTCACGCCATCCTGGAACCAACATTGTGACCGGCTTGAATCGTGATCTACCCAAAGGATTTATTTGCATTTAAAATCCTTTTTAGGTGACATTGACACTCACAATTAACTAAATCGCAAGCCAGGTGTTTTTCAGCAATTTTGCAACTAAAGCTAATAAATTCAGCCAAAATAAGTTCCTCTCTTAATTCGATTTCCTCATAATTAACTGCATAATTTTTAGGCTTATATTTGGTCTTAACCTTTTGTTTTTTCTTTTGAGTTTTCATCTTTAAAAGCTCTAAATGACACCCAAAACACATTTCATTTACATTTATCGGTAAGTTATTTCCATCCCCACCGCAACGGATACAGCTTCTAGTTTTCAGAAGCATGATCTAGCCCCTTCAATTGAGCTAATTCTCCTTGCAGTTTGCGAATAAAAGCGTTCTGTTCAACTTCAATAACACGCGCTTTGGAAAGTTCATCATTGGCAAAGCGCAAAGCATTTTGAAGCGTCTGAATCATTTTCTCGTTTAAATCATTATTCATTTTGGTTTCCTTTCCTGTATGTCAAATGAAGCCATTTATGCCATTCAATATGTTTTTCAAAAGTCGAGCGCGGATCGCTTTCCTCAGGAAAAGGATCAACCATAGGGATTAGCGCATAACACTTGGGGCAAATAAACTTTTGATCTTTGCTCCATTCATGTTGAAAGTTATATGTTTTCATTTCTTGGGAGCTTTCATATCTGTATCCATTACCGTCCAAAATACATCCTCATAATTTATTTCTTCCTCAGCGTTGTATTGAATATTTAAGGTTTTTAGAATGTCGATTACTTCCCTTGGAGCTTCACCCTCAGCTCCTCCTCCCCCTGGTATTTCCACCACAATTGGATACTTGGCGCGCTTTCGATAAATCGTGAGCGTCCAAGGTTGGCCATTATTTGCAGGGGTTAAATAGGTGTGTTTCCACGTCCTAGGGTTTGGCAAAGTGGCCATTACAGCCGCTACTTCGGTACGAATCGGAAAGCCTTTAGGTAGCCAGCTAGGGCGGGTAATCATTCTTTCCAATTCCCGTATCTCAGCCGGAGTAGCTTGCGCTCTTACAGCTTTGCGCGTTAAAGCAATTTGGCTCTTGGCTGTGTTTTGCAGACCTTCGTTTTTCTTTCCGCGAGCGGCACGAAGATCAGCACCGGCGTTATAGGTCTTTTTATTTATGCCGGATTTTTCAAGCCGCTTTCGATAAGCTGGCGAGAGCTGATCCCATCCTTTTCTAGCTCTAGCCATCTTTTTCCTTCTTCCTCATTATTTCCCTATATTTGGCATAACCTTCGCAATATCCGCAAATATCCCGGTCATAAACCATAACGCCGCAGGATTGGCACCTTTTGATCTTGGAATCTTCTTCGGTCATTATCTTTTTTCTTCAATTTGCCAGGATGGAGCGTGTACCGCTTTTAGAGATCGGCGGCCTTTTCTGATCGCTCCATTTTTAGTCCAAGCGTGGCTCACCTCTATGCAATACCAGCCTTTAAATACTTCCACCGTCCATGGCGCAAGTTTGCCGCCATCATGCCTAATTCGAATTCGATAAGTTTTTGACATTTCAACCGCGAACCATTCGAGCGTACTTATGAGCCGCACAAGTGCAATACCCGTTAGGATTGTTCCTGAGAATAATGCAAGTGCTTTCGATCTGCCGGGCAAGTGATTCACGTATGGCCACCTCTTGAAAGTGTCGTAGGGGTATGGTTTTTACTTCAATTGGCTTTTTGGGTTTCATTGGATTACTCCCAACTCAGGACATAAGTACCATGTCCTAGGTCTATATGAAGTGCTTTATATTGTTTAACGAAACTGATACCCCAAGCCGAATAATCCGATTTGAACGATTCTACCTTTATCATTTTCCTAACCTTTCCTGTGCTCGTTTGATTGTTGCTAGGTATTGCTTTTGCTTTTTTTTAAATTTGGACTTGATCCAATAGCCAGAAACCACTAGACCAATACCAAAAAAAGTAAGTGAGAAAATCAAGCTAAATAAAAACATTTGCATAATTAACCTCATTGACTTTCTTCCTGCTCCGCTTGTATGAGCATTTCTTTCATTCGTGTTGGGTTTGTTTTCCATATCCTCGCCAGGTGACTTTGAGTGAATCCATCTTTTTGCGCTTTCAATAATAGGGAACGGGCTTTTTTTAAGCTCTCCTGACGCGCCAAATCAAGCCGAGCAATTTTGGCCTTTTCAAGCATTATTTTTTCTTCAAGTATTTTTTTAGGATTCGATGGCATTTTTAACCCACAAAACGCAACAAATTAAAAAGCCTCCTAAACATGGCCACAAGCTCATTCTTGAACCTCGATAATCTCATTGGTATCCGCGTTAAAAACATTGACCTTTTTATGGTTGCAAGTGCGGCAAGTATAGGAACGGGAGATAATTGCGCGATCTCGGTAAATATGCGTCAGGGTCATATCTTCGTGAGTGCAAGGGGTCATTTTCTTACTCCGATCCATAGTCGTATTTCCCTAGCGTGGGAATTGGCATTTTTTGAAGTAGTCCATCCAAATTTTTGGATTAAACCAGCATGAGCGGCGGCTGACATTAACCCACCAATTGAGTTGTTTTTGTTTTGCCCCTCCGAAGGAAGGCCAATAATTGCTGTTATATCCTCGCTCGAAAACGGATTTTGAAGCTCCGCTAATTCGCGCAAAACCCGCTCAAACTTGAATTTGTATAAATCGCTTACAGCTGAGATTGCGCGATCTTGACCGGCTTTTTTGCGAGCTTTTGGCTCCTCGAAAGAAAAAGTAAATTGTTCGGCGTTAGGCAATTTTTTGCGCTTTCATTTCAGCGACTTTGTTTTGAACCTGCTCAAAAATCATTTCAAAAGTTTCAGGATGGAGAGCTTTGATAATATCAACCAAGAAATCTGGCGCATAATCGCCGTATGAAACTTTTAGATTTTCTACTAGCCATGCTTTCATAGCTATATTTACTTGGTTTTGAAGTTTTGGCGAAAGGTTGTCTAAGCCCATTTTAATACTCCTTATATACGGGAGCTTTTAAGCTCCGCTGGTCAAGGAGTACGATAGCGCAAAAAATCGAGACTATGCAACACCCCCCAAACGACACGCCGGGGAATTAAATAATTAAATAACAAATTCCATTTGTACCTGAACCGCCGGCATAACCAAGACCTCCGCCACCGCCGCCGCCACCAGCACCGTAACCCGTTCCGGAGGAGCCGATTCCATTAGAACCGCCAGCTCCACCCGTTCCTATACCTGATCCCGCGCCCTGGCCACCAGTTATATTAGAACCGCCGCCGCCGCCGCCGGTTGATCCTTGTTGAAAAATTCCAAAAAAACTTGAAGAAGAAGCTGAAGCGAATCCCTGTTGAGCAGTTCCGGCTCCTCCATTTCCACCATTACCGCCACCGGCTCCGCCATTATTAGCATTCGGGCCGACTATTCCGCCATTACCGCCATTTGCAGTAAGAGAACCAAGTGAAGTAGTTCCTCCATTTGTTCCATTGAAGTTTTGAGCTCCACCTGCACCGCCAGCACCAATAACTAAATTGGTTGAACCGGTCAAAGTTATTCTTGAACCTGTTATATATCCTGAACCGCCGCCGCCGCCGCCGGCTGAGTTTCCTGTGGGGCCACCGCCGCCACCGCCACCGCCGCCACCAACCAAAATGCAGTAAGCGTCACCGTTTAAATTAATTGTCTGTGAAGTTGTGTAAGTGTATAAAGTTCCTGTTGTTTCACTTATAGATAAAGCAGTTAAAGAAATAACTATTGAGCTTGAAGTGCTACACCAAAATTTAAAATTAGTTGCTTGTGTTCCTAAATTATATAAAATTGGACTTGTTCCCGAAGCTGTACCTATATAAGTTGTGGCATTATAAAAATCAACATTTAAGGTTCCGCCACCGCTAAAAGTAATCGTATAAACACCAGGTACTAAACTTTCGACAGCCTCGTAAAGCGTATTGGGTAAAGTTGCTGTTATTGCATAAGCATATGGATAAGGATTCTCAACAATTGGATTAGTAAAAGACATTTATTTATTTCCGTTTCCGGGTAACAAAATAACTGCTTTAAATTGAATCTGAGCTGTGCCGATTGAACCCACGCTGGCGTTTGTCCATTGAATAGACATGGCGTTAGTAGGTTGGATCAAAATAGGCTGGTTGCGATCATCTTGATCCAAATTACCTGAATTGGTTGTGCTTAAAATGTTTTGTGGAGCAATAGGTAGCTGGTTATAAACATAGGCTTGGGTTTGGCTTGTTGAATTGCAATAAACCGAAATAATTTCCACATACCAGTAATAATCATATGGAACCATGGGGAAAGTTGCTGTAATGATTCCGGAGCTTGTAGCCGGCAAAGTGTTTATTTGTATCGTTGTCGGCTGTGTTACTTGTTGTAAAGTAAAGCCGGTATTTATTGAACCATCATAAATAGGCATTATTCAGAAGGCCTTGCAAACTTATCAGCAACTGAATTTAGCGTTTCAGATTTAATTACAAAACTTAAACCAACCAACATAACTAAGCCACCGGCTACAACAAACAAACCTCCGAGCAAAGCTTTGCTTTGACAAGCAGTTATTTTAAAAATACCAAGGTTTAATAAATCACCTTTTGCCGCACATCCTGGAGCGGCATTTGTATTAACGGAAGGCGTTGCACCTGCCGAAGAATTAGCCAAACCTGTAAAGGTTGCCACATACGGATATTTTTTGGGAACGTTTGTACCAGTTAAAGGAGTTTTTGTTCCCCAGGGTGAAGATAAAATGGCCGAAGATAAGGTTGCAGTTGGCGCATTACTAGACAACGCGTCATAGATTCCTTTATACATTCCGTTTTTATTCAACGCAATTAAATTGGCTGTTTCACTTGCACCTTGCGCGATAGTGTCGTAATAATAATTAGTCACGCCGCCATAAGTATAAGTTTTAGCGTTTTGGTGTGAATTTAAAGGGTCATTATTGTGTGACCATACGGAAGTTGGTTCCTCTTGCGCCATCCAAAGAAGAACGTTATTTATATTGTTTTGGCTGGCTGGTACGCCAAGATCATTGAGAAAAAGGGTAGCCCAAGCGTAATTATCTGAAACGGTTGTAACTACCGGAGCCATTTACTTAGCCTTAGCTGGACGCGTCCATACTGATTTTGTATCGTCCAAATCGTTGCCATCTTCCTTGGAAGGATTAGCGATCATATATTCATAACCCGCAACGAATATTCCACAAATAGCTATAGCCGCGGCGAGCGGTGCTTTTTTACCGCTACGAGCTGATACAGCCCAGCCAGTTGCGACAACGATTCCTGTTGCGGCAATTTCTCCCCAACGAATTCGCTTAACATTTCCTGCTTTGGCTTCCTGTTCATGGAAAAAAGGACTAGAGACAGTAAACCAAGAAGGACAAAAGCCGGCAAATACACCGGACGCTTCACCAATAAGGAGAATAATGATCGTAATGTCATCAACGGAAACCCGCGAATTGCTTTCAGGGAGCATTATTTACATTGGCCAATCTTGACGCGAGCAAATCCCTCAGCTGTCCAAACTGTTCCATAATCGGAATTAGGTTCCATTTGAGCGTTTGCTGGTGGAAGATTTAGCTCAATCGAAGGCTCTGGCCAGCGTTGGACTTGACCTGGAAAATGATAAACCCGCTTAAAACCTGTAGGAATTCTGCAACCCATAGCCATTTTTAGATTCTCCCTGCCGCAATATCGCGGCCGCCCTGACCGCCCATTTCTGTGTAAACGCCATTATCGCAATTAAGCGAAATAGTGTCGCAGGTACCGTCATCATGTCGGCGGTGCAAATAAGCAGGAGCGTGTGCGCCGGTATCGTAATCAGCTGACCAACGGCCTACAGCGTTTGTTTCCTGAAAATATTGCTGTTCAGGTGTCAGCTGTTGAGTACCTGTAGCTAAACGCATTGAGCCAATAATTCTATTTCTTAATACACTCATGAGGCTATTGCTCCTTTTCCTCCGCCGCGGCTAACCGTAGCTGTTGATCCGGCGGTGGATGAAGCCGCAGGTGTTACGGGTGCTGAACCTGCATTATATCCGGGTGTGCTCATAAAAGAACCGTATTGAGAAGCTGGAATGGTGGTTATGCCAGTTGTTCCGGCTTGCTGTTGCGCGTTGATAGCTTCTAGATTTTGCAAAACCTGAGCTTGTTGTGCCGCAAAAGCCGCTTGATTTTGAAGTTGTGTTTGTTCCTGTGCCGCGCTTTGAATGTTTGTGGAAAGCGTATTTGGCGAAAGAGTTGGAATCAAAGCTCCCGCTGGTAATGCTGTCGTGGCATTATAAGTATTTGTAGGCTGAGGAGTTGGATTTGGAGTAACTGTAGGAGTAACCGTTGGCGCAACCTTTGGCGCAACCGTAGTGCTCACAGCTGTTGGAGGAGTAATTGTTGGTGAATTACTAGCCGGGTTTGTTTGATTACTTGTAATCGTGTTCACAGCTTGCTGAAGATTAGCGAGCTGAGTAGCCAAAGTGCTCGAATTACCATATCCGCCGCCATAAGCACCGCCGCCACCGCCGCCGCCATCATTATCGTATTGGTAGCCACCTTGCGACCCTGTGTCAGAGGTCGTTGTACCTGTGCCAGCCGCCGCCGCTGTGTTAGCGGCAGTTGTAGCGGCCGCGGCCGCTTTTTTCTTTTGAAAATAATAAAACGCAAGGCCGGCAACCAGCGGAACAGCAATTAGAACCGGCTTAGGAACGCTTTTAAGCGACTTGGCTAGGCCTTTAGTTGAAGGTGCTTTACTGGTTGCCATTTTTTAATCCTTACCGTTGTGCGTAAGTAGGCCATTGAGTAAATGGACGAGTGTTACTTGTAACGGTGCGTCCACCAATTCTAGGCTTGTATTGGGTTTGAGCTGGGATACGCGTGTCGGCTATCGCTGGAACTGGAAGAACGTTATTACCGATCTTCTTGCCATCAAATACCAAACTTGGATTCGCGTGAGCTACATAAATCGAAGGAGTAATATAGTTAGGAACTACGCTCGAAGGTTGCCACATTCCGCCCCAGGCGTTATCCATGAGAGCAGGTGGACGAGGTGAAGCCACCTTTACAGTACCAGGTGCTCCGGTAACGATATTCTGGCCATTAGTAGCAGGTGCCGCTCCCCATGTCATTGTAGGCAGGAAAGCACCCTGGCCGATCTTAGGCACATTGAGGGTGCGGATTTGAATTCTCACTTTGTGCTGGTTCCTAGTAGCGCATTTAGCCAAGGCTTTTGAAGGTTAGCTACACCGGTTGAAGCGGCGGCTGTACCTGTTGGGTGTGTGAGCACGTCAGCGATAATAATTCCGCCTACTGCTAAAGTCAGAAGTCCAAAAAATTTAGACATTTTTTAACCTTTCTTAGCTGTCGCAGTTGCGGCAGTTGTGTTAGCTGTAATTATAGCGGTGTTAGTCTGATTAACCTGGCCGCCCGCGTTCCAAAGATTTAAAAGTATTGCGACATCTAATCCATATGCGACTAATACAGCTGGCTTAGAAGCCTGTCCACTAAACATGGAAAGAATTCCATAAACAAAAAACGCGCCTACGAATTGCGAAGGTAATGGCAAATGAGGTACTGGGTTATTTGTTGCTGATCCGTTTTTAGCACCGCGATATGTAATTAAACCTAAAGCTAGGACGAAAGCTGGAAGAACTGCTTTATTGGCGGCCATCTTATTTTCCATCCTTCGGAGTTTGGGCTTTTTGAGCTGTCCACCTTGAAGGTACGACTAAATCCAAAAAGCCCCAGTTTCCGCCATTTACTTGGCTTAGACCGTAATAGAGCAGGGAGTAACCCGCAAAGACTACTCCGAACCCTACTAGCTCCATTTTTTAATTTACGCTGTCTGCATTTTGCCGCCTGGAAGTGGCTTCACAAACTTGTGATAAGCCCACACTCCGGCAACGCCGACAAGAACATAAAAAATTGGTGACTTGTTCATGTTTTTTTCCTCTCGATATTTTCTAATTAGTTTGGTAAAGAACGGCGAACCGCAACGAGCAACCCAACCGCTACGACCCCCGCCCAAAAAGTTAGACCAAAACCATTATTAGGCTTTAGGACTTCATTGGAGCTAGGAGCGGATGCGGTGTTACCTGAACCAAAAGCAGCTTCCGTCACAGTAGGAGCCGAAGCTCCTACTGACGAATAGGAAGGGGATGATCCTGAAACAACACCATTAACTCCTAAACGAAGGCCGGCCATCTTAGAGCTCCGGCAATCCCTGGATTACGGCACCTGTTGGAACAATTTGTCCAACAAGAACGCTCATAGTCGCAGGTGAGTTGGTTCCTGAACCAGCAGGGGCAAAGTTAGCTTCTAGAAGCGTGCCTGGGTTGGTCGATAAATACGATTCGCCCGTTTCTAGTAGGCCAAGGCTTTGCTGGCTAAGTGAAGTTTTACGAGAGAAAGCAACAACACCTGTAGGACGTGTGACGTTACCAAATTGGATCGCCATATCGTCATAAATTTCGGTCATTGTTGAGTCGATAACTGGAACGCCATCTACATACATTTGTAGGCGGTTTGGCCAGTAGCCATCATTACGAGCACCGGTGGAATCGCGTACTTCCATGATAATCGTGTCGAGGTATCCACCGAGGCGTGGGAACTGTAGGCGAGCCGAAGCACCAGCCGAAAGGCTTGGGTTAGCTTGCTGTAGCAACCATTGACGTGTTGTACCTAGTCCTGGTGGCTCTGCAATTGTGTTTTCTGGCAACCAGTAGAAATCGGTGTCTACAACTGTGTTCACAGTTGGAGCTGTACCTGTTACCGAAGAACCAAAAATACCTGTCACAGTATTGAAGTTAAATTGAAGTGTTGGAAGTAGTGAAGCGTTAGCGGCTGAAAGTACGCCATATGCCTTAGCAAATTCCAAAGGAAGTGAATAAGCGAACTGTCCTGCACCTGTTGTAGCTGAAAGAGCTGTCCAAGAAGGTAGGCCAGAAGCGATATTTGTTCCGTTGTTAATACCAAAAGCTCCACCAAACATATTGATGAGGTTTGAGGTTTCATAACCCGGTGCAACGATTAGGGGAGTACCGAAAGCGTCTTTGAGCTGGATTAGGTTGTTTAGGTTGTATGGAGCGTCAGCTTGAACTGATCCGCTTGTAAGTGTTCCACCGGTCACGAGTGTGTGAGTTACACGCAAGTTGCGGAAGTAACCTGGACGAGCTACCAAAGGCTGAGAAATAATCGCGCCTAGTGGATCACCTGAACGGGTATAAATAGGAGCGCGGCCTGGTTGGCTGTGACGGATGAATGGGCCGCCAGGAGCTTCTACTGTTGTGGTTGGTTGTGGACGGCCAGCGGCTTGCGCTGATCCCATCTGTTGATTTGCCATAGTTTATAACATTCCAATCTGGATAGCGTCTCCGACTACTTTAGTAGCTCCTGTATGTTCGCGAGACCAACGGCGAGCACCAATTCGAGCTAGACCGAGCGCAGGGTGCAGGAGAAGTCCTACAATCAGCACCAGATCAAAGGTCTTTTTTGACGGCATTTTGATACCTCCTGTATTACACCCCATCTATGGGAAAAGGTATCAGATTAAATAAAAATGCGTGTATTACTAAGGCTTTTTTTATTTAATTTCTTGCATTAGGAATTGTTACTCTGTATGGCTCTCTAGGATCACGACCAACGATTACCCAAGCAAAACGATCCAATCCCTTGAACGCGCCCCGGACTTCGGCCTTCGATCTTCCCAAAACCTCAGCCAAACGCGTTACGACATCATCATCCTGGGTGTAGCTCACAGCGATCCACGAAGCCTGGCGAGAGGCTTGCGGTGTAACCCAGGAAGGGGCTTGATAAGAACTAACAAAACTGATTCCGCGATCTCTGGCCGCAATCAAAAGGCGGTCGCATTGTTGGCGCAAATTCATCATTCTGTGATCTGTCAAAATTTGTAGCTCATCTACGTATAGCGTCCATCCACCCATTGACCAAGAATCTTCCAAAGTGGCTTTCATGGTCTTTACCAAATTTTCATATTCTTCTTGGGTGCGATTAGCTCCACCGATCAAAAATCGTGTTGGTAAATCGTGCTCATCATTGGAATCTAGTTTTTTAGTGATTTCCTTAATTCCTGGCCATTTAGACAGCCTTTCATAACCTAGGGTACTTAAAGTCTGATCTCCACCTTTAGGGTCAAGTGCTAAAACATATTTTCGGCAATAATCAAGAACCCCGGAGGTGAAGGTGGTTTTACCTGCACCTGTTGGGGCAATAACGGCCATATGCTCCCCCGGTCTCCAAACGGATTTAAACCAGGGTAAAAATTCACTTTCCCATTCAAGCGGAAGAACGCGATCCGACATTTATTCGGTAAACGGTACTTCTACTACTGGGGGAGTGGTTTTTTTGACAGCAGAAGGGGTTTTGTCTAGTGGGGGAGTGGTTGGAAATTCTGTGTCAATAATTTCGTGAGCTAAACGCCATTCTTCTTCGGTCTCTAGCTTGGCAGTATTGACAATATGGTGGAGAAGGCTATTCAAATCGGTTACTTTGCTCATATTCTTCCTCAGATTCATTTGGGGTGGCTTCGGGTTGATAGTTAAAGGTAGCAAAAAGCTCGTTGATTAGCTCCCTTACTGGATCGGTTCCTTCAGGCGCGTCTGGAAATAGCTCCCTAATCGCTTCGGCTTGATCCGCTTCCCGCTTACGGGCTTTTTTAACTGCTGGAACCATATGGGGCAAAGAGCTTCTTAAAGTGCTTTCCAAAAGCGGCAAAAGCATTGGAGCGCGCTCTGGATTCATTTCGATCGCAAACACAATAGCGGGGGGAAAGAAAACTGCTCCCACTAGATCAAAACGACTTCTAGCCTTGACAGCTCTCTGGATCAAAAGCCGATCTATAGCTGTGCCTTTTACGGCCTCGTCTATGATTTCACCTGCCGCCGCGCTTTGCCATTGGAGCAACATTCCCGAAGGTCTGTGACGTGGATTACGGCTAATCAACCCACCAATTGCTGACCAAGCGTCACTAATGGAATCAGCTCCGCTAACGCGCTTTTGGTAGGCTTTAGGCTTTTGTTCATTAGTTTTTGGAGCTTTAAAATTTGGGGTTTCGCTGGTTTTGCTTCCGCCAAAAAAACTTTTCACTTTATCGCTCAAAGAGCCGGAATCTTCCGAAAAAGTCTCAGAGGCGTTCAGGTTCGCGGATGGGTTAGATAGCGAACCTGGACGCTTCTCAAATTCCCCTAAATCCTCAACGAAATCATCTGAGGTAGGAACTGGGGGAAATTCTTCTACTATCTTCTCAGCTTCGGCGGCTTTTTCTTGCCTTCTCAGCTTTTGATAGCAACTGGCACACATACCGCGGCCTAATACTTGACCCGTAGTTTTTTGACAACTTACGCAAGGATTCTCCTCGCTTAGCTGTTTTGTGTATTTATTAGCCACGCTTACGGCTCACAAGGTAAAAAGCACCTACACCCAGCACAATACCGGTTAGAACTCCTGCCGCTGTGTAAATTCGGCGGTTTTTGTTACAGCTCTGGCAATCTTCCATGATTTAACTCCACATTCTTTGAGATAAAGATTTCTTTTTATTGGTTTGTCCTGATTCGCTTAAAGCTATGGCCACAGCTTGTTTGCGTTTGGTAACTTTTTTACCGGAGCTGGATTTGAGCTCCCCTTTTTTATATTCTTTCAAAACTTTTTCGGTTTTGGCTTTTTGCTTTTTCGTGGCCATTAGTTACCCCAAAGGAGCTTACCGAGATCAACCTTCTTCTTAGGAGGTGTCGGAGCTTCCTCAGGTTCGGCTTTTTGCTGGCTTTGCTTGACGGGCTTTTTAGCCGCTTTTGGCCGCTGGCTTTGGAGAGACTTCATAGCTTCGGCCATTTGACGGCGAACTTCTTCCTGAATGTCTGCATTTTTCAAAGGTGATGATGAAGTTTGAGGTTCCTCAGCTTCTTCTTCATCTTCGGTATCTCCCGTTAAAAATTCGGGAACAATTTCGCGAACTGCTTCGCGAATCATTTCATTAAGTTTATCCTGATCCATTACCTCAGGAGTATCTTCCGATTCTTCTTCTAACTGGTCTTTTGTCATGCTGACATTCTATTACATTTCTTGGTAGGATGTCACTATGAAAGCCACCAAAACCCAGAGCTTTTCAAGTGCCTATAAATGGGCAATTTTATCGGCTTACATTTTTGGGGTGGGTGTAAATCTTTGGCTTTTAACTGAAATGATGAAAGAGACCGAAGAAGGCCAGGCAATCCTGGATAAACTCCATTCCAAAACCTTAGGTCGCTTTTATTCTTGGAAAAATGCTCTAATTGAAAATATGGATTCTCAGCTAGTAATAATCGAAGCGGAAGAAATTTTAAGGGGTAACAATGGTAATTAACGCCAAAGACCAGGTAATCAACCGTCTTAGAGATCAAGCTCGACAATCTGGAAAATCTGTGGATGAGGTTGTGGGTATGGCTGAGGAAGCCAGAGCTCCACGCTGGAAAGTGACCAGCCAAAGTATTGAGTTTGAGTGTGGCTGTGTTGGACGGCGTTTTAAGGATATTTACTGGATTCAAAATTATGACCCAATTATTTTTAAAGATATGCCTGAACAATCGGTTTATGATGAAGTCTGCTCGTTACACTTGCCCGAAATGAATAAACGCGTGAAATTTGGTGGTTTCGTGGATTTCCAACAATGGAAAGACAAGCGTTTTAGGATTATAACTGGAGAGGTTCTCTAATGGAACAAGATCAAAACGAAGAAGGAAACTCATTTTTAGCAGGTTTGAAGCTATGGGCTGATGTTGGCGTACAGCTTGGGAAGTCTGTGGACGCTAATACCGAAGCTATGAAAAAATCTATGGCTTTGCAAACTAACACCCCATTTATCTATCAAACGGTAGCTACCGGCACCTACAGCAGCTCAACCAATAACGGTGTTTTGATTCTTAACCTAGGAACCCCCGATATGGGAACTTATTGGGAAGTGGAATCTGTAACCGTAGGCGGAACTGATTTAACCGTTGCGGCGGCCGGTTCAGCTGGTATTTACATTACAGCGGCGGCTAATACTGTCGGTGGATTAACTAACGCTATGGATTATGCGGCTTATTTGCCTAACGTTGGATTCTATGGCTCTCGCAAACTTTATGTTAAAGAGCAAGAAAATCTTATTGTCGGCGTTTGGAACGGTACCAATGGCCAAGTTTATGCAACTACTTGCCGCGTTTCCGTTATTAACGACCGCGCAGCTCGCGGTTTGGCTGTAGATACAATCTAATGGCTGGTTTCAAGAAGATCGGTAACGGTGTCTCCCCTAATATGGGGAGCACCGGCTTTCAGCAAGAGACAATTCAAGAGCTTCCACCAGCTACGCCTACTATTGGCACAGCTACTAACGTGGGAACTAACCGCGCTTATAACAATGGTGCGGCAACCGTTACTTTTACACCTAATACTTCTGCCGGTGTAAATAGCTCATTTACCGTTACTTCTTCTCCTGGATCATTTACTGCTTCAGGATCAAGCTCGCCAATTACTGTAGCCGGTTTGCAAACCGGAACTTCTTATACTTTTACCGTAACCGCGACAAATACACGCGGAACTTCGGCTCCTTCGGCTCCTTCGAATTCGATTACAGCAACTACCGTAGCCCAAGCTCCCACAATTGGAACTGCTACAAACAATGGAACAAACGCTCCTTATAACAACGGTGACGCTTTAGTGGCTTTCACTGCCGGATCAACTGGCGGAATATCGACTACTTATTACACAGCCACCTCAAACCCAGGGGGATACACTTCTAGTGGAACAACTTCTCCTCTAAGTGTCGCAGGACTTCAATCAAATACAAATTATACTTTTACCGTCACAGCAACTAACGCTAACGGAACTTCTCAGGCTTCCGGTGGTTCAAATTCAATTACAGCAAGTACCGTTCCTCAGGCTCCCACTATTGGAACTGCAAGCGTAGCCAGCGGAACTTCCGCAACTGTGGCTTTCACTCCCGGCAATAATGGTGGAGCTTCCATTACTACCTATGTTGCTACTTCAAATCCTGGAACCATAGTAGGAGTGGGATCAAGCTCCCCGATTACTGTAAGTGGTCTCACAACTGGAACTGCTTATACTTTTACAGTAGTGGCCGACAACACCAATGGAGCTTCTCTGGCTTCCGCGGCTTCAAATAGCATTACCCCAGCAACGGTTCCTGGAGCCCCTACAGGGGTTACAGCTACGGATATTGGAACTTCTAGGACATATAACAACGGAGCGGCTTCTGTGGCCTTTACAGCCCCATCTAGCACCGGTGGATCACCTATTACTAGCTATACCGTTACTTCTTCTCCTGGATCATTTACAGCTTCCGGAGCAAGCTCACCAATTACGGTAACTGGCCTTCAATCCAATACCAGTTATACCTATACCGTAACGGCAACCAACGCTGTTGGTACAGGTTCAGCTTCTACGGCTTCTAGTGCGGTGACAGCTACAACCGTTCCTGCCGCTCCAACAATTGGAACCGCTTCAAATGTCAGCGGTCAGCCTTATGGTTCACCCCAAGCCAGCGTTACTTTTACTGCTGGAGCTACTGGTGGAAAAACGATTACGGGTTATACGGTCACTTCTTCAAGTACGGCCACAGGAAGCGGATCAACCTCTCCCGTTACCGTAAATGAATCAGCCCCAGGATCGTTCACTTATACAGTTACTGCAACTAACGCAAATGGAACTTCAACGGCTTCAAGTGCTACCGGATCGACTTCCATTTACACCGTTTCACAAGCTCCTACAATTGGAACTGCAACGGATGTTGGAACTTCTAGGGCATACAATAACGGAGCGGCAACTGTCACCTTTACAACCCCAGGAAATAACGGCGGATCAGCTATTACAGGCTATACCGTTACTTCTTCTCCTGGATCGTTTACAGGAACCGGATCAAGCTCGCCAATTACTGTGAGTGGCCTTCAATCTTCAACAAGTTACACATTTACAGTTACCGCAACTAACGGAGCTGGAACTTCGGCCGCTTCAAGTGCTACAAGCTCGATCACAGCTACAACCGTTCCACAAGCTCCTACAATTGGAACTGCAACGGGAGGAAACGCTTCCGCTACTGTCGCTTATACTGCTGGTGCAACGGGAGGACAAACTGTTACGGCTTATACAGCTACTTCTTCTCCTGGATCGTTCACAGGAACGGGATCGAGCCCAATCTCAATTACTGGATTAAGTAATGGAACAAGTTATACATTTACCGTTACCGCTACAAACTCAAATGGAACTTCGGCCGCTTCAAGTGCTTCTAATTCCGTTACTCCGGCCGCTCCTCCGGTTGTTACTGGTGGTACCTTAACTTCTGACGCTACTTATTATTATCGAACATTTACATCTAGCGGAACTTTAAGTGTTTCGGGTGGAACTGTTGTATCAGATATTTTGTTAGTGGCTGGTGGTGGTAATGGCGGCGGATCAAGTATTTCTTATCCTGGTGGTGCTGGTGGCGGTGGAGTTGTTTATAGCCCAAGTCAATCTTTAAACACTTCTTATTCAATCGTAATCGGTGGTTCTTCTTCTAATTCAACTTTTACCGGTCAAACTACAGCTGTGGCTGGTGGTAACTCACAAGGTTATAACCAATCAGGTTTATCTGGCGGTTCTGGTTCTGGTGGTGGTTTAACTGGTTCTGGAACTCAAAGCGGTGGAAGTGGTACCGGTGGTCAAGGTAACTCTGGAGGAACTGGAAATACAAATGGCGGTGGAGGTGGCGGCGGTGCGGGAGCGACAGGTTCAACTTCAGGAACATCACAAACTGGTGGTAATGGTGGAAACGGCGTTACTTATTTTGGCGGAACTTATGGTGGTGGTGGCGGTGGTACTGGCGGTAATGCTGGCGGTACTGGCGGTACTGGCGGCGGCGGTCATGGTGGAAATGGTTCAGGTGGTCAAGGAGTAAATGGAACTGCAAATACAGGAGGAGGAGCTGGCCCCGGTGTTTATCAAGCCATTTGTTATGGCGGTTCAGGAATTTGTGTTGTCAGATATACAAGATCACAAGTAGGTGGATAATGTCTCATTTTGCAGAAATTGACGATAAAAATTTAGTTTTAAGAGTAATCGTTGGAAACAATGATGAACCAGATGAAGGTTATTCATGGATAATAAATAATCTTGGTGGAAAATGGATAAAAACTTCTTATAACAACAAAATTAGAAATAAATTTGCTCAACCTGGAGATTTTTACGATCCGGACAAAGATATTTTTTATTCTTCCGAAATATAATATAAAGTACTTATGCACCCAAAGTTATTACCGCTGGTCAAGTCTTAATAACTTTGGGTGTTTTTATTCCCAACCGAGACTATTAGTCTCACCAGATAGTCTCGGTTTTGATTTCTAAAACCATTATAAAATACTTACTTTAGCTTTAACCGAGACTATTAGTCTCATTCCCGATACCAATAGTCTCGAAATACTACGTGACACCCCCAAAGTCTTTAAAGTCCTTATATTTAACTACTTTCCTTTTATCTATTTGTTATATATAACCTTTCCTCCCTCGCCCGCCCCGC
>Ga0316217_10003355_pt1 | contig 18322 bp, 16 predicted proteins | sample 1anoAmetaG_FD_203633 | JGI IMG/M metagenome (GOLD analysis project Ga0316217, IMG submission 203633) | Freshwater microbial communities from Trout Bog Lake, Wisconsin, USA - 1anoA | ecosystem: Environmental > Aquatic > Freshwater > Lake > Hypolimnion/Profundal zone | place: USA: Wisconsin...
GCGGCAGGCAGACTGGTCAAGACAGGCACGGGCGGTGGCGGCGCGGCAGGCGGAATGGCCAAGACGGGCACAGGCGGCGGCGGCACCGCGACAGGCGGACTGGCCAAGACAGGCACAGGCGACGGTGCGACAGGCGGGCTGGCCAAGACAGGCACGGGCGGCGGTGCGACAGGCGGGCTGGCCAAGACAGGCACGGGCGGCGGTGCGACAGGCGGGCTGGCCAAGACAGGCACGGGCGGCGCCGGCACTGCGACAGGCGGACGGACCGGGGCAGGCGCGGGCGGCGGTGGCGCTTGCGCCTGCTCATGGCAGCGCGCGGCGCACTGACGATAGTGAACGACGCCGTTTTCGTGGCCCTGCTCGGCACAGAGATCGGCCAGCAGGCTGTAGCAGCGGGCGGCGTCCGCCTGTCGGCCGACCTGCGTGTAGAGCTCCGCCAGTTGATGCTGGATGCGCAAGTCGCGCGGCGCTTGCGGCAGCACCGATTCCAGCGTAACGATCGCCTTTTCGTGCAGACGATAGGCAGCGTATAAATCGGCGTCAGTCAGCGCTGCGCTGACGGCGTTCTGCTCCGTCCCGGCGGCGTTCCCCTGGCTCGCCGGAGATTGAAATGCGTCCTCCTCGAACAGCAGGTCGTCCCGTTCCGGCAGGAATGGGCGCGCCTCCGTCCAGGGGCCACCCGAGCCGGGCTTTTTACATTCGGTTGCGGCGGCAACGGGCGGCTCTGGTTTCTTGTCATTTGCGGCCTGCTCCCGATCCTGCAGCAGGCGCAAATGCTCGCGGTGCGCCGGGTCTTCAGGTTCGAGCTCGGCCAGCCGCTGGTAGAGGTGACAAGCGCCTGCCGTGTCGCCGGCACGCTCGCGGGCGGCGGCCAGCCTTCCCAATCCGCGTCGCAGGGAGGCGCTATCGCCGGCCCTTTCCAGCAGGGCAACCACTGCCGCCAGCGCTTCTGCGTCGTCGTGCAACTCGTTTCCGAGCAGGTCAAGGAACTCGGCAAAACGCGCGCTGCCGGCGGCCAGCAGTTCCTCGCCGTGTCGCCGGTAGATCGCCAGCAGCGGAAGGTAGTCGGCACGCCGGGTGCTCCACTCTGCCAGCGAGGTGAAGCCGGACCAGTCGTGGTAGGCCGTCAGCAACTGCATCGCCGCTGCTTCGGCCTGCGGGATGTCTTCCAGTTGCAGCAGTCCGCGCAAGAGCAACCGCAGACCCTCGGCATTTGCGGTCAGGTCGGGCATGCTCCGCAGCTGCCGCAGGGCCGCCTGCGGGTCGCCGGCATCCAGGCTCAACTCGGCCGCCAGCAGCAATGCCGGCGAACTCTTCGGATCCAGCTTCAGCGCCTGCTCCAGCGCCTGCCGGCACTCGGCGGACTGCTGCCGCCGATGATGATTCTGCGCCGCCCGCAGGTAGAAGTCGCGCAACTCGGCGGTCCTGCCCAGCCGTGGCAGCAACTCGTGCAACCGCTCCAGCGCCTTCCGCAACACAACGGCGGCGCCGGCCAAGTCCTTGGTGGCGACCATTTGGGTGGCTGCCTGCAGGTAGTGGAGGCGGGCCTCGATCGGCTGGCGTTGCTCGGCGTATAGCTCGGCTATCTGCACCAGCGCGTTCGCCGCCGCCGGATCGTGCCGTAACAGCTTCTTGTATATGGCAATGGCTTTTACGGCGAAGCCCGCGCTGACGTAGGCCGCCGCCACCTGGCTGAAGCAGGCAGTGGCCCGCACCACGTCGCCCGTACTGGCGTACAGGTCGCCGGCCGTGTTCAAGGTGCTCATGTCCCCGGGGTCGTCGCGCAGGAGCTTCTCGTAATCGGCGAGTGCCTGGGTCAGCTTCCCGGCCTTGACGTTCTTCTCTGCCGAGGCCAGCACCTTCGCCTTGTTGAAGCCGAATCCAAACGCCATGCCTGCTCCACAATCGAGCTGCGGTGTTGGCCCTAAACTACCACAACCGGCCGCCAGTTCCGTACCCCGAAGGTCGTAGCACTTAGCATTCGTAGTACCTTGCGTAATACCTTGATGTCGCCGCCGCGAAAAAGCGCCATTTCCCCTCCCTGGCGCATCAGAAGCTCCATTGACCCTTGCCCGCAGAGGTGGCCCATGCAGCCAGATATCCGAGTCTATGGGATTGACCCATGCGCCGGCACGGCGAGCGCCCGTCGCCATCTGGACACGCTCGGCGTGCCATACACCTACCTCAACCTTGATCGAGACGAGGACGCCGACCGCCAGGTGCGCGAGTGGAATAAGGGCCGCCGCCTCACGCCGATGGTCGTGATCCGGCACCATGGCCGCACCCGTCGCCTCTCCCAGCCGGACGCCGCTGCGCTGGCCGCCGCCCTCGGCGACGCCGACCTATGCACGGTCGCCTGAGCTGCCCGCCGCTTCGCGCCCTTGCTTCTTGCGGCATTGCCTGCGTGTTTCCAATACAATGTTGAGTCTTTGCTTTGCCGGGTTGGATTTGCGGTTGCCGCCATGGTTGGCGGCCGGGAGGAACCTATGTCGCGCTGGTTGATCGTCATCCTATTATCGTTGGCCGCCACGCTGGCGGCGCAAAATGCGCCGGCGACGGCCAAACCGCAAGACGCTGCGGCCTTTGTTGCTGAGGCGGAGACCCAGTTGTACGACCTGTCGGTTAAGGCGGGACGCGCTCAGTGGGTGCAGTCCACCTACATCACCGACGACACCGAGTCGCTGGCCGCCGATGCCAACGACCGCATCATCGCCGCCACTACCGAATTCGCCACCCGCGCCAACCAATACCGGGATCCCCGCCTGGACGCCGTTCTCCGCCGCAAGCTGCTGCTGCTCAAGCTGTCGCTGCCCATGCCGGCCCCGGCCAACGCCGCCGAGCGCAACGAGCTAACCCGCATTGCCACCTCGCTTGAGGCCGACTACGGCAAGGGCAAGTTCTGCATCGCCGGGGCAGCCAAGCCCGCGTCCGCCGAAAAGGCCGACCAAGCGGCCTCCGAGTGCATGGACCTCACGCAGGCCGAGCGCCTAATGGCCACCAGCCGCGATCCCGAGCTGCTGCTGAAGCTCTGGACCGGCTGGCACTCCATCGCCCCGCCCATGCGCCCCCGCTACGCGCGCTTCGTGGAACTGTCCAACAAGGGCGCGAGAGAGATGGGATACCCGGACACGGGCGCCATGTGGCGCTCCAATTACGACATGCCGCCCGATGCGTTCGCCGCCGACGTCGAGCGCCTCTGGCAGCAGCTGCGTCCTCTTTATCTCTCGCTGCATGCCTATGTGCGCGCCCAGCTCGTCAAACAGTACGGGGCGAAGCTGGTGCCGCCCGACGGCATGATCCCGGCGCACCTGACCGGCAACATGTGGGCGCAGGAGTGGAACAACATCGACAGCCTGGTCGCGCCGAAACAGCAGATGCCGAGCTTCGACCTGACCGCGCTGCTCAAGGCCAGGCAGATGGACGAGCTGGCGATGGTGCGCACGGGCGAGCACTTCTTCACCTCGCTCGGCTTTGCGCCGCTCCCCAAGAGCTTCTGGGAACGCTCCATGTTTCTTAAGCCGGCCGACCGCGAAGTGGTCTGCCATGCCAGCGCATGGGATATCGATGGCAAGGACGATGTGCGGCTGAAGATGTGCATCAACCGCACGGGCGAGGACTTCCGCACCATCCATCACGAGCTCGGCCACAACTTCTACCAGCTCGCCTACCAGCAGCAGCCATACTTCTTTCAGAACAGCGCCAATGACGGCTTCCACGAGGCTGTCGGCGACACCATCGCGCTCTCGGTCACGCCGGAATATTTGAAAAAAATCGGACTACTCGACGCCGTCCCGCCGCCCAGCGCCGACATCAAGCTGCTGCTGGACCGGGCGCTGGAGAAGATCGCCTTCATCCCCTTCGGCCTCGTCATCGACCAGTGGCGCTGGGGCGTATTCAACGGAACGATCCAACCGACGGATTACAACCGCGCCTGGTGGGAGCTGCGCAACAAGTACCAGGGCGTCGCCGCGCCCGTCGCCCGCACGGAGCAGGACTTCGATCCCGGCGCCAAGTATCACGTGCCGGCTAACGTGCCCTACATTCGATACTTCCTCGCCGATGTCTATCAGTTCCAGTTCCACCGCGCGCTGTGCCGCATCGCGGGCTACCAGGGACCGCTTCACCGCTGCTCCATCTATGACAACAAGGTGGCTGGCGAGCGCCTGCGCAAGATGCTCGAGATGGGACAGAGCAAGCCTTGGCCGGATGCGATGTACGAACTGACCGGCGAACGCCAGGCCGACGCCAGCGCCATCATGGAGTACTTTGCGCCGTTGAAGCAGTGGCTGGATGAGCAGAACAAGGGGCAGAAGGTGGGTTGGTAGTGGATCGGGGACCTGCTACCCAGGATGGCGGCCAACAGCGGGCTGCGAACCTGGGGCACCCGGCTCGCGTCTTAAATTGATTGATTGAGCCACTCATTCCGTGGAGCTGGTGCCCCAGGTCCGTCCGGGTTAAGGTTCGTCAGGATCAACCACGATCGCCGCCCCATTCCTTTCCCCCAGAAGCACGGGAATGAGATAATCTCTTAAGCTTCACCCCCGTATTAGTGCCCGTTTCCGGTACTCTGGCAGCAAGGCGCCTTTGGATGTGGGAGGTCAAGGCATGGCCGTAGAACCTGGTTTTGGACGCAAGCTGGTCCAGACCATCGGTGCGGTGCGCACCGGGATCATCATCCTCATCATCACCGGCATCGTCTCGGCCGCCGGCACCGTGGTGTTGCAGCGGCCCCTGACCGACCCCGAGGAATTTCAGCGCGCCTATTCGCCGGGGGTGCTGCGTCTGCTGGACGCGACCGGCATGACCGACGTCTATCACGCATGGTGGTATGCCGCGCTGCTGGCGCTGCTGGCCATCAGCATCATCTTCGCCTCCATCGAGCGCTGGCCCACCGTATGGCGTTACTATTCGCGCCCCTATCGCCGCGCCGAGCCGCCCTTCCGCGCCGCGCTGCCGCAGCAGAAGTCGTTTCCCATCGATAATCCGGCGAACGCTCTGGAGGCCGCCGAGCGCGCCCTGCGCCAGCAGGGACTCAAGCCCGAACGCATCATCGAGCACGACGAGGTTTCGCTCTTCGCCGAAAAGAGCCGCTACGCCGTCATGGCCGTTTTCATTGTCCACTTCAGCCTGCTGCTGATCATGCTGGGCGGCATCGTGGATTCCATCGTCGGCTACAAGGGTTACGTGCAGATGGTTCCCGGCGAACCCGCCGTGCGCCAGATTCAGTTGCGCGACAACACCATGCACCGCCTGCCCTTCGAGCTGCGGTGCGACGAGGCCGGACAGGAAAACTACACCGGCCAGTTCGCCATGATGCCCAAGCGCTGGTGGTCCAAGCTGGTGGTGCTTAAGGATGGCCGCGAAATCGAGCGCAAGGAAATCGCCGTCAACGAGCCGCTGGTGCGCGACGGCATTCGCTTCTACCAGTCCGGGTACGGCCAGAGCGCGGTGCTTAAGCAGGCGCGGGTGGCCGTCGCGAACGACGCGCAAATGTCCAACCCGGCCGTCTTCCGCCTTTCGGCGACCGACAGCGGTGCGCTGCCCGATAGCCGGCCGGTGCGCATGCTGCGTTTTCTGCCCGACGTCTATCAGATGGATGGCGGCGTCTATCAGCGCTCGCGCGATCTGAACGCGGCCGCCATCGAATTGGAAATCGGTGTTGGGGCGCAGGCGCAGCGTGCCTGGCTCTTCCGCACCGATCAGGCTGGTCCGGAAGAAGTTGCCCTGGTCGGCCCCTTCGATCCCAAGGGCGAACTGCTGAAAGGCGTCCCCCGGCTGGTGGCGCGCGCCGAGATGCTGCCCTACACGGGCTTGCAGGTCTCCTACGAACCCGGCCAGTGGGGGGTGTGGGCGGGCTGCCTGCTGATGGCGGTTGGCCTCGTCATGGCGTTCTGGATTCTGCACCAGCGCTACTGGGTGATGCCGCTCACCGATGGGAACGGCAAACTCGTCCTGTGGCTCGGCGGGGCGTGTAACAAGAATCGCGAAGCATTCGTGGAGCACTTTACGGAAGTCGCCGCCGCCGTCGAACAAGAGCTGGCAGCGGCTGCGGCCCGCAGCGTGCCCAACGCGACCAGTGCTGACTAGTCTTTGTTGTGGAGGATTTGGATGGCTACGCGCGCAACCGGATTGAAGGCCCAGGACAAAGCTAAGGCCACGACGGGCACCGGCTTCCTGCTGATCGTCGCCCTGGCCGCCGTCTTTGCCCTGTTCATGGGCTTTCTGAATGTGGTCAAGTCGGGCAGCCTGCTCACCGAAAGCAACGCTCTCTTCGGCGCGCTCGTCTTTTACGCCGCCGCCGCCGCGCTCTACATCGGCTTCGGCGTCAGCAGCGCGGAGCGCCTCGCCAAGTTCGCCTCGCTGGCGATGATCCTGGGCTGGCTCTGCAACACCCTGGCTGCCGGGCACCGCTGGTACGCCTCCGGCCACCCGCCCTTTGCCAGCATCTACGAGATGCTGCTCAGCTTCGTCTGGACGGTCGCCCTGCTGACGCTGGTCGCCGAGCGGCGCTACGGCGTCAGGCTGATCGGCAGCGTCACCATGCCGCTGGCCGTCACCAGCGTGATCGTCATGCAGTTGCTGCCCTCCGACGTGCATCCGCTGGTGCCTGCCTTGCAGTCCACCTGGCTGCACGTGCATGTCACCCTGGCCATGCTCGCCTACGCCGCCTGCGCCCTCAGCTTCGCCCTCGCCATGATGTTCCTCATCCAGGACAGCATGAAGACCGAGACCTTTCTGGCGGTCACCAGCGCGTTTGGCACGCTGATCTACGCCGCCATCCTCGGCTCGCGCTTCGTGCCCTGGGGCGGACTGAGCGTTACTGCCTACGACCCGCTGCGCAAGGAAGAAATACTCATCCAGAAGGGAGTGCGGCTCTTCGTCGTCATTCCCGATCTGGGGTGGCTCTTCCTGCTGACGCTGCTGGCGGTGGCCGCGCCGCTGGCGATCTATTTCATTGCTCGCTTCCGCCGGCAGGAGAACTCTCTGCCCAGCGCCAATCGCGCGGTGTTCCTGGGCCTGCTGCTGCAACTGGTATCGCTCGCCGTCTTCGCCATACGCAGCCGCAACGGCGTATACGGCTCGCCCGATGCCGACGGCCTGTTCGCCACCAGCCTGGCCGCCAGCCCGTTCCTGCTGGCCGGACTGATCGGCGGCATCTTTGCCACGCTGCTTTACCTGATGCTTCACTGGCGGCGCCGCGATCTGCAGCGGTTGCTGCCCAGCGCCGACGCGCTCGACCGCATCACCTACAACACCATCCGCGTCGCCTTCCCGCTGCTGACGCTGATGATCGCCGTTGGCGCATACTGGGCCAACCGCACCTGGGGTTCCTACTGGAGCTGGGACCCGAAGGAAACCTGGGCCGCCATTACCTGGCTGGTTTATGCCGGATACCTGCATATGCGCATCACGCGCGGTTGGCGCGGCCGGCGTGCGGCCTTCTTTGCCATCCTCGGCTTCGCCGTCGTGATGTTTACCTTCTTCGGCGTGACCTATCTGCTGCCGGGCCTGCACGCCTACGCCTGATATGCGAGCCGTCGTGCAGCGCGTCAGCCGGGCCCGGGTCGCCATCGCCGGTGAAGTTGCCGGCGAGATCGCCGCGGGACTCCTTGTCTTCGTCGGTGTCACCCCGGCCGACTCCGACTCCGATGTCGCCTACCTGGCCGACAAGATCGCCGGCCTGCGCGTTTTCGACGATGAGGATGGCAAGATGAACCGCGCCGTCGCCGAAGTCGGCGGCGCCTTGCTGATCGTCTCGCAGTTCACTCTTTTCGGCGATGTGCGTCGCGGCAGGCGTCCTTCCTTTGACGCCGCCGCTCCGCCCGCGCAGGCGCGCCAGCTCTACGAAGCTCTGGTTTCGCGCCTCCGCTCGCTCGGCCTCAGCTGCGCCACCGGGCGCTTTCAGGAGCACATGGAAGTCGAGCTGGTGAACGACGGACCGGTCACCATTCTGCTGGACTCCACCAAGCTGTTCTAAGTGCCGCTTGTTCCGCCCCGCTTTGCTTCGCGGCCCGCCAGCTCCCGGTATATTTTGAAGGTTATCCCGACGCCCACTGCGCCATGTAGCGACGGCTGTCGAATTTGCGGCCCGTGCTGGCCCGCGACATATAGCGGATCTTGCCAAAGATGGGACGCTCGCCCCAGGCCCGGTCGAACTTCCCCACGATAGCCCACGCAATACCGGCGTAGCCGTTGGGATCGCGTCCGTCGAGCAGGTAGCGGTCGTTGAGATCAACCGCCGTGCGGAAGGCCTCGGCGGGCGAGCGGCTCCACTCCAGGATTTTCTTCGCCCAGTACATGCGCAGGTAGTTGTGCATCCACCCGCTGCTGACCAGCTGCCGCTCGGCGGCGTTCCACAACTCGTCGCCGGTCGCGGCGTCTTCCATCTGCTGCCGCCCGTAGAGCACCGGCCGCGCGTCGGCGGCGTGCTCTCCCAGCGAGCGGTGCGCCCACCGCTCGCCGCACTCGAAGGAATCGTAGTCCTCGGTGTAGCGCACGAAGTTGATGCTCAACTCGCGCCACGTGATGAGCTGATCCAGAAACGCGTGCTTCTGCTCCTCCGGCGCCTCTGCCTGCTGCACCGCCAGCGCGACCCTGACCGGACTGATCTGCCCGAAGTGCAGATAGGGCGAAAGCGTGCTCGTGCCGTCCACCTCGGGATGATTGCGCGCGGGGTCGTAGCGCGCCAGTTTACTTTTCACAAACGTCCGCAGGCGGCGCTCGGCCTCAACGGTTCCGCCCCGGAAGCCGCTCACCGGACCGGGCGTGCGATCCAGCGGCCAGCCTTCCGTCAGCTCGGCGAGCGTGATGCGCGGGTCCAGCGTCTGCATCCCACGCGGCATTTTCCATGCGTGCTTTGCCTTGGCTTCCGGCACCGGGATGAGAAACTGCGGCAGCAGCCGCTGCAGCCGCGGACGCATCGTGCGCGCCGCGTACTGCGCCTTCTCCAACCGCAGCGTGGGAACGACGACGTCGGCGTCTACCGTCCACAGCGGCACCCGCAACTGCCGAGCGGCCTTCGCCCGCCAACCCTCAGCTTCCCGCAGCGGATTCTCGTCGCCCACCACCAGCGCCGGGCGGACTTCTTCGCAAAAGCTCGTCAGCCGATGGTCGGGCCAGCGGCGCAGCACGAAGCCGATGTGGCGACGCGCGCAGTCGGCAGCCACGTCGGCGATGCCTTCGGCAAGAAAGGCGTAATGCCGCAGGTTGGCATGGGGATAAAAAGGCATGGGCGCAAAGAACACCACCACCGGCTTGCCCAGCGCGTTGGCGGCTTCGATCGCCACCTCGAGGGCGGGATTGTGCCGCGCCCGCTGTGCCCGCTGCATCCAGTAAACGACGCAGCGGCCCAACGGATCAGCCTCACCCGCGCGGCGCACCGTCACCCGCGGATCGGCTCGCAACTGCGCCAGCCGCTCCATCTATTCTTCCGCTTTCAGGATTTCGTCGGCCACCGCGGCGGCTTCGCGCGCCGCTGCCACGTCGTGCACCCGCACCATGTGTGCCCCGCGCAGGATGGCGGCGGTGACCGTGGCCAGCGTGCCGTATAGGCGGCCTTCGGGCGGCACCGCCTGCCCGTCCCGGCTCACCGTCCGCACGATAAAGGACTTTCTCGACGTCGCTGCCAGGAGCGGGAATCCCAGCCGGTGCAACTCATCAAATCGGGCCAGCAGCGGATAATTCTCCTCAAAGTTCTTGCCGAAGCCGAATCCCGGATCCAGCATCAGGCGTTCCCGCGCTACGCCCGCCGCCAGCGCCGCCAGCGCCCACGCGCCCAACTCGCGGCCCACCAGCTCCACGATCGCAGCGCCCATCGGCGGCAGCGTGCGCCACTCCTCGGGGCGCCCCCGCGTGTGCATCAGCACCACTCCGCAGGCCAGCTCGGCCACCGTGGAGGGCATGCGGGCGTCGCCGCGCAGGCCGGTGACGTCGTTGACGATCTCCACCCCGGCCTCGACCGCTGCCCGCGCCACCTCGGACTTATAGGTATCAATCGACAGCACCGCCGCAGGCGCCACCCGCCGCAGTTCCTGTATGACCGGCAGCACGCGCTCCAACTCCTGCGCGGCACTCACCGCTGCCCCAGGGCTCGCCGCCGCCTGCCCCACCGCCGCGCTGACCTCGGTTGCCGCCCCCGGGCGCGTCGATTCCCCGCCAATATCAATCACGTCGGCGCCTTCAGCCAGCATCTCCAGCGCGCGGGCCAGGGCCCTTGGGAGATCCAGAAACGCGCCGCCGTCACTGAACGAATCCGGCGTCACGTTCAAAACCCCCATGATCAGGGTGCGCCGGCCCAGTTCGAGTTCACTGCGGCGCAGCCGCCATTGAAAGCAGGGACGCATACGCCCATTGTAGCGGCACTCCGAGCTTCGCCTGCTCTGCCCCGGGTCTTTCCCCCGGGCGGCCTCCCGGAACGGAAGCCGAAGCGGCCCGCAAGGGAGCCAATGAAACATCTGGGTTGAGCGCGGCGATTCAGGGTAGAATCTGGTGAGTTGAACCCCATGCATCGCTCCCACTTGTTTTCGAGACGCTGGCTGGTGGCCCTGCTGCTGGTCCTTATGGCGGTCCAGCTCTGCGCGGCCGCCGACAACAAACGGCTGGCCAAGCATATTGAACAGATTCTGAGCGACAAGGATGTCGCTCGCGGCATTTGGGGCATCCAGGTCATGTCGCTGCGCGACGGCAAAGTTCTGTTTGAACTCAATCAGGACAAGCTCTTCACGCCCGCCTCCAACACCAAGCTCTTCACCACGGCCACCGCGCTGGCGCTCATCGGGCCGAATCACACCTTCCGCACCACGGTCGAGACCAGCGGCGTGGTGGACAAGTACGGACGCCTGATCGGCGACCTCAGTCTCATTGGCCGCGGCGACCCTAACCTCAGCGGACGCGTTCTGCCATACCATATGCGCACGGAGCGCACTCTGCCCGCCATCAAGGCGCTGGAGTCGCTGGCCGATCAGCTGGTGCAGAAGGGCCTCAAGTACATCGACGGCGACGTGGTGGCCGACGATTCGTTTTACGTTTTCGAGCGCTACGGCGAGGGCTGGACGCAGGACGATTTGGTCTGGGAGTGGGGCGCTCCGGTCTCGGCGCTGACTATCAACGACAACGTGGTTTACGTCAGCATCCTGCCGGCCGATCATCCCGGCGATCACGCCTTCGTCACCATCACGCCGTTTGCCGATTACTACCGCATCGACAACCGCATCATGACCACGCCGCCCGGCACCGGACCGCGGCGTATCTACATCAACCGTGAGCCCGGCTCCAACCTGCTCACGCTCTGGGGCAACATCCCCTCCGACGACCACGGCGCCAACGAGGCGCTGGCCATCGAAGATCCGGCGGAATTCGCCGCCCAGCTCTTTCGTGCGCTGCTGCAAGCCCGTGGCATTGTCATCTACGGCCGCGCCCGGCCGCGCCACAACGAGCTGGCCAATGTCGCCACCTTCAGTGTCACGGCCGTCGCCGCGGCGCGCGGCGGTGAAGAGCGGTCCCTGCCGCGCACCCCATCGCCTCTGGTGCTGGCCACCTACCAGTCGCTGCCCCTGCGGGAAGACCTGAAGGTCATCAACAAGATCAGCCAGAACCTGCACGCCGAACTGCTGTTGCGCCTGCTTGGCCGCGAGAAGGGCAACGCTCCCACCATCGAGGGCGGGCTTGAAGTCGTGCGCGGCTTCCTGCTGCAGACCGGCATTACCAGCGATGAATTCGTCTTCTTCGACGGCTCCGGACTGTCGCGCCAGAACCTGGTTACGCCCGAGGCCGTCGTTAAACTGCTCACCTACATACGGCAGCAGCCCTGGGGACAGCAGTTCATCGAGACGCTGCCCGTCGCCGGCCAGGACGGATCGCTGGCCGAGCGCCTGAAGATGGCTCCCGCCGAAGGCCGCGTGCGCGCCAAGACCGGCTCGCTCGGCCACGTCAACGCGCTCTCCGGCTACGCCACCACGGTCAGCGGCGAACCCATAGCCTTCAGCATCCTGGCCAACAACCACAACCTGGCCACCCGCCGCGCACTGGAAACCGTGGACAAGATTGTGGATGCGATCGTAAGCGAGAAGTAGAGCGGCGTCCCGTGTGCGTAGGCTACTTGTCTTTGTGCGAGCAACTGCTCAAGGGCTTGATTCGCGCCAAGCCTGCCTGTGTGCTACGCGCGTTCGCTGCGTGGCGCAGATCGTAGTTGACCTGCATGTTCATCCACTGCTCTGCAGAGTTACCGAAGTATTTGCTCAGGCGCAGGGCCAAGTCAGCGGTCATTGGCTCGTGTTCGCGCAAAAGTTCGAGTACAACGAACGTACCGATCGCTGAAGCCAGATGTTCGGCCGTCACAGCGGCGGGCTTCATATACTCCTCACGTAACATCTCCCCTGGATGAATAGCCACCAGGCTTGTGTTGCGCCGGCGCGTCTTCTTATGCTGCGCCATCCTGGATGATCTCCTCACAAGATTGCCTCCTCAGCGATGGTAGTCGACGCAGTAGCGAGTGCCTGCCATGCAAGCCGCTCCAAAGTTTCTCTATACCAGCCGGAACGCCAGCTTATCCAGCCCCGCCCCGCCGGTCGCTGGAAACCGCCTGGTTGCCACCGTCACCGTCACTGCGCGCTCACGATCTTCCGCCTGAAATGGCGACGGGCAAATCCGGTAGCCGTTTTCTTCCATCGTGGGCAGGGCGTGGACCGTGGTGTCGGTCAGCCGATTGGGAAACTCCACCGCCTGCCGGCAGCCGCAGCACAGGTAAAGCGAAAGCAGGTCACAGAACTGCAACACCTCGAGCCGCGCCGCCAACTGCGTTTCGCTGTATCCGCTGGCCGGCGAGAGCTGCTGCTGCCGCTGCCGCTCGCGCGCGAGAAAAGTCGCGATCATCTTGAGATCGGACGCCGCCAATGCTCCCTGCTGCAGCCGGAACTCGCCCAGTCCGCAGAAATGCCGGCTCACGATGACTCCTCCGGCGGCGCACATCTTTTCTGCCGCTTCGATCGAACGTGTCCAGGCACAGAGAAACTGCGGCGGGGCCAGATCGAGGAACGACACCGGCCGGCCCTCGGCGCTCAACTCGGGCGCCGCCTCGGCGCTGGCCTCGGCCGGATACATGGCCCATCCTTCATCGTGCACGCCGATGGCCTGCGCCACCTCCGCCGTAACGGTCGCGAAGCGCGGCGAAATGAAGTGCGCCGCCAGCGCGCCTGCCAGCCGCGCATGGTCGGGCTGGCTGATCAGGCAGTAGCTGTCGGAGAGCTGCCGCTGCCGGGCCGCAATGGCCGGCCAGACCGGCCCGGCGGTGGCAGTCGCCACCTGCTCCCTTTGGCTTGGACGAAGGATCATCTGGTTGACCGTCCCGTCAGCGCCGCGCCCGCGCCCGCATGGGAACGGCGGCCGCCTTTTCCGGACCGCTGCTGGTCGGAGGCTTGCGCATGCCCTCCAGCAGCTCCTTCAAGACCACGGCGCTGTTGTGTTCCGTGTCGCGTGAGGCAAATACCAGGGTCACCGGCTTGGCTGCCGCTGCCAGTGCGTAGAGCTCTTCCAGTTGGGCCAGCGCCGCCGGCGTGCACAGCTCTTTCAGATAGAGCCCGCGGAACTGCCGCCACATCGAGGGCCGCGCGTGAAACCACTTCCGCAGCGTTGCCGAAGGCGCCAGGTCTTTCAGCCAACGATCGATGCGCGCGGTCTCTTTCTTCACCCCGCGCGGCCACAGACGCTCCACCAGCACGCGGACGCCGTCCTTTCTGGCCGGCTTGTCATACGCTCGTTTCAAGGCGATCATGCAGATTCCCCGATTCGGTTCGGCCCGAGACTGTGTCGGTTCCACCTATAATAGCCCGTTGCGGCGAAAGCTCAAACGCGGATGGCGGGCACTTGGAGGGCTACTGGCCCCGGTGGCCGTCTGCTGCCTTCTGCTCTTCATGGGATGCCAGGCCGAGCGCCGTAAGGGCGATGCCGAGCTGGGCCTGACATCCGTTCAGGCCGCCGGACGCCACAGCTTCGACCGCCACTGCGGCGGCTGCCACGAGGCCTACAACTCACGCCCGCTCAAGGGGCCGAGTCTCCAGGGCATCTTCCAACGCACCTACCTGCACAACGGAATGCCGGCCAACGACGAACGCGTGCGCGAGATCTGCCTCTACGGCCGTGCCCAGATGCCCGGCTTCAGCCGCACCCTCACTTCGCAGCAAATCGACGAGCTGCTGGCCTATCTGCATACGCTCTAAGCTGGTCAGCGTCCCCTTTGCACCGCCAGCGGCGTAAAATCAATCTAAGAAAACATGGCTGCCGACCTGGTCCAGATCGTGCCCGCAGATGCTGCCGCCCCGCGCAAGCCGTCGTGGCTAAAGGCGCAGGCGCCGGTGGGCGAGAACTACCACTCGCTGAAGCAGTTGGCCCGCGGACTCACGCTGCACACCGTCTGTGAGTCGGCCCGCTGCCCCAACATCGGCGAATGCTGGAACCATCGCACCGCCACCTTCATGCTGCTGGGCGAAATCTGCACCCGCCGCTGCGGCTTCTGCGCCGTGCTCAAGGGCCGCCCCCAGCCGATTGACTTCAATGAACCCGAGCGGGTCGCCCGTGCCGTTGCCGAACTCGGACTCAAGTACGCCGTTGTTACCAGCGTCAACCGCGACGACGACAACCTGGGCGGCGCGCGCGTCTTTGCCGACACGATCGCGGCCATACGCCGCGTGCAGCCCGACTGCAAGGTTGAGGTGCTGATCCCCGACTTCCAGGGCCACGAAGATTGTCTCCAGGTGGTGCTTGACGCCCGCCCCGACATCCTCAACCACAACATCGAGACCGTGCCGCGCCTCTACCGCATCGCCCGCTCCGGTGCCCGCTACCCGCGCTCCATCCAGTTGCTCTCCGATGTGAAGCGCCTCTCGCCGTCTACTGTCAGCAAGACCGGACTGATGGTGGGACTGGGCGAAACCATGGACGAGATGCTGGAGGTCTTCCGCGACCTGGCCCGCGCCCGGGTGGACATCCTCACCGTCGGCCAGTACCTGCGTCCCAGCAAGGATCATCTGCCCATCAGTCGCTTCTATTCGCCCGAAGAGTTTGCGCTGATGAAGCGCGAGGCGCTGGCGATGGGATTCAAGCACGTCGAAAGCGGCCCGCTGGTGCGCTCTTCTTACCACGCCCACGAACAGGCGCAGTCCACCGGGCTGGCGCCGCAATAATTCAGCCGCCGCCCGCAGCGTCCGCTACTTTCTGTTCCGGTACTTTTCCCGCAGGCGGAGCAGCCGCTCGCCGGCTTCAGCCAAGGTCTCGGTACGCTTGGCGAAGTGCAGCCGAACGAGATGGTTGACCGGCTCCTTGAAGAAGCTCGATCCCGGCACCGCCGCCACACCGACTTCGCGCGCCATCCACTCGCAGAAGCTCACATCGTCGTCGGCCGCGAACTCCGAGATATCCACCAGCACGTAATAGGCTCCCTCCGGCCGGGTATAGGTCAGCCCGGCACGGTCCAGATAACTGAGCAGCACGTCGCGTTTTTCCGTGTAGAGCGCCAGCAGCCCATCGTAATAACTGTCGGGGAACTCGAGCGCCGTCACCGCCGCCTCCTGCAAGGGAGCAGCCGCGCCCACCGTCAGAAAGTCGTGCACCTTGCGCGCTTCGCCGATGATCTCCGGCGCGGCGATCACATAGCCGAGCCGCCACCCCGTGATCGAGTACGTCTTGGACAGCGAACTGCACGCGAGCGTGCGGGCGAACATGCCGGGCAAGGTATTGAAGTAGGTATGCCGGTGCGGCGCATAGACGATGTGTTCGTAGACCTCGTCGGTAAGTACGAAGGTGTCGTACTCCTCGGCCAGGTGCGCGATCAGCAGCAGTTCATCGCGGGTGAACACCTTGCCCGAGGGATTGGCCGGGTTGCACAGCACGAGCGCCTTAGGCCGCTGCGCAAACGCTCGTCGCAGCTCATCGGGGTCAAAGCAGAAATCCGGGGGACGCAACGGCACATAGATCGGAAGCGCGCCGCTCAGGATGGCGTCGGCCGCATAGTTCTCGTAAAACGGGGAAAACACAATGACCTTGTCGCCGGGATCGCAGGCCGTCATCATCGCCACCATCATGGCCTCGGTGCTGCCGCAGGTGACCACCAGGTGCTCGTCGGGATCCAGCGCTATTCCCATGTAGCGCGACTGCTTGCGCGCCAGCGCCGCCCGGAAGTTGGGCGCGCCCCAGGTTACGGCGTACTGGTGCGGGCCGTGGCGCGCGCTCCGCTCGGCCGCCGCCAGCAGCTGCTCCGGCGGATCGAAATCCGGGAACCCTTGCGAAAGATTGATGGCCCCGCAGGCATTGGCCACGCGGGTCATACGGCGAATTACCGACTCGCCAAACTGGCTGGTGCGTTCACTGGATTTCGGCATACGAAGGGAAAGCCCCCTGGAATCAGCAGACCGGCCGGTTGCCTCCGCCCCTCCAGCCGGGCAGACGCACAACTCGGGCCGCCGTTGACCGCAGTTTACACTGCGCCCTTCGGTTTCCAGCCTGGCGCACGCTGCTACCGTCTAAGGTGTAGCCACGATTTGAACCGCCGCTGTCCCACCTCGGCCGTGCCGTGTCGCCACGGTCCGCAGTCCGCCGTAAGGGTGTGTCGCCTCAGCAACTTCAGCGCGTTTTGCCTTGCGCTTTGCCGCCGGGCAAGCGATCGCGAAGGACAAACCTCACGTCCGCTGGTGACCTACCGCACAAAGGGCAGTTGGCCAGTACCGTATGATTTTCCTGTAAATACCAGGCACGTTAAGGCGGCTTGCGCCTTAAGGTGCAGGTGTGTCCGCCGCTGCATTTGCGTCGGCGTTTGCAAATCTTACTTCACCTTCATAAAGGGAATTTCATGATCGACAAAGCCATATCTTGCTTGAATGCGGTCGAGATGATCCCTGACGGCGCTGTTCTGATGATCGGCGGCTTCATGGGAGTTGGTACTCCGAACCGCATCATCGACGAACTGGTCCGGCAGGGGCGGAAGAATCTCACCGTGATTTCCAATGACACCGCACGTCCGGGCGTCGGGATCGGGAAGCTGATCGATGCCAATGCGATCAGCAAGCTCATCGTCACCCACATCGGCACCAACCCCATCACCGGCAAGAAGATGATTGCCGGCGAAATCGAAGTCGATCTCTGCCCTCAGGGCACGCTGGCTGAACGCATTCGCGCCGGCGGCTACGGACTGGGTGGTGTGCTGACCCCGACCGGCCTCGGCACCACCGTCGCCGACGGCAAGCGGGTCATCGAAGTCGATGGCAAGCAGTTCCTGCTGGAGACGCCCCTCCGGGCTGACTTCTCGCTGATCGCCGCCCACCGCTCCGATTACCGCGGCAACCTCGAGTACTCGCTTACGGCGCGGAACTTCAACCAGGTCATGGCGATGGCGAGCAAGGTCGTCATCGTCGAGCCCGAGCACATCGTGCCCGTCGGCGTCATCCCACCCGACATGGTGGCGACGCCCTTCGTCTGCGTCAATCACATCATCGCGAGGTGCAATTAATATGGACGCCAAAGTAGTTATCGCCAAGCGCGTTGCCCTTGAGATGAAGGACGGTCAGTTGGTCAACCTGGGCATCGGCCTGCCCACCGCCGTTCCCAACTACCTGCCCGCGAATATGGAAGTTTATTTCCAATCGGAAAATGGCATCATCGGCCTGGCCGCTGCGCCGGACGCCGCCATGACCGATCCTTCGCTGACCGACGCCGGCGGCGGCTACGTTGGCGCCATCCCGGGCGCGGCCAGCATCGATAGCACTGTCTCGTTCGGCCTGATCCGCGGTGGCCACCTCGATGTCACCGTTCTCGGCGGCCTCGAAGTGGACGAAGCTGGACAACTGGCCAACTGGGTCGTCCCCGGCAAGATGGTTCCCGGCATGGGCGGCGCCATGGATCTGGTCACCGGCGCCAAGCGCGTCATCGTCTCCATGGTCCACTCCGCCAAGGGCAAGTCGAAGATTCTCAAGAAGTGCACCCTGCCGCTGACCTCGGTCCGCCGCGTTGACCTCATTGTCACCGAGCTGGCCGTCATCGAGCCGACCCCCGAAGGTCTCGTGCTGCGCGAAGTCGCTCCCGGCGTCACCGTCGAGGAAGTTATCGCAGCCACGGAAGCCAAGCTGATCATCCCCAAGGACGTCCCGGTGATGGCGATTGGCACCGACGAAGCCCCGGTGGCCAAGGCAGCCCAGGCCTGATCGAACACCGAACCGGCAGTCTAAAATGCGAACGGCGGAGCCCGAGGCTCCGCCGTTTTTTTTGCCCGCGTTGACGGCCCGCCAGAGCTTCATCCGCTATGTTTCATCATCTCCCGCCACGATTCGCGCTGCAGGAA